>WBZR01003602.1_pt1 | contig 13692 bp, 9 predicted proteins | sample 5204231 | NCBI WGS metagenome assembly WBZR01 (sample SAMN12412403, study PRJNA552823) | activated sludge metagenome | isolation source: activated sludge from anammox sidestream of wastewater treatment plant... | place: USA: Virginia | collected 2017-08 | reverse complement strand
CAGCGTTTCGCACTCCAAAAAAGCTTTCCGTTTTGTGTTATTTTTGATTGCCATCGCTGTTGATTGCAGGTGGAGCCGAGAAGTTGGCTATTATTTATCTACCTACTTCGGATTGGAACTCCGTGAATATGCCTCATTGCGATAGGGATGATTTCTTACAATTGAAAACGGAATAACAAGAAATAGATTCTTTGAGACCGGAGACTGGAGAAAGAAGGCACAAAAAACGAACTAAGCACATAAATAATAACCGTTAGATCAACAGGGACAAGGGATTCAGCGTTTCGCACTCGGAAAAAGTTTTCCGTTTTGTGTTATTTTTGATTGCCATTGCTGTTGATTGCAGGTGGAGCCGAGAAGTTGGCTATTATTTATCTACCTACTTCGGATTGGAACTCCCTTATATCCACCCAACATTCTCAAATCAACGAAATCATCAGCCCATCCTCCCCACATCATCAATTGGTCGCAGTCTCTCTGTTTCTTTTCCTGTGAAAGGTCGGGTTCAGGATAAATAGAACCATGAGTGTTGCAAAAGCTATACAAAGCAGCAAGACTTCCAACCAATATTCCATTGGGTGGATCCAGATTTCCTTGAAAAAATTCCAGCGCCCAAGGATCTCGACAAAATTCCAGAATATGATGACAGTAGGCACAGCGTATCTGACCGCATAGTCAAAGGACCGGATTCTGACAAGGCGGTTGATTAGGTAAAGAGACCAGAACAATGAGCCCCATGCAACGATATAAGTCATCCAGTGGCGGTCACCGGCTATCTGATTATCATAAATGGCAAGCAAAAGAATATAGAAAAACCATAGCAGCATGATTGTTTCGGTAAAAACGACGATAGAAAAAGGCTTTTTATAACCTGTCTGAGTCAGGATTTGATTTCGGAAGCCCAACACCTTCTGAAACCAAATGAAAAACGTACAATTGGAGCGCGAAAACAAATAGAAAAGTACCGTCGTGCACAGCAGCCCCATCGACGACAGCATAATCAGGTATTCCCTTTTGGTGACAACAGCACCATTTTCCACGAGGTTGGCGACATTGTTTTTTTCAGCGACCCACATAAAGGAAAACTCCACCCATCCTGTCCATACCAACACGCCGCCAAGAAAACCCATTAATGTGGCAAAGGTCGGATTGCCATTTTTGAGCATGCCTATGACAATCAAGGCAACTCCAAGAAAGCCCATTCCTATGGCTCCATAGTATTTAGCATCTCCGAGCAATATCTCGTTGAGAATCATTATGGCGTGCCCTATCGGCATCAGTAAAAGAACCAGCACAAAGGCCAAAATTCCGTTTCTCAATGCAATTTTATCCATATTCCTTACAAATATCAATACTGCAAAGATATAATTTATATTTAGTCTAAATATCGTTTGTTGTAAATAATTAAATCTTTTGCCTCTCCAGATGGTATAAATTTCTTGATAACTCAATGCCAGAAATATGTCTGTCCAAATCCGCTGTAATGATTATTTTTGATACGGTTTAAACATGACAAATGGCTATTTCTACCAATACATCACCAACAAATTCATCATCGGCCAAAGGCTATCTGTTGCCTTTGATTTTCATCACAAGTCTCTTCTTTTTCTGGGGCTTGATTCATAATATCGATCCGACGCTGATCGCCCATTTGAAGAAAACCTATACTCTGACTAACCTGCAATCATCGCTGATTGATTTTTCAGTCTTCATCGCTTATTTCCTAATGGCCATACCGGCGGGACTGATGATGCGTCGATGGGGCTACAAAGCAGGTATCGTGTTTGGCTTGTTGCTGTTTGCCGGCGGTGCCTTCCTCTTCCTGCCTGCAGCAGACACCCATCAATATGTATATTTTTTAGGGGCTTTGTTTGTCGTGGCCAGTGGATTAGCTTTTCTGGAAACAGCAGCCAATCCTTATGTTACAGTGCTGGGGCCACCTGAGACCTCATCATTCAGGCTCAATCTAGCTCAGTCATTCAACGGCATAGCGGCCGTTATTGCGCCCATCATCGGCAAATACACCATTCTCACACATGCTGCGGATATCAGTAATGAAGACATTGCGGCAATGGACGCGACTGCCAAACAGGAATTTATCAGACAGGCCTCTGAAAGTGTCAAAGGGCCATTCATGATTCTGGGGTTTGTCATTCTAGCAGTGGCAATTATCTTCCTATTTTTGAAGCTTCCCGAAATTATCGAAGAAAAATCAGTCAGAAAGAAAAGCTTTCTGGAGGTCTTTAAGGTCAGACATACACGAAATGCTGTTATCGCTCAGTTTTTTTACGTAGGTGCACAGATATGCTTTGCCAGTTTTTTTCTCCTGTATGCTGAGAAGGCTTCCGGTCTTGATCATCTCAGGGCGAGCGATTATCTGGCCGCATATGGTCTTTTGTTCATGACGGGGAGGATTCTGGGCACGATTATATTGAAGTTTGTTGCGGCACCCCGGCTATTGCTTATTTACGCTTTGGCCGCTTCTGCATTGACCATCTTTGCCATCTTCGGATCCGGCACATACACTATTTACTGCATGCTGGGCATCGGTTTTTTCCTATCTATCATGTTTCCGACCATCTTTGCCCTTGGTGTCGCCGGCTTGGGCGAAGATACCAAAACCGCTTCCAGCCTTATCGTAATGTCGATCGTGGGCGGAGCTGTCCTACCATTAGGCTTGGGCTATCTGGCCGATATAACAGGCAATATCCAGTATGGTTATATTGTGCCTCTAATCTGTCTTTTAGTTGTGGCAAAATTTGGATTCAACGGGTATAAGCCGCAGCCGGAGCTGGTTGGGTGATAGGGTGTCATTTGTTGGTCAATTTCCTGTTTTCATTTATAGATTGTATTGCTTTTATTTCGGCCAATCAATCTCTCAATCTCTAATTCGTTCTTTTGAAAACTTGAATTCCTGATAATTATCCGCATCATCCCAAATATCCGTGGGAAGGAAATCAACAATAAATCGACCCAAAGTTATACGCACTTCTTGTTTTTAGTGTTACACAGCGCTCTCTAATATGCTTGATCTTCTCTTTTAAAAAACCTCTTCATTTTTGTTTTGAAAATTCGTGTAAATACTATGAACGCTCAATGTATTATGAAAACAAATCATTTACAGCACATTTAGTGTAACTAATCAGGCTAAATTGCCTTAAAAATTTAAGACATTATCAATATATGAGAATGGATTTTTATTTAACCACAAAATGCTTTTCGTTCCATGTATTTCCCCGGACGGCCGGGACAGACGTGGTAGGAAAAAGAAGACACACGCACTTTCTTATCCGGTGAATAGTTATCTTTTATTCAATCGCCTTAAAAAACGCTGCCAATTTTTTCTCATCAAGCTTTCCATTCGTTCTGACGCTGCTGCACAAATCGATGCCGAAAGGCTGCACAAAACCAATCGCTTGTCGCACATTGTCTTTATTTATCCCACCTGCAAGAAATAACGGAATGGGGATGGAGCGCCTTATTTCCCGACTTAATGTCCAATCGTGCGTCCTGCCAGTCCCGCCCAATTCCTTGATAGATAGGTTTGTATTGCCACTATCGAGCAGAATGGCATCGACAAATGGAGAGATCTCAACCGCCTCCTTTACTGAGCTTTTATCAACGACATGTATAACCTGGACCAGCTTAACGTGAGGCAGTTCGTCACGAATAAGCTGATAATCACGCTGCTCCAACGAATCAACGATCTGAATCGTCGTCGTATTCACCCGCCTGTAATGTGTGATGACATCCTGTGCTCTGGTCTCACTGGTCAATAGAAAGGTTGAAATCGGCGGTGGAACTAATCTGGCAATTCGGCCAATAAGTTCATCGTCTATAATGCCCGGTCCGCTTGGCATGTGCCCGACTAGGCCAATGGCAGCCGCACCAAGCTCAATAGCAATGGTCGCTTCTTCCACACTGCCGATACAGCAAATCTTTACTCTGGGTTTTGTCATTGAATTTTATATTTTAAATACGGGCTTTTCTCTATCAAGACCTTATTTTCTCCACCAAATCACAAAAATTCACTCATTGGAATCTTTACTGCTGCTTATTGAGCGCGAAGGATACAGAATTGGGCGTTGCATTATTTCATCGGATGAATGATGGTGGTCGGTGTCGGAAGAATTCAAATTTTATATCTATCATTAAAATAAAAAAGGGTCCCGATCACTCGAAACCCTGCGTCTATTTAGTGGGAGCAAAGGGATTCGAACCCCTGACCCTCTGCTTGTAAGGCAGATGCTCTGAACCAGCTGAGCTATGCTCCCTTCTTTGTATTGCCTTTCTTCAAAAGCGTTGCAAAGATATGTCTTTTTCCATTTCCGCAAAGTTTTTCAGGCATTTTTTTAATAGCTTATTTTCAACAGCCGAAGTTTTCCTTTGCGACTGCTCGGCATGATACTGCTATTGGCGCTGATCTGCAAAGAGTTCCGAAGCTGGAGCTGCATATTGTTGCCGGCCGTATTGAACATGACACGTCTCTCCACGTTGCCCAAAGGATTGACGATGTATTCACTCACCGTGTTCTCATTTTTGATTTCGTCGTTGTACAGCAGGTGGAGCCGGGAAGGATTGGCGTGAATGAAATAGGATGAGAATATGGCATTGTCGTCATAAGAATATTGTTTTTTCTGAAGGACTTTCTGCCACTCCAGTTCACCATTGGGGCTCAAACTGGTCAATACAATATCCTCCACATAGTAGTCGGTGCTTGTGCTCATGGGCATAAAGGCGCTTCTGCCGGCGTTGCTCAGCCTGCTCACTTCCTTTTTCTGTTCACAAAACAGCACCACTCCACCATCATGACGCTCCTGAACGCCATTCAAATCGAGATCATACAACACGTTTCTTGGCCGCTGATCCTGACCATAAAAATCCGTAATTGTCTGCCTGGTAAAGGGTATCTTCTTATATTCACCCAGATAGTTCATATTTTGATCCATCTGTATTATCAACAATCCTTCCTGACCAGTCTGGGCATCATCTGTATATATCCCGGAAAGAAGAATCCGCTTCTGATCATTGTTATAATCCAGTCTGATATCGGTCAGGGATATACCTGACAGGGGAAGCGTTGTCCTGGTGTATCCGGAGGCGTTCAATGACAGAAGTGTATAGTTATTGCGATATCTGTGTCTTCCATCGACATACAGCATATATACCGTGCCATCATTGGTAATGACCCTGCCACGCCGATCCTCATCATACAGATCATTCAATATGTTGGGGTCAGCATTCTCCCAAAGTATTGAATTGGTGCTTATTCTATACATGATAAACCGCTCATTGTGTGACGGTGGCTCATCTAGGGTAATCAACTGACAATCTCTGTCCTTTGAAATAACCACAGGATATGCACGGGTCAGATTTCGTGAATATTTCTGAAGGGCGATGCTGCTTGCAATATTCAATCGGGCATCATAATTGACCGCAGAAAAGATGTATTCACCGTCCTCAAAATATTTATAATAAAAAGTCAGGATGCTGTCCTGAGGAACATAGCCAAAAAGGTAACTGCGCTTGCTATTGTTGATAATCGATGGCGAATTGACTTTTCTTAGATTGTCATCAAACTGATGCAGGGTGACATTCCTTCCATCCTCTTCCAGCAACGTTATTTTCCCGGCAAAATATCCCAGTAAATCAAAATTATGACCGCTGGGCATCGGGATCTCCCCGGACAGCGCCATTGTCTGTGCGCCACCTGAAGAAAGAGAAAGAATGGACAATAGAATCCACGCGATATAGGTAAGGTTATTGAGCTTCATAACCCAATTTTAACAAAAATTTAAGATGAAAATTCGGCGATATTGGCATAAAATGTAGTTACTTTATTCACCCAAAAGAATAGAAAGTGGTCTATTTTTCTCACTTAGTCGCAAATTAATCAAACTTTGTGAAATATTGGAATTGTTTTTTAGAATATGGAAAAGAAAACTATGGCAGATAAAGTAAAAGTGGCAAACAATTCAAAGATTCTCAGTTCAAGCCGATTTGAAAAGCAGTATCTCATGTCGGCGCTTTCCACCAGGATATTCATGGTCGGATTGGGCGAGACCAAAAGCCTTAACGCCGCTATCAAGTATTTCAAGGGTCTTGATAAGAAATATAATGGCTTTGCTAGCCCCTTTTATTTCAACAAAGTATTGAAACACAATGGGAAATTCTTTTGGAACCCTTATCTACCCACTTTTTTTAGCGAAGCATTTGAGCGGTACATCATCAACGAATTTGAAAACCTAAAAGAAGATCAGGGATTGTTGCTGCCCGGTGTTTCTTATGTTGATTTTGCGAGTTGTGGAAGTCAAAGCCGGCTGAACACCACGATAGACCTTTTCGTGACGAAGAAGTTCCGGCTTTATGACCTCACACATAAGCTGTATATCAAGTGGAACCAACCGCGGTCAATGAACTATATGTTGACCAGATTTCTAAATGTGCTTGACTCTCAGACAGAACCCTGGTTGGTCATCGACGAAGAAGCCTATGAATATGATTATGATAATCTGGCCGCCAAGGGAATCAAGGGCGTTATCATCAATGTTGGCAACGAATATTCCAAGCAAATGTCCACAAAAAATCTGGGGTATAACAACAACCCGATGGCTTCACTGATCAGGGACATCAGAAATGCAGGATTGATCGTTGGAATCAATATCGGCATTCAAAATGCGATGGATGAAAACCTACAACTCGTCCTTAAAAACAGTAAGGATCTGGCCACACATTTCATGGTTTGGCATTATGACTGTGATGACAGCGATGCGGAGCGGGATCAGAAAAAAATCAATCAGGCTGCGATAGAGAGGGCATTTCTGAAAGCGGGAAGCAGTAAGGAATACGAGCAACATCCACTCATTTTTTATCCGGAATTTTTCGAAAAAATAAACAAGAACAAATCCTCCATTAGGAAATACGCTGCATATTCTTTTGAAAACGGCAATATGATCCAACATTCCGGACCTTATACTTCTCTTTTCCGCGAAATACTGGACAAAAGAAAATCCAGGCTGGACGCTACTCAATATTCAAAGGTTTACGTATCCGCATCTAAAAGATAAGTAGCCACTCAACAACCGGCATCAAAAACGGCCAGTCTATTCCCATTTATATATCGGAGCAGCAAGCAGCAGTCTTGAGCTTGCACAATTGGTGACACCACAACGGCTGTGTATAATCAATGTGCTGAGGATCAATACGTTGATGGTTCAAGCGGTTATGGTCGATTTTCCGGATTGGAATAATCGGGTTATGTCAATCACTTGGTTTACATTCCGGTAATGCGAATGTCGATGCGCCTGTTTATGGCTTTACATTGCGGGTTGTCATTGGCCGGGCACAATGGATGTGCTTCACCGTATCCTTCTGCTTCAACCCTGGCCGAGGCAATGCCGCGTTTCAACAATTCCTTTCTTGCAACCGTGGCCCGTGCGTCAGACAGTTTCTGATTGAGGGCGTCATCACCATCGGAGTCGGTATATCCGCCCATCTTGATCCTCACGCCGGGAAAGGCACGAAGGATCTCTGCAATATTGTCCAGTTGCGTCTTTGAATCTTCGGTGAGTTCCGATTTCCCTTTTTGAAAATACAACCTATCAAAGGTAAACCACTTCTGTTTCAATATATTTTCATCCTTTTCGCCGGTGTTGATAAAGTCAACCAAATTGCGTTCCACTGAATTTTCAAATACTTTCAGTGCTTTGCCATTGGGCAGGACGAGTGAATATTCGCCACCCAATTCAGCCACCCAATTGCCCTTGTCGTCAAGGCTTCCCTTCAGCGTACTTTCATCGGATATGGATGGGACTACGGCCTCTTCCGATGTATCATGAGTGTTGGGGTCCATTGTCGTATCCGCCTGCAAGGTTGCTCCCTGCTGATTGCTTCTGAAATCATTTCTCATGAAATACCAGATCAAGCTTAATCCTAGAATCAACAACAGCCAGGGAAAGAATTTGCCTAATTTCAGGTCTTGATCTTTTGTTCCCGGATCTCCAGGAACAACTTCCAAAGACTCATCAGGAGAATTGATCAGCGTTGATAATCCTGCTGGCAACGACGCTGCATTAAAAGCCCTTTGGTCTGAAATCAGCGATGTCAGTTCCGATACATTCATGCCGTTGCTTTTTACCTGTTGGCCGACCGGGCACATGATGAATGGCGTAACCATGCTCATGATAGACGCGGCAGATGATGTCTTGACGCCTGAGTTTGCAGAAATCCAGTCTATCAAAGCTCCGGATTTCCCTGCAAATATATTTTTGACCAGAATCAGGCCCAGATTCATTATCCTGTTGAAATCGTAATCCCTGTTTTTAGTGTCAATAAGGGCGGCCATTTCATCAAAACAATGTTGTCCTATGAGGCTTAATATTTCCATTGAGCCATTTTCTGTAGAAGCCTTATTCGCAAGGCTTTCCAGGAACGCCACGGCAACATTATTTATTGCTGATTTTGCGTTCTCCGCGGTTTCACCTGTGAATTCAATTGCCTTGGAGACCAGTGTGGACTCAAATTGATCCTTGAAAAGAGGCAGAATATTAACTGACATTTTAAAAAATAATTAAAATTTCCAAACTAAACGACGAATCTAAAAAATTCGATCCTTGGTTTAGATGGAGAATGTTTCAAAAAGTCACACATTTGAAGATCTTTTTATCTTATTTATAATTTGTAAAAATAATAAAATATTGGCTTTGGACAAAGGTTGGGTTGTTTATTTTTCAGGCGATTGGGTTGGTAAGGGAAGATTATTATGGGGGGGAGGTGTGGGGTCAAAACGAAGTAGGCAGGAAAATAATAGTCGATAATCTAGACATAGCGGAGTTCTCTCAGGATATGAAATTTTAATTTGCTTCATTCCAACATTAATTTGCTTCAATGTGGGACAAAAGCTTATAAACACAGGCCGGATGATTATTATTTATCTACCTAGTTCAGGAACAAGCACCATTTGGGAAGTTCCCAATAATCAATAATAAGGAAATCCATTTTTTAGGAGGAAGTGAATAAGGAACTAAGTACGAAATTAATAATCATTGATTCAATCCCGGAGGGAGACCCGCAGGATTGAAAAAAAGTTTCCCATCGTTTTTAACCTGTTTTTGGAGCTTGGGCGTTTTATTGGCCCAAAAACATTAGGCGCCCGGTTATTATTTATCTACCTAGTGTTAAGTTAAAAGTGAATAGAGAAAAGTGAATAGTGGCGAATAGTTGATTTTCAGTAATATATGTTTTTGTGATGCGAAATTTTTCGATTTACTTAACACTAGTTCCATCTGAAAAGCAACCGCTCAACCCCTCTCAAATTTCCAACTTTAACCGTATTTTAATTATCTCTTTTCTCAGATGTTCCGGCCTTTCCAAACTTTTCAATGAGCTCGTCGAAAAAGGCAAGCTCGTCTGCAGTCATGCATCTTTTAGGTAGCATGGATGTCATTTCCCTGGTATGAAATATAAAGATGTAGTCACCATCCTGACGGATATCATATCTGGTTGCCCACATTACTTCCGATTCTGAGCTTGATGCTTTTACCAGATAGCGATCTGGATAAATATGATATTCCAGCGGCTCCTTGAAATTCTTATTCGCTTCAAACTGCTTCAAATAGCGGATACGTCCCAATCGGGGATTTAATAAAGCAAAGGCAGCGGTCAAAACAAATGCTGTCAAAATGGAATACTTTAATTCAATCTTGGCTGAGACAAAGAAAAAAGAGAATAGTACGATCAGGCCAATGTATATAAGGGTTGTGCGAACACGCTTCAGTTTTTGATGATATTTGAAAAGAGCTATGATATCTTCTTCTCTGATATCGACTTTGATTTTAAATAATTCCATTTGTTTGCTTTAGAACAGTAACAATCCATGGACAATTTGGATTGAAACTCTTTTATTTAAGATAAAAAAACGCCACAGGAAGCCTGTGACGTTTTAAATTATATTGTATTACAACATCAATCGTGCTTTGGTGCTGCATCCTTAATTTCCTGACTTGCAAGATCTGCAAATTTGGCAAAGTTATCGTTGAAGTCCTTAGCCAACTTTCTGGCAGTCTTGTCATATGCTTCCTTATCTCCCCAGGTATTGCGCGGATCCAGTATTTCGGAAGGCACATCCGGGCATGATACCGGTATGTTCAGTCCAAATATATCATGTTTGTGGTAAGCCACATTGTTCAGCTTGCCCTTAATGGCCTGGGATATCATCGCTCGTGTGTATTTTAGTTTCATCCTGCTACCGACGCCGTATGGTCCACCTGTCCAGCCGGTATTAACCAACCAGACATTGGTGCTAAATTTTTCCATCTTTTCCCCCAGCATGGCTGCATATCTGGCCGGATGCAATGGAAGGAATGGCGCGCCAAAACAAGCAGAGAATGTATTTTGAGGCTCCTTGACTCCGGCCTCGGTTCCGGCAACCTTAGCGGTATATCCGGAGATAAAATGATACATTGCCTGCCCCTTGGTCAATCTTGAAATTGGCGGAAGCACACCATAAGCATCACAGGTCAAAAAGAAAATATTGGCCGGATGTGGCCCTTTTGAAACCGGCAAAGCATTGCCGATAAAATGCATTGGATAAGAAACTCGCGTATTCTCTGTGATAGAAATATCTTCAAAATCCGGTGTACGGCCGCCTTCTACAAAATTCATGTTTTCAAGAATGGCACCATGTTTGATGGCATGGTAGATTTCCGGTTCATTCTCCTCTGCTAAGTGTACTGTCTTGGCATAACAACCTCCTTCGAAATTGAATACACCTTCGTTGGTCCATCCATGTTCATCATCGCCTATCAGGTTGCGTTCAGGGTCGGCAGACAATGTTGTTTTACCTGTTCCGCTAAGTCCGAAGAAAATGGCGGTGTCGCCCTGTCGTCCAGTGTTGGCAGAGCAGTGCATCGGGAACACGCCCTTGTCAACCGGTAAGAGGAAGTTGAGGACAGAAAATATTCCTTTCTTGATCTCTCCGGTATAACCAGAACCGCCGATCAATACCTTTTTTCGGGTAAAATCAACTATTGAGAAATTATGTTGGCGCGTTCCGTCTTCAGCCGGATTGGCAAAGAATTCCGGTGCACAAAGAATAGTCCATTCAGGATCAAAAGATTCTCCTTGAGCCGGCCTTAAAAACATATTATTTGCAAACATATTGCTCCATGGATATTCAGTCACTGTCCGGACATTGAGCCTGTAATTCTCATCTGCACAAACATAATTATCCCGAACAAATACATCTTTACCGTCAAAATACCGGAGCATTTTTTTCTCCAGCTTATCAAATTTATCTGCATCAAAACGGGTATTAAACCCACCCCAGTTGACCTCATTTTCAGTCTTGGCGTCACTAACGATAAATTTATCCTTTGGCGATCTGCCGGTAAATTCACCGGTATGGATGACAAGGGCGCCTTTGTCTGAAAGCAAGCCCTGTCCGCGCAGGATGGTTTCCTCAATCAGCTGCTCTGGTGTGGCATTATAATAAACTTTTGCGGGATTCTCAATGCCGACAGCTTTACAAATGGACGTGGGATCGATATTTTTATTTGTGCTCATAGTGAGAATTTTGATTTTAAAGACGACAAATTTAGAAGAAAACGACGAACGTTCAAAATAAATTTTGGATTTTTGACACAATTAAGATTATTTGTTTTGAAAAAATAGGATTACATTGCATCATTTTTGAATGAATTTTCCTATTTTTAAATAAAACAAAAGGATTCTTAAACCGAGCTACAAATTAATTAATTTTAGCGATTTTATTTAAACGGTTGATAATTTAATTTAAGATCTGAAAAACGGACGGATGAAATCAAAAAGAACGAGCGTCATTATCCTGCTGGCCACATCATTTTTAGTCAGCATATTGCATGTAGTGGACAATTTTTTCAATGCCAATGTCGATAAGGTAATCCTTTCCATATCACATCTTTTATTGAGTCTAAGCTTTATTTATTTTGCCATCATGCGTCGCAACTTGACAACATGGATATTGATATCGATGGTGATCGGGGCATTGATTGGGCATGAATTTCCCGTTGTGGGGCAGAATATGCGTGTTTTGAGCCAGGTCTTTCTGAAATTGATCAAAACCATCATCGCTCCAATCTTATTCTCCACGCTGGTTGTTGGTATAGCAGGCCATTCCAACCTTCGTCAAGTAGGCAGGATGGGATGGAAGTCTATTGTTTATTTCGAGATTGTGACCACATTCGCCTTATTCATAGGGTTAATCGCCATTAATGTTTCCAAGGCCGGTGTAGGCATTCAGATGCCACCAGATATACACGAGACATTGCCGGAAGTACAACAACAGACGTGGCAGGACATCATATTGCATATTTTTCCGGAAAACATAGCGCGGTCCATTTATCATGCTGAGGTGTTGCCTATCGTCGTTTTCAGTGTACTTTTCGGAATCGGACTTGCGATGCTGGATGAAAAGAAAAAGCGGCCAATGCTTGAATTTTGTGAGAGCCTTGCCGAAACGATGTTCAAATTTACCAACATCATTATGTATTTTGCTCCCGTAGGTGTTGGTGCTGCCATCGCTTATACTGTTGGTCACATGGGACTAGGAATTCTGGTCAATCTGGCACAATTGCTTATGACCTTGTATGCAGCACTGATATTATTTGTATTTCTTGTACTCTTGCCTGTCGCTCTGATTGCCAAGGTACCGATAATCAATTTTTTAAAAGCCGTGCTGGAGCCAATGTCAATTGCTTTTGCCACCACCTCCTCTGAATCTGCTCTGCCTAAGGCAATGCAGGCGATGGAAAGGCTTGGTGTTCCGAGAAAGATCGTCGCTTTCGTAATACCTACAGGTTACAGTTTCAACCTGGATGGCACTACACTTTATCTCTCTCTTGCATCCATCTTTGTGGCTCAAGCAGCCGGTATGCACATGGATATACCGACGCAGATATTTCTCGTGTTTACCCTAATGCTTACCAGTAAGGGTGTTGCCGGTGTTCCTCGGGCGTCACTGGTCATCCTTTTGGCGACAGCTGCACAGTTTAATCTGCCAACCTGGCCCATCCTTATCATTCTCGGTATAGACGAATTGATGGATATGGCACGTACAGCAACCAATGTTATGGGCAATTGTCTTGCCAGTTGTGTAGTAGCACGCTGGGAAGGAGAGTTTGAGCCAAGGGATCCCAGTATTCCATTGGAATCGGAACTTCCGTCTCCGAAATCAGTGTAATCAACGCAAAAATCCTTCCAGGGATGTCCTGCCCAGAGGTACATTGACTACCGCGTCTCTACTGAATAGGTGGATTTTTCAACCCACATTCGGCTATCTTTCGTTCTTTCTTTGAAGGAATGAAAGATCTGCCTAGGCCGCCTTGTTTTTAGCCTTCATCATCTTTGATGTACAAGGCTCATGCCTGACCATGCGGGTGATGATGTCATCCAGAATCTCACCTTTCATGCGATGGCGGTTGTAGCGATAACAATATTCATTGAGATAATCCTGGATGTATGTCACATACCCATGTCTGGCATATAGCCAATTGAGCATCGTGGTGACCACCCTGTGATCGAGGGTCTTGTCCAGCCCTTCACAATGATGGATCTGGTGGCCGTAACAACATTGTTGCGCTGTCTCATCCATGTTGATCATTGCCTCGTCGTCAATCTTCTTGTCTATAAAGGCTTTTGCCTTCTTCTTTGATGCCC
>WBZR01003601.1_pt1 | contig 13695 bp, 13 predicted proteins | sample 5204231 | NCBI WGS metagenome assembly WBZR01 (sample SAMN12412403, study PRJNA552823) | activated sludge metagenome | isolation source: activated sludge from anammox sidestream of wastewater treatment plant... | place: USA: Virginia | collected 2017-08 | reverse complement strand
CTCGGTAGCATTGGGTCTTGGTGCCGCTCCAGAGCGTGTCCTGCTGGTCACTGGCCTCGGTGTACCGCGCAAGCGGCAAGAAGAAGTCGCCCAGCTCGGCGTTGACGTTCTGGATGGCTTGGACGACCGTGTTGTGGTCTGCCGGGGCGCTCGTCTGCCCCAGGACCACCGTGTAGAGGCCCGATACGTCAGCCATGGCCTAGTTGCTCCCCGTCACGGTCCAGATGCCGGAGATGGTCTTGGTGTTGTCCTTGTTGCCATAAGCTTGCAAGTAACGTGCAACTGCGATGCCGCTGTCAATGGCGCCCGTAGCTGCCCCGGCGAACAGGGCGAACTCCTGAAGGTTGGCGTTGCAATCATTGATGCCCATGAAGAACGCCACGTGGAGCTGCTTGAAGTAGGAGCCGACTTGCTGTAGCTTCTGGGTGCTGGAGACGGCCACGCGGCCCACTTCGTCGTTCAGCAGCGTCTGGGCGTCCGTGGTCGCGGTTGCGTCGGTCCCGGCGCCGGCATACTTCACCTGGAGGTTGTACGGCGCCACTTCGCCGTTCATCTGCCGGATGATGTTGTCCAGGACGTTGGTGCAGACCTTGTTGGACTGCGGATCGAGCGCTCGAAGCTCGATGTGGTGCCCGAGCGGGCAGGGCCGGAACTCGGGATCGTTGCCCAGCTCCTGGAGATGGGGGCAGTTCTCGTCCCGGCAGACCCGGTAATCCCGTTCCCACAGGTGGACGACGCCGCGCAGCCCGAAGCCATCCGGCACTTCGATGCGGTCGTTCTGGATCACGGTCACGTCCCCCACTCTGCGAAGCCCCATTGGAAGTAGCCCCACTGGTACGGCGGGAGCGGTCCATCCTGGAGCGTCAGGTTGTCGTTCAATCCCAGGGTATCAGAAACCACCACGTCTCCGTCAGATAGGGCGAGGGCGTCGGCGAGCCCGAACGTGTCCTGGGGCACGACATCGCCATTGGAGAGCGTGAGCTGGTCCTGGAGCGTGAAGGTGTCGTCTGCCGCCAGCAGCGTGTCCAGTTGCTCATTGTCGTTCTGCGGGAAGCGCCGTCCCTGGGCGATCAGAGCCTGAAGGTAGTCCTCCAAGCCGCGCAGACGGGAGCCCGCCCGGACTTCGAGGCCATACTGGTCGTTTCCGTAGTGCTTCAGCACGACCTCTTGGACGAGGAAGGACTGGTTGACGTTGGCGGTATTGATGGGCACCAGCTCGCTCGGGCGCGGCCTCGTCGCAAGGTCGAACGTGCCCGGCGGCATCTCCCACGTCACGGTGATTTCAGGGTAGGCGTACTGGTCAAGCTCAGCGTTACCGCGGGCTTGGCACATCTCCTTGCTGGTGATCGTCTCATCCACCACCAGCCCCTCATAGATGCCGTCCCCGCCTTCGATGGCCTTGATTGCCTCGATGCTGTCGGGACGGAAGACCTCATCGAAGATCGGGATGGCGTAGGTGTAGGTGATGACGATGGTTGCCCCGAGCGGCGGGACTGTAGACGGTCCTGGGACTGGCCCGAAGAAGCGAAGCTGCTTCTCCTCGGCATTGATGAGGCAGTCCACGCCGGCCCCGTTGTCCACGTTGTCGAAGCCGACCTCTTGCTCCACTGGGCCGCCGCCGGTATCGACCGTCACCACGCAATTGTAGGGCGTGTCCTTGAGCTGGGTCTTGAAGATGGCACACTGCCCGCTCGAAACCAGCACGGCGACCACGGTCAGGTTCGCCGTCGTGTCTGCGGCGCTGCTGTAGAGCAGGGTCCAGGAGTTGCTGCCCGCTGCGCCGTACTGGTCAGCCGGCCCGCCCTGGATGTAGTATTTGGCGCCGGACGCTAGAAGGTCCACCCTGACGTTGTATTGGCTCAGGGCGTCGGCTGTGTAGGTCTTGCCGGGCAGGTTTATCTCGGTCCCGGCCTCCATGATCTTGATGGTGCCGTCCAGCTTGAACCGGATGCCATGCACCAGATCGTTCAAAGCCGCGGTGTTGTTGTCTCCGTACCCCATCGACACGTCGCAAAGCGTCTCGAAGATGACGCCTTGGCGGAACTGCCGCTTGGCTTTCCGCTCATAGAGCGCCTTCGAGACGAGCCCGACAAGCCCGTAGCTGCCGGGGCCGCCGACGACCTGGAGGCTGGTGTAGTGGTTGGTCTGGCTCGCTGGGTAGGGGTAGATGTACCCGTCCGAGCCGACGTGCGGCGGGATCGGGCTCGGGTTGGTCTGATCGAACTCCAGCCAGGTGTTGGTGTTGAACGCCGTGCCCGTGTACTCATCCTGGAGCAGGAGCGGCGGGTTCGCCATGAAGGGGCGGAAGTTCAGCGGGAAGTCGCCCTGGATGCCGTCTCCCGTGAAGGTCTGGGTGTAGGGCAGGCTCGGCTGGTCTGCGCCCCGCACGATGACCGCATTCATGAGCTGGGTCCGGTCCACGGTGATCCTGAGGTTCAGGAAGTTGCGGGACGTGTCGGTCAGCGACACCGACGCCGCCGGCCCGAGCTTCGAGAACAGCTTCAGGCGCTTGTCGTACTCCACTCGGTACGTCAAGCCGTAGAAGTCGCACAGCTCCTTGATAATCTCCGCTGGCAACTTCCAGTTACAGGTGTATGACGGGACGACAGCCTGCTGGTCCGTGATCTGGTCGGTGAGGATTTCGGGCGCCTTGAGCGCCACCACGTCCTTGATGATCTCCTCCACCCGGAGGTTGATGTAGCGCTGGACGTGGCGCCGCTTGTGAAGCTTGACCTCCCAGTCCGTCGCTTCGCAGTTCCAGGCGAAGTACAGCCCGCCTTCATCGAGCCCGATCCGCTCCTGTTCGACTACGGTGAGCTGCCCGCCAAACAGCGTCACGGTTTCCGTGTCGTCAGTGACCAGAACCTCTTGCGAATGGATCGGTCTGGGCTGCCCAGGGCGCTGGATGATCCTGAAGCTGGCGGTGTTGGGCGTGCCCCTGGTGTTCTCCTGGACCTGCAAGCTCTCCCGCTCGACCCGGTAGAGCTGCTGGACGCCTGCGAGCGTGAGGACGGCCATTACCGCGTCCCCAGGATCGAGATGCCCGACATGGATCGGAGCGCACGGGTCACGCCCTGGTTGACGAGGTTCACGAGGTCCGCAGGCTTGCTGCCGGCGGGGAACGTGTTGCCCGTCACGTTGACCTCCAGCGTCACGTTGACCCCGCCGCCGCCCGCTGCCGCCAGCGATGGCATCGAAGCGTTGGCGAGGCTCTGAAGCAGCGGGATGAGGCGGTCAATCACGCTGGCCTGGCGCAGCGAGACGACGGGCTCCCCAGGGGTCAGCCACGCCAGCACACGGTCGGTGGAGTTTCCGGGAGGCCCAGGAACGGCCATGACTGGCCCGCCCGTAGCGTACCCTGGCACCTTGCCGCCGTTCATCTGCCCAGGGACACGCCCATTCACGAGGATCAAGCCGCCGCTGGTCGTGACGGTGTTGGTCTGCCCTGCCGAGTTGACGTAGGTCCCATTGATGCTGCCGCTGGAGCCGAAGGAGAGGCCGCCCGTGCTCCCGCCGCTGCTGCCGCCAGAGCCAGACGGGACGTAGGCCGATGCCAGTCGGTTCGCCAGCTCGGACGCCTTCTGGATCTTCTCGTTCTGCTCGTCCATCCATTTCTGGTGGGCCTTGCGGTCCCAGTCCCACTCGTTCTGGAGCCTGGTCATCTGGAGCGTGTAGGCGACCCGCTGCTTCTCCTCCTGCTCGGCGATGTCGGTGAGCTTCTTCTGGTGCGCCTCCTGATCCCTGGTGTACTCGGCGTCCATCGCCGACATCCGCTTCTTGTGGTTCTCCTGCTCCTGGTCCTGCTCGTCCTTGAGCTGCGCCAGCTTGTCCTGGTAGCCCTTGCGCTCGGTGGCGAACTTCTCCCGAACCTTGTCGATCCGGTTCAGCTTGTCCTGCGTCACCGTGATTTCACGGGACGCCAGGCCCTCCTGGAGGATGCCGTTTACCTCGTCCTTCTCGTCCTGGAAGCTCTTGGCGATGGCCTTTTCAGTCTCCAGGCGGTCCTTGGCGAGCTGGTCAAGCCGCTTCTGGTAGTCCACCAGCTCCTTCTGCTTGTCAAGCTGGAGCTTTTCGAGGCGGCTGATGCTGCGGCCATAGTCGTCCAGGTAGCCCTTGAGCCACTGGGTTTCCTCCTCCTGGCGCTGCTTCTGGAACTGCGCCATCTGCTCGGCATGGTCACGCTCGGCCATGCGGCGGTCGTCAAGGTACTTCGCCTCCCGCCCGACCCGCTCCCCTTGCTCGTTCGTGAAGCCCTCGCTCTCCCACTCCTTCTGGGTGGCGTTGCGCTCCTTGACGAGCCCCTTCAAGTCCTCGTTGGCCTTGCGGAGCTTGCTGTCCGCGGTCGCCAGCATCCCGTCGATCCGGGCAAGGTTGGCCTCGGCCTCGCCGATGCGCTCCGGGTCCGTCTCCCAGACGTGCTGCCAGAACTCGCGGACGGTGCGAAGCAGCGGCTCGGCCTTGTCGTTGAACTCCTCAGGTGTAAGTAACCCGCTAGTTAGTTGCTGGTTGAGCTTGTCCAGCTCCTCCTGGGCGTCGGTCGCTGCCTCGTCCAGCTTGAACGACTTTGCGGCGTTCTCGTAGGCGCGGATGCGGTTCGTGACCTCCTGCACCATCTCAGGGGGCACGAACCCATCCTTGAGGGTCTTGGTGAGGTCGTCAGCGGCCTTCTGGTAGAGCTTCTGGGCCTCGGGACCGAGCATGTCTGCCGGCAAGTCCCGCAGCTTCTCCAGGCCCTTGCCCAGGTCGTCGGCGATGGCATCCATCTGCGCCTTGGTGTCGTCGGCGCCGAACAGCTTCTTCTCCTGGTCCGGGAAGAAGGTGTCCATGAACATCTTGCCGAGGCTGATGAACATGCCGATGCCAGGCAGGGCGCCGAGGATCGTCGTGCCGAGGTCTGCGACCTTGTGCTGCCACGACACGGTGCGGTCCATGAGCTTGTCGGCAACGTCGGTCACGCCCTTGATGATGAGCGGGATAAGCGCCAGCGGCCCGGTCGTCATGAGGCCGACGACTGCCTGGAGCCCATCTCCGAGCCCCTGGGCGAGCTTGGCGCCCGCCGAGTTGCCGTGCTTCTCGAACACCGACGCCAGGCCCTGAGCCATGCTGGCGACGCCCTGGAGGACGTTGATGGCGCTGGCCTTCTGAGCCTTTGACAGCTCATCCTGTCGCTGGATCGCACGCTGGGCGCTCTCATCCAGCGTGGCATCAATCTGCCCCTGGATGGCGACCTTCTCGGCGGCGGTGGCGTGCTCGTCGGAGAGCTGCATATCCAGGTTGGCGAGCTTCCGGGCCGTCAGCTCATCGTCCAGACGCTGGACCTCGCCATAGTATTCGTCGGCCTGCATGTGGCCCGCTTCGTAGGCTTTCTTCAGCGCCTCCGTCTGGGCATTCGTGGACCGCTCAGCCGCTTCCATCTGCGACTGGATGCGAGCCTGGGACGTGGCCTTGATGTCGCCCGTATCGACAGCCGCAAGCGCTTCAGACATGGCCTTCTTGGCCCGCTTGATGGCCTCGGTGTCCGTGCCCAGCTTCTTGATGATTTCGGCGAAGTGCTTGGTGATGCGCCGCTTCTCGGCAGCGTGCCGGCTCTGATCCAGCGCTGCCTCCTCGTCGGCAAGCTCAACCAGCGCCTTCTTGTGCTCCTTGCTGCGCTTCACTTCCTGGTCTGCGAGGTAGTCGGACAGGCCCTCCTCGGTCTTGCGGATGGCGTCGCTGATCTTGCGGCGCTCGTCAGCCGTCGTGGCATAGGCCGCCCCGGTCTGCTTCAGGGCGAGGATTTGCTTCTCGAACGCAGCGACGACGGCCTTCTGGTTGTCCTCTGCGAGCTGAGCTTCACGAGCGCCGGCCTTTTCGATGGCCTTGATGGCCTGCTCCAGCTCGTTCTCGTGCTCCTTCTGCGCCTCGGTCTTGCCGCTCGAACCGCCGCCCTTGCCGTGCCGTCCGGGGGCGTTGTAATCCAGGCCGCCGCCCAGCGTCGCCGTCCCAGTGGGCGTCGGCTTGATGTCGGTCCCCTTGGCAGCGTCCCTCAGCTCCCGGACCAGCTTCTCAGCGTCTGTGCGGGCGTTCCTGGCGGCATTGAGCCGCGCCGCCAGCTCTGGGAGCTGCGCCCTGGCTGCGTCGGCGTTGGCGGGCAGGATTGCCGTCTCAGCGGTGCCCTTGGCCTCGTAGTAGGCTTGGGTGGCGTTGACGGCCTCCATCCGCTTTCGCCCGGCCTCTGCCTGGGCAGCACGGAGAGCGGCAGCCGTGAGACGGTCATAGGCCGCCACCTTGGCATTGATGATCGAGGTCGCCCCGGCGTGCCCCGAGGCCACGGCGTCAATCGTGGACCGCAGGCCGGGGTTCAGCTTCTTGAGCTGGTCAGAGATTTCGTGCAGGCGCTGCGTCTCAGCGGCGGTGCGGTTGTTCTTCCCCGCCAGCGTCTCCAGCTCCACCGCCAAGAACTTGGTCTGCCCGACGACGCCTTCCTGGCTCCTGCGGAGGTCTGCGAGTTTTGCGGTGTGGTCGTCCTGGGCTTTGTCCAGGTTCGCCAGCGCCGCTTCCTCCTCAGCTTGCGCCGCCCGGTACTGCTGCCAGGCGACAATCGCCGCACCGATGGCGACGATGGCGAAGCCGATGCCGGTCGGGATCGTCGTGGCGAACAGCGCTGCCACCCGGCTGAGCCCGGCAGCAAGGGCAGGGAACGTGGCCGTCACCAGCAAGGATGCGTCCTTGTAGAGCGACACCGCTTTGGCGGCGGCAGCGGCCCCTAAGCCCACGCCGCCGAACAGCGCCCCGAGCCCGAGAGCGCCCGCCACGAAGCCTTTGATGATCGGTCCTGCCTGGTTGAAGGCATTGACCATGCCCGTCAGCGCATCCACGGCGACCTTCACGGCAGGGGCGAATACCTCGCCGATGCTCTGCGCCGCCACGTCGGACGAGGACTTGAGCTGGACAAGCGAGAACGCCACGCCCTGGTTCATCGTGTCCGCCATGCCCTTAGCCGCCCCATCGGCGTTCCGCATGGCATCCTCCATGCGCTTGAACTCCTCAGGCGACTTGCGGACAGCGTTCACCAGAGCGCTGACGGCGGAAACGCTCTCCAGGCCGAAGATGTTCTCGAAAATCTTGGCCTGCGAAACCTGGGTGAACTTGGCGGTCTTGTCGGACAGCTCCCGGATGATGTCCGTGAACGGGCGCATCTTGCCCGAGGCGTCCGCGACGTGGAGGCCGATGGTCTTGAGCGCCTTCGATGCCTCGTGGCTCGGAGCCTGTAGCTTCAGGAGCGCGGCCCGCATGGACGTGCCGGCCTGCTCGCCCTTAATCATGTTGTTCCCGAGCACCGCAAGGACAGCGCTCATGCCCTGTAGCGACTGGTTGGACGCTGCGGCCACAGGAGCGATGTACTTGAAGGACATCGCTAGGTCTGAAACATCCACAGCGCTTTGGTTTGCGGCTTGGGCGAGGATGTCGGCGACCTTGGTCGTGTCCTTCATCGCCAGGCCGAAGCCTCGCACGGTGCCCGCTGCCGTCTCAGCAGCCTCGCCGAGCCCGATCCCAGCGGCAGCGGCCAGCGAGATGACGCCCGGCATGGCATCAAGCTGCTCCTGGACCGTCAGACCGGCCTTGGACAGCTCGAAGAAGCCCTCCGCAGCCTGCTGGGTGCTGAACTGGGTCTGGATGCCCAGGTCAATCGCAGCCTGTTTGATGCGGCCCATGCCCTCCGCAGTCGCACCGCTGACGGCCTGGACCTTATTCAGCGTCGCCTCGAACGCTGCAAACTGGCTCACCGCACCGCCAATGGCTAGCGACGACCCAGCGAACAGGGCCGCAGACCCGATGCTTACTCGTCCAAAGGCTGCCTTGACTTTCTCAGCCTGCTGGTTCGCTGCCTGGGCCGCCTTGTCGGCCTCCTGCTTGGCGATGTTGGCCCGCTTCTCGGCTTCCTCTCGCTGGATCGCTGTGAGCTTGGCCTGGGTGGCCTGTGCGTTGGCGACAAGGGCACGCTCCGTCTCCTCCTTGCTGGCTTTGATGGACAGGATGGAGCGCACCGTCTCGGCAGCTTCCCGCTTGACCGCTGCGATGCGGTACTGAACGCCGTCCATCGTGGCCTTGCCGAGGTCGTCCTGGAGCTTCCGCACAATCGCGGAGATTTGCTCGCTGGCCGTGCGCTGTCCCTGCGTCTGCCTGGCGATCATAGCCTTGGTCATGGCCTCGATCTGTGACGCCATGCCGTTCGTCGCTTGGACGATCTGCTGAATGCCAGTGTTGTTGGCCTGGACGACTTGCTGGACGGCTTGGTTGGCCTCCTGGACGCCCTGCTTCAGCCCCCGCTGGAGCCCGAACAGCCCAGCCTGAAGCTCCAGAAGCAGCGTTCCGACGACTTCTTCAGCCACCTTAACCTCCCGTTAAGCCCTTGAGCTGCGCCTTAGCGATGTCCAGGTAGGCACGCTTGATGTCGGGCATGGCCTGCTGGAGAAATGGGCGCCCTTGCACGACCATCCGCGACCCGTCCTTCTTCTCCCGGCTGTAGCCGTCGTGGACAGGGACAGCGTACTCCACATTCGTCCCGACATAGGCGCTCAGCCCGTCGCTGGAGAGGGCATAGGCTTCGCTGCCTCCGATCTTGTCGCCCTCCTGCGAGCCCTCGACCGTGTAGCCGCTGGCGAACGACGCCTTGAGCCGGCCCGTGTCCACCACGTCCAGGTCGTCAATGTGGTCGGCGATGATGCCCTCGGCAGCAAGCGCGGTGCCCACCAGCGTCGCTGTGATGCGCTCGTTGGCACGCTGAGCGATTTCCGCCATCTTGCGCTCTAGGTCATTGAGGCTGTCCGCCACTCTCGATCTCCTCGTAGGTGATGAGGCCGCCGCTCACCGCTGCGATGCGGAAGCGCTTACCATCATCCTCGCCTACTTGCTCGACCGGGATCAAGCCCATGCCGATGGCGCTCATGGGAGCACCGTTGGCAGGACGGGCAGTGGCGCCGGGTTCGTCCCCTTCTTGCGGCGGGCTGTGGTAGGCGTGGGTGATCGCCTCGCCCATGACCAGCATCAGCGCCCGGCTCCACCGCTGCCGCAGCTCGTCGGGATGGTTCATCCCGTATCGGTGGAGCAGGCTGTCGAACAGGGCAGCTTCCGCAAGGACTGGCGGCATCTGGTGCCGCGGGGGCGTTAGCGGCGGACGAACAGCCTCAAGAGCTTTCCCAGGGCCTCCTGCTGCCCGTACTTGCGGAGCTGGCCTTCGATGATCTGGACGAGATGGACCGAGGACAGATTGGCCCGGACCCACTCCTGGTCCCAATCGTGCTTCGAGTTGCGGGCGATGATGAGGACTGCATCCATCACAGCGCCCACGCCGTCCTGGACCAGCTTCATGATGTCGGCGACGCCCACCGCGTTCAAGCTCTCCAGGCGCGGCAGGAAGGGCGTCAGCAGGCTGGCGACCTCCTCCTCCTTGGCGAGCGGCATGAAGCGGAACTGGAGCCGCACGATGCCGCTGGCGGCGGTGTCGATGTCCAGGAAGTCCTGCGACGCCTCGGGCGCCAGGGCCTCATGGGTGAGCTGCGCCACCGTCTCCTGGCTCAGCTCGGGCTCGGGCTCCTGCGCCACGGCTTCGACTTGCCGCTGGTACTGCGCCTGCTCGGCGACTGCCGCTGGGTTGACCATCTTCGTTCTCCTCATGCTGCGGGTATCTCCTCTCCAGGGTAGCGAAAAGGCAGGGTCCGCTGCCAGACCCTGCCCTTAACTCCGAAGCTACTTGGTAGTAGCTTAGACGTAGACGAACGCCGAGCCGTCCTTGATCGTGCCCAGGCCGCCCTGGTTGCTGTCCAGCAGCGACATGACCTTCAGCGGGACGATCTGCTTGTTCGTCTTGGAGAGCTTGGCGCTCACCTGGGACGACGTGACGCCGCGGAACAGGCGCAGCGTCCGCAGCTTGCCCGAGGGGCCGAGGCCCGTGACCAAGAACTCATCCTCCCGCACCGTGTCGGGCGTGGCGATGAGCAGGGTATCCACGCCGCCGCTGGAGCTGATGGCCGTCTCCGGGAGGCCCAGCGCCAGCGCCAGGTTGCGGAGGTCCATGTCCGCCAGCGGGGCGTTCAGGCCCAGCTCGCCCTTGGTGATGACGGAGCTGATCGGGTACGGGCTCTGGTCCACGTACTGCTCCGTGACCGTGATCTGGCCCGTGAACTCGATGTCACCGTCCGTGGCACCGAGGTTCTTCCAGAGGAGGAACACGTCATCGCCGGCCACGGGCGGCGCGGAGAGGGCGGGGCTCACCGTGACGACGCCGGTACTGGTGTTGAGGCCGACCACCTGGACCTGCTGGGCGTTCACCTGGATGATGTCGCCGAGACGCAGCTTCTCGGCGTCGGTCGTCGGCGTGACGGCGAAAACGGTCGTCGTGGGCGCCGGGGCGGCGTTCACGTCGGAGAGCTTGGTGGTCTGGAAGCCGGGGTTCTTCACCCGGATGTTGCCTGCGCCGACAATGATCTTGTCGGCAGTGAAAAGGGTCGTGTTGGTGGGCACGGTGGCTCCTCCTCCTCTTGATCGTCGCTAGACTTCCTGCATCGGCGCCGCGACGCTCAGCAGGTATGCGACCTCTGCTGGGTCGCTGACCTCTTGGCCCTCCTGGTAGTAGGTAGTCGTCCGATCCCCGGTCTTGCCATCCACCGGGACATCGAACGCCCGCCGACACCGATAGGTCCGTGCCCTTGCGGGCTGCTGCGGGGGCATTTTGGCTTTGGAGGGATGCGGTTGGACCAATCCCTCCTTCGAGCTGCCAGAAGGGCCTTCTTGGTCCTTGTGCGCGTTCTCAGTGTCCATAGAAGAAAACCTCCAGGCTCAGCTTCAGCGACCGCGCCGCTTCGTCTGCGGGTTGCTCGACTTGCCACCCACGCCCCAAGCGCAGCCCATATTCCATCCAGTTGTGGTATTGGTCCTGAGGCAAGTCTACCGGGTTTTTCGGGTCCGTCCAATCCTTCATCAGGATGCGGGGGCGCTGCTGGTAGCCCTGGAGCCCGATGCGCTCCAGCAGTCGCTGGGCTCGGCGACGGCATCCCGCCGTGTCATGGTCCTTCACGTTGACCATCAGCTCCACGAGGGCACGGAAGCCGCTGGTCCTGCTGTCGGCGTCGATGGACAGCCAGGTGATGCGGTAGCTGGGCCATTTCGTCAGCTCGTCAGGCTCGACGTGGACCGGGATGCCCGTGTCGGCTTGGCTGCGGACCCAGGCATTGAACGTGGCGATGGCGTTCTGCATCAGCCCTCCAGCGTTTCACGCCGCTTGAGGATCGCTCGGAACTCCGTGGGCAGTGTCTTGAGGCTGCCTTCGACAAGCGTGAACTCCACGTCATCAATAACCCAGCTATCGGCGCTGAGCAGGACTGCCTCGGTGTAAGCTAGCCGGCTGATCTTGCGGACCTCAGCGTCGCCACGATGCGACACTCCGCCATTCTCCCATCGGTACACGTCGCCCAGGACCACGGAGGGCGTGGGGGAGACGGTCACGTCCACGGGCGTCTGTGTGCCGGGGTCGCCGGCATCGGGCACCGCATCCACAACGGTCATGGTGCGGAGTTTCACGACATGATCCCGCCCGCCGAGCCGCTGCTTGGCGAGCTTGGTCCGGGCCTTGTCCAGCCCGGCCCTGATCTTGTCCAGGGCGTCAGCCAAAGAAGTGCCTCCAGGCAGTCAAGACGGCCACAATGACCATGAATAGGATGAAGCGAGCCGGCGTCCAATCGAAGGGCCACATGGCATCAGCCTCTGCGGATCGTCATGCCCCCGCCGCCCAGCTCGTCCAAGCTCACCCCGATGATGTCGGCGAGCTGCTGGCGCAGGAGCGCACGGGTACGGGTCGGGTCGCTGTCCAAGCCCTCGGCGTTGATCCTGTCGGCATCGTAGCGGACAGCCTGCCACTGAGCCAGGATAGCCTCCACTTCCTCCTGCTGGGTGAAGTTGACGAGGCCCAGCGCCCGCCGTGCGATCTCCGACAGCCGGAACTTCTCACGGTCAGCTTCCTGGTAGAACGTGACATCCGTCCTCGCCGGCAAGCCGAGCAGGAGGAGCGCTTTGGTCGTCTGGGCCTCGTCAAGAGCCATGGCTTAGACCTGCGCCGCAGCGGCAGCCTTGACCTCGAAGTGGGCAGCCAGGGCCGCCACCTTGTCAGCCTTCTTGGCTCCATCAGCGAACTGGAAGCCCTCGGCAGCGGCGATCCCGTCCAGCGTGCTGACGGTGAAGCCCTCCAATTGCTCCGCAGTCCACATTTCGTCATCGGGAACGCCGGTCCCGCTGCCGTTGCGCTTGGGCTCGTCGGCGACGGCTTCGAGCTGACCCGTCCCGAACATGCACTTGGCGAGGTATTCCTGCCCCTCGGGGAAGCTGAACACGTCACCGGGGGCGACCGTCGCCCGCTCCGTCTGCTTCGCCTCGTTGGTGAAGTCATAGGACAGGGCAACGCCAGAGACGTTGCGGTATTGCTGTGCCATTGCGGCGCTCTCCTCTGCTCAGAATGAGGCTTGTGCCCGGTTACGACCAGGCAGCCGGCGACGTGTCCGACACCGCCGACGTGGTGATGGCAGCGGGATTGGCGCTGGTCATCGCTGCCACGGTGTTGGTCTTGTCGGCGACGGCGTGCGAGACGTCATCGGCCCGGTGGGCCTCGTAGGCCGTCCGAATGGCCGCGACATCCGCACGGAGCGCCGTGAGCTGGGTGTGGACGCTCGTGAAGTCAGTCACGATCTGGTTGAACTTGGTCTTGGTGTTGCGAACCAGGTCAATGACCTGCTTTGCGATGGTCCCGAACCCGAGCTTCTGGAAAGCGGGGTTGGTGTGGCTGTTGAAAAGCTGGACTTCGCCTGCCATTGCGGCGCCTCCTCATCATACCTATAGGCAGCTTGCAAGTAGGAGCCGGCAGCCCCGCAGGACCACCGGCTCCAGCCGGATTAGCTCTCGTCGATGTCGGCGACGACGGCGTTCCGGTTGGGGTGCTCGCCCTTCATGTTGCCGTAGAGCTTCACGAAGCCCTTGTAGCTGTCCCCGTCCTTGCCCAGCATCTCGATGCCGACCTGGAGGCCGACGTTGCCCTCGGCGTCCAGCATCGGCAGGGCGCCCTGGGTCAGCTCGATGCCGTCCTGGGTCGGGATCACCGGAAGCTGCTCGAAGGTGATGCTCTCCCGGTTCAGGAAGTACATCTTGCCGGCGGGGCAGTGGATGTCCCGGACGACCGGGATACCCTTGAAGGCCAGCTCCATCCCGCCGTAGTCCAGGGTTTGGTCGCCCATGACCCGGCGAAGGCTCTCGAACAGGCCCTCATACTTCGAGTAGATTTCCGGCGTGGTGATGATGAAGTCAGGCGACACGCCAGCCGCCTTGTACGCCGCACGCTCGGCGCTCCGCATCAGGTCCACGGTCAGCGCCCGCGGCGTGCCGCCATTGGCGAGGACGTTGGACTGCCACGTCGCATACGAGCCACCGCCCGAGCGGGCGATGGTGGCGTAGGTGCCGGTCGCAGCGACGATGGCGCCGAGGCCGTCCATGTCCAGGCCACCGTTGCCGGTGCCGTCGCCGTAGGACTGGGAGCCCAGCTTGACCGCCAGGTTCTGCGTCGCATCCCGCATGGCCTTGCCGAGCAAGTCCACGAACGCCTGCGGACCACCGCTCGCAGCCGCGGCCACGGCGTCACCCGTGACCTTGAACTCGGCCTTGAACCGCTTCCAC
>WBZR01002196.1_pt2 | contig 13696 bp, 13 predicted proteins | sample 5204231 | NCBI WGS metagenome assembly WBZR01 (sample SAMN12412403, study PRJNA552823) | activated sludge metagenome | isolation source: activated sludge from anammox sidestream of wastewater treatment plant... | place: USA: Virginia | collected 2017-08 | reverse complement strand
GATGCTTGAAGGCATCTCAATTTAGAAGTGCAGTAACAACGACAATCCCCGACTTCACCTGCCACGCCAACAGACATCGGCGCGGCAGGCAACGCTCACTCATCACACGGGACACCTAAACGGGCTACGCGCTGGCGCGATGATGGCGAACCAGATAGTTCTTCATCGCAACGGCATTATTGTGAAGCTCGTCTTTGGCATCGAACAAAAGCGTGAGTGTTTTACCATCAGCCAGTTCCAGCAGTTCTTTGATCTGCTCCTGATGCGTGTCAAGTTCAGCACTGTAGCGTTTCTGAAATTCGTCCCAAAGGGCTGGATCGTGACCAAACCACTGTCGCAGTTCCGTGCTGGGGGCCACATCTTTAATCCAGCGATCGGCAGCCACTTTCTCTTTGGTCAATCCGCGCGGCCACAGACGATCAATCAACACGCGCACGCCGTCACCGTGGCTGGCCGGTTCACGCACATGTTTGACATGAACATGGATTTGCGCTTGTGTTTGTGCTTGTTTCATAACAGCCTCGAGTTCCTTCCACAGCTCCCGGCGTTGCTGACCGCTTGTCTTTCCCACAGCCAGCTCCATTGCGCCAACGTGGCACAACCCGCTCATACGAGCATCTTCGTACGCCTCAAGCGCTGATTGGATATGAGACTTTTGTCCCATGGGGTATTCTTGGCGGTCTGGGACTCAAAGACAAGCAATCCGCGTAATTCTCGTTGGATTTCAGCGTTAATTGTTGTTCAGAACCGTCAATTGACGCAGACTTTTGGGCAGTTCAAAGCTGATTTTTTCATTCACCAGCGTGCGTTCCTCCACCAGTTCGCCATCGAAATCACGCTGCAATCGATCAAGCAGATTGCGCACCAGATGATCCGGCGCTGACGCACCCGCCGTCACCAGAACGGAATTGATTCCCTTGAACCACTGTTCCTGCAGAAACGATTCATCATCAATCAGATAGGCTGATCGACCGGCTTCCTTGGCGCGATCAACCAGCCGCTGCGAATTGCTGCTGTTATTACTGCCGACAACCAGCACCAGATCCACTTCCGGCGACCACGTGCTCACCGCCTTTTGACGATTGGTCGTCGCGTAACAAATATCATCCTTCTGCGGGTGACGGATGTTCGGCCAGCGTTTTTTGAGCTGTTCGATGACCAGGGCTGCATCCGAAACACTCAGCGTGGTCTGGGTGACGAACGCCAGCATATTTTCATCCGGCACTTGCAACTGCCAGACTTCATCGGGCGTATCGACGACGAAAATACGATCGGGTGATTCGCCAACCGTTCCCACGGCTTCATCATGATTTTTATGGCCGATGAAGATGATGTAATAACCATCGCGCGTATAGCGCAACACCTCCATATGCACCTTGGTCACCAGCGGGCAGGTGGCATCGACTTCGCGCAGCCCCCGGGCGCGTGAAGCTGCCCGCACCGCCGGGCTGACACCGTGCGCACTATAAACAATCGTCGAACCGTGCGGCACTTCCTCAATGGTGTTGACAAATACGACGCCCTGATTACGGAATCGATCCACCACATGCTGATTATGGACGATCTCGTGATACACATAGACCGGTGGCCCGACAATCTGCAACACCTGATCCACCACCTCGATCGCCATATTTACACCAGCACAAAAACCGCGAGGATTGGCAAGAATTATCTTCATGTGTCAGAATCCCTATCGTGTTAAAAACCAGCACCATCAACGCTGAACCAACCAGCAGGCAACTGTCGGCTGCCCGCCGCTTTACCCGCCGACTGGCGACCAGCCACTACGAAAATTTCACCGTCGTTTCATTTCTGCTGCCCCGCCGGTTGCATCAGGACTTTTACAACATCTACGCCTACTGTAGGCACGCCGATGACCTGGCGGATGAAATTCCTGATATTTTGCAAGCTCGCCAGGCTCTGGCGCGCCTGCGCGCCGGGGTGCGGAACTTGTATCTGAACCAGTCGCCCGCGGTATCGCCGCCACCTGGCAACTTCGACAACCAAGCCAGCAATCATCACCACTCACCCGCCGAAACCGCTATTTTAACCGCACTGGGCGATACCATACGCCGACATGCCTTGCCTTGGCAACCGCTGATGGATCTGATCAGCGCTTTTGAGCAGGATCGGCGTATCAATCGCTATGACACGCACGAACAGGTTCTTGATTATTGCACGCGCAGCGCCAACCCCGTTGGGCGTCTGGTGTTGGCGCTGTGCGGCTATCACGACGAGCATCGCATCAGCCTCAGTAATGACATTTGCACCGCGCTGCAACTGACCAATTTCTGGCAGGATGTCAGGCGCGACTATGTTGAGCGCAATCGCATCTACCTGCCGCGCGAGGATATGAAACAATTTGGTGTGACTGAATCGGATATCGCCTCAGCCCACTGCACACCGGCCTATCGCAATTTAATACGATTCCAGGTTGACCGCGCTCAGGAGCTGTTTGATCGCGGTCATGCGTTAATACGTCTGATCCGGGCTGGAGTTCGTGCGGATATCGCCCTTTTTTCCGCCGGTGGCCAGGCCATCCTTCAACGGATTCGCGTCTTGGATTACGACACGCTCACCACCCGTCCGGCGCTGGGCAAGGTTGCTAAATTTACCCTGATTCTCCGTGCCATGACGGGACAAATAGGATAACCTGTTCTGTTTGCCCGGAACTGTTTGTCGAAATGGTGCGCCATCCGGCACTTGCGTGATTATGACTCAGCCCAGCCTGCAATCCTCCTACCGCTACTGCCACCAGCTTATGCGCACCGCTGCCCGCAATTTTTATTACGGCATGCGCCTGCTGCCACCGGCCAAGCGCAATGGCATGTACACGCTTTATTCCTACATGCGGCTGTGTGATGATCTGGCTGATGCGCCGCTGGATCAGATTATCCCAACCGGTGGCCTTAATCAGGAAAATCTGACAACAAGCGACTCCACCAAGTCACAGCGTCGTCAACTACTGGATCAATGGCGTCAGCGCACCCATCTGGCGATCAGCGGCAGCACTTCGGCCAGCTCAGAAGTTGACGCCCATCCCCTCTGGCCGGCACTGGCAGACACCGTTCAGCGATTTTCGATCCCGCTGAGTCTTTTTGAAGATGCCATTGATGGTCAACTGCAGGATCTGGAGCAAAACCGGTATGACACGTTTGCTGAGCTTTACCGCTACTGCTACCGGGTTGCATCGACCGTGGGTATTGCAGCTTTGTATATCTGGGGTTTTTCCGATCCCCAAGCCCTCAAACTGGCTGAATATCGCGGCATTGCGATGCAGCTCACCAACATTTTGCGCGATATTCGCGAAGATATTGCCCGCGACCGTCAATATTTGCCGCAGGAGGACCTGGCTCGGTTCAATCTGTCCTGGCCTGATCTGGCCAGCCCGCAGGTCAGGCCGCATTTGATCGACCTGTTGTATTTTCAGATTCACCGCGCCCGCAGCTATTACGAGCAGAGTGCTGAACTGGAAAACCTGATCTGCCCCGACGCTCGACCCACCCTCACAGTGATGACTAATATCTATCGTCGCATACTTGAGCGCATCAGTGCCGACCCTCAGCGCGTGCTTTGGCAGCGGGTTAGGTTAAGTCCGCTGGAAAAGCTCTCGGTGGTGATCAACCAGACCTGGCAGGCGCACATCGCGCCGTTGCGCGCCTGATCGCCAGCGGCACAGCGGCCGGAGATGAATCGGTACCGATGCCGATTTTGTTGCGCCTGCTTGGAAAGTTTCATCCACAAGCCAACAATATCGCTTGGATTATCAAGCAATGATTGACGGATTTTAGCATCATGGAAAATCGGGCGGAGCGAATCCAAAGGCTGGCTGACAAAGCACGCACCTTACCCAAGGTTCCCGGCGTTTATCTGATGAAGGACGATAAAGACCGGGTGATTTATGTGGGTAAAAGCGCGAGCCTGCGCGATCGCGTCGGGTCTTATTTTCTGGCTTCAACACGGTTGGAACATAAAAAGGTCGGCCTGCTCGATCATGTGGCCGATTTTGACATCATCCAGACTGAATCTGAAGTCGAAGCGCTGCTGACCGAAAACCGTCTCATTAAAGACATTCAGCCACGCTACAACGCCCTTCTGCTGGATGACAAAACCTACCCCTACCTGATGATTACCACCGATGAAGACTACCCCGGTGTCTACATCACACGCCAACCGCGCAAAAATACCAAGCTGTATGGCCCGTTCACCAGCGTCAATGCCTTGAAGGAAGCCATGACGCTTTTACAGAAAGTCTTCAAGTTTCGCACTTGTTTTCTGGACATTCGCGAAGATGACGACAAACGCCGGTTCTTCCGGCCCTGCCTGCTTTACGCCATCAAACAATGCACCGCCCCGTGTGCCGATCGTATCGACAAAAAAACATACCGCGAAGATATTTTTCGCTTGATCCGGTTTCTTGATGGCGACCAGGCTTCAACCATCGCCGTGATGGAAAAGGAAATGCTTCAGGCGTCGCATGATCTGGATTTTGAACGGGCGGCGCGCCTGCGCGATGAGATCAAGGCCCTGCAGGGTCTGGGCGATCGGGCCGGCAAGGGTGAGGCGGAGTTCTGGCAGCCCGAAGCCTTTGTCATCAATCCGCAGGATGGCGTGCAAAGACTGCAGGAAGCACTGGCTTTGACGGATACGCCGCGAATCATCGAAGGCATTGATATTGCCCATCTGCAAGGCGGCGAAATGGTCGGCTCGAAAGTCTGCTTTATCGACGGCGTACCCTTCAAGGACGGATATCGTCGTTACAAAATCAAACATGGTCAGGGGAATAACGATTTTCTGTCCATTCAGGAAGTGGTCAGTCGCCGTTACCGCGAAGCTGCCGACGGAAACGAACTGTATCCTGATGTGATTCTGATCGACGGCGGCCTGGGTCAGTTGCATGCGGCCATGGATGTTTTCAAAACCATGCCCATCAAACCGCCGATGGTGATCAGTCTGGCCAAGAAGGAGGAATTGGTTTATACCCAGACTGGTTCAGCGCCGATTCGCCTGTCCCGTAATCATGACGGTCTGCGTTTGCTGCAATATATCCGCGATGAAGCTCATCGCTTTGCCCAGCATTATCACCACATTTTGCGACGCAAAAGTCAGTTGAAAGAGGAAATCAAACAGGGGCGCCGGCCACCTCGCGCGCAGGGCCGGAAAAAACAAGCGCTGCAATTGCCCGTCGTCAATGACCCGACGATTGAGTCACCGTCTTCAAGCGATGCCCAATCATCGCCATCATCGCCCCCCGATCGTTCACAAACCTGAGTCGCGGCAATTGCGCCAGCTCAAGCAAGGGCGATCGGTTGATTCACCTACCGCCGGCAAAACTGCATCAATCGATACGCCAATACAATTTTTTCGACGTTGAATCGATGAACCCACCGGCTGACTCGATCTTGATCCAGATAACGTCGGGCAACCTGGTAACCTTCATCAAATTGCTGGCGGTCCACCTGCCCTGATTTACTCGCCTGATGCAGGCGAAAGCACGCCAGAGAATTTTCGATAACCAACGGCGCAGCAACCCGCCCCATGCGCAGCCACAGGTCATAATCCATCGTCCAGTGCAGTGATTCATCCAATTGGCCAACCTGCTGACCGAAGGAATTGCGCCAGAAAACGGCTGGCTGGGAAATAAAGTTTTCGCGCAACAATCGCCGGTAGGTGTAACGGGCAAGACTGCGATCTTTGTAGCGCGTTACCCATGAACGAATCGCCTGATCGTCAGCATCGATCATCTGACAACGCCCTGCCAGCCATTGTCGCTGGGGATGCGCGTTGAAGGCATCAGCGACAATCGCCAGCGCACCAGGCGCATACAGGTCATCGCTGTTCAGCCACGCCACCACATCGCCCGTTGCCATGGCCAGGCCTTTGTTAATGGCGTGCGACTGGCCGCGATCCGGCTGGCTGATCCAGTGAACCCGCGCATCATTCAGACTGACCAGAAAATCCAGCGTTTGATCCGTACTGCCACCGTCGATGATGATCCATTGCAAATCAAATTCACCCTGCTGATTCAGGATGCTACCGGCGGTCCGTTGCAGAAATGCACCCTGGTTGAATGAGGGTGTGATCACGCTGATTTTCATCGTGATCCATCCGGTTGAGAATCCGCGATGTCCGGATCGGCAATCTGAATCCCGGCAACGGGGGGCAGCAACCGCGTAAGAACCCATCGCGGCCCCAATCGGCGGAATTTTTGCGATGCCATCGGATAACTGGCGACCTGCGGCCCCAGTCGCATCAGCCCGTTTTGGATCATCTGCTGCATCTGCTCATCCATTGGTTCAAGCAGGTACAGCCGATGCGTCCATGCTGAGGCGGGCAATTCATAACCGGCGGCGATGTTTCGATCGGCCCAGTACGCCAGTATTCGCGCCACCTTGTAATGGGCAATGACAAAATCATCACGATCGAGTTGTGCCGATAGGGAATCCGCCAGTTTATGCAAGGCTGAAAACGCGGCGGCATCGCCATATTTTTCAGCGATGTAGGTGCTGCGCTGTTCAGCCGCCAGCCTGATGATCTTCACAAAATTGGGCATGACCCACATCACCAGCATCGTCGCAAATACGACATTGCCCCATGGTCGCCCCCAGCGACGATTTATCCAAACCATTGCCTTGAACCACGCCAGCACTAATAACGGCAATATCGGCAGCAAATAGCGCGGAAGCGGCAAAACAACCAGCACCATCACCAGCGTGCCAATGATAAACAACCCCCACACCCACCGGTAACGAATCAGCCCCACGCCGAGCATCAGGATAATACTGCTGTAGATCACGGTCAGCCCCGGCGCTATTGACTGACTTAATGTTGCCTCGCTGACAGTTGAATTCAGCAGCTTCCACCCGTTTTGCGTCAGCGCGTTCCACCCGACTGGTGTCGTCAGCGCTCCTGCCTTACGCAGGATATCCATTTCGTAGGTGCGCGCGCCGCTGCGCGGATCAGCATAAATCACCGCCAGTATCAGCAAAACCATCGCAACCAGACCCGTCAGCACGATCGCCCGGCGCTTGCGCGTCTTGAGCAGCGCAATCGCTCCAGCCCCCGCCAGTGCCCCCAGAAGCACCCAGGCGTGTGGCCGCATGGTCATGGCCAGTAGCAAACCCACCAGCATTACCATGCTGTCACACCACGGGATCGACCGGCGTACTTGTTTGGGCTGTACCTTGTCGATTGAACGGCAATCTGATGGTTCAGATCGAGTCCCGCCATCAGGCAATGCAGATTGATCCAGCGCCGCAGCACTTCGGGAAAAATAAAACCGCCGCCACGATTCCAGCCCCACCAGAACTGCCAGAACACCAACCGTAAACGGCACGTCATTACGAATTTCGGTTGTGTAGTGATAAAGCGAATAACTCGATCCGAACATGCACGTTAAAAAGATCGCCGTGCGCGCATCGCTATGCAGATAATAAAGGCGATACGCCAACCCCAGACACGCCAAGGCAAAGAGAAAAATAATCAGCCTGGCTGCCCATTGTGCCTCTGGCCCGAAAAGCCAGAACGCACCGCCGATGAGATACGGCAATCCGGGATACGCCAGCGCATTGGGTTCCCCCAGATAGGTAAATCCCTCCCCCCGCGCCAGATTTCGTCCAATGGTCAGATACATGGCGCTATCCGGTTCAGGATGCCATTGGCCGGTAAAACCAATCAGATAAATCCCTGCCAGCAACAAAAGAAAAAACCAGCGCCGTCGATCATAAAGATCGATCAACCAATCCACTCCCAGCCGCGCATTCGGGCTGATGCGCAGCTGATCGAATGTGCAGGTATCAGCCGTTTTGGTTGAATCAGTGCTGGTCATCGCTTAGCCCGTCAGTATAGACTTCATGGCTCGGGGCGTAAAACTGGCAATCATGAGGCGCGGGCTGCGGAATCGAGTTCTTTGACTGCAGTTGAAATAACGCTTAGTTCCGCTGACAATTCGGTTTATAAACGGTCAAATGTAGACTGAAGCGACGGGACTAATCCGTCCGATAAAGCCAAGGCAGGATGCCAAAAACACGCAAAACATCACCCAAACCTCGTCGGCCGGCTGATCCCAGCCGCGCCCGCGCCCGTCGTTTATTCATCATCAAGACATTGATCGCTGTCATCCTGATCAGCGGCACAGCCACGTGTTACTATTATCTTCAAAATTATGTCAGAACCCGCGTTGCGTATTCTGCCCAGCCGCCGGTGGTGGTGCTGGTCAATCGTCCGGTCTGGATGAGTGACGGTCTGGCGGAAATGATCGCCAAACGTGTTCAACCGTCGGTCGGTCAATCCGCCTTGGATCAGCAAATGCTGCGTGATCGGGTGGAAATCCTCGAACACCAACCATGGGTCAAACACGTTAATTATGTCCGGCGCGTTTATAATCACGCACCGGGCGATACGCTGGAAATTGACTGCGAATATCGCGCCCCCATCGCGCTGGTGCAGTGGAACGATGCCTATGTTCTGGTTGACGGCGATGCCACTGTCCTGAGCGAGAAAATCGACAAGGCGGATATACCACGAATCGTTTATGGCCGTAACGGGCGAACCAATATCCGCGTGATTGAGGGTGTATCCCGGCGGCCTCCGACTGAGGGGCAGAAATGGCCGGGCGATGACTTGACGGCGGGGTTGTGGTTGGCCAAAACACTTTACGGTAAGGATTACACAGAGGAAATCCTCAGCATCAACGTTGCCAATTATGGTGGCCGAAATAATGCCAACGATGCGCATCTGGTGCTGACCACGCGCTACGGTAGTGAGATTCGCTGGGGGCAAAGTCACAATTGGCGCGGTTTTGAAGCCAGTGCTGACCGCAAATTGGCCAACCTGCAGCAAATTTATCAACAATATGGTCGGGTTGACGCCCGGGAATCCTGGCTTGATCTGCGTTTTGATAAGGTGCTGCGCCCCCAAGCCAGTGCCGCAGGTGCTACGGCGACCATTGCCCCGTGATCAGCCTGTCAACATCTACCGACATTTGCTGTATAATTCACCATCTGCCCATGACGCACCAACCGTCTCAATCTCCTGTGGAGCGTACTACCGATTCTGATAGCGCCCCCATCGGTTTCTGGAAACAGCTCGGCGAAGACTATCGCCGACATGATGGCAAACTGACCAAACCCGGCCTGCACGCAATCTGGGTTTATCGACTGGGCCACCGCAGCCTGACCGGGCCGCCCATTGTTCGGATCGCGCTCAAATTGGTCTATAAACCGATGCACTGGTGGGTGCGCAATTTTTACGGTATCGAGCTACCCGAAACAACGCAGGTCGGCCGGCGTTTTCGCATCGGTCATCAGAGTGGCATTGTCATCCATCACAACAGCATCATTGGTGATGACTGCATGATCCGGCAGAATTGCACGCTGGGGGCAGGTTCGGGCGCTTCTTCCGACAAGGGGCCTGTTCTTGGCAACCGTGTCGAGATGGGAGCCGGCGCGGTCATTATAGGCGGCGTAAAAATCGGCGATGATGTGCGCATCGGGCCTAACGCCGTGGTCATGATGAATGTTCCTGACAGGGCAATGGTTGTCGCGCCCCCGCCGCGCGTCATACCCGCTTCGCCTGCCAAGCCCAGCAGCGCTCAATAATCTTTTCATCGGCGCCAATGCTACTGGCAATACGACCCTGGGCAGCCTACATTTGTCATATGAGTTACGCCAAAGAGTTGCAGTACGCGGTTGAGCTGGCGCGCGGGGCCGCCAAAATCATTCGATCCAAGTATAAACACGTCGAACGTCTGACCAAGACCCATGCCACCACCACCAACGAAGCTGTAACCGAGGCTGATCGGGCCAGCCAGAAATTTATTATCGAGGGGCTGAAGCGACAGTATCCCAATGATGGCACGGTTGGCGAAGAAAGTGACACCGGTCAGTCCATCACCTTTGAATGTCCTGATCCGTCCGGCCGCGTCTGGGTCATTGACCCAATCGATGGAACGAATAATTTTATCGCCGGTCTGGATCATTTTGCGGTTTGCATCGGCCTGCTGGATCGCGGCCAACCGGTGATGGGTGTGGTATACGATGTCATGCGTGATGAGATGTACGCTGCGGCCCAGGGTGAAGGAGCCTGGCTGAACAACCAGCGCCTGCACGCAGCGTCAACACCCATGAACAAAGCATCATTATTGATGTTGACGGCCAATCTGGCGACCCACAATGGCCGTTGCCCCGGTTGGGCCGCCCGCTGGATTGGTCAGACTGACTGGAAGGTGCGCATGCTCGGCAGCGCTGCTCTGGAAGCGGTTCATGTCGCCAGCGGTGTGGCCCATGCAGCCATTACCATCAACGGCAAATTATGGGATGTGGCTGCGGCGGCGGCCCTCGTTCTCGAAGCCGGTGGAGTTCTGGTTAATCTGGCGGGGCAACCGATTTTCCCCTTCGATCTGCGCAACTATGCCGGCGCCAAAGTTCCGTTTATTGCCGCTGCGCCGCAGGCTGCGGAGCAGATTCTGGCGGATGTGCGGAATAATCCGTGACGAACCCGTGATCGATTCAATAATTCTGGCTGATTCAATTGATCCCGATCAACCCCCATGAATCAACGTCGATCGGGCACAATCCAGCCGTTTACCAGTCGATCGTCGCAGCATAGTGCCACGCGAAATAGCCCAACAGCGCAATCAGTGCGATTGTAATGATGTTGCGCGACCAGATGGCCAGCCTTCGCGGCCAGAGGCGCCGCCGTGTCACCCGTTTGATCAGCGGCACTGCCAGATGTTCATCGGGTGTAAGGGATTGATAAACCCGCGCCAGTTGGGCCAACCTTACGTTGAGCTGATCGCCGACAACCGTCATCAGCTCGCGCCGCGCAGCCACCAGGTGATTCGCCGCTGCCTCGATACTGCAATCCATCGCCACGGCCAGCTCCCGCCCGTCCAGCCGCTCACCTTCCGCCAGGACAAGCGCCTCGCGCGGTTGAAACGACAATTTGCGCAGCGCCGCAATGAACGCTACATATTGCAAATCGGCTTTGCTGGCCTGATCCACCAGCGCATCGTCACCAGGCGGTTGGCCGGTGGAGCCGACCAGCCGACGTGTCCGCAGCACGGTATGATGCCTGAACCACCCAGCCAGTTGTTTTTCATCCTTCCATTTTTCAACCCGTTCCACGCTTTTACGCATCACCCTGACAGCGATTTTCCGGGCGGACGTCTGGCTGCCCGTCAGCGCAGCAGCAAGACGGTAAACCCCCGGATAATTGGCTGCCAGAAGCTGTTCAATCGCCACACGATCATATCGCCGGGCGCGCGATGTTATGTCTTGCGCAAGACTCATGGACATTTAAGCATATAGGCCGCGGCTGCGCATGACTTCATCGACGGATCGAATCGCCAGTGCCAGGGATGCCTTGCGCATCGTCACATTCAGCCGTTTGCTTTCGGCCACCACGCGACTGAACGCCTGACGCAACAAACGACTCAGGCGCGAATCAATCTCATCAGCGCTCCAGAAAAAGTGCATGCCACCCTGCACCCATTCAAAGTAGCTGACCGTCACCCCGCCAGCATTGCACAGAATATCAGGGATCATGAAAACACCGGCTTCATTCAGAACATCATCCGCCTCGGTCATCGTCGGAGCGTTGGCAGCCTCAGCCAGCACCCGGCACTGCAACTTGCGCACATTGTCCTTGGTGATCACATTACCCTGGGCAGCCGGGATCAACACATCACACGGTGCGTACAACGCCTCGCGCGGGTCAGCGATCATCGACTGGTCGCCGTAGCCTTGCAACGAACCATGCGTCTGGGCATGGGCAACCATCGACTGAATATCCAGACCCTTGGGATCAACCAGCGCCCCGTGGACATCGGCCACGGCAACGCAAACCGCCCCGCGCCGAACCATTTCCAGCCCCGCCACCGAACCGACATTGCCAAAACCATGCACCGCAAAGCGCAATCCGCTGAGCGTCAATCCCAGATGCGAGCAGGCTTCTTCAATGTTATAAACCACACCCTTGCCGGTTGCCTCACGGCGTAGAAGCGATCCACCCACGCTTACCGGTTTTCCCGTAACCACGTCAGGTGTGGTATGGCCAACCTTGGCGGAGTAGGTATCCATCATCCACGCCATATGCCGCTCATTCGTACCCATGTCCGGAGCCGGTATATCCACCTTCGGGCCGATGATGGGCATGATTTCGGTGGTGTAGCGGCGCGTCAGTTCCTGCACTTCGCGGTGGCTGAGGGTGGTTGGGTCAACCGTCACGCCACCCTTGGCCCCGCCCAGCGGCAAACCGATCAAAGCCGTTTTCCATGTCATCTGCATAGCCAGCGAGCAGACTTCACCCAGGTCAACATCAGGCGCAAAACGCACACCCCCTTTGTATGGCCCGCGTGAATCGTTGTGTTGCACGCGGTAGCCGGTATAGACTTTGACCTTCCCATCATCCGATCGAATCGGAATCGACACGACCATAATTCGTTCCGGACGCGACAGTCGCGCAATGATGTTGGCATCGAGATTGATCAGCTCGGCTGCCCGTGAAAAATTGACCAGTGTGCGCTGCCATACTGGCGAACCAGACCAGAGGGTATCCGTGTCACTGGCAGCATGTGCAATTGAGGAAGGAGGACGCATAAAACTCCATAAAATAAAACAGTAGCAATGACTACTTTGAAATATTTAACATATCACAAATCGGCAGCTTTGCGACCATGCCGCTACAAAATCGCATCATGCAGGAGCACATGCCCACGGTTTGTGATCATGCAAACGATCCCGCTTTGTAATGCGCATTGACAACCAGAACATTATGTAGGCTAAGACGTGCCAGCCACCGTCGCCCCGCTTGGAAATAATCGTTTCATTCATCCGAGATATGGTCGAACAATCGTTACTGCTGCGCGCGACGCTGGGCATCGTCCAGCCTGATATTCAAGCCGCTGGGCCAGGCAATGGCGGGCATGCTTTTGATCCGTTCATACAGCTTGACGGCCTCTTTCCAATCGCCTTTGACCTCGGCGTCAATCGCCTGTCTCCAGAGTTGTCGTGAGATATTGACCAGTTCATCGGGGTCAGTAGTCGTCACTTGCGGCATCTGGTTGTTGCTGCTGGTGCTGGCCGTTGCGGTTCGCACTTCGATGCGCCCTTGAGACGCTGCCGGTTGATTGCTCCCGACGGCAATTTCAACCTGAGGCGGTATGTTCTCCGAGACAGCACTGGCGGATGGCACTACAAGCGCTGGCGGAACATTCTGCGACGGTGAAGCTGCGGCAACTGGTTCGGGAGCTGGCGCAGCGGACGGGACATCATCGGGCACTGGCACGACTCTGGCCTGCGGTGCAATGGCGGGTTTGTCTTGCGGTAAAACCGCTGGTTCTGATGCGATTGGCGCTGCAGGTGTCTGCGGTGATTCGATGACGATCTTTTCACCCGCAACCCGCCGTTCCTGTCCTCCCGACAAACCATTGCCGGAAGCTGGTTTACCGGAGCTGGATAAATCGCGCCACGTCTCCTGCGCCCAGGTAAACAACTTTTCGCGTGAACTGGCGTCGATGTATAACCAACCGCTGACGGTAAAGACAGCCATCAAACCCAGCAACACCACGACTTTACCCAGGGTATGCTGCGGTTCGGCATTTGGATAAGGGGCAACTGCCCGCCCTTTGGCGTCATACTGGGGCAGAACGGGCTGCGGCGATGGCAGCCGCCGGCCTTGCAACGCCAGACGTTGT
>WBZR01003598.1_pt1 | contig 13702 bp, 11 predicted proteins | sample 5204231 | NCBI WGS metagenome assembly WBZR01 (sample SAMN12412403, study PRJNA552823) | activated sludge metagenome | isolation source: activated sludge from anammox sidestream of wastewater treatment plant... | place: USA: Virginia | collected 2017-08 | reverse complement strand
GCTCGACGAGGTGATGGCCGGCCTGCGCCCGACCGAGACCGACCGCATGGTGGCCGCCTTCCGGCGCCTGAACGCCGAGCAGGGCATCACGATCCTGTTGATCGAGCACGTGATGCGTGCCGTGATGGCGCTGGCGCAGCGCGTGTACGTGCTGCACCACGGCGAGATCATCGCCTCGGGCACGCCCGCGCAGGTGACTTCCGACCCCCGCGTGCTGCGCAGCTACCTGGGCAGCGCTGCCGCGCCGCACTGACCCGCGCGATGCTCGCGATCCGCGGCCTCTCGGTGTGCTACGGCGACGCGCAGGCGCTCGACGGCGTCGACCTCGACGTCGGCGCGGGCCAGGTGGTGGCCCTGGTGGGCGCCAACGGCGCGGGCAAGACGACGCTGATCCGCACCGTCGCCGGCATCCTCACGCCGCGCAGCGGCTCGATCCGCTTCGACGGTCAGCCGATCGCAGGCCTGCCGAGCCACCGCGTGTGCAACCTCGGCATCGGCCAGGTGGCCGAGGGCCGGCAGGTGTTTCCGACGCTGAGCGTGCGCGACAACCTCGAGCTCGGCGCGCTGCTGCCGCGCGCGCGCGCCGGCGCCCGCGCCGCGCTCGAGCGCGTGTACGCGATGTTCCCGCGCCTGGCCGAGCGCGCGGCGCAGCCGGCCGGAACGCTGTCGGGCGGCGAGCAGCAGATGCTGGCGATCGGCCGCTGCCTGATGGGCGCGCCGCGCCTGGTGATGTTCGACGAGCCCTCGCTGGGCCTGGCGCCCGCGCTCGTCGACGAGGTGTTCGGCACCATCGGCGCGCTGCACGCGCAGGGCATGACTATCCTCCTCGTCGAGCAGAACGTGGCCGCTTCGCTGCAACTGGCCGACCGCGCCTACGTCCTCGAGAACGGCCGCATCGTGCTCGACGGCAGCGGCGCGGCGCTGCTCGACGATGCGCGCGTCAAGGAAGCCTATCTCGGCCTTTGAGCCCGCGGCGGCAGGCGCCGAAGAAAGGCTCAGGCCAGCGCGCGGCGCATCGCGTCGATGACGGCCTTGTAGTCGGGCTGGCCGAAGATCGCGCTGCCGGCGACGAAGGTGTCGGCGCCGGCGTCGGCGACGCGGCGGATGTTGTCGACCTTGATGCCGCCGTCGACCTCGAGGCGGATGTCGCGCCCGCTCGCTTCGATGATGCGGCGCGCGCGCTCGACCTTGCGCAGCGCCGAGTCGATGAACGACTGGCCGCCGAAGCCGGGGTTGACGCTCATCACGAGCACCAGGTCGACCTTGTCGATCACCCACTCGAGCAGGTCCAGCGGCGCGGCCGGGTTGAACACGAGCCCGGTCTGCTTGCCTTCTGCGCGGACGAGCTGCAGCGTGCGGTCGACATGCGTGCTGGCGTCGGGGTGAAAACTCACCAGGTCGGCACCGGCCTGGCAGAAGGCGAGCGCCAGCGCGTCCACCGGCTGCACCATCAGGTGCACGTCGATCGGCGCCTGCGTGTGGCGGCGCAGCGCCTGGCACACCATCGGTCCGAACGTCAGATTCGGCACGTAATGGTTGTCCATCACGTCGAAGTGGATCCAGTCGGCGCCGGCGTCGACGACGGCGCGCACCTCCTCGGCGAGCCGCGCGAAGTCGGCCGACAGGACGCTGGGCGCGATGCGGTAGCGTGCGGTGCTCATCAGGCCATTCTAGGAAAGGTCGGCGGCACGGCAATCCGGAAGCCGCCGCCAGAGGCCACAAGGCTGTCCCCGAGGCCGCCGCGGGCCGCCCCGCCTGCCTAGAATCGGCGCGTGGCCCAGCCGAAGTTCAGTTGCCAGGTACGCGTCGAGTTCCTGCCGGAGCGCAGCCGCCACCCCGAAGGCCCCTACGCCTTTGCCTACACGGTGACGGTGAAGAACAGCGGCGACATCACCGCCCAGCTCGTGGCGCGCCGCTGGACGATCACCGACGCCGAAGGGCGCACCGAGGAGGTGCGCGGCCTGGCCGTGGTGGGGCACCAGCCGCTGCTCGCGCCCGGCGAGGAGTTCGAATACACGAGCTGGACGCAGCTGGCCACCCCCTACGGCCGCATGCAAGGCACCTATTGCTGCATGACCGAGGACGCGCAATCCTTCGAGGCGGAGGTTCCGGCGTTCGAGCTGGTCTTCCCCGGCCTGCTGCACTGATCGGTGCGGCTGCGCCGGTACGGCCCGCGCCGGCAGCGCGCCGGCCCGCCGCCGGCGCCCCCCCGCAATCCGCGCTTCACGCGGCCTGGATGCGGCCGCCGCCCTGCGCCTTGGCCAGATCGAGCGCGGCGGCGGCGCGTTCGAGCGTCTGCTCGACCGACTCGCCCGCGTGGTGCTCGGCCAGCCCGCCCGAGAGCCTGACGCTCACCGCTTCGGCGCCGTGCAGGATGCGCAAGGCCGCCAGGCGCTCGATCAGCCGCTCCATCGGGGCGCGTGCCAGGGCGGCGCGCGTGTCGGGCAGCATGACGACGAACTCCTCGCCGCTCCAGCGCGCCACGAAGTCGCAGGTGCGCACCTGGCGCAGCGCCTCCTGCGCCAGCGCGCGCAGCACGGCGTCGCCGACGGCCTGGCCGTGCGCGTCGTTCACGGCCTTGAACGCGTCGATGTCGAGCTTGACGAGGCAGAAGGTCTGCCCCGAGCGGATGCAGCGCTGGTGCTCCTGCGCCATCGCTTCTTGCATGTGGCGGCGGTTCACGAGTCCTGTGAGTTCGTCGCGCGTGGCGAGCTGGCGTATGCGTTCGAGCGCCTGCGCCAGTTCGTCGCGCCGCGTGCGCAGCCGCAGGCGCATCTGCGCCACGCGCCCGGCGAGCAGTGCCGTCACCGGCACCATCGTCGCGACGATGAGGAAATGCCCGAACTCGATGACCGGCGGGTACGCGGCCGGCCGGCGCCACGACGCCAGCGCGATCGCGGCGCCGAACAGCAGCACCGCGAAGCCGCTCACGCCGAGCATCTGGCGCGGCGTGGCGATGAACATGCCGAACATCAGGATCACCATCACGATCGGGAACACGGCGCCGCGCGCCGGCCCCAGCAGCACGTAGGCGAGCACGCAGCAGGCCAGCGCGTACAGCATCTGCGGCAGCATGAGCGAAGGCTCGGACCAGCGCCGCGACCAGCCGCTGCGGATCAGCACGAAGAACACCACCATGCCGCCGAGCGCGAGCAGCGTCCACCAGGCCACCGGCGCCGCGCGCACGACGCCCATCCAGACGAACCAGTGCATGACGAGCACGGCCGCCGCCAGCACGCCCATCGCCAGCGCCGCCTGCTGCAGGCGCAGGCGCTGCACGGCGTCCGTGGTGAACAGCAGGTCGATCAGGTTTCGCATCGCTGGCGCGCCGCGCGCCCGGCGGGCGCGGCTGCAAGCGTAGCGCAGGCGCGCGCCAGGCCCGCCGGCGCAGCGCCCGCGCGCCCGGCCCTCATGCCGTCGCTGGTTCCGCGCCGGCCGCGCTCGCGCGGCGCGCCCGGCCTCGACAATCGCCGCCGCCCCTTTGCCTACACTGGCCGCGGCCGCGTCGCAGTCGCGCACGCCCGCACCGCCCCAACGGAGACGCCCCCGATGAACGCCCCGCTGCCGGAGTCCATCCGCAAGGCCCTGGAAAGCACGACGATCGACGACAAGTACAGCCTGGGGCGCGGCCGTGTCTTCATGAGCGGCATCCAGGCGCTGGTGCGCCTGCCGATGCTGCAGCAGCAGCGCGACGCCGCCGCCGGGCGGCGCACCGGCGGCTTCGTCAGCGGCTACCGCGGCAGCCCGCTCGGCGGCTACGACCAGGCGCTGTGGGCGGCGCGCAAGCACCTCGAGGCGCACGACATCGTCTTCCAGCCCGGCGTCAACGAGGAACTCGCCGCCACCGCGGTGTGGGGCACGCAGCAGCTCGACCTGTACCCGCAGGGCAAGAAGTTCGACGGCGTCTTCGGCATCTGGTACGGCAAGGGCCCGGGCGTCGACCGCTGCGGCGACGTCTTCAAGCACGCCAACATGGCCGGCACCGCGCGCCTGGGCGGCGTGATCGCCGTCGCCGGCGACGACCACATCAGCAAGAGCAGCACCGCCGCGCACCAGAGCGACCACATCTTCAAGGCCTGCGGGCTGCCGGTGTTCTTTCCGAGCGACGTGCAGGGCATCCTCGACATGGGGCTGCACGCCTTCGCGCTCAGCCGTTACGCGGGCCTGTGGACGGGCATGAAGACGATCCAGGAGATCGTCGAATCGGCCGCGTCGGTGCAGGTCGATCCCGAGCGCGTGCACATCGTGCTGCCCGAGGATTTCGCGATGCCTGCCGGCGGCGTGCACATCCGCTGGCCCGACGCGCCGCTCGAGCAGGAGGCGCGCCTGTTCGACTACAAGTGGTACGCCGCGCTCGCCTACGTCCGCGCCAACCGCCTCAACCACAACGTCATCGAGGGTGCGCACGGCGGCCGCGACGACCGCTTCGGCATCATCGCCAGCGGCAAGGCCTACAACGACACGCGTCAGGCGCTGGCCGACCTCGGCCTCGACGACGCCGCCTGCCGCGCGCTCGGCCTCCGGCTGCACAAGGTCAACGTGGTGTGGCCGCTCGAGGCGACGACGACGCGCGCCTTCGCGCAGGGACTGCAGGAGATCCTGGTCGTCGAGGAGAAGCGCCAGGTGATCGAGTACCAGATCAAGGAGGAGCTGTACAACTGGCGGCCCGACGTGCGCCCGCAGGTGCTGGGCAAGTTCGACGCGCCCGAGGCCGAGGCGAGCGGCGGCGAGTGGAGCAGGCCCAACCCGGGCGAGAACTGGCTGCTGCGCGCCAAGGCCGACCTGACGCCGGCGATCATCGCCCAGGCCATCGCCCGGCGGCTGGGCAAGCTCGGCGTGCCGACCGACATCGCCGCGCGCATGCAGGAGCGCCTGGCCGCGGTCGAGGCGCGCGAGCGCGCGCTCGCCGCGATCCACGTCGACACCGGCGAGCGCATCCCCTGGTTCTGCAGCGGTTGCCCGCACAACACCAGCACGCGCGTGCCCGAAGGCAGCCGCGCGCTGGCCGGCATCGGCTGCCACTTCATGGCGGTGTGGATGGACCGCAGCACCAGCACCTTCAGCCAGATGGGCGGCGAAGGCGTGGCCTGGGTCGGACAGGCGCCTTTCAGCAAGGACCGGCATGTCTTCGCCAACCTGGGCGACGGCACCTACTTCCACAGCGGCCTGCTCGCCATCCGCCAGGCGATCGCCGCCGGCGTCAACATCACCTACAAGGTGCTCTACAACGACGCGGTGGCGATGACCGGCGGCCAGCCGGTCGGCGAACGCCCCGAGGGCCACTCGGTGCTGCAGATCCAGAAGAGCCTCGTCGCCGAAGGCGTGCGCCGGCTCGTCGTCGTCAGCGACGAGCCCGAGAAGTACGCGGGCGTTGCGCTCGAGGCCGGCGTCACGGTGCACCACCGCGACGAGCTCGACCGCATCCAGCGCGCGCTGCGCGAGACGCCCGGCACCACGGCCATCATCTACGACCAGACCTGCGCCACCGAGAAGCGCCGCCGCCGCAAGCGCGGCAAGATGGTCGACCCGGCGCGCCGCGTCGTCATCAACGAGTTGGTGTGCGAAGGCTGCGGCGACTGCAGCGTGCAGAGCAACTGCCTGAGCGTCGAGCCGGTCGAGACCGAATTCGGCCGCAAGCGCCGCATCAACCAGAACACCTGCAACAAGGACTTCTCCTGCGTCAGGGGCTTCTGCCCGAGCTTCGTCACCATCGAAGGCGGAACGCTGCGCAAGCCCGGCCCGGAGAAGGCCGGCTCGTCCGAGGGCCTGCCGCCCCTGCCCGAGCCGGCGCTGCCGCGCAGCGAACGTGCCTGGGGCATCGTCGTGGCCGGGGTCGGCGGCACCGGCGTCATCACGCTCGGCCAGTTGCTGGGCATGGCGGCGCACCTCGAAGGCAAGGGCGTCGTCACGCAGGACGCCGGCGGCCTGGCGCAGAAGGGCGGCTCGACCTGGGCGCACGTGCAGATCGCCGAGCGGCCCGATGCCATCCACACCACGCGCGTCGACACCGCGCAGGCCGACCTCGTGATCGCCTGCGACGCCATCGTCGGCGCCTCCAAGCACACGCTGGCGCTGATGCAGCCCGGGCGCACCTACGTGGCGTTGAACACCCACGGCACGCCGACCGCGGCCTTCGTCGGGAACACCGAGTGGCGCAGCCCCGCCGGCCGCTGCGAGAGCGTGCTGCGCGCGAGCCTGGGCGAGGCCGGCGTCGGCGCCTTCGACGCCGAGGCCGCCGCCGTGGCGCTGCTCGGCGACTCGATGTACACGAACCCGCTGCTGCTCGGCTACGCCTGGCAGCAAGGGCGCGTGCCGCTCACGCACGCGGCGCTGATGCGCTCGATCGAGCTGAACGGCGTGCAGGTCGAGCGCAACAAGGCCGCCTTCGAATGGGGCCGGCGTTGCGCGCACGATCCGGACGCGGTGCCGGCGCTCGCGCGCACGCCGCAGGCCCCGGAGCGCGTCGGGCAGCCCACGCTCGACGAGCTCGTGGCCCGGCGCGCCGAGTTCCTCACCGGCTACCAGAACGCCGCCTACGCGGCGCGCTACCGCGCCTTCGTCGAGCGCGTGCGCGCCGCCGAGGCCGCCGTCGGCGGCACGGCACTGGCCGAAGCGGTGGCGCGCGGCCTGTTCAAGCTCATGGCCTACAAGGACGAATACGAGGTGGCACGGCTGCACACGGCGCCCGAGTTCGGCGCCCGCATCGAGGCCATGTTCGAGGGCCGCGCGGGCGAGGATTACCGGATCGTCCATCACCTCGCGCCGCCGCTGTTCGCGGCGCGCGATGCCGAAGGCCATCTCGTCAAGCGTGCCTACGGCGCCTGGATGCGGCCGGCCATGGGCGTGCTGGCGAAGCTCAAGGGCCTGCGCGGCACGCCCTTCGATCCGTTCGGCCGCAGCGCCGAGCGGCGCGGTGAACGTGAGCTGATCGGCGCGTACGAGGCCAGCATCGACGAACTGCTGCGCACGCTCGCCGCCGGCAACCACGCGCTCGCCGTCGAAATCGCCCGCCTCCCCGAGGAGATCCGCGGCTACGGCCACGTCAAGGCACGCCATCTCGAGGCCGCGCGCACGAAGTGGGCCGCGGCGATGCAGCGCTGGCGCGCCGGCGCCGGCGCGCCGGCGCCCTGACGCGGCTGCCGAGGCCGGCCCGAGCGCAGCCGACCGTGGACGAGCCCTTCGGCGCGATCGGCGCGGCGCGACGGCAGCGCGTGCCGCGCGTGCCGTTCACCATCGACGGCGGCGTCGTCGGCTCGGTGGCGCGCTCGGCGCTGGCCGCGCTGCGCGCCTGGCCGCAGTGGCTGCGCGTCGACGCCCAAGGCGTGACGCTGCTCGCGCCGCGCGCGGCGCGCGATGCGGCGCTGGCCGAGGTGCACCGCGTGCTGCGCGCCGAAGGCCTGATCCGTGCCTGGCGCGACGAACCGTTCGACCTGCCCGACCCCGCCAGCGGCGTGACGCTGGCCGTCATCGAGCGCGCCGCGGCGCGCTTCTGGGGCACGCTCACGCGCGGCGCGCACGCCAGCGGCTACGTCGCCGGCACCGACGGGCGGCCGACGCATCTGTGGATCGCGCAGCGTGCGCTCGCCAAGGCCACCGACCCGGGGCTGTACGACAACCTCGTCGGCGGCGGCGTGCCGGCCGGGCAGTCGCCGGCCCAGGCGCTGCTGCGCGAGAGCTTCGAGGAGGCCGGGCTGGAGCCGGCCGAAGTCAGCGCGGCGCGGCCGGCCGGCGTGCTGCGCCTGCTGCGCGACATCCCCGAGGGCCTGCAGCACGAGCGGCTCTACAGCTTCGACCTCGAGCTGCCCGCCGGCCGTGTGCCGCGCAACATGGATGGCGAAGTGGCCGGCTTCACCTGCCTGCCGCTGGGCCGGGCGATCGAGCTTGCCGCCGGCCGCGCCATGACGGTGGACGCAGCCGTGGTGACGATCGACTTCCTCTGCCGCCACGGACTGCTGCGCGGCCACGCATTCGAGGCCGCCGCCCAACGCGTGGCCGCGCTGCGGCTGAGCGCCGCGTGAACCCGGCCCGCATCTTCGGCCGGCCGGAGCTGTGCGGCCGGCCGCCTTCGCCCTATGCTTGCGGCATTCGCCGACGGAGAACCCGATGCGCCTGCCCGCCCTCGCCCCCATCGCCGCTGCGTTCGCGGCACTGCTTGCGGCGGCCGCCTCGGCCCAGGGCACCAGGCAGGAGGTGAGTCCGCCCAAGGCGCAGGCCTGGATCGACGTCGCCACCTTCTCGGGCCTGGGCATGCCGGCGGGCATCGGCGCCATGATGGGCGGCGGCGGCGGCGCGATGGCCGCGCTCGGCAGCCTGTTCGGCGGCGGCGCGAAGAACAGTTTCGGCCAGACGCACTCGATGTCGCCCGGGCGCTGGGTCGACGTGACGCTGCGCGCGCCCGGCCCGATCGACAAGGCCCAGCAGCAGGTGCCTGCCGGCTTCCTGAGCCCGGCGCTCGAACTCGTCGCGCCGCAGGCCGCACCGGCCCGGCCGGTGCCCGAACACGAGAGCGAGGACACCGTCGTCGAGCCCGAATACGAGCGCCCGCGCGGCAAGCTGCTGATGTACTGGGGCTGCGGCGCCGCCGTGCGCGCCGGCCAGCCGCGCGTGCTCGACTTCGCGACGATGGCGCCGGCCGACCTGGCCAAGTTCTTCGTCACGCGCGGCGCCACCGGCCGCGGCGCGCACTCGATGCCGGGCCGGCCGCTGTGGCCCAACCCGAGCGACGCGCGCATGGTGCCCGATGGCGCCTCGCTCGCCGGCGAGCACCGGTTCAGCGGCGCCGGCGTGCCGGAGAGCTTTCGCTTCACCGTCCCCGCTGCGCAGGACCTGATGCCGGCGCTGGCCCTGCAGCAGCGCGAGCAGGGCGGCGCCACCGAGCTGTCGTGGAACGCGGCGCCCGCGGCACGCGCTTATTTCGTCGCCGCGATGGGCGCCGGCGGCCGCGAGGAGATGGTGCTCTGGACCTCGAGCGAGCAGCCCGAGACCGGCTTCGGCCTCGTCGACTACCAGGGCAACGCGGCCATCGACCGCTGGCTGCGCGAGAAGGTGCTGCTCGCGCCGGCCATCACCGGCTGCGTCGTCCCGGCCGGCGTGTTCAGCGGCCAGGGCGCGATCGTGCGCCTGATCGGCTACGGCTCCGAGCTCAACCTCGCCTACCCGCCGCGCCCGACCGATCCCAAGCAGCGCTGGGACCCGGACTGGGCCTTGAAGCTGCGCGTCAAGACGGTGACCCAGGGCATGCTCGGCATGCCCGGGGCCGCCGCCGCGCCGGGCAGCACCGAGCCGGCGGCCGAGGCGCCCAGAGAAGAGAAGAAGAAGCCGGGCGCGCTCGACGTGCTGCGCGGCATCCTCGGGCGCTGACGGCCCGCGCGAGCCCGCCGCCGCAGGCCCGGGTGCGCCGGCGGCCCAGCTCCGCCCACACCCGGGGCGGCGCTGCCGAAGGCAGGCTCTCAGGCCGAGAACGAGCGACCGAACGCAAACACGGAATTCGGCGCCGACGTGCGCACCGGCCTGGCCCCCGCCGACGACGGTGCGGCGGCGCGCCGGTGCGGCCGCGGCTCGATGCGCACGCCGCGCGCCAGCTCGGCCGCCACCAGGCTCGCCAGCGTGATCGTCGCCATGTGCTGCGCCATCACCTCGTCGAGGTGCTGCCAGAGCGCCTGCGCATGATCGCCGGGCGCCCGCTCGCGCTGCGCCGCAGCCGGCGACCCGTCCACCGCGGTCACGATGTCGGCCACCGTGATGGCGTCGGACGGCCGGGCCAGCGTATAGCCGCCGCCCGGCCCGCGCGTGCTCGCCACGAGGCCGTTGCGTCGCAGTCGGCTGAACAGCTGCTCGAGGTACGACAGCGACGTGCGCTGGCGCTCGCCGATCGAGGCCAGCGTGACGGGCCCGGCCGCCTCGCGCAAGGCAAGGTCGATGACGGCGTTGACCGCGAAGCGGCCCTTGGTGCTCATACGCATGCGGTGCTCCCTGACCGACACGCCCGTGCCCTGCACGGACGGCAGGCGGCGGCGGTTCGTCACCACTCAATGTAGGGGTATGTCATCTCTTTGTTAATTCGATAATTCATCGCGTTCGATTCGAGAAATTCTGACGATGAACTACAAGCATCTGCACTATTTCTGGGTCGTGGCGCGCGCCGGCGGCGTGACGCGCGCCGCCGAGCAGCTGCACACGACGCCGCAGACGCTCTCGGGCCAGATCAAGCTGCTCGAGCAGCGCCTGGGGCGCAAGCTGCTGCGCAAGGTCGGCCGCCGCCTCGAACTCACGGACGAGGGCCGCACCGCGCTGCGCTACGCCGACCGGATCTTCACGCTCGGCGGCGAGCTCGAGAGCGCGTTGCGCGCGCGCCGCGACGGCGGGCAGCGCGTGCTCGAGTTCCGCGTCGGCGTGGCCGACCAGGTGCCCAAGTCGATGGCCTACCGGCTGCTCGAACCCGCGCTGCTGCTCGACGAACCGGTGCGCCTGGTGTGCAGCGAGGGCCGCCTGGAGGACCTGCTGGCCCAGCTGGCGCTGCATCGTGCCGACCTCGTCATCGCCGACCAGCCGCTGTCGCAGCGCGTCCGCGTCAAGGCCTACAACCACGCGCTCGGCCGTTCGCCGACGGCTTTCTTCGCCGCACCGGCGGTTGCCGCGCGGCTCGGCGGCGCCTTTCCGCGCTGCCTGGACGGTGCGCCGATGCTGCTGCCCGACGGCGCGTCGGTGGTGCGCCAGCAATGCGAAGCCTGGTTCGAACGCCAGGGCATGGCGCTCAACCTCGTCGGCGAGTTCGAGGACAGCGCATTGATGATGGCCTTCGGCCGCGAGGGCCGCGGCGTGTTCTGCGCACCCAGCGTGCTCGGGCAGGAGGTGGTCGCGCAGTACGGCGTGCGGGCGGTCGGACGCAGCGACGAGATCGTCGACGACTTCTACGCCATCTCGGTCGAGCGGCGCGTCACGCACCCTTGCGTGGTGGCCATCACGCAGGCGGCGCGCGACGCGGTGTTCGCGCGCTGAGCGCGCCCGGCCCGTCGCGCCGCGGCGCACCCTGTCGCGCTGCGGCGCCATGCGTCGGCTCGCGCTGGCGCCCGGCCCGGGTGCCGATACAGTGCACGGCATCGCCGCCGCGCCGCCCCGCCCATGACCGCCCCTGCCCCGCCTTCCGGCGCCACCCCCTGGCAGCAGCGCTGGCAGCGCTTCGCGGCCGCCTTTCTGCGCGGCTATCACGCCTACGGGGCCTGGCTGGTGAAGCTGTCGTGGTGGCGCTTCATCGTCTACGCGCTGCTGCTGTTCATCGTCGTCGGCATCGTCTCCGACATGCCGCCGTTCACCTGGACGATCACCGAGAAGGTGGTCGACACGGCCCCGCCCGCGCCGCCGGCTGCCCCGGCCGAGCCGAAGCGCCCGTCCGCGGGCCAGCCGGCCGAGCGCATCGGCAAGGGCTTCCCGATCCAGATCGAGGTGCCCAAGAAGGGCGACAAGACGGGCAGCGTCGAGATCAGCATCGGCACGGAAGGAATCCGCATCGCGTCGCGCAACGCGCCGGCGGCGTCGGCAGCGACCGACGCGCAGGCGCGCGCCAGCGAGGCCGCACGCGCCGCCGACGCCGCCGCCTCGGCCGTTGCGCAAGGCATCCGCATCACCTTGCCGCCGGGAGCCACCAGCGAAGCGGTGCGCGAAGCGGTCGAGCAGGCCAAGCGCGACATCGAGGAGGCGGTGCGCCAGGCGCGCGAAGACGCCGAGCAGGCCGCGCGCGACGCCGCCGATGCCCGCCGCGACGCCGAGCGCGCGCTCGCCGATGCGGCGCGCGAACGGCCGCGCTCGCGCACGCGCATCACGCGCCTGGGCATCGGCGACGTCATGATGCAGTTCACGCTGCTGTGGGTGCTCGGCTCGGCCGTCCTCAAGTACACCTATAAGGGCCGCATGCAGGCCGAGCGCGAGGCGGCCAAGGCCACCGAGACGGCCGAGGCCGAGTCGCTCAAGCGCCAGGTGGTCGAGGCGCGCATGGCGGCCATGCAGGCGCAGGTCGAGCCGCATTTCCTGTTCAACACCCTGGCCTCGATCGACCACCTGATCGAAACCGACCCGGCGCGCGCCAGCCGCATGCAGAAGAACCTGATCGCGCTGCTGCGCGCCAGCATGCCGACGATGCGCGAGGCCGCCGGCAGCGCCGCGGGCAACGGCGTGCGCGACCTCGGGCGCGAACTGGCCGTGATCCGCCCCTACCTCGAGATCCTCGAGGTGCGCATGGAAGAACGCCTCACCACGACGATCGACGTGCCCGACGGGCTGCTGTCGGCCGAGTTCCCGCCGATGATGATCCAGACCCTGGTCGAGAACGCGATCAAGCACGGCCTCGAACCCAAGGCCGACGGCGGCCATCTGCTGGTGAAGGCCGAGATCGTGCACGGCAAGCTGCAGGTGACCGTGGCCGACACCGGACTGGGCTTCGGCAGGGCCGCCACCGCCGGCACCGGCGTCGGCCTGGCCAACATCCGCGAGCGCCTGCAGCTCCTGTACGGCGCCAAGGCCACGCTGGCGGTGGCCGAGAACCAGCCCTGCGGCACGCGCGTGACGGTGACGCTGCCCTACCGAACGGTCGAGGAGGCGGTGACGGCATGACGGCCCGGCGCCGCAGTGCCGGTCAGGACGGGCGCATGGCCCCCGGCCAAGCCGGGCGGGCAGGCATGATCCGTGCGCATGCTGCATGGAGGCAGAAGATGCCCGGAACGACGGGGGCGACGAAGCGCCCGGTCAACCAGAGTCCGAACGCGAAGGTGCTCGGCACCGCGGCCCTCGCTGCGGCGCCGCGTGCCGGGTTGCGCAAGCCGCTCGCCGACCTGCGCCAGCCGCGCGAACAGATCCAGGCGGCGCTCGGCACCTTGTTCGGGGCCTGTTGAACTGACGCCCTCGGCGTTGCCGGGCCGACGGCGCGCGAACTGCCGGCGCCGCCCGTCTCGGCCCGGCTGCGGCAGCGCCGCGGGGCGCACTACCATGCCGGCATGAACGACAAACCCATCGCGCCGGCGCCGCGCGCGCTGCTCGCCGACGACGAACGGCTGATGCGCGAGCAGTTGCGCGCCCGCCTGGCCGAGGTCTGGCCCGAGCTGCAGATCGTCGCCGAGGCGAAGAACGGCATCGAGGCCCTGGAGCTGGCGGCCGAGCACCGCCCCGACGTCGTCTTCCTCGACATCCGCATGCCCGGCGCCAGCGGCGTCGAGGCGGCGCGCCAGATCGCGCAGCTGCCGCCGCGCGCCGGCGCCGGCGAAGACGAGTTGCTACCCGAAATCGTCTTCATCACCGCCTACGACCAGTACGCGGTCGAGGCGTTCGAGCAGGGCGCCGCCGACTACGTGCTCAAGCCGGCCGAGCGCGAACGGCTGCTCGTGACGGCCGAGCGCATCAAGAAGCGGCTGGCGGCGCGCCGCGCCGGCGCCGAACCGCCCGCCGACGCCGTGCCCGGCGTGCCGCTGCAGCAACTGCTGCACCGGCTGTCGGCGCGCATGACGGGCGCGGCACCGCAATACCTGAAGTGGATCCAGGCCAACGTCGGCTCGACGATCCAGATGATCGCCGTCGACGAGGTGCTGTTCTTCATCAGCGACGAGAAGTACACGCGCGTGCAGACGGCTCAGCTCGAGGCGCTGATCCGCAAGCCGATCAAGGAGCTCGTCGACGAGCTCGACCCGCAACGCTTCTGGCAGATCCACCGCAGCAC
>WBZR01003595.1_pt1 | contig 13704 bp, 4 predicted proteins | sample 5204231 | NCBI WGS metagenome assembly WBZR01 (sample SAMN12412403, study PRJNA552823) | activated sludge metagenome | isolation source: activated sludge from anammox sidestream of wastewater treatment plant... | place: USA: Virginia | collected 2017-08 | reverse complement strand
GCCGTAGCGGATGGTGCCGTTGGCCGGCTCATCGGTATCGAAGCCGATGGTCGCATTTCGGGCGTTGAGGGCGGTGGTCATGACATTGGAGATGACCGGGGGCGAGCAGTCGATGACGGCGAGGTCCGTCACGACCACGTTCATGCCGCCCATGCCGTCGTCGGCGTCGATGTAGGTCGCGGTGACGGTGTCGCCGTCGGCGATCAGGACCACGCCGGCCGCGTCGACGGTGGCGAGGTTGATGGTGCCGAGGAAGGTCGAGGTCGCCGGATCGGACTCGGTCAGCAGGAGGGACTCGCCGCCGGGCTCCGAGGTGGACGAGATACTCACGGTGACGGTGTCGATGATATTGTCGTCGGTGTTCAGATCGCAATCGACGACGCGGACGGTCGCGGTGGCGCTGCAGGCGTACTTATTGCTGTCCAGCGCGATGACGCCCTGGGTGGAGCAATTGACCAGAAGCGGCGAGGCCACCAGCGAGAAGGTCTGCGGGCCCTGCGGCACGTTGAAGCCGCGGACTTCGACGCGATAGACGCCGGGCGGCGGCGAATTAACGACGACCTGTTCGATGTTGTTGATGTGGTCGGCCTGAGTCTGCACCGCGGGCGCGCCGGGGTTCAGGTGATCAAGCGTCCAGGGGAATCGCTGATTGCTCGAAGGGTCGAAAACGACGAGATCGAGGTCGTTGACGAGGACAGGGTTGGAATTGGGCGTGGCCGGGACGTCGTCCCAGGTGAGGGTGACCTTGAGCTGAGGATCGCCGGGGTTCACGATGACGAGCACGCTGTAGACTTCAGCCTGGGAGATTTGATTTTCGAGCCAGTTTCCGCTGCGCATCTGAAGCAGCGCCGGCTCGACGCGGACCGAGCCGTAGCCGAACTGGTAGTCGGGACCGACGTTGCCGAGATCGACCGCGGTGTGGGCCCAGAAGCCCTTGAGGGTGGCGTTTCGGAAGTCGGGATCGCCGGGGAACTGGATGCGATAGTCCTGGAGGAGCAAAGCCGAAAGTCCGCAGACGGTCGGCGATGCCATCGAGGTGCCGCACTTCACCGAGTACGCCGTGTCGCCACTGCTGGAGCAGGATCGGACGCCGCCGTCTCCGCCGGCCTCGCAACCGGGTGCTGAAATGTCAGGCTTGATTCGTCCGTCGTCGACGGGACCCCAACTGCTGAAGGAGGTCATGGAGTCGTCGTTGGCGTTCAACGCGCCGACGGCGATGTGGTTCTTGGCGCCGGCGGGCGGGGCCGTGCTGTAGTAGTCGCCGAAGCCTTCGACGTCGCAGCGGCTACCCTGTCGCTCGTTGCCGTTTGCCCAGACGATGCGGAATGGAACGCCGGAGCTGACCGAGCCGCGGACGATGGCGTCGATGACGCTGGATGTGAGGCCGTAATCGCCCTGGAAGCTGCAGGGGAAACCGTTCGGCTCGGTGTTGGTGCCGATGGAGTTGTTGGAAATGTCCGCGCCGTGGGCGTTGATGGCGGCGCCGTAGTCAGCTTCGAGGTCGCCGGGGTTGGTATAGAGGAAGGTTCCCGATCCGTCGTATTCAAAACCGTAGCCCCAGATCTGAACCGCGGGGGCCATACCTTTTTCGACGCCGCCGGACGCCGCGCCGCTGCCGCCGATGGTGCCGGCGACGTGGGTCGAGTGGTCAGAGAGTCCTGCCGTGTCGCCGTTGGTGTGTCGGCCGCCGAAATCCTGGTGCGTCGAGCGTCCTGTTCCTCCGTCGTAGACCATGACAGTAACGCCGGAGCCATCGAGGCCATAGGGTGCGGCCTGCACGATGTCAGCGCCGGTGATGAGGCGGTTCTCGGCGTTCATCTCTCCCATGCGGGGCAGCGGCGGCTCGATCCATTGGACCTTGTCCTCTGCCGCGAGAATCGCGATGGTCTGATAGGGCAACTCGATGACGAGGCCGTTAATGGTTTCAAGCACATCGCGCACCGTTGCGCCGTACTGCTGCACGAGCGCGATGCCGTCCTGCGCCAGGTTGACGTCGGGATGGAATTTCAGATAGGCGCCGACCGTCGGGTTGATGAGAAGTTCCTGATCCTTCACGCTGACGGGCTTGCCGTCTTCCATCTGCGGGGCCTTTGACACCGCCGCATACATGGGGACTTCACCGGCCACCAGCATCGGGTGGAGCTTCCACTCGGTGGCAATGGCGGAGACGCCGCTCAATGACTTGACTTCGCCGAGACCGACGGCGTTCAATCGGCTCGCGTCGGCATGGGCGAAGAATGCGTTCTCGCCGAGCGGATCGAGCAGTCGCACACCTGACTGTTCCAACTTGGTGCGGACTTCGTCGGTGACGGGTTCGTTGAATTGGACGACCAGATGCGTCTCACCGAGAGGTTGCGCGAGACTGACCACCGCGGCCGCTGTCTCGACGGATGCCTGAGTCGGAATCAAAGCCCTGCCGTTCTTGAACGGCACGTCGGCGCGGCTCTGATGGCTCGAAGCGAGAATAGATAGCGCAACACAACCAAGGACAATCGATTTGGCTCGGATCATAATTCCCTCGGGAGATTGGCGGGACACAGGATTGCCCCGCTGTTGGGTGATGCTACAGGCATTTCGAACCTGAGCTGGTTTGAACTTCCTCCACCTCCGAAGCCCCCGGGGGTCGCACATCGCGAACCATTCGGGAACCTGATTGCTTGTAGCTTAACCGACAGTTAACGCAAACTAAAGTGTTTTCTCGGCCAACCGAGAGATTTCAGGCCCGGCCACCTACCGGCCAGGCCCAGCCTCCGGGGCGGTCGCCGGGTCGACCGTGATCTGCTGAAGAAGTTTGGCGGCCGAATGATGCGTCGGGCTCAGGCTCAACACCCTGCGAAGATGCGGCGCGGCCTCCTGCTGTCGGCCCGCCTGGAACAGGACCAAGCCGAGGTTGTAGTGGGCCCGAATGACGGTTTCGGGGTTTGTAGTGGGCTTTGAGAATCGGATGGCGCTCTCCAGAGACGAAACGGCCTCGTCGATTCTGCCCAACTCGGAGAGGACCAGACCCATGTTGACCCGGGCCTCGACCAGGCCGGGTTCCGAGGCGAGCGCCTGCTGGAAAACGCCGACCGCCGACTCCCGGCGACCCAGCTTCCAGAGCCGATCCGCGAGGGCGAAGTACGCCTGTTCGAGCCGGGGGTTCTTGCTGATGGCGAGCTTGAGTTGCTCGATCGCCTCCTCGGAGCGACCGGTTTCGGCAAGGGCGGTGCCGAAGAGGAGGTGCGCCTCGGCATTGAGGGAAGATGGACTCACGTGCGTCGCGATGCGAAACTCGCGAACGGCGGATTCCATGTTTCTCTTGCGATAGTACGCCTTCCCCAGATTGACGTAGGCGGGGGCGTAATCTGAATCCTGGCGAATGGCCTGACGAAACAACTCGATCGCGGCGTCGTGAGCGCCGCTACCCAACTCAATAAAGCCGAGGGCGTTGTACGGGCGGGGATTGTGCGGGGCCTTGGCGGCCACGTCGGCCCACAATTTCTTCGGCTCGGCGTACAGGGCATTTCGCTCGCGCGTGAGCATGATCAAGATGAAGCAGGCTATCGCCGCCGCATAGGGACGCCAGGACCACCGGCGGGTCTTCGCCGGGCTACCGCCACTTTGTGACGGCAGCCTTACGGCGTGAATCAGCATGACCAGCGCCACCAGTGCGGGGGCGAGCGGCAGATACATCCGATGCTCGAAGGCGGGGTCCTTCAACGGAACAATGCTCGACGTTGGGAGCAAGATCAGAAACATCGAACAGATAAGGAATCCGACGGCTCGGCGGCGGAAGAAGCACGCAATGCCGAGTGCAGCAAGCAATCCAACGATGATGGACGGTAACAGGATGTCCGAGGAAGACTTCGCCACGGGCCAGGCATAGTCGAGGCACTGGCCGATCGGCCACACGATCAGAGTCAGGTAATGCAGGATGACGCCGGGCTGGGTCTTCAGGTATTCGATGGGCGTGATGCCCTTGAAGCCGAATCCGACGGTGGCGGTCTCGGACGATTCAAAGAACAATCCATGGAATACTCCGAGCCCCAGGGGAACGAGATAGGTTGCCGCGAGGCCGGCGTAGAGCTTCCACCGGCCGCGGAATACAGCCTTCCAGTTTTCAAACAAGAATGCGCGATCGTAGAGCAGCACCACAAATGGCGCGGTCACGGCGACGGACTTCGACGCCATCGCCGCGGCACATGCCAGGATCGCCGTCAGATTCCATGCCCACCGCGTCCCTGACGTCGCGGCTCGCAGCGCGGCGTATAGTGTCAACAGGTAGAAAAGGCCCATCAACGATTCGCTGCGCTGCACGAGATAGGTAACGCTCTCGGTCTGGAGTGGATGGACGGACCAGAGAATCGCGACGACGAAGGCCAGCCCGTCGGCGCTGTCGCGCAGGGTGTCGGAAACGCCCGGCATCACGATCGTCCGCCGGACCAGGCCAAATAAGAGCAACGCGGCGAGACAGTGAATCGCCAGGTTCACGCCATGAAACCCGCCGGGGGACAGGCCGTCCGAAGCGTAGTTGAGGGCAAAGGTAAAGTCCGTGAACGGCTGGGTGGACTGAAGAAACCGCTCGATCGGCAGAACGCGACGGATCAGTTCGTTTTCAACGATGCCTGCCTCGTCGTCGAAGATGAACTTCACATCGAAACTGTTGAAGTATGCCAGGAGCGTGACGGTGCAAATGCCGATCGCGGCCGCAATTGTGCGGACAGGCCCCGGCATGCCTCGCGGCGACGCGGCGGAGACCGAGTCGGAACGCGACTTCGTTCGAGCGCGCCGTGTCATCACCCTCACACCCTCTTGCGAAATCTCGATCCAGCCGTCCGGCGAAGATCGCGGCGGCCGCCGCGACCTTGCGCACTGCGAGCGGGCCATGATAAGGCTCAGGGGTGGAAGATTGAACGCGCGAAGATGTGACGAACCGCCGCGGCCCCCGAAAAACAGGGCAGCCCGGTCACCGTCCATGGTGATCGGGCAGCCTCAACGCGTTGAATCGCATCGCCCAGCCACATTTCGTCGGCGTGCGAAACGAATCGAGGTCATCGCCGGCAACAAGACTACTTCCACCCGCGGCGGCACTCTTTTGTCAGACTGATTTGGCGGCACGGGATGCAGCGCCTCGATCGCTGACGGCGAGTACACCCATTGTCTGCCGAATCAGTAAAAGAAGTCCGTATCGGGGGCCGCGCCCTTGCTTTGCAAAATGCCCTGTTTTCGTTCGTTCCGATCCACTCGCGTTGCTATTCCGGCGACCTTCAGCCGTCCGTGTCCCGCCGCCGGAAACTTGATTGCCAGGTAGAGATAGTGGGCGGAAGGAGGCCCTCATCCGGTACTCCTTCCGCGCCACCTCACTCGAAACTACCTCACCCGGGTGAACACCGCGCCACCCGTTGGTCAGGTTTCACCGGCCTCTCGGCCGGGTTGCCGCCGTGCCTGTTTGTATGCCTCGCGCGCCTTCTGCTGAATCTCGTGGAACTTGGTCCATCGCTCATCCAGCTTCTTGTCGAAGTCATCGCGTCGGCATATCTCTACGTGATCCCGTACACCACTGATCACGACCTCCCGACCAATTTCCGATCTCTTGACCATGCGGTCGGGCAGAAGGATTCGTCCCTGGCCGTCGAGTTCTACGAACTCGGCCAGCGGGAAATAGATCTCATCGAAATCGAGCTGATTCTGGTCAGGGATGAGGCTGGACTCCGCGAACTCGGAGAGGGCCTCGAAGTGACGTTCTGTATAGAGCCAAAGAGTTCCCGACTGACGGCCGGGGACGACGTAGAAACCGTCACCATCCCGATCCCGATTCCACCGAGCTCGCAGCTTCGAAGGAATCGAGAGGCGATTTTTCTCGTCGATGGCATGCTCATAGTGCCCTGCGAAAACCATCCAAAAACCGCCATTTCATTCACCCATTTCATCCCACTTGATGGGATTACTCTACACTAAACCACATTCCGCTTGCAAGCGAATTTCTCAAATAATTCTTGGGCAGAGTCACTCCAAACTCGTCGCTCACGAAAGTTTATTCGCTGTAAGAATTTGCAGATCGGAAGGTTCAAAAATCACAAGCAGCGATGCGACCCGAACGCTCGATTTAGCTTCCGAGCAACCGGTCGTAGACGTGCATCCATTGCGCAGCGACCCGGGCCAGATCGTGCCGCTGCTCAACCCGGGCGATGGCCGCTTCGCTTCGCCGGGAGGCCCCCACGGGATCGCTCAGGACACGGCCGATGGCCCCGGCAAAGGCCGCTGGATCACCCACCGGGGCAAGCAGGCCGTGCTGATCGTGGGTGATCAGTTCTCGACAAGGACCGATATCGCTTGCGACCACGGGGCAACGACATGCCATCGCCTCGAGCAGCACGTTGGGGCATCCTTCGGTACGAGAAGTGAGTACGAGGCAGCTTGCCGCCTTGAGCCACCGAGGCACTTCATTTGACCAGCCAGGCAGCAGAAAAAGCTCCGGCGACCCGCCGTCTCGAATGGACTTCATCAATGCGCTTCGCTCGGGACCATCGCCGACCAGAACGGCCTGCACGTGGCGCCCTGCGGCGACGACGCGAACGGCGCTTACGAATGTCGCTAAATCCTTGACGCGATCCATCCGCCCCACCCAAAGGATGATGGGCACATCCGGGGAAATGCCGAAGCTCGCGCGATCAATCGGCTCGGCCGACTCAAATGCCGCGAGTTCGATGCCGTTGGGAATGACCGCCAGCCGATCGGGCGAAAACGCGAGCTCATTTTCAAGGTGGGCCGCCACTGCCAGACCGTTGGCAACGTGGAGACTCGAGAGACCCGCCGTCGCCCACTCGCCCCACCGATGCCAGGCGCGCTCGATTTCGATGGTGACGGTCGAGGTGATGATCGGCCGCGGGCGATCGCAGCGTCCCATGAGCCGGGCCGCCACGTTCGCATGGAACAGCGAGGCGTGGATCAGATCGGGGTCGAATCGGCGGACGATCTTTGCAAAGCGCCACAGGCAGGAGACGTCCAGGCCGCCCCTGCCTCCGCAGGCAAACACTTCAATGCCCGCCGCCGAGAGCTCGTCGCTCAGAGGGCCGGGCGTCGTCAGGCATCCCACAATCGGCGTAACGCCGAGATCGCGCAGACGCAGCACCAGCCGGCACAATCGAAGGGGAAGTCCGCCGCGCTGCAGGTCGGTCGAGAGATACAGGACGCGGGGCATGGATCGCCGACTCAACGGCCGACCGGAATCGGCACCGGCGTGCGACGGGGAGACCGCATCGCCCATGAAATCAGCAGCACGAGTGCGAAGACGCCGGCGCCGATGGCGAAGGCGGGCCCGCGCTTGCCCGGGTCGAACATGGGCGGATACATGGCGGCGGTGGCCTGATAGTTGGGAATCCGTGCGGACTTGGCGGCGGCGGCGGTGACTTTGGCGATCTCGTCGTCCATCGCGGCGATCTTCGCCTCGGCGGCGACGATCTTTTTCTGGCCGGCGGCGATTTGATCCTGAATGCCCTTGAGCTCTGCCATGGCTGTGGCATCGTCGGCGGCGACCTCGTCAATTCGCAGGAACTCGTCGGAGAGGACCTCGTGACGACGGGTGGCGGAATCGGCGGCCTCCTTCAGAGCGAGGTGCTCGGCCTTGGACTGCTCCTGCCTCTGGGCGACCAACTCGGCGGTGACCTTCTCCCTGTGGCGAACCTTCAACTGCTCGATGCGCGGCGCGAGGTCGCGGACTGAATCGCAGGCGGCGCGCAGGACGAGGTTGTATTGAGGGACGACGTTGCGAGCGATGACGATCCACGCGTTTCTGGCTTCCAGACCGGCGTGGGCCAGGCTGGTCAACTCATTCTGAATCACGCGGCGCTTGGTCATCTCCTCGCCTTCGCGGCCGATCGCGTCGGCCCGGTCGGCCGCGGCGCTGAACGGGACGCGCGAGTCACCGTAGAAATTGCGAACGAGGAGTTCCGCTTTGGCCTGATACTCGAGCAGCAGGCCGGGATCACTGGTGCGCGGCCAGCCGGTGATCTTGTCGGTGAGCTCCGTCCACTGGCCCTGAAATTCGTCGGCGAGTACGGCATACTCGGCCAGGTCTTTCGCGATCGAGTCGAGTTCGCCGCGTATCTCGGCATTCGACTGAATCTCTATCTGGTGTTTGACGGCCTCGCGCATCTCGCCGATGGACGCCTTGAGCTTTTCAAACGGCTCGGCGGCCTCGCCGATGGTCTTGTCCAATTCCTTGAAGCACTCCTTGGACTTGGCGTTGCGCTCGCGGAGGGCCTCGGTCAGTTCGACGTCCTTTTGATAGGAAGCGGCGAGCTGCGAATCCGACGGATAGACCGGCGCGTCGGAGGGAGGCGACGCCTCGAACTGCGCCAGGGCGGCCTTGGCCTTGGAGATATCCGCAATGGCCGCGGAGATTTGAATCTTCAGATCTTCCTTGCGTTTGCGCACGGCCTCGACGTCGCGCCCTGACAGGACCGCGGCACGCTGCTGGAGGCGATCGATGTCCGCACGCGCTAAAGCAAGGGCATCTTCCTGACTCTTCCTGGATGTTTGAAGATCGGTGATTTGCTGAGTGAAGCGCTGGGGCATCGCGGAATCGCGGCTCAAGTATTGCTGGAGAGACGCACCGACGGCGCTGAGCCATCGACCCGCGGCAGCCTCGTTCTCTGGAAGCACGCTCGCATTCAGGGCAATGGCATCGCCGGAATCGGCAACAGTCATCTTGAGCGATCCATCGGCGATGAGCGACTTGACGTCCACCCCTGCGGACGCGGAGGCCTGACGGAGCCAGGCATCATCGGTACTCACTGTTTGCAGCGCAGTCGCCGGAACAATCGCGTTTGGCCCGCCCTGCGGCAGGACCAGACGCCCGGTCACCTGAACTTCGCGAACCGGCAACCACATGTACCACAGGGATGAGGTCGCACCGAGGGCGAGGGCCGCGATCACCGTGAGGACGCTGGTGAATCGGGTGCGCGATGGAACGCCGGAGGGAATCGCCGCTCCAGCGGGACGAATCGCCTCGGGCCAGGCATCGGCGGCAAGGAACGGCTCCTCGTGCGCTGCATCGGCATCACCCGGCGCGAGATCGAAGGGATCGTAATCCTGGCCCGCCTTAATCGGCGTGCGATGCGAAGAGCTGGGCGCATCCGCCTCTTCTTCCAAGAGCCCGAGTTCGGAATCTTCGTCCTGTCGCTTGTCATCGACCCGCGCGGCATTTTGCAGGGTGGTGCGCTCGCGGCGCAGGGCGGCCTGCTCTTCGCGTACGGCAGCCTGACGTCGGCGAAGGTCCTCAAGCTCTGAATCGAGACGGCATCGCTTCTGCTCCAGCTCCGCTTCGTCGATCTCACGACGGCGAACCACCTCGCGCTCCATCTCTTCCTGCTGCTGGCGCGTCTCCGCCTTGAGCGATTCGAGTCGCTTGCGGAAGTCGGCTTCGGCCGCTTCAAGCTGAAGGCGAACGGTGCGTTCGGCGTCCTCTTCCTGGCGCGCGCGCTCGTGGAATATCTTGGCGCCTTGCGATCTTGAAGCCTCAAGCTCCGCTTCGAGCTTGGCCCGGAGGCGTTCCAGCTCTTCGGCCTCGCGGTCGAGCTCACGCCGGCGAAATTCCGTCTCTTCGGCGGCGCGTCGCACGCGCTGGTCGGCCTCAGCCATCTCTTCGGCCCTTGCGGCGATGGCGCGCTCGCGATCCGTCAGGGCCTCGTCGCGGGATTGAACCTCCGCGGCCATTTCGCGTGCCCGCTGGGTCATGATGGCAAGCTCGCTCGAGGCGTCGCGGTGATCGCGCTCGGCGGCCTCAAGCTCCATGCGACGTCGATTCCAGTCCGACTGCTCGCGGGCGACCTGCTCGCGGAACGATTCGATCTCTCGGGCCCGCTCTTCGAGGTGCGATTCGCGCGCTGCAAGGCGGCGGTCGATCTCCTGGAAGTTTGACTCGGATGCCGACGCTGCCTGCAGCGACTTGGACGACTCGGCCTGCTCGCGGATGAATGCGTCGCGATCGGCGGCGAGTTGTCGGCGGTCCTTTTCCAGTTGGCCGCGCTCGTGCGAGATGGCGGATCGCTCGCGCTTGGCGGCTTCGAGTTCCTCGTTCAAAGTTCTGAGGCGCGCGTCCACCGTGGCGGCGTCCGTGGCCAGCTTCGCCTTGCGCTCGCGGAGCCGCTCGGCCTTTTCCACGAGGGCACGACGAAGCTCCTCCGTCTCGGTGATGCGACGCGAAAGCTCACCGCGAACCTCCTCGGCCTCCTGACGCGCGGCTGCCACGGTCGAGCGCTCCTCGGAAAGCGATCGCTCCTGTGACTTCACGGCGGACAGAGTGCGGTCCAGATCGGCCTGGGCCTTGCGGACTTCGGTATCGCGGGCGGTGAGGTCGTTTTTCTCGCGCTCAAGACGAGCCAGGCCGGCGGTGATTTCCTCCCGCAGTTTCTCGCAGGTCTCCCGTTCAGCGGAGAGTCGCTGCGACTCCGCACGAACGGCAATCTCCTGCTCGCCCAGCGACCGCCGGGCCTCGTTGATGCGAGCGCGCTCCTCTTTGGTCGCCGCTTCCTTTGCGTCGATCTCCGCCTTTCGGCGATCGATGTCCTGGCGGAGCTGAAGGAGCTCCTGGGCCTGCTCTTCCTGGTGCTTTTCGATTTCGGTGAGCCGGAGTCGCTCAGATTCGTGATCGGCGGCGGCGCGGCGCAGTCGCTCCTCGACTTCTCGCGCCTCGGTCAAGCGCTGCGCTACGCGATCCTCGCGATCGCGCAGCTCGGCCTCCTTGGACTCGAGACCCTCCCGGATGGCGTCCAGCTCGTTGCGATGGTTCTCGTGTTCGCGCGCCTCTTTTTGCGCGGCGGAGATTCGATTCTGAAGCTCCCGCTCCTGCCGCTTGACCGCCTCGGCGCGGGCCTCGGCGTCTGCGCGGATTCGCTGATACTCTTCCGTTTTCTCGGCGATGTCTTCCAGCCGGGCGCGCTTTTCGAGGACTTCCTGAGACTCGGCCTCGACCTGCCGCTTGAATTGCCGGATGTCATCAAGCCGCGATTCGAGCGACTTTTCGCGCGTCGCCAACTCCGCATAACGGGCTGCGACCGCCGCCTGCTCGTCGTGCAGACGACCCTCGGCGGCTTTGATTTCGGCGAGCCGGGCTTCGATCTCCGAGGCGCGCTGCCGTGCGACCTGCGCGGCCTGATTGATCTCGGCCTCCTGCTTTCGCAGGGCTTCATGGGCTTCGTTGATTTCCTGCTCGACCTCGTTCGTTCGCCTTTGCCAGGCCTCGTACTTGCGCTCGCGGGCGGCAAGCTCGGTCTGCGTCTCTTCGATGGCGGCGCTGCGGGCTTCCAACTGGGCGTATTTGCCGCGAATCTCGGTCTCGCGGGCGGCCAGGCCGTCGCCGTGGCGCTTCACTTCGCCTTCGTGGCGGGTGAGTTCGACTTCGCGCTCGGCAATCTCACGGCCGCGCGCGTCGAGCGCTTCACGCAGCGACGTGAGCTCCGCCTCGCGTTCCTGAGTCTGCTCGGCAATCCGCTGATGCGAGGCCTTCGCCTCTTCGGCAAGCTTTTCACGCTCAATCTTGGCGAGCTCGGCAAGCTCCTTGGCCTTGGCGCGGAGCTCGGCGACGCGCGACTCTCGCTCCTTGCTGAATTCGTCCTTCTTCTGGCGCAGCTCCATCTCGTGGGCGGCGAGCTGCTGCATGTGTTCTTCGAGTTCCTGGCGGCGACCGGCGATCTCGTCTTCGACCTCGGCCATGCGCGAGGCCGCGGCGCGATCCAACTCGGCGACGCGGCGAGAAAGAATGGAGATGCGGCTTTCGAGGTCTTTGCGCTTCGCTTCGTGCTGCTGCTCGATCTCCGCGGTGCGCTGACGCGCTTCCCGCTCGAGGTCTTCCAACTGCGTGCCGGCCTGACGATCCAGTTCGGCTGCGCGATCGGCAAGCTGCTTCTGCTTGCGATCCATCTCGGCGCTGCGATCTTCCAGCTCCTTGATGCGCGCTTGAAACTCGGATTGGCGGCGCTGCTGAAGATCCTTGAACTCGGCTTCCCGCTCGGCGAGCTCGCGTTCCTTTAACTCCATCTTGCGCTGAAGCGTCGCGGCGCCCTGCTCGATCTGATCCAGCCGAGTATCGGTCGCCTGCTGCAACTCGGACTGGCGGCGCTGAAAGGCCTTTTCCCTTGCCTCTAAATCCGCCTGCCGCGTGGTGAAATCGCGTTCATGCTCGGCTCGTTTGGCCTGCACGGCGCGTTCAACCTCGGCGAACTTCGCGGCGGCAGTCTTCTCCGCCTCGGCGAGCTTCGCGGCGACGGACCTCTCGGCCTCGGCGAGCTTCGCAGCGACCGTCTTTTCCGTCTCGGCCTCGCGCTGAACCAGGGCGCGCTGGCGGGCATCAATGTCGGACTGCTTCTGGATCGCCTCGCGCTCGACCTGCGACAGGCGGTCGCGCGCGGCGCGATCGGTCTGGGACTCGCGGCGCATGAGTTCCTGCTGGCGGGACTCAAGCTGGGTTTGAAGCTCGGCGGTCTGCCTGCGGTATTCCTCGATGCGCTCGTTGGCGGTGCGCTCGATCTGTGCTTCTCGTTCGGCAATGGCCTTCTGCCGGGCCTCGAGTTGAAACTGTCGCTCGGAGAACTCTTTCTCAAGGTCGCTTCGGCGGGACTGGAGCTGCTTTTCAAGCTGAGCCTCCCGCTCGGCCAGGATCCGCGACTTATGTTCCAGTTGCTGCTGAAGCGTGGCGGCCCCGCGCTCGATCTGCTCGAGTCGGGCCCCCGCCGCCTTTTGCAGGTCGGTCTTCTGCTGTTCGATGAAGGCCTTGTTGGCCTCTTCGATCGCGGCCTGTCGTCCTTCAAGCTCCGCGCGATGGCGATTCAGTTCTTCGCGCTCGGCGGCCAGTTCTTTCCGCTGACGAGAGATTTCCTCGTCGATGGCGCGCTGTCGCTGCTCGGCGAGGCTGCTCAGCTCGCGGGCCTTGCGCTCGAGTTGCGTTTGGTAGCCGCGCAGTCGCTCGCGCTCCTGCGACAGGGCGGACTTAATCTTCTCAGCGCGCTGATCGAGGGCCTGTTGGGCTCGAACGACGCGCTGTTTGAGTTCGTCGGATTTGGAATTGCGACCGTTGCCGCCGGTGTTACCGTGGCCGCCGCCCGCCGAGGGCTTGCCGGATGCGGAGGCATTGGGAACCGTCGAACCGCGGGGCGCGGAATGCGAGTCTTTGGACTGTGCAGCGGCGAGGTCGCCGGTCGCGGATAGCTTGGCCATGGTGGCGCCCCTGCCCCCGGAGGAGTAGTTTACCGGCTCGCGGCGGAACTGCGATGCACTAAAAGCCGAGGGCATGCTGGAGCCCATCTGCCATTGGCCGGTATGCAGCCTCATTAAATCCGGCGTTTTGGCGGGTTGGCGACCGAATGCGGACGGGGCGGCATGTGACGGTGACGGTGCGACCCCGGCGATGGAGGCCCCGCCGGCAAGAGCCTCAAGGGCCGACGCCTCGTCGGGATACTGCTCCGCCCATGATCGGGCCTCGGACAAGTGCGAGGAGACGCGGCGAAGCCGGTCCAGGTCACGCGCCATCTGAGCCTGAAGCTCGTTGCGGGCGTCGCTCAGGACGGGCAGCCCGGAGTCGGTGACTTCGGAGGGCTGTTCGGCGCGATCGTGACCGAACTGCGGCGATTCATTCGGATGATTCATCGCTGGAAGACCTCCGCCTCCGGCTGATTGCAACAAGACAAAGACGACCGCGTCAGCGTGTCGTCGGTTAAAGTTCTCGAT
>WBZR01003594.1_pt1 | contig 13706 bp, 6 predicted proteins | sample 5204231 | NCBI WGS metagenome assembly WBZR01 (sample SAMN12412403, study PRJNA552823) | activated sludge metagenome | isolation source: activated sludge from anammox sidestream of wastewater treatment plant... | place: USA: Virginia | collected 2017-08 | reverse complement strand
AATAAGCAAATACCCGTCTTGTTTTTATAATTTCCGGGATAATATCCTTACCAAAGTCTGACTTGTTAGTTTCCTTCAGGATTCCGTTCAATACCTCAAGATTAAATAGATAAATTCCCATTGATGCGAGAAGGGTGCGCCCTTTGGCGCTAACACCCCGGCGTTCGAAATCATTTGCATTGAGCGATAGAGAATCAACAACCTTCTCGTCTTTTGGTTTTTCGAAAAAATCGATAATACGGCTTTGCTCATCTATCTTTAAGATTCCTAAATTGGGCGCATCTTTTCTTTCTACGGGAATTGCTGAGATGGATACCTCGGCTCCGTTTTTAATATGCTCTTTAATAAGATGTTCATAATTCATCCGGTAAAGCTGGTCGCCGGAGAGTATCAGGACTAAATCAATATTAGGTTGGTTAAAAAAGCGCAGATTCTGCCGGACAGCATCTGCAGTGCCTTGATACCAATGCATACTTTCAATGGTTTGGGAGGCTGCCAGAATTTCAATAAAACCCCTGGAGAAGTTATCAAATTTATATGCCCGTGTTATATGTCTGTGAAGAGATGCCGAGTTAAATTGCGTAAGTACATATATTTTATTGAGTTTCGAATTAAGACAGTTACTAATAGGGATGTCAATAAGCCTGTACTTTCCGGCAAGGGGGACGGCTGGTTTGGACCTTTCCTTCGTTAAAGGATAGAGCCTTGTTCCTCGTCCGCCGCCTAAGATTACCGAGATTATATTGTCCATTTTTACTCCTTGCGTTTAAGACTTTTTGTCATAAATCTATCAAATTGTGTGCCAATTCAGGCAGCAAAGTTTGTCTATTCCACCTTGGAATTCGTTTAAACTATGTCTTCGGTTGCAAGGGTGGCATGGACAAGATTGTTTGTCCATGGTGTTTGAATATACACACAGATTTGGAATGTGTCACACTGACAAATAAAGTTTGCCGGTGCCACCTTATCACCGAAGTGATGAATTGTAGTTTAACAAAAAACCTTGCTTATGCAAGCCATATGCAAGAAAGTTTGGATTGCATCGCTTCTCTCACGATGCCAACTTTCTTTTTGCGGATACGCTCATCGGCTGGGCCTGTCTTCTTGCAATCGGATATTCCATCGTTGGTAAGTGCAAGATCGCTCCGGTTACATGTCCGCAAGGCATACTATTGGTTAAATAATGCGCGTTCCAACCTTTTTGCTTTGCTTAGTTCAGGCAATTTTGTTATTTTTAATTTTGAAAATATCTTGACTGTCCCCGATGACTATAAGATTCAGGAAGGGACGTTCCCGCTGTTGTTGGCAGCAGCAAGGACATTGAATCCTTTGAAAAACCCATGAAATAATATGCGAAGCATTGCCCTAACAAATCAAAAAGGAGGAGTAGCAAAGACAACAACTACCGTGAATCTTGGTGCCTGCCTTGCCCAGATGGGTAAGAAGGTTCTTTTGGTGGATCTGGACCCGCAGGGGAACCTCAGTTCGTGGCTCGGCCTGGATATCCATAATCTTGAACGGTCCATGTACAATGTGTTTTTGGAAGAGGTTTATTTTGAAGAGATTCTTACGAAGACATGTGTTGAGAACCTGACTCTTGCGCCTTCCAATGTGGCACTGGCAGGTGTCGAACGAATTCTTGCCCATGAAAAAGGGAGAGACCTTATTTTGCGCAAACGCTTGTCACCCGTTTTGGGTAAGTACGATTATATCATGTTGGATTGTCCTCCTTCTCTGGGGCTAATTACGGTCAATGCATTAACCTTTGTCAAAGAGGTTTTTGTTCCATTGGAAACAAAGGTATTGGCGTTAAATGGTCTTGTAACCCTTATGAATACGGTACAAGTGGTTAAAGAACGGCTGAATCAAAATCTTGAAGTAACAGGAATTATTGCCTGTCGGTTTGATGGCCGGACAAATCTTAGCAATGAGGTGTATAACCAGATCAAGGAGCGATTCAAAGAGAAGGTGTTTAATTCTATAATCAGAGAAAATACCCGCCTGGCAGAATGCCCTATCTCCGGCAAACCGATTACCCTGTATGCGCCGGACAGTCCGGGTGCAATAGATTACATGAATTTAGCGAAAGAGGTGCTGGAAAGGGAAAAAAACAGAGTTTCACTGAATCCTATCCCTGCTTAATAAATTATGCTTGCTGAAGAATTCACGACATGTTTTCAAAGATGAATCTTCGAACATCGTTTCACAAAGGCATTACGTTGTTTCTCACCCTTTTCCTGCTGGCAGTATTTCTTCCGTTTGCCGACAGCGAAGTCTCTGTATACGCCCAACAGCAGCATCTGAGATATCGCGATTTTAAAGATGCTCCGGTTGATGCCCTGCTTGTTATTGACGTAACACGTGATAGAAAGCCGATCAGTAAATATCTCTACGGGGTAAATATAGCAAACTGGTGTCCATGGTATTACCTGAACCTGTGTGCACCAAAACTGAAAGATGCAAAGGTTTCTGTTGTGCGTTTGGGTGCAACGAACATGGAACGTTATAATTATAAAAACAACCGTATCTTTAACGTCATTGCACGTGAAAATCAGTATATCCCCATGAGCTGGCAGAGTTTTATTCGATGGTGCAGACAGAACGTGAAGGCAGAGCCCTTGCTGCAGGTATCGGGATATGGCCACGTGGCTGGCAATGGAAAAACAATCAACGATCCAGACTATGATCATGTGCAGACAGCGGATGAAGTTGAACATTGGATTGCACGGGCTGGAGAACGTGTGAATTTCTGGGAAATCGGAAACGAACCGTGGATTGCATGGAAACGAAGTGATTATCCTGAACCGTATCATGATGCTGCTCATGGCGATCAGGTTCTTAATAAAGACACATCGTATGATAATTATTTTGAGCGCTTTTTGTTTCTGGCGCATAGAATAAAAAAAACAAATCCAAAAGCAAAAGTTTTCGGGCCCACATCGGCAAACTGGTGGTTATACTGGTCGAACGATTATTCGTTGATTTGTCCTGTTACGGAAGCAAATGGTGATGCAAAGGTTGATGATCAGAGATGGAAAACGATGTCTGTCGTTGAGAATCAATGGGATCAGAACATATTTCCGGATCGTGGCAACGATCCGGAAATAACAGGTTGGGAAACGGATCAGAATCGCGTCCTGAGCCAGTATCTGATTCGGGCAAAAGAATACGAGGAAGGACACGGAATGCGGGTAGTTGATTTTATGGATGTGCATCGCTACATCAGGGCGCCGGCGGATAGGGATGCTATCCAGGAACCAAGAGGATTGTGGCAGGATGGTTTTCAGAGCTGGGATATGGAAACAGGTTCTTACGGGATTGAAACAAAATTGTTGAAGCGGTTCCAGAATATGGTTAACACATATTATCCGGATACACAGTTGTCGTTTTCTGAGTACGACTATTTCTACTGGGACGGACATCCGTCACTGCCGCAGATTGCTGCGGTGGGGCAAATGGATTTTTTAGGTTTTTTTGCAAAGATGGGTGTAAAAATGGCGTGCAACTGGTATGTGGGAGAGCCCAATCAATCGGGTAATAGCGGTAAGAAAGGGGTCGATAGCGCCGGGCAGGCTATGTTTAATGAAAGAGGCGAGCCGAATCCGAAGTATTGGGCATTCTGGCTAATGAGTCATTATTTCAGAGGTGAAGTTGTCTCTGCAGAATCAAGCAACTGGGACACTTTTTCCGTACATGCCTGCCAATCAAAGGACATCGTGGTTTTTGTTGCAAATAAAGGAGACTATGCGACAGACTCAGGAAGTTTTATCCCGGATCAACCGCCAAAGATTGCGCAAATTCAGATACGTGGATTGAGCGACCAGGAGAGGCAAAAATTGCAGATAAAAAAAGTGCTTCGGTTTGGTATAAATGACCCACAGGTAATACAGATGGAGCCGTATGGTATAGATCTCAGGAACGGCACGTTTAGTTACGAATTTCAGCCGCTGGCAATTTATGCTTTTATCCTTTCGAAAGAAAGCTCTCCGGAAGAACCGGGCAAATACCTGCAGATAAATCCGAAGCGGATCGATTTTGGTCCCTACGAGACAGGCATTATTGAAGAAGAAGGAGGGAAAAAATACACCGTGCCCATAAATATTACCAATGGAAGACAGGGGACTACAGCCTGGTTTGTTAGCAAAGAGGCTGACTGGATTGACATCGTTGGAAATATCCAGGGTGAAGCAAAGGTTACTGATAGGGTGTATCTAACCGTAGACCGCACAAACTTACCGTATGGAAAGCATAGGTCTCAGGTGGCCGTTACTACGTCAGAGGGGACGGTGGTCGTGCCGGTAACCGTTGAGGTGTTGCCGGGCGAATCGGATGGGGTGAAGAGGATCTGCGACTTTGAAACCGGGTCGCTGGCTCATAGCTGGAACGAGACTGAGCCATATTCTGTTGGATGGTGGGACGGACACGGCACTCCCGATGACCGTAATAGTCCTTACATTTACCGGTTTTTTTTGGATACGCGGGAAAAGCCTGATACGGGCGGCCGGCTATCCATGAGGGTTGAATTTTGCAGGGCGTATGGCGATACAAAAAACGGGAAGACTTCCATGTCATTTGGCACCTACGGCCACAAAACAGTGATTTCAGGGGAGAATGGACAAGGGAGTGTCACATATGATGCAACGGCAAACTGGAGCAACTATTCGAGCCTTCAATTTGATATCAAGGCAGATACAAAGAACCGTCTGGTAACAAGACTTTTGATGGTGATTACCGATGAACTGGGCAATAAGGGCAAGCCTGCTGTTGGCGATAAGCCCTGGAAGGATCGGAAAGGACAAAATCTTCTGAAAATCACCGATGGAAAATGGCAGACGATTCGTATACCGCTTGACGGGATCTTTTACGATTGGCGTTATCCCGAAGGACAGAATGGAGCGAAAACGCAGCTCGATTTCAGCCGTATTTCACAAATCGAATTTGTTCCCTGGCCCGGGAAGGTAAATAGGTCTGGCACGATATATTTTGACAATTTTTGTGTGGTCAAGGCTGGAAGTCGTGGAGGTCGGAAGCAGGAAGCACATCTTCTGCCGTAAGAATCGATAGCCTGTTTCATGCTTATTTGTCAATTAGACGAGTGCATTCTTCAAATGAAATTACGGGTGAGTTCAGAAATTGTGAAGGCGTGTTGACACATTTGAGAATTACTGTGCAGAGCCGATCTGCCCTTGCATACATAAACGCAACAATTTAGTTTTCTGAAAATTTCCAATAAAAACCGGCTATTACATGCAGTGCAGGGGCAAAGCATTTGCTGTAATTGGCACAAACACGTCCGTGTCTATACGAGCAGATTCTTCGTCCCTGCTGAAATGTTGTCCTTTTGTAAATTTTCCTCCATACCCTTCGTGGTTCGTGATGACAAAAAGAGAGGCGGGATAAATTGTCTTGAAAGCCTTGAAAATACTGATAAAATCAAGTTATATCTTCCGTTACAGGGTGGCATGGACAAACTTGTTTGTCCATGTGGTTTAAATATACGCACGGATTTGGAATCTATCACAAAGAAAGATTTTACACGGTAAGACTATAAAAAACCCCTGAATATTCATAAAAACCCATTAACGTGCAAAAGTATTTTTTTTCAGAGTTTGATTGAATAAGCCCTGAGGTTATTTTCCCATGATCACAGAGACGCCCATGATGCGGCAATACAACGAAATAAAGCGACAACATAAGGACTCTTTGCTTTTTTTCCGGATGGGTGATTTTTACGAATTGTTTTTTGAGGATGCAAAACTCGCCTCAAAGGTGCTGGGGATTACCCTTACCGCCCGGTCTAAGGGTGAGAGCGCGGTCCCCATGGCAGGTGTGCCACACCATGCGGCTGAAACATATATCCGGAGACTGATTAAAGCCGGACTGAAGGTGGCTATCTGCGATCAGCTGCAAGATCCTGATGAAGCAAAAGGAATTGTTGATCGCGGCGTTACCAGGATTATTACGCCCGGAACGGTAACCGAGGATACCCTGTTAGAGGACAAAAGCAATAACTACCTTATGGCAATACTAAATACCGGCAATCCGGTAGGATTGTCCTGGATCGATCTGTCTACCGGACAATTTGAGGTCGAAGATATTCTGCAGGAAAGGCTTTTTGATGAATTTGCACGGCTGAATCCATCGGAGGTCTTATTGCCGGAGGAAACGGTAAGAAATAATACAGCCTTTATGGAAAAACTTCGGGCAGAAGGGAAGACGATGATTACCTCCAGGCCTGATTGGGAGTTTTCCGAGGACACCGCTTACAGGACCCTGACGGAACACTTTGGAACCACATCCCTGGAGGGATTTGGCTGTGAAACGATTGGCCCAGCCCTGGGCGCTGCCGGCGCGGTGATCCACTATCTGAAGGAGACACAAAAGACATCACTCAGTCATATCATCAAAATTCGTCCATATCAAATAAACAATCGGCTGCTCATGGACAGGGCAACGCAGCAAAGCCTGGAGCTGACACAAACCATCAGGAACGGTGACCGTGAGGGCTCTTTGCTGGGCGTGATCGACCAGACAAGGACTCCTATGGGAGGCCGGTTGCTCAGGGATTGGGTCATCAGCCCTCTGCGGGTATCCGCGGATATCAAATACCGGCAGCTTGGAGTAAGGGAGTTATTTGAAAATGCTGCCCTACGGCGGGAGATCCGTGATATGTTAAGCAACATCTACGATATCGAACGGATTTCCACGAAGATAAGTTGTGGCCGCGCAAATGCCCGTGATTTAATCAGTCTGAAGCAATCCCTCTCAAAACTTCCTGCGCTAAAAGAAAAATTAGCATTTTGTATCGCTGACATTTTGATTTTCCTGGAACAACAGCTGGACGTCCTTGAAGAAGTGAGAATCCTGATTGGCACCTCGATTGTCCCCGACCCTCCGCCGACGATTAAAGAAGGAGGGCTTATCAGAGAGGGCTATGATGCTTCCCTTGATGAACTGAGATATCTCAGCAAAAACGGAAAGAACTGGATTGCCAATTTTCAGGCAGAAGAGATCGCCAGGACGGGAATTAATTCCCTCAAAGTAGGGTACAACAAGGTATTTGGGTATTATATCGAGATCACCAATGTGCACAAGGATAGTATTCCGCAGAACTATATCCGAAAGCAGACCATAAAGAATGCCGAACGTTTCATCACTCCGGAACTCAAGGAGTATGAAACCCGGGTGCTCACAGCGGATGAGCGTGCAAGGGACCTGGAGTACGATCTCTTCTTTCAGATTCGTGAACAGGTCAGCACCTTCACGGCGCGGCTTCAAAAGACGTCTGAGTCCATTGCAGTCATCGATGCGTTATCAACCCTTGCGAATCTTGCCGCGGAAAACCGGTATGTCATGCCGGAGATTACCGACGATCTGGAATTAAAAATCACGGACGGACGCCACCCCGTGCTGGATCGCAGACTGGGAGTAGAAAGCTTTGTCCCCAATGATATTCATCTGGATGGAACCCGGGACACCATCATGGTAATTACAGGCCCGAATATGGCCGGGAAAAGCACCTACATTCGTCAGATAGCGCTCCTTGTGCTGATGGCGCAGATAGGGAGTTTTATCCCCGCAAAAGAAGCGGTCATCGGAACGGTCGACAGGATCTTCACCCGGGTGGGCGCATCGGATGAGCTTTCAAGAGGGCAGAGCACCTTTATGGTGGAGATGAACGAGACGGCAAATATTCTTAATAACGCCACAGAGCGTAGTTTGATCATTCTGGATGAAGTGGGACGGGGCACGAGTACCTTTGATGGTGTCAGCATCGCATGGGCGATTACTGAATACCTCTACCAGCACATCCGCGCCAGGACGCTTTTTGCTACCCACTATCACGAACTTACCGAACTGGCGCTGCTCTTTCCGGGAATTAAAAATTTTAATATTGCGGTCAGGGAATGGGGAGAAGAGATTGTTTTTCTGCGAAAAATTGTGGAAGGCGGCACGGATAAAAGCTACGGAATTCACGTTGCGCGGCTTGCGGGAATCCCGAAGGAAATTATCCAGCGAGCCCGCACAATACTCAACAACCTTGAAGCGGCAACGCTGGATGTAAACGGCAAGCCTAAATTTGCACCGCTGAAAACCATTCAAGACAAAAAACAACCGACACAATTAAAGCTCTTTGTGTCCCTGCAGGATAAAATACTGGAAGAGATCCGGAAGCTTGATATTTCCATCATGTCACCCCTTGATGCCCTCAACAAACTCGATGAATTAAAGAAAAAATTGGAACGTGAAGAAACATAATGCACCCGCCGGCGCCGTCTGCTACTGCCGCGTTTCCTGCCGGAGTGCTTTTTTTATTTGCCGTTGACTTTAGTTTTTAAAATGTTTAGCATATTTTTATTGTTGGCTTTGCGCGGTCAGGTGCGTTGAAGTTGTTACGCGGTTATGATGATAAGGAGTTTTCGTTTGGTAGATAAAAAAAAGATTGCTGAGGCTATTCGCCTGTTTCTTGAAGGTATAGGAGACGATCCGAACCGGGAAGGTCTTATAGAGACTCCGGAAAGGGTTGCCGACATGTGTGAAGAAATTTTTGCGGGGATTGGACGGGATTCACACACAGAAATCAAGGTGTTGAAATCAGAAAAGTACGATGAGATCGTACTCATAAAAGACATTCCCTTTTATTCCATGTGCGAGCATCATCTACTCCCATTCAGCGGTGTAGCCCATGTGGCATATATTCCGCAAGGGAATCGGGTGACGGGGATTAGTAAGCTGGCAAGGGTTGTGGAAATAGAGGCAAAGCGCCCGCAAGTCCAGGAACGGCTTACCACGGATATTGCAGAATCCATCATGAAGGCGTTACACCCCAAAGGGGTACTTGTCGTCATCGAAGCCGAGCATCTCTGCATGACGATGCGAGGCATCAAAAAACCAGGCGCCAGGGTTAAAACCTCTGTTGTGCGTGGTATATTTCGTGAAAATCCCGCTACCCGCGCAGAGGCATTGATGTTAATCAAAGGGCATTGATCCCTGCGCAAAAGTATGTAAAACAACAACAAGGTTGTTCTTTCCCCTACGTACGGGTACAACCGAAAAACCGGTAATACTCAATCAGTTATCAGAACTCTTTTTTATCATGATAATTATGAAAAAATTTACCAGAATGGCAGAAATATTTGAAAGAAAAATCATCCTGTTCCTTATGACGGTAGTGATTACTCTGGGCAGTGGGAAACTCTCCGCTGACAGCGAAGAGTTATCCACAAAGCAGCCGGCAGGCATTGAAATAGACTCAAATCTGAAATTTGTTAGCCTGAGTTTGAAGGAGAGCATTGTTTACGCATTGCGTAACAATTTCGATATTGAGGTGTCAAAGTTAAATTCAAAAATAAGCGATTATGATATTACGAAAGAAAAATCAAGGTTTGACCCTGTTTTCAAAGTAACAGGGAATATCCAAAATAATGAAACACCCAGCACCAATCTATTGCAACTTGGCAGTTCTACAGCAACCGCTATCCGCCCGTATGTTATGGATCAGAATTCTGGCTCAGCCGTGTTACAGTCCCTCGTTCCTACCGGTGCAACCTTATATCTGAGTTATAATATAGCCAGAAGTTTCTATGATCCCAGTCCCTTTCAATTACTAAATCCGGTATATACAAATTATATCGAGGCAGGGCTTACGCAGCCTTTGCTGAAAGGAGGCGGCTGGTTCTATAACAGGAGCCTCATCTATATAGCCAGAAACAACAAAAAGATTTCTCTGGCCCAATTCAAAAGCAGGGCAATAACCGTGTCAGGCACTGTTCAGGAATCATACTGGAATTATATAAGGGCCACGGAGAATTTAAAGGTAGCAAAAAAATCCTTGGAACGTGCAGAAGACTTGTTGAGGAAGAACAGGACACAGGTAGAAGTTGGCACCCTTGCGCCCGTTGACGTTATCGATGCCGAGTCCGGCGTGGCATCAAGGGTCGAGTCCGTAATTTCTGCAGAAAATGCAATCAAAGATCAGGAGGATGAACTCAAAAGGATTTTAAACTTCGCAGACAATGAGATTATCTCCGATGCCACGATCGTCCCCACCGATAAGCCTGAATTCGAGCCGAAAAAAGTGGAATTGAAGGATACGATTAAAACAGCCATGGAAAACCGCCCCGAATTGACTGAACTGCAACTGGCGACGGAAAATGCAGGCATGCAAACCAGGAGACGAAAAAATGAATTGTATCCGCAGTTGGATTTTACCGGCGGTATTCGTTACACGGGTATCGGTAAAGAAGTGTCAAATGCCAATGACCTTGTTTTTTCAGAAGCATACCAGGGAGAATTTCTTGGGCTTACCTTTTCCATCCCTATCGGGAATCGGCCGGCGAGGTCTGAATATAATAAATCCAAGCTCAATGAGCGGCAGGCCACGATAAACTTCAAAAAGAAGGAGCTTGATGTTGTAGTAGAGGTAAGAGAGGCTGTTCGGCAGGTAATGACAAACATAGAAAGGGTCAAAGCCACAAGGAAAGCGAGAGAACTGGCAATAAAAAGATTGGAAAATGAGGAAAACAAATTCAGTGTGGGCAGATCCACGAGTTTGGAAATCCTGCGCGCACAGGAAAATCTTGCCCTTGCGGAGTTTGAAGAGACAAGGGCGATTGTTGATTATGAAATCTCATTAGGAAATTTGGAGAGGGCAAAGGGCACGATCCTCGATGTCTATGATATCAAGCTGGAAGAGGAGACGGCAACGTGACCCGCCGAGTATAGCCCTGTTTTTTACAGAAAAAATCCTTTTGGTCTTTGTGTTTCTGTCCCTCTCACTCCCCGCATACGGCGCAGTTTTCTTTGTTCCGTCGCTTCCCATCGTCTTTTCCCGTCATCGATTCCTGGTTTAATGGATAGAAGAGGACGGGGTTTACCTTTTTTGCCTGCCTTGACGCCGGTTGAATAGGTCGTGCAGGCGAAGAAGTTGTTTTTCATAACAGAGTGCCCGGGAGGCGGTACGTAAGGAGCGGGGATTATTTCCCATACCAGAGTAAGGGTATTTCCGTTACGTTACGACAGAACGATGAAGTCCGATGTGGAGTGACGGCAGTTGATGACCCTAAAGTTACCGGAGAAGTTTTTCCGTCAGGAGGAATGGCTGGCGTGGGAAGGAGTGTCGCCGGGCGTGGCGTAAAGTAATTTTTGTCTTTGTCTCCGGATATTTTGGCGTTAAGAATGCGGACGGCAGGGCAGTATATCTCTATCCCAGTTCTTTTTGCCTGCCATAAGCCTCAAAAGATTGAAGTTTCCTGCAGGTTTTTGTATAACAAAGGCATTTATAGAAGGTCGATTTTTGCTACACTAAAATCATTTGCAAAATTTGTGTTGCACAACATCATGAATTTTCATATAATGCGCCCGTTTCATTGTCTCTACACTAAATTTAGGAGACAACTGCAAGTTATGTCTTCGGTTACCGGGTGGCATGGACAAACTTGTTTGTCCATGGTGTTTGAATATATACACAGGATCAGGCTAATTAGCTATTATTTACATGATTGTTTTTAGAAAGGAGAAGAAGTATATGCGGAAGAAACAGATGGGGGTTATGATATGTGCGATATTTTTTAGTCTTGCTGTCATGATATCCCAAGCCAGTGCTTGGAATATTCTCACGCTTGACGAAACGGGTGATGTGGGTCAGTTTGGGGCCATAACAACAGGAACGTCCGGCGCCTCTTATATCAGTTATTATGACAACACAAACGAAGACCTCAAATACGCTACAAACGTCTCCGGTACGTGGACGACCCAAACCCTGGATAACACCGGTAATGTCGGGCGGTTTACCTCTATAGATGTGGGTACATCGGGCGCATTGTATATCAGTTATTATGACGTTACCAATGAAGACCTCAAATATGCAACGAATGTCTCTGGTACCTGGACATACACTATGGTAAACAGTAATAACAAAGTCGGCAGGTTTTCCGGAATAAAGGTAGGGACAAGCGGCGCTGCCTACATCAGTTATTATTATGATACCGCGAGTGATCTCAGGTACGCCACGAACGTCACCGGTTCGTGGGTGATTACTACTGACGTGGATACAGTCGGCTTGGTAGGCCAGTATACCTCTATAGTTGTGGGTACATCGGGCGCATCGTATATCAGTTATTATGACGAAACCAATACCGACCTCAAGCTTGCCACAAACGCCTCCGGCACCTGGACAACTGAGACATTGGACAGTATCGGAAAAGTAGGCCAGTATACCTCCATAGCTATGGGTACATCGGGCGCATTGTATATCAGTTATTACGACGAGACAAACGAGAATCTAAAACTCGCTACAAACGTTTATGGTACTTGGACAACTGGAACGGTGGACAGCACCGGTAATGTAGGTCAGTATACCTCCATCGCTGTGGGTACATCGGGCGCATTGTATATTAGTTATTATGACGTTACCAACAGCAACCTCAAGTATGCCACAAACGCCTCCGGTGCCTGGACGACCGAGACAGTGGATAGTGACGACGATGTAGGACAGTTCAGCTCTATTTCTGTTGGATTGTCGGGAGAAGTGAATATCAGTTATTACGATGACACCAATAAAAATCTCAAATACGCATTTAAATCCGGGACCGGTGTGCCACCAACACCAACTCCAACTGTTACACCAACGCCAGGCACACCGACGCCAACACCAACGTCGACTGTTACACCAACGCCAGGCACGCCGACACCAACACCATCGCCAACTCCGGTGCCTTGTAAAGCGAAAAAGCTTAACGTAAAACCAAAATCTCTGAAGCTTTCGCAGGGAGAAGACACAGAAAAAACCGTAATCTTAACCTGCAAAGCTGGTTTCCCGTCGGTAAATCAACCAGTGAAGGCTAAGGTCGTGAGTGGTAAAAAATTCGTGACCGTTTCACCGGCAGAGGCTTACACTGACGAAGATGGCCAGGCAACGTTTACCATTACTGCTACAGAAAAGAAGGGCACTGCAGTAGTACGATTCAAACATAAAAATCTGGTAGGCGACGTAACGGTAACGGTAAAAAAAGCAACAGAATAAAAAACATTTCTGACCGTTCTTTGCTTGGGAATAAGTCAAATTGTTGTAAAAGTTTTCAAAAAGGGGATGTTATGTTGAAAGGCATGACATCCCTTTTTTTAATTTATCAAAGATGCCTTTATTGCTGTCTCAATGTGCTGATCTGTTCATGCATACATCTCGAATTCATCGATAGTTTGGATAAGTTCTCGCTGTTTTTAAAATTGGGTGACCATGGATGCAATATGAATTAATAAGTATTTGAACGGAAGCATCAGATACATTATTGTATTCTAAAATGGAGAATAAACATATGCAAAAGAAGCGGATAAGAGTTGCAGTATCACAGCGCAAAAACCTTCTTTTTTCACACCTCCCTTCGACCCCCTCGATCGGGGAGATTGGGATATGGCTTTGCTGCGCTATGATATGTACGATATTTAGTTTTATTGTTATGATATCTCAAGCCGGTGCGTGGGATATTCTCACCCTTGACAGCGATGGTGATCCGGGTGAGTTTGCGGCCATAACAACGGGAACATCCGGCGCTTCCTATATCAGTCATTATGACGACGAATATGGTACCCTTAAGTACACCACAAACGTTTCCGGCACATGGACGACCATCACATTGGATAGTAACGGAAATGTAGGCAGATACACCTCTATAGATGTGGGTACATCGGGCGCATCGTATATCAGT
>WBZR01002445.1_pt2 | contig 13722 bp, 14 predicted proteins | sample 5204231 | NCBI WGS metagenome assembly WBZR01 (sample SAMN12412403, study PRJNA552823) | activated sludge metagenome | isolation source: activated sludge from anammox sidestream of wastewater treatment plant... | place: USA: Virginia | collected 2017-08 | reverse complement strand
TGTCGCTTCACGGCCTCCATGTGTCGCTTCACGGCCTCCATGTGTCGGTGCACGGCCTCCATGAATCGGTGCACGGCCTCCGTGAATCGGTGCACGGCCTCCATGGATCGGTGCACGCCCGTCCTGCGTTGATGCACGGCCTCCATGGATCGGTGCGCGGACACTTTATATAGGAGCGCGGCGGGCTGGTAGTTGTGCGGGTTCTTGGGCACGGGGCGGATTTCGGGGGCGGGGGCGGTTGTAGAATGACCTTTCGGGCCTCGAGGGTGCGTCTTGCCTTCGGGGAGAATGCCATGAGACTCATTCACTTATCCTTCGTCATCGGCGCCGCCATCCTTGGCGGCATGGGCGCGACCGCGCAGGACTCCAACCGCGAGCGTCTGCGCGAGGAGTGGAAGGGCGGTCACGAGGAGATGCGGGACCCGCCCGCGCCGCGCCGGATCCAGCGGGTGAGCCCGCGCCGGGAGGAGACGATCGCCGCCTTCACGAGCGTGCAGGTGAACGTGAACGGGCAGGGCCAGAACATCCTGGGCGACGCGGCGAACGAGCCCTCGATGACGGTGGACCCGACGAACCCGAACCGAATCGCGGTGGGCTGGCGGCAGTTCGACAGCGTCAGCTCGAACTTCCGGCAGGCGGGCAACGCCTTCTCGATGGACGGTGGCTCCTCGTGGACCATGCCGACCGTTCTGACTCCGGGGACGTTCCGCAGCGACCCGGTCCTCGCGACCACGAAGACCGGCGTCTTCCACTACAACAGCCTGCAGAACAGCTTCTTTACGGACGAGTTTCGTTCACTGAACCAAGGGCAAACCTATACACTTCTCGGCCCCGCGACCGGGGGCGACAAGCAGTGGATCACGATTGACACCACGAACAGCCAGGGCGCCGGGCACATCTATCAATGGTGGAGCACGGCGGGGAACAACTACGGCGGGAGGCAGTTCAGCCGGTCCACCGACGGCGGCTCGACCTGGATGAACCCGATCTTTCTACCCAGCTCCATCGTCTGGGGCACGCTCGACGTGAACTCGAACGGCGATCTCTTCCTGGGTGGGACGACCTTCAGCGACGTCTTTCGGTGCATCCGCTCGACGAACGCCAAGAACCCGGCGGTCACCCCGACCTTCGACCTGAACCGGTCCGTGAACATGGGGGGTGTGATCGCGTTTGGCCTTTCCGTGAACCCCGACGGGCTGGGGGGTCAGTGCAACACCGTGGTGGACCGCTCGAACGGCCCGACCGCGGGGAACGTGTACATGCTCTGCTCGATTGACCGGGGCGGGGCGAACCCGGCGGACGTGATGATGAACCGGAGCACGGACGGTGGGAACACCTGGGGCTCGCCGGTGCGGGTGAACAACGACGCGGCGGGCCAGGGCAAGCTGCACTGGTTCGGCTCGCTGGCCGTCGCGCCGAACGGGCGGCTCGACGCGGTGTGGTACGACACGCGCAACAGCGCGAACAACACTCTGAGCCAGCTCTACCACAGCTATTCGCTGGACGGCGGGGTCAGCTGGTCGGCGAACATCGCGATCTCGCCCGCGTTCAACACCCTGGTCGGTTTCCCGAACCAGAACAAGATCGGCGACTATATCGGGATCGTTTCGGACAACGTGGGCTGCCGGGTGATCTATGCGGCGACGTTCAACGGGGAGCAGGACGTCTACTTTGTCCGGATCGTGGCGGCGCCGCAGGATCTGCCGACGGGCTCGTTCACGATCGTGCGCGGTTTGTTGCTCTCTGGCGGCCTGGCGAGCCTCCAGCAGGTGGACAGCGACCGTCTCGTGGTGCAGCGCGGGTTCGTCCCGAACTCTTCGGACGCTCCGATCCAAGTGGCGGTGGAGGGGGTTTCCCCGGTGACGGCCCCAAGCCAGCTTCGCTTCGACCTCACGGCCCAGGCCAGTAGCGGCAGTCTCGCCCAGACGGTGGAGCTGTACAATTTCGCGAACAATGGCTATGACATATTGGACGTAAGGCAGGCGACGGTGACGGACTCGACGACGACGGTGACCGTGTCTGCGAACGCTTTCCAATATGTTGACCCCGGCACGGGGACGGTGCGGGCGAAGGTGAGCTACAAGCCGAACGCGCCGATTCAATCCTCGAACTACACGGCGTCGCTCAACAAGACGTCCTGGGTCGCGACGCCCTAGCCCTGCCATTCGGGGTGGGAGGTTCGGCCGAGTATCGCGGTCGCGAGCGCCTCGGCCGCCTCTCTTTCGCAGCCGCTCAGGCTGACGAGCATGGGTTGGCTCTTGCTGTGGACGGGTACACAGACGACCTGATCCTCGGCGGGCCAATGGCGGCAATGGATCGGGTCGGCTTTGGTCGTGACGGCGGTGAGCCCGGTACGGAGCGCGAGGCAGTCTAGTCGTCCGAAGGAGGCTAGCGGCGAGTCTCCCCAACTCGCGATGGGCACCCACTGCCCGCTGGTACCGGCTTGGATGCTCAAGGAACCGTTGAGCGCGATCCGCGGTCCTGCGGTCTCGAGCAGGCGGCGGAGCTCTTCCAGGGTGCAGGCGAGGGAGACCTCGGCAAGGGTCGCGCCAGGGGCGGACAGAGCATGGGCCGCTGGCTCCAACTCGATGACCGTTCCTCGGTCCGTGAGCGTGGCCTTGACCGCTCTTCCGCGCCATGTGGCCGTATCGCCAGCGCGGGCCGCGACCACCGCTTGGGCCAAGTCAGGTTCCACGACGGACTCGATGGGCTTGCCGAGCGCGCGCGAGGCAGGGACGGCGAGGCACAGGGCCGAGAGGTCGTCGAACTCGATCAAGCGGCCCAGGCTGTCCACGACGAGGGTCTCGCCCTTGAGGTGCTGCCCGGAATCCACGCTCTATTGTGGGCCAAGGACGGCGCCAGGTGAGCACGCGGCGGCGCGGAACCCGTGAAACTACTTGGTCGGTGCCGCGATCGTAAACTGGAACGAGCGACTCGACCGACCATACGCCACGGTGAGCACGCCCTGGCCTGGCTCGATCGCGATGAAGACACCGTCCCGGATGGCCGCCTTGCCGCCGCTGACCCAATAGGAGGGGGAAACAGAACCGCTCAGTGCCTGCGACGTTGAGAACTGGAGCTCGAGCTTCTGTCCTGGGACCATGATCGTCTGGTCACGGAAGTTGCCTTGGATGGTGTTCGGGTCAATGCTGACCTCCTTGTCAATCAGGTGGACGTGGAAGACGCCGATCTGGTTCGCGCCGGTGATCAGGCCGAAAGCGACGGTCTGCTTGGACTCATCGAGCGGGTAGACCGTAAACGAGGTGGGCCCTTGGGGAAGCTGGGGGACGTAGACCTGGCCAGTCGCATCGGAGTGCGCCTCGATGCGGCGCCGTGTGGAAGTCGTGATGACGATCCTCGCTGGGGCCGGTTCGGGATCCACGACCTTGCCGACCGGGATGTTGCCCTCGCCTCGTTCCTGGTCCATGGCACCGCCGGCACCGCCGCATCCGGCGATCGCCAGCACCAGGATCAAAGTTGGCCAAGTCAGGGATCTATAGGTCATCGCCATCCTGCTCCCCTGCTCTATGATACTCGAGATTGTCATCAAACCGACGATAGTATTTTTGCGATCGAGAGTGGCAGTTCGATCCTCGTGCCGCTCATGGCTGCGGCGTCCCTCGCGATCCCTTGGTCGGCAGATGCGCCCTCGGCGTCTCCGCAGAGGGTCTTACATACCGCTCTCACGGCAAAGTACCGTGCCTTGGGCCCTCCCAGGTTCTCGGTTTCCTGCTCGGCTTCGGTAAGGACCGCCAGGGCCTCCTGAGCGCGACCTTGGCCCGCGATGGCGAGTGCTCGGTGGGTTTTGGCGAGCAAGTCGGCCACTGGGTACGAGTGCCTCGCGGCTTGGCTCTGTGCCTGGGATGCGTGGACCTCGGCCTCTTCGAAGTGCGCTTGATCGAGGCAAGCCTCGGCGAGAACGAGCAGGCCCAGCGACTCTGTGCGGAGGTAGTGGCTCTGGACCGCTGCCCTGATCCCGGCCAGCGCATCGTCCTTTGCGCCCTTGGGATCGCCGATCCTGACTTTGAGCTGGGCCCAGGCGACGGAGTTGTAGGTGGCCCTGGCCAGGTCGCCGATGCTGGTCGCGACGTCGTGCGCCCTCACATGCATGCTCCACGCCTCCTCGAACTGGCCCAGGTGGGTATAGCACCTTGCGATCGAGACCATCATTTCGACCATTTGGTCAGGAAGGTTCGCCTCGGTCGCCGCGCTCAGGGCCGACTCGCTCTGGGACAGGCCCGAGCCCCAGAATCCCCGGACGCAGGTCATGGAGGCGAAGTTCGCGCGAATGTAGGCCATGGGAACGTCCCCGAGCGAGCGGTCCTCCAAGAGTTCGGAGAGGATCGTTTCGGAGGTCTCGTAGTCGCCCTTGCTTTCGGCGAGCGAGGCTAGCGAGCTTCGCCCCTTCCACTTTTCCTCGTCTGGTAGATCGCGCGCCGAGCGCTGGAAGCAGACCTCGGCGTCCTCGAGACGCCTCAAAGCAGTGAAGCAGAGGCCCAAGGTCTGCGAGCACCTTGCGGCGTCCTCGGTGTGCCCGGCGGCCTCGAACACGACGAGCGCGTCGTCCAAGTTTCTGAGCGCGCCCAAGTGATCACCGGAGAGGGCTCTTGCGTTCCCCGCGCGGCGGAGAAACTCCGCCCGAATGACGGGGTTCTTTGCCTCCGGGGCGGAGGTGGCGGCACCCAGGGCGACCTCGATCGCCTTTCCTGGGTTGGGCGGGGCCAAGAACGCCTCGATCAGATCGAGGGCCCGTCTCGCCTCAGTGCCGGAATCCAGATCGGAAGCCTTGCGCGGCCGGAAGTAGGACTCGGACTTTCCTAGGATGGCGGCGAGCTTGGGCAATCGCTTGTCCGGGACACGGAGCGTGCCCGAGGCATAGGCGTAGATCGTGGGCCGGGACACTCCGAGGCGCGACCCCAACTCCAGGAGGGTGACTCGCCGTTCTGCCGCAGCCTTGCGAATCTGGGCACCGGTCTCGTAATTGTCCACATCTCGCGATGTCTTGGCCATGTGACATTCTAGCGGGTGAAACCTGAAATCGTCACCCGTAATTGATACGGGTCTATCCAAATCGTCCAGAAACGTAGTCTTCCGTCGCTCGAACCTTCGGATTGAGGAAGAGGTCGGCGGTGTCGCTCACCTCGACCACCTCGCCTTGCATGAAGAACGCGGTCCGGTCGGAGGCTCGTTGAGCCTGTTGCATATTGTGGGTGACGATGACGATCGTGTAGGCGGCCTTGATCTCGAGCATGAGTTCCTCGATCTTGGCGGTCGCGACCGGGTCGAGCGCGCTGCACGGCTCGTCCATGAGGATGACCTCGGGCTCGATCGCGATGGTGCGGGCGATGCAAAGCCGCTGCTGCTGACCACCGGAGAGGCTCAGGGCGCTTTGGCGGAGCTTGTCCTTGACCTCGTTCCAGAGAAACGCCTTGCCCAGCGAGCGCTCGACGAGCTCGTCCAGGTCGGTCCGTTTCCCGATTCCATGGATTCGAGGGCCGTACGCGACGTTGTCATAGATGGACATCGGGAAGGGGTTCGGCTTTTGAAACACCATCCCGACGACTTTGCGCAGCTCCACTGGGTTCACGTTGGCGCCATAGATGTCCAGTCCATCGAGTTCGATCCGACCCTCGATCCGAACTCCCTCGATCAGGTCGTTCATGCGGTTGAGGCACCGGAGGAAGGTCGTCTTGCCACAGCCGCTGGGCCCGATCAGCGCCGTGACCTGGCAAGGCTCGATGGCCAGGCTGATCCCTTTTAGCGCCTGGAACGACCCGTAGAAGAGGTTGACGTCCTTGGCCGTGAAGCGACCCGTCGCCTGCGGGAGTTGCGGCGAGGTCTGTGCCATGTCCGCACCTATTGTAGCCGTCCTACCCTTGCCGGGGCCATCGTATGGTCTCTTGCCTCAGTGCATGGTCTGCGAGGATGATCGCGGCCATGGCTTCGACCATGGGCACGGCCCTGGGGAGAACGCAAGGATCGTGGCGCCCCCGACCTGAGATCGTGGTCTCCTCGTGCTCTGTGGTCACTGTGTCCTGAACCTGGGGGATCGTGGCAACGGGCTTGAATGCGACGCGCATGACCACGGGCATTCCGTTGGAGATCCCGCCCTGGACGCCTCCTGAGCGGTTGGTCGGTGTGAAGACCCGTTTCTCCTGGGTCGCCCGGAACGCGTCATTGTGCTCGCTGCCGCGGAGCAGGGTGCCCTCGAAGCCGCTCCCGATCTCGAACCCTTTGCTCGCAGGGAGGGACATCATCGCCTTGGCGAGGTCGGCCTCGAGCTTGTCGAAGACGGGCTCTCCCCATCCTGCCGGAACGCCTCGGGCGACGCACGCGACCACCCCGCCCACGGAGTCCCCCTGCTTGCGGACGGCTTCGATGAGCGTGATCATCTCCTTGGCCCGGATCGGATCCGGGCAACGGACGGGGCTGGCCTCGACCTGGTCAAGGGTGACGGACTCGGGGGAGGCTGCGGCGGTGATGTCCTGTACCGATTCGACCCATGCGACAACTTCGGTGCCATAGTGGACGGCGAGGAGCTTCTTGGCGAGCGCACCCGCGGCGACGCGCCCCACGGTTTCCCTGGCGCTGGCGCGTCCACCGCCTTCCCAGGCTCGGATGCCGTACTTTTGGTCGTAGGCAAAGTCCGCGTGGCTGGGGCGGTACTTGGTGCGAACCTCCTCGTAATCGCTGGATCGCGTGTCGGAATTTCGGACGAGCATCGCGATCGGGGTGCCGAGCGTGAGCCCATCGTGCAGGCCGGAGAGGATCTCCACCACGTCGGCCTCCTTTCTCTGGGTGGTGATCCGACTTTGCCCCGGACGGCGGCGGTCGAGTTCCGGTTGGACGTCTTGGGCACTGAAGGGGAGTCGGGGTGGACATCCCACGACGACCACGCCGACCGCGGGCCCGTGCGACTCGCCGAACGTGACCACTTGGAAGGCCTTGCCGATCACAGAGCCCATTCGCTTAGACCAGCCTCTGCACCCTTGTGGCGAGCTCGACGTCGTAACCGGTCAGCCCGTTTGCGTCATGGGTGACTGTGGTGACGCGAACCTGTCCGTAGCCAATATAGATGTCGGGATGGTGGTTGAGCGTCTCGGCGATGTGGGCGACCGCGTTCGCGAACAGGACGCCTTGGCTGTAGCTCTCGAACTGGAACACCTTGCCCAGCATGCCGGATTCGAGGCTCCAACCTGTCAAGTCCTGGAGGGCCACTTCGACCTGGGGATCGGACAGTCGTTCATAGCTCATCGGCATGGTTCCTAAGATTCTGGCTTGATCGGGAAGACCGCTGGGTATCGAGAGAGGCTTCGGTACACTCGGAGGCGCCCCTTGGTTCCCCTTCGGTCGCCAGGCGGCTTGGTGATTGCGATGAGTGTACAGAACGCCCCGAAGACGATCATAGACCTTGGCTTGGCCCAAGTCGTGCATCGCAACCTTGGCACCGCCGAGCTTGTCGAGGCCGCGATCTTGCGCGGAGAGGGGAGGCTCGCGGCAGGCGGGGTCCTCGTCGCGACCACAGGAAAGTATACGGGCCGAACCCCGAAGGACAAGTACGTGGTGAAGGACGCCTCGACCGCCGACACGGTGGACTGGTCGAGCAACCAGCCCATGGATCCAGGGACGTTCGCGATGCTCGCGGACAAGGTCTCCGTTGCGACCGCGGGCAAGACCCTTTTCATCGTTGACGCTTGGGCCGGGGCCGATCCTAAGTACCGGATCGCCGTGCGCATGATCGTGGAGAACGCCTACCACGCGCTCTTTATCAGCCAGTTGCTGATCAAGCCGACAGCCGAGGAGGCGGCAGACTTTTCCCCCGAATGGACGGTCGTGGACTATGGCACCGAGACCTGGGAGCGTGACGGCAGGGATGCCGCGATCGCGCTGAACCTGAGCGAGAAGACGGTGCTCATTCTGGGAACGCTCTATGCGGGCGAGATGAAGAAGAGCGTCTTCACGATCATGAACTACCTCCTCCCGTTGCAAGGGGTGATGAGCATGCACTGTTCGGCGAACTTGGGCTCGGGTGGGGACACCGCGCTCTATTTCGGCCTGAGCGGGACGGGCAAGACCACGCTTTCGGCCGATCCCGACCGGTTCCTGATCGGCGACGACGAGCACGGCTGGTCGGACGAGGGGGTCTTCAACATCGAAGGGGGCTGCTACGCCAAGTGCATCAAGCTGAGCCGGGAGGGCGAACCGACGATTTGGGACGCGATCCGATATGGCGCGGTGTTGGAGAACGTTGTGCTCAAAGACGGCAGGGTGCCGGACTATGACGACGTCTCACTCACCGAGAACACGCGGTGCGCTTACCCCCTCGATCACATCGAAGGCGCGGTTGCTCCCAGTGTCGGTGGCCACCCGAAGAACGTGTTCTTCTTGACTTGTGACGCGCTGGGCGTGCTGCCCCCGATCTCGCGACTCACTCCGGAGCAGGCAAAGTACCACTTTTTGAACGGCTACACGGCCAAGGTCGCAGGCACGGAGGCGGGTGTGACCGAGCCCCAACTCACGTTCAGCACGTGCTTTGGGGCACCGTTCCTGCCCTTGAGGCCCGGCACCTATGCCGATCTTTTGGAGCAGAAGCTCTCCCGGCACGGGAGCCAGGTTTGGCTTGTGAACACCGGGTGGACAGGAGGGCCGTATGGCGTGGGCAGCCGGATCAAGCTCCAGTACACGAGAGCGATGATCCGGGCTGCCCTGGAAGGGAGGCTCACCGACTTTTCGACGGATCCGATCTTTGGGCTCTCGGTGGTGGCCTCTTGCCCGGACGTTCCGTCCGAGGTTCTTGACCCGAGGAGCACGTGGGCTGACGCGGCCGCCTATGACGCCAAAGCCTCCGAGCTTCGGGAGAAGTTCGACAAGAACTTCGAGAAGTATCGGTAGCCGAAGGAACTTCCACGCTCGTCGTGCGTTTCGGGCCACGTAGCCTCGCGCCTTAGCGTGGCCACAGGAGAGAATCCATGATTAGCCGCAATATCCTTCCTCTCGTGCTGATGGCGCTGGGTGCGACCCAAGCGTCCGCCTTTGTCTGGACCATTGACGACCCGATGGACGGGCTCCAGGAGGTCCCGCCCAACGCTTCACCCGCTACCGGGACGATCGTGGGGACGTACGACGATGTGTCGAATCTACTGGACATCACCGTCACGTTCAGCGGACTGCTGGCGGCCCAGACCAACGCGCACATCCACCGCGGTGCCGTTGGGGTCGCCGGACCGGTCGTTTTCCCGCTTCCTTTGGGGTCGCCTTCCGTGTTCTCGACGACCCTGGACGCGACCCAGGAGTCGGATCTCTTGGCCGGGCTCTACTATGTGAACATCCACTCCCAGGCCTTCCCAGGCGGGGAAATCCGTGGTCAGATGAACCCGGTGCCGGAGCCTGCGACGATGCTGGCCCTGGGTGGCGGTCTCGCCGTGCTTCTCCGACGCCGAAAAAACTGAAGCCTTACCGATAGACCTTAGGGTCGGCCCACCAGGCGCCGGTGAGCGTGGGATAGAGAAAGTCCACCTCGTCGTCGCCTGGTGCGAGCTCTACTAGCTGTCCGGCCGCGGTCACGCCGTAGAGGCTTTTGCCAAACCGGGTGACGACCTTGCCGCCTTCCCGGAAGACGGCGAGCCGGGTGACACGTTTCGTCTCCGGTGTGTACTCTCGGTTCGAGTCGTCCCAGCCGAGCACGAATCCGTCGTGATCGGCTGGCTTTCCTTCCTCGTCGAGCAGCGGTGACGGGTCGAACGAGCCACGGGCACCCCGATTTGCCGAATCGGTGAGGAGGATGGACTCGTTCTCGGACGGGATATAGGTGGTCGGGACGCAGGAGAGGCCGCGGTACATGCCGTAGGTCACGGCCAGGCCCTTCTCGCTTTTCGTGGCGGGCACGACCCGTGCCACCTCGCTTTCTTGCGCTGCCCGGCTCATAAAGCTTGCTCGCGGGCCGAGGCCGCTGGCTACCAGGGTGGGCCAGGCCACGGGCAGCCCGTCCACGTGTGCGGCGACCCCGTCGCCCAGCTCGTAGTAGGTGGGAGGTAGCCGATCGTTGTTGTCCTGGCTATAGGTGCTGATCGCGTTCCAGATGGCGCGCAGGTTCTCCTTGTTCTCGACCTTTTGGCCCTCGCGAACCATGCCCTGGTAGGCAGGCAGGGCCACGGCGGCGAGCACGGCGAGGATGACGAGGATTGCGATGACGTCCTTTCGTGAGGTGTATCGAGAACGGCGTCCGGTCGGTTTATCCTCGACGTCCGTGTCGTCGCGCATCGTGTGGCTAGTCTATCCCCAGGTGGTGGTCCCGAGCCCAGCCTTCTCCAGAACCTCGGGGAGCTTCCTGCGGTCCAAGGCGAGGTTCGTAGTACCGCGCATTGCCTTGACGGGCACCATGGTGATCTCGATGTTCTCGGATCCGACCCGCTGGGCGAAGAGCATGAGGGCGGCGACTTCGCGGGCGTCGAACTCGTTCCCGAGGAGGCCGATGCCTTTGTCCACGAGCTTGGGGCTCATCTGCCACTTCTGGAGAACCTTCGCCTGGAGTGCGACGATCAGGTTCTTTTGCCGCTTCTGCCGTTCGAAGTCGCTGTCGGAGTGGCGGAAGCGTACGAAGCCCATCGCGTCCTCTCCGTTGAGGACCTGCTCCCCCTTCTTGAGGTCAATGTGCAGGTCGGCGGCATTGTCGTCGTACTTCATGTCCTTGTCCACATAGACCTTGACCCCTCCCATGAGGTCAACGATTTCCTGGAACACGGCGAAGTCGAGGACCACCGTTCGGTCAATCTTGGTGTCAATGACCTGTTCCACGGCCTCGGTGGCGAGTTCCTTGGCTCTCTCCGCTCCTCCTTCCCGGCCTCCGATCGCGTGGTAGGCGTTGACCTTCTGCGCCCGGTAGCCGTCCAGCCGGACTTCGAGGTCACGGGGGATGGACACTCCAGTAATGCGGTTGCGCCGAAAATCGAGCTTCGCGACCATGATCATGTCGCTCCTTGCGGCGGTATCGAGGACTTGGCCCGGCTTTCGGTTCGAGGCGGGTCCGCCGTAGTAGCGGTCCTCATCGCAGCCAAGGACGAGGAGCACGAGGCTATCACTCTCGACGCCACCGCGCGCGAATACGTCCTGCGGCTGGACGTTCATGGCCTTTTGGCGCATCGCCTCACCCAGCACGTCGCTGGAATTGAGCCAGCCGAGCGCGGTGCCGCTCAGGCCGACCGTCGTCATCACGGCGAGGTATCCGATCGTTCCGATGATTCGCTTCCAAGCTGGCGTTCGGCGAGGGACGGGCATAGTTTCTTGTTCGAGCAGTCTGGAAGGCCGTCCACGTTGTGGGACTTGTCAATAATGACACTCTAGGGATCGGAGTCGGTTCCACAATGGAACCATCGGCCCGTCGTGGTTGTAACTAGGAATAGTGCGAAAGGCCTTTACCCTCATCGAGGTCATCGTGGTCGTGACGATCATCGCCGTCCTCGCCGCGATTCTCTTCCCGGTCTTCGCGCGGGCCAAGGCCTCGGCCAAGCAGGCCACGTGCCTCTCGAACTTGAAGCAGGTTGGCGCCGCGATGACCATGTATATGGGCGACAGCGACGGGGTCTTTCCGCACGCCGTGGATCCTATTGACAAGACGCGGCCGGAGATTTGGGACCAGTTCCCGGAGTTCCGGGATAGGATCCCTTACATGCCCGATCTTGACGAGGTGCTCCAACCGTATGTGAAGAGCCACGATCTCTTTCACTGTCCTGCGGATGTCGGGACGGAGGTGATGGACGATCAGCCCGACATCGTGTTCCAGACCACCCCTTCGATGCACAAGGTTTTCAACACGAGCTACTTCTTCCGCACAGAGATCGCGTTTCGCGCTTTTACGGACTCGCGGTTCCAGTTGCCCGCCGAAACGAACGTCCTCATGGATGCGGCGGGGCACTGGCACGGGGGGGCGCCGAGGGTGGAGCAAGGCGAGTTCGGGCAACGCTACTTCGATAAGATCCGGCGATTCCGCTACAACACGCTCTTTGGCGATATGCACGTGAAGAACCTGAGCAACGATCAGCTTCAACAGGCCTGGGGAATGGATCTCGAGTGAGCACCCGCGAGCCGGAACACGTTCTTGCGCTCGAGGTCGTTGTGAGGGCGATCCCTTCGGGCCGTGTCCTCAGCTATGGCGGGGTTGCCGACCGCCTCCCCTTCCCCGCGCATGCGCGTCAGGTCGGGGTCTGGATGTCTTTCATCGAAGAAGGCGCACCTTGGTGGCGAGTGGTGTCTCACGACGGCTCCTTCCCCATTCACAAGCGTGACCCAAGGTTGGCCAAGACGCAGGAGGAGCTCTTACGCTGCGAGGGAGTGGAGTTCACTCCGAGCGGCAAGGTAGCTCAGTCTTGCTTCGCCCTGGACTAGGCAGCGCGGTAGCGCTCCCTCAGCTGGTGCCAGGCGCCTTCCTCGATGGCATCTCGGATCTCCTGCATTAGACGGGAATAGAACCACAGATTGTGAAGGGATGCGAGGCGAGCGCCGAGAAGCTCCTTGGCCCGGAGCAGGTGTCGGACGTAAGCCGCCGAGTACCGCTCCAACGTTGGGGCGACCGAACCCTCGTCCCACGGCCCGGCGTGGGTTGACCACTTGGCGTTCAGCGCATTCACCCGTCCTTCCAGGGTGTAGATCGCATTGTGTCTCGCCATCCGAGTCGGGAGCACGCAGTCGAACATGTCCACCCCTTCCTCGACCGCGTTCAGGATGTCGCTCGGGTGCCCCACGCCCATCAGATATCGAGGGCGATCCGAGGGAAGCAGCGGTGCGGCGCCTTGCACGACAGGGTGCTGGAGGGCCGTTGGCTCTCCCACAGAAACGCCTCCGATGGCGAAGCCCTCGAAGGGAAGGGCAGTGAGCTCGGTGATAGAGCGCTCGCGCAGGGCCGCATCCGTGCCGCCTTGAACGATGCCGAACACGGCCTGACCCGGTAGGCGGGCGGCAAGGTTTCTGGGTGCCCATGCTGAGGTGCGCTCGACCGACTCGACGAGCCTCTGCTGCGTACATGGATAGGCAGGGCAGTCGTCGAGGGACATGGAGACGTCCACCCCGAGCTTTCCTTGGGCCTCGATGCACGACTCCGGAGTCATGGAGAGCAGGGTTCCGTCCCAGTGGGAGCGAAACTCGACACCGTGGTCGTGGAGCTTCACCGATTCTGCGAGGGAGAACGCCTGGTAGCCGCCGGAGTCCGTGAGAACGGCACCCTTCCAGCCCATGAAGCTGTGAAGGCCCCCTAGCCCAGCGATCGTCTCGATCCCTGGCCGGAGGGTGAGGTGATACGTGTTGGAGAGCACGATCTCGAAGCCCAACGATTCGAGATCGCTACTGTCCAGCCCCTTAACAGAACCCTGCGTCCCCACCGGCATGAAGCAAGGGGTCTCGACGGTGCCGTGCGGAGTGTGGAGCCTTCCGCGCCTTGCTCGGGTGTATGGGCACTTCGACAGAAGCTCGTAGCGGACCGACATGAGAAGCTAGAGTCGGAACCCGAACCGGAACTGAATCTGATTCAGTCCCTGGTTGTTGCCGGAGAACCCGCCGTTGCTCATGTGGAAGGCAACAATGCTCGCCGATCCTTGGTCGAACTGCCATCCCAACCCTAGGAACGGCGTGGAATTGAGGTGCGAGTCCAGATCTCGCGTCCGGATCGAGTTGTACGAGAAGCCCCAGCCGAGGTCCAAGAAGAGCCTGCGGGATCGGACCCAGGGCAAGGGG
>WBZR01003590.1_pt1 | contig 13727 bp, 11 predicted proteins | sample 5204231 | NCBI WGS metagenome assembly WBZR01 (sample SAMN12412403, study PRJNA552823) | activated sludge metagenome | isolation source: activated sludge from anammox sidestream of wastewater treatment plant... | place: USA: Virginia | collected 2017-08 | reverse complement strand
TCCGATGATGGAGAGGACGGCGCCCCGGGCGCGTGATGAGGCCTATGATTCGGGCCTCGGGCTGATAGGCTTCGAAGCGATCAGGGTCGGAGTGCGGCAGACCCCGACTGTCATCATGGGATCGCATTCGTCACGACTTCATCTCTCCCGGACCGCCGCAGAAAGAAACGACATGGCTTTCGCAAAAGGAACGCTCACGACCGCCGCGCACGAGACGCAGGGAGAGATCGCCGCGCCCGACGGAGCCGCGCGGTTCTACAACCGCGAGCTCTCATGGCTGCAGTTCAACCGCCGTGTGCTCGAGGAAGCGCAGAACCGGAACCATCCCGTGCTCGAGCGGCTGAGGTTCCTCTCCATCTCCGCCTCGAACCTGGACGAGTTCTACATGGTGCGCGCGGCGGGGATCTACGGGCAGATCGCGGCCGGGGTGACGGCGCTGACGCAGGATGGATTGACGCCGCGCCAGCAGCTCGTCGAGATCAACCGTTTCGCGGCCAAGCTGGTCGCCGAAAAGCAGCGGTGCTGGACCGATATCAAGACGGACATGGCGAGCGCCGGCATTGAGATCGTCGAGCCGCAGGCGCTGTCCGAGGAAGAGAAGGCGTGGGCCGAGAACCTGTTCATGGGCCACGTCTTTCCGATCCTGACGCCGATCGCGGTCGACCCGGCTCATCCGTTCCCGTTCATCCCCAACCTCGGCCTGACGATGGTCGTGTGGATGCAGCGCAAGAGCGATGCCAAGGCGATGAGCGGGCTCATTCCCATTCCCGGCCAGCTCGAGCGGTTCATCCGGCTGCGTGTGAACGACGGCGCGAAGGGCGAGACCCTGCGGTTCATTCAGCTCGAGGAGCTGATCGGCATGTTCATCGCGGAGCTGTTTCCGGGCTTCGACGTGAAGAGCCAGGGCGCGTTCCGCGTGCTGCGCGACAGCGACGTGGAGCTGCAGGAGGAAGCCGAGGATCTCGTGCGCTCGTTCGAGACGCTCCTGAAGCGGCGCCGGCGCGGCCACGTGATCCGCCTCGAGCTCGACCAGCGGATGCCGGAGCGGCTCCGGAAATTCGTGATCGACGAGCTCGAGGTGGGCGAGGAATCGGTGTTCCTCAAGGAGGGGCTGCTCGGTCTTGCCGATACCGCGCAACTGATCGTCGCCGACCGGCCCGATCTCGTGTTCAAGGTCTATAACCCGCGCTTTCCGGAGCGGATCCGCGAGTTCAACGGCGACTGCTTCGCGGCCATCAGCAAGAAGGACATCATCGTCCATCACCCCTACGAGAGCTTCGACGTGGTGGTGCAGTTCCTGCGCCAGGCGGTGGCGGATCCGAACGTGATGGCCATCAAGTGGACGCTCTATCGCACCTCGCGGGAAAGCCCCATCGTGCAGGCCCTCAAGGAAGCCGTGGAAGCCGGCAAGTCGGTGACGGCGGTCGTGGAGCTCAAAGCCCGCTTCGATGAAGCCGCCAACATCCGATGGGCGCGCGACCTCGAAAAGGTCGGCGTGCATGTCGTCTACGGTTTCATCGAGCTCAAGACGCACGCCAAGCTCGGACAGATCGTGCGGCGCGAGAACTCGGAGCTCGTCACGTACTGCCACATCGGCACGGGCAATTATCACGTGCAGACGGCCCGCATCTATACGGACCTGTCGCTGTTCACCACCGATCCCGTTATCGCGCGGGACGTGACGCGGATCCTGAACTTCGTCACGGGATACGGCGAGCCGGCCGAGCTCGAGTGCGTCGCGGCGTCGCCGCGCGGCATCCGCCACCGCATCCTCGATCACATCCAGCGCGAGATCGCGCACGCGAAGGCGGGACGGCCCGGCGCCATCTGGATGAAGATGAACTCGCTCGTCGATGCGCAGATCATCGACGCGCTCTACGGGGCGAGCCAGGCGGGCGTCGAGATCGATCTCGTGGTGCGGGGCGTGTGCTGCCTCAGGCCGGGCATTCCGGGTCTCTCCGAGAACATCCGTGTCAAGAGCATCATCGGGCGGTTTCTCGAGCACGCCCGCATCTATTGCTTCGGAGAGGGCGATGGGCTGCCGTCGCCGAAGGCGGCCGTCTACATCAGCTCGGCCGACATGATGCCGCGCAACCTCGACAGGCGCGTCGAGGCGATGGTGCCGATCAAGAACGCCACCGTGCACGAGCAGGTGCTCGATCAGATCATGGTGGCCAACCTCAAGGACAACCAGCAGAGCTGGGAGATCCGGCCGGACGGCTCGGCGTCACGGATCGCACCGGGCCCGGGGGAGGTGCCGTTCAACGCGCACAGCTACTTCATGACCAATCCGTCGCTCTCCGGCCGCGGCCAGGCGCTCAAGGAGCATTTTCCACCGCGTTTCGATTTCCTGCACAAGGACTAGGGGGCGGACCTGGATCGGGAGAGTTAAGAAAAATACATCTATATCATATGCTTGCCTTATGTCCTGGGTTCGTGCGTCCGCGCGAAGCCCTCCGCTCGGCGGCGTGATTTTTCTCGCCGGGCAGACTAGACCGTGACGGCTTCTGTCCCTATCAAGCACACGGGCGTGCGGGCGTGCTCAGGCCCGTCAGCGCCATCGTCTTTCGCGAATTCTCCTCTGCAAATCGAACGAGTCCAGCGAGGTCGCGGTGAGCTTGACGCAGGTGTTCGGCGGACGGGGGAAGACGACGGATCTCGAGCCGCTCGGGGTGATCGACATCGGATCGAACTCGGTGCGGCTCGTCGTCTACGAGGGTGCGGTGCGCGCCGCGCTGCCGATCTTCAACGAGAAAGTGCTCGCCGGCCTCGGCAAATCGATCGCCTCCACGGGGCGCCTCGGCGAGGAGAGCGTGGAGCGCTCGCTCGAGGCGCTGCGCCGCTTCCGGGCTATCGCGCGCATTCTCAAGGTCAAGAACCTCCGCGTGCTGGCGACTGCGGCCGTGCGGGAGGCCGAGGACGGAAAAAGCTTCATCCAGCGGGCCCAGCGGGCCATCGGGGCGCCCGTCGAGGTGCTGTCGGGCGCGAAGGAGGCCGAGCTCGCCGCTTACGGAATCCGAATGGGGTTTCTTGCCGTCGACGGTCTCGCAGGCGATCTCGGCGGCGGGAGCCTCGAGCTGATCGACATCTCGAAGGACCGCCTCAACGATGCGGCGACGCTGCCGCTCGGCGGGCTGCGCCTCATCGACCGGACGGGAAACAAGGTCGAGCGCGCGCTGGCGCTCGTCGACGAGGCGGTTGCCGGGGTCGACTGGCTCATGCACGGCAGAGGGCGGCCGTTCTATGCCGTCGGCGGCACCTGGCGCGCGCTCGCCCGACTGCACATGGAGCAGATCGACTATCCGCTGCGCGTCATGCACGGCTATGCGATCCCGACGCGCGAGGCGATCGAGTTCTGCCAGTTCGTGCGGCGCGTCAAGAAGGTCTCGACCCTGCCCGGCATGGACGAGGTGGCGCGCGCGCGGCGCGACATCGTGCCGTTCGGAGCCCTCGTCCTCGAGCGCGTGCTCGAAGCGCTGGCGCCGTCGGAGGTCGTGTTCTCGGTGTGCGGCATTCGCGAGGGGCTGCTGTTCAGCCTGATGCCGCGGCATGAGCAGGCCAAGGACCCCCTGCTCGCCTTCTGCGAGGGCTATGCGCGCCAGAGATCGCGCTCGGCGCTGCATGCGCATGAGCTTTGCAACTGGACCGATGCCCTGTTCGAGGGCGAGGGGCCCAAGGAGAGCGCCGAGGAGCGGCGGCTGCGGCACGCGGCCTGCCTGCTCTCCGATATCGGCTGGCAGGCCCATCCCGACTATCGCGGCGAGCAGAGCCTCAACATCATCGCGCACGCGGGTCTGTCGGGGATCGACCACGCAGGCCGTATCTTCCTGGCGCTTGCCGTCTATTATCGCCATGTGGGCTCCGCCGAAGGCAAGCCCGACGACTTCTCGGCACGTCTCAGGCTGGTCGTCAGCAAGCGGTCCCAGAAGCGCGCGAAAATCATCGGTGCGGCCATCCGCGCGGCGCATATGCTCTCGATCGGGATGCCGGGCGTCATCGACGAGACGCATCTCTTCTACGAAGGCCAGAAGCTCGTTCTTACCATCCCAAAGGCGTACAGCAGCCTCGACGGGGAGCGGCTGAGGCGGCGGTTCGCGGTGCTGGCGGGGCTGGTTTCACGCGAGCCCGAGATCCGGCTCGGGCCGTGACGCCGCTCCCAAGGAAGGCCCTCTTTTGCTCTGGCCGCGGGCTTGCGATATCCCGTATATCGGGCCGCCCCTTGGTTTCCGCGCCCCGTCACGATCTCGAGGATGTACTCCCGCAATGGCCGACAATCCTTATGAAATCCTGGGCGTTCCGCAGACCGCGACCGACGATCAGATCCGCAAAGCCTATCTCAAGCTCGTCAAGGAGCTGCACCCGGACATCAATCCCTCCAAGGCCGCGGAGGAGCGCTTCAAGAAGGTGACGGCGGCGCACGACATCATCGGCGATGCGGACCGGCGGCGGCAGTACGACACGGGCGAAATCGACGCGTCGGGCGAGCCGCGCCGGCCGACCTGGCGTCCGCAAGGGGCGGGGGCGGGAGCCCGCGGGCGTGGCGGGCCGATGTTCGAGGACTTCGGGGAGATGTTCTCGGACATCTTCTCGGGCGCAGGCCGGGGTGGCGCGCGCGGCGGCGGCTTCGCGATGCGCGGGCGCGACGTGCGCTATACGCTCGACGTCGATTTCCTCGAAGCCGTGCAGGGCGCGCGCAAGCGCGTCACGCTGCCGGATGCCGGCGTGCTCGATCTGACGGTGCCCGAGGGCGTCACCGACGGACAGGTGCTGCGGCTGCGGGGCCGGGGCGAGCCCGGCGCGGCGGGCGGCGAATCCGGCGATGCGCTGGTCGAAATCCGCGTGCGGCCGCATCGCGACTTTCACCGCGAGGGCGACGACATCCTGATCGAGGTGCCGATCACGATCGACGAGGCGGTGCTCGGCGGCAAGGTCGAGGTGCCCACCGCGGGCGGGCGCGTGCAGCTCACGATCCCCAAGGGCACGAGCTCGGGGCAGGTGCTGCGGCTCAAGGGCAAGGGCGTGCGCAATGCGACCACGGGGGCGACGGGCGACGAGCTCGTGACGGTGAAGATCGTGCTGCCGGAGACGATCGACGACGGTTTGTCGTACTTCCTTTCGGAATGGCGACAGAAGCATAAGTACGATCCGAGGACGTAGGTGGGGCAGCAGGCAACAGGCAGGGAGTGAGGCCGTAGGCCGTGGCCGGAGCGATGGGCCCCCTGCCTGCTGCCGGTTGCCTTCCCCCGCGTCAGCGGGGCGCGATCGCCAGAACTTCGCCTTGGTGCAGCGTGAGGGCCAGCTCGCCGCGCTTCAGCTTCAGCGCGTCCTCGCCGAAAAGGTGACGGCGCCAGCCTCTGAGGGCCGCCACGTCGGGCTCGGGCTCGCTGGCGATGCGCTCGAGGTCATCCGAATCCGCGATCAGGCGGGGCGCCACCCGGTGGCGGGCGGCCGACGCCTTCAAGAGGACTTTCAGAAGCTCCATGGTGGCGGTCGCTTCGGCCGACAGCGGCTGGCCGCGGGGGAGGCTCGGCAGCGTCTTCGGGTCGCGATCGAGGCCACGCTGGACGGCGTCGACAATCTCTCTTGCGCGCTGCGAGCGAGCGAAGCCGTCGCTCAGCGTGCGCAATTCCGAAAGCTTGTCGAGGCTCGCCGGCTGCTGGTTGGCGATGTCGTAAAGCGCTTCGTCGCGCAGGATGCGGCCGCGCGGGACATCCTGCGCCTGGGCCAGGCGCTCGCGCCAGGCGGCAAGCTCGATCAGGACCGCCAGCGCCTTGCGGTTCTTGACGCGCATCTTGAGGCGCTGCCAGGCGTTCTCGGGATGGCTTTCGTAGGTCGACGGCGCGGTCAGCTCGGCCATTTCCTCGTCGAGCCACGACTCGCGGCTCGTCGCCTCGAGCTCCGCCTTGAGGTGGAGATAGATGTCGCGCAGGTGCGTCACGTCGCCGAGCGCGTAGACGAGCTGCTTCTCCGACAGCGGACGGCGGCTCCAGTCGGTGAAGCGGGAGCTCTTGTCGAGGTCGCGGCCGGTGACCTTCTTGACCAGGTTGACGTAGCTCACGCTCTCGCCGAAGCCGCAGACCATGGCGGCAACCTGGGTATCGAAGATCGGCGTCGGGATGATGCCGGCCTCCGAATAGACGATCTCGACGTCCTGGCGGGCGGCGTGGAAGACCTTGACGACCCCCGGATCCGCCATCAGCCGGTAGAAGGGCGCAAGATCGATCTCGGGCGCCAGCGGATCGACGATGGCCTCCTCGCCTGGGCCGGCGAGCTGGATCAGGCACAGGTCAGGCCAGAACGTCTGCTCGCGCATGAACTCGGTATCGACGGTGACATAGTCGCCGGCGGCAAGCCTGGAGCAGGTTTCGGAGAGGGCGGAAGTCGAGGTAATGACGTGCATTGCGGCACGTATATAGACGGTGGAGGGGCGATTGTCGCTAGCTCGTTGCCGGTCGTGCCACATTTTTCCTGAGGGGTTGCCCGCTGTCCGGCCGCCGGTCGCAGGCCGGCATCCGCCACGGCGGCGAGCGTTCCCCGGCGGGTCCGGCAAAACAAAAAAATGGATGACCCCCTCAATTCCGCGACCGTTCCGGCTATGCAAAAAAGGCCCGATGCTGTATAAAATTCACCTTATGCGGTGTCGATTTCGAGCGCATCCGGCGCGCGGTGATGCATTCGGCCATTTGGCATCGATTTCGATGCCTGTTTCCGAATTCATTTGCCGGATTTCGACTTCCGTAGCCTCGGGGATTGAATGCACCGCGCAACTGGGGCGCGCCCCGTGCAATGTCCCGCCTTCGGGTCGCGCCGCGGTCGGATGGCGTAGCGTAGGAGTTAGGCGTGCAGGAGCTTGGCAGGCACAGGCCGATCGGTGGCCGCTCTTCAACACTCCAGCGTTATCTTCTCGATGGGGCCGTCCTTTCGCGCATGCCGAGCGGGACGGCGGTGCAGCTCATCGCGCGCGACGCGTTCGTCGCGGAGACGGCCGTCAAGCTCGATCAGCTCGGGCTTGAAGTGAAATCGCTCGGCCGCGAGATCCAGCTCATCAAAAGCGATATCGCGGAACTGCGGGACGAAGCCTCCTCGAGCTACCGGCTTTCGGAATTTCTCGATCGCGAGCATAAAGCGCGAAGTGCGAAACTCGAGGAATTGTCGCGGCGTTTCGATTATCTGAAATCCCGCTTTGACGCGATCGACGGAAATTCAAAAGGCGATTATCACGCTTTTCAGACTTTCGAGGCCGTCAGCCGGCGCTTGACCGAGCTTGGCGGGCTCGAGCGTGAGTTCCGGGACGTGTCGCGGAAGCTCACCCTCGGCGTTGCGGCCTTTGCCGCATCGCTGCTCGTCTGGTTCGTCGTGCTGGTCACCGGCTGAGGGGCCCTGCGGTCGCTCCGGATCGCCACGCCGTCGTCCGGAGGCATTTTTCGGCTTTCAACAGCGTTTGCGGTGTCCGGCGCCCGTGCGCCCCCAAAGCCTTGACTTTAGGGGGGTGTTCATGCGCTTTTCCGCCACTTCGGAACCGGTTTCAGGTGGATTTGGCGGCAGATGGCAGCGGGCAAGACGGCGGCGGCGGACGGGAGCCAGGGACAGGCAGGCGGCGGCGCGCCGCATCGCTACCGGTCGCATACCTGCGGGGCGCTCAGGAGCGCGGACATCGGTGCGTCGGCGCGCCTGTCGGGCTGGGTGCACCGCGTGCGCGACCACGGCGGCGTGCTGTTCATCGACCTGCGTGACCATTACGGCCTGACCCAGGTTGTCGCGGACCCCGACAGCGCCGCCTTCAAGACGGCCGAAGCCGTGCGCTCCGAGTGGGTGATCCGTGTCGACGGCGCGGTCCGCCGGCGCCCCGAGGGGACCACCAACGCCGAGCTGCCGACCGGGGAGATCGAGGTCTACGCGACCGAGATCGAGGTCCTGTCGGAAGCCAAGGAACTGCCGGTGCCGGTGTTCGGAGAGCCCGACTACCCGGAGGACCTGCGCCTGACCTACCGGTTCCTCGACCTGCGCCGCGAGACGCTGCACGCCATCATCATGAAGCGGCTCGCGATCACGCGCTCGATCCGCGCGCGGATGCACGATGCCGGCTTCAACGAGTTCCCGACGCCGATCCTCACCGCCTCCTCGCCCGAGGGTGCGCGCGACTTCCTGGTGCCGAGCCGTGTCCATGCCGGCCGGTTCTATGCGCTGCCGCAGGCGCCGCAGCAGTACAAGCAACTCCTGATGGTGTCGGGCTTCGACCGCTATTTCCAGATCGCGCCCTGCTTCCGCGACGAGGATCCGCGCGCCGACCGGCTGCCCGGCGAGTTCTACCAGCTCGATCTCGAGATGAGCTTCGTCGAGCAGGAGGACATCTTCCGGACCATGGAGCCGATCCTCACGGGGCTGTTCGAGGAGTTCAGCGAGGGAAAGCGCGTCGACAGCGACTGGCAGCGCATCCCTTACGACACGGCGATCGCCAGGTACGGCTCCGACAAGCCCGACCTCCGGAACCCGATCGAGATGGCTGACGTGACGGAGCATTTCCGCGGCTCGGGCTTCAAGGTGTTCGCGGGCATGATCGAGCGCGACCCCAAGGTCAGCGTGTGGGCGATCCCGGCGCCCGGCGGCGGGTCGCGCGCCTTCTGCGACCGCATGAACGCCTGGGCGCAGAAGGAGGGCCAGCCCGGTCTCGGCTACATCTTCTGGCGTGAGGAGGGTTCTGCGGAAGGCGGGCAAGAAAATTCTGCAACGGGGGCCGGTCCGATCGCGAAGAACATCGGACCCGAGCGGGTGTCCGCCATCCGGGCGCAGATGGGCCTCAAGACGGGAGATGCGTGCTTCTTCACCGCCGGCGACCCGGCCAAGTTCCACAAGTTCGCAGGGCTCGCCCGCGACGAGATCGGCCGCGAGCTGAAGCTCGTCGACGAAGGCCGCTTCGCGTTCGCGTGGATCGTCGACTTTCCGTTCTACGAATGGAGCGAGGACGAGAAGAAGATCGACTTCTCGCACAACCCGTTCTCGATGCCGAAGGGCGGGCGCGTCGCGCTCGAGGCGGCCGAGGCCGAGGGACGCGAGGCGTTGCTCGCGCTCAAGGCCAACCAGTACGACGTCGTCTGCAACGGCTATGAGATCGCATCCGGCTCGGTGCGCAACCACAGCCCGGAGACGATGGTGAAGGCGTTCGAGATCACGGGGCTCGGCCGCGCTGAGGTCGAGGCCCGCTTCGGCGGCCTTTACCGCGCCTTCCAGTACGGCGCGCCGCCGCATGGCGGCATGGCGGCCGGCCTCGAGCGCATGGTGATGCTGCTCACCGGCTGCACGACCGTGCGCGACGTCGCCCTGTTTCCGATGAACCAGCAGGCCAGCGACCTGCTCATGGGCGCGCCGAGCGAGGTCTCGCCGAAGCAGCTCCGTGAGCTTTCGATCCGCGTCGTGGCGCCGGAGAAGACTTAGAGCATTTTCCGACGATGTGGATGCCGCCTCGTCGCAAGACAAGGCGACCATCAGAACCTAGAGCAGATTCCGATCATACGTATCCGGCGCTCTGGAAGTATCCGGAGCAGTCGTTTGCGGAGATGCATGTCAGCGCTCGGGCGATAGCGTCCCAGAGCGCCTCTGCTGAACGGGCCGCAGCCTTTTTCAACAGCGCCTTGAACTTCGAGAACGCCATCTCGATAGGGTTGAGATCTGGCGAGTAGGGCGGCAGATAGCGAAGCTCGGCCCCGCGTGCCTCGATCGCGATCCGGACGGCCGCCTGCTTGTGTGCGGGTAGGTTGTCCATGACGACGATGTCGTCAGGCTTGAGCGTTGGAGCGAGCATCTGCTCGACCCAAGCCCTGAACGCTGCGGCATCCATCGGACCATCGAGTGTCATGGGTGCGGTGAGGCCCGAGAGGCGCAAGCCGCCGACGAACGTGGTGGTGCGCCAATGGCCATGCGGCACGGCGGCGACGCACCGCTCGCCGCGCCGTGCTCTGCCGCAGCGACGGGCCATCTTGGTCGAAGCGCCCGTCTCATCGACGAAGACCAGGCGGTCTGGATCGAACTGCGGCTGCTCAGTGTGCCAGGCGAGACGCCCTGCCACGACGTCTGGCCGCTCTTGCTCGCTGGCGTGTGCCGTTTTTTTTGAAGGTCTGCGCTTTCCGATCGAGGAAGCGCCAGATCGTGCTTGGGACGAACCGCTCGCCGTGCTCACGGTGCAGGTGATCGGCGATCTCAGCCAGTGAGATGTCGACCGTCTTGGCGATGAGGCCAAGAATCTCTTGGCCGTAGGCCTCAATCCGCACCGAGCGCCTGTCGCCACCTTGCCGGTGTGCGGCCGCGCTTCCGGTCTCGCGCCAGCGGCGCACCCACTTGACCGCAGTCGAAGGCGCAACACCGAAGCGCTCTCCCGCCGCCCGGCAGGTTGCGCCTCGCGAGACGGCTTCGATCAGGCGCTCGCGAAGGTCGTTGGACAGCGGCTTGGTCATGACGCCTGGCCTCCTCCACCAGCCCTCACCATGAATCACTGTTCGCCCCCGATGGGAATCCACAAACGATTCCGTCAGATCGGAAAGTGCTCTAGCAGGTCGTGAGCCTCGTGCTCCTTATAAGGGCGAAGGTCGCTTGAGCTTGCGGCGAGGTCCCATGGTGAGCTTCGGACTCATGACGAGTACGAGACCTTGAGGAAGCGGGGCCGCGAGCCCCGTTTTTTGTTGCCGCCTGCGTGGCGCGAAAGGAATGTCGCCCGCCCAAGCCCACGCGTATGCTGGCCCCGATGGCGCATGACCCATGATGCATACGCATGACGTGAGGGCCCGATGAGCGAAGGCGAAATTCTGTCCATCCGCAACGACCTGACGGGGCTCGTGCTCTCCGTCGTCTCGGTCAGCTTCGGAATGGTCTCCGCTTACATCGTCGGTCTGTGGCTGTTCCTCAGGAAAGCGCCCTTCGGTCTCAGGGCGCTGTCGTTTTTGCTGCTTTCGTGCGGGCTCGCCTTCATGGGCGTGCTGGCGGGCGGCCTCAACGCGCTGCTGCTCGGGACCGAGCGCGCGTGGAGCAAGCTGGGCGCGACCAGCGTCGGCATCGCGAGCTTTGGCGGAGAGCGGCCCGATGTCCTCCATGGACTGTCGCTTTACGAGGCGTCCGCGGCGCTCGGCGGCGTCGCGTTCGCTGCGATCTACCTGGCGCTCTTCTTCTTCACCTTCTTTTACCGATGGCCGGAGGACGAGGATCGGGCATAGGCCTCGCGGCCCTGCGCTGGAAGTCGCCGCCCGGGAGTGCCATATAGCGCCCTCGGCCCACCATCCCGCGCGAGAGTGCAATGACCCCACGGCTTCCCGACGACATCCGCACCCCGGCCTACGTGCTCGATGTGGCGGCGCTGAAGCGCAACCTCGAGACGGCAGCGCTGATCCGGCGCGAAGCGGGCGTCAAGGTCCTGCTCGCCACCAAGGCGTGGGCGATGCCGGCGGCCTTCCCGTTCATGCGGGAGGCGCTCGACGGCACGACCGCGTCCGGCGAGTACGAGGCGCGCATGGGCCGGGAGGAGTTCGGCAAGGAGGTTCACGTCTACGCGCCGGCCTACGCGCCGGGCGAGGTCGCGCGCCTGACCGCCATCGCTGACCACATCTATTTCAATTCGCCCGATGAGATCGCCCGCGGCTTGGACCTTGCGGTGGCGGCCGGCCGTGCGGTCGGCATCCGCATCAATCCCGGCTACTCGAACGCCACGCTCGGCGGCGCGCTTTACGACCCTTGCGCGCCGAACTCGCGCTTCGGCACGACGCCGGCCGAGATCGACGGCCTCCCCTGGGAGGCGATCGACATCTTCCACGCGCACGCGCTTTGCGAATCCTTAGCCGACGGCTCCGTCGGGCTGATCGAGCATGTCGCGAAAAATTTTGCGCCCTACCTGAAGCGCGTCAAGGCGGTCAACTTCGGCGGCGGCCACTTCATCAATAAGCCCGGCTATGATGTTGCGAGGCTGGTCGCCGCGCTCCGCGCGTTTCGCGCCGAGTTCGGCGTCGAGGTCTACCTCGAGCCGGGCGCCGGCCTCGTCGTCGATACGGGCTATCTGGTGGCGACGGTGATCGGCCTGCACAGGAACGGCAAGGAGATCGCCATCCTCGACGCCTCCGCCTCGACCCACATGCCGGACGTGCTGGAAGTCCCCTATACGCCGCCCGTGCTCGGCGCCGGGGAGGCGGGCGTGCTGGCGCACGATTACATTCTCGGCGGCAAGACCTGCATGACGGGGGATATCATCGGCGAATATTCGTTCCCCGCGCCCCTCGCGCCGGGGTCGCGCGTGGTGTTCGGCGACATGATGCAGTACTCGTTCGTGAAGAACACGACGTTCAACGGCACGCCCTTGCCGGATCTCGCTATGCTCCATGAGGATGGCCGCTACGAGGTCGTGGCCACGTTCGGCTACGACGAGTTCCGCCGCCGCCTGGGCTGATCTCCGCGACGCTGTGGCGAGCATCCCCGTTCTCGCCCTGCGTCGAGGAAGGTTTGCACCGGACCGGCTCCGACCCTAATGTCGCGCTCGGCCCATCCGCCCGACCGGCGTCCTGACAGGGATCGGCCGGACGGGCCTCCTGGAAACGAGCCCCTTACGGGCCATAGAAAAGCAAGTGCGGAGAAGACCCCCATGTCCACATCAAGCAAGCTCGAGCGGAAGGTCCTCGCGAGCGATGAGTTCGAGGCGGTGCGCGTCACACACCATCCGGCGATCTACGAGCTCGATGCCAAGGAGCTTCAGGCGATCCGGGTTCGGCTGCGCGACATGCACGGCAAGGTCCGGACGCTGGCGCGTCACAAGGTGCGCGAGAGCCGTGGAAAAGCCGAGCCCCGCGGCAAGAGCTTCCCCGGCACGGCCGAGCAGCCCCTGCGCCGCAAGCAGCTCCTCGCCGCCGCATTGAAGCGCGTCAACAAAGAGCTTGGCCGGCTCGAGGCGCTCGAGGCGCGGACGGAGCATGTCGAGGCGGCACACCGCGCGCTGGCGCTCAAGCGGGCCGGCAATTTCGTGAGCTATCCGGCGAGCGCGACGCCGGGCGACGGCATGCAACCCATCGCCAGCACGCGGCGCAGGACCAAGATCCACCCGAGCAAGGTCGGACGCGTCTCTCAAGCGACGAAAGTGGCGCAGGCCATCAAGGACGCCCGGCGTTGAGGCCCAGACTAAGAAATAAGGACTGAGAATTGGACGAGCAGCTTCGGACCGGCGTCGGTCCGAAGCGGTCCTACCGCCGGCAGGATTGGAGACAGCGGGTGAGCTCGGCGCCGCAGCGCGGGCTGTCCTGGGTGGCGCGCCGGCAGGCGTTCTCCTGAGCGTAGCAGCGCTGCGCACAGTCGTTGGCGACGGCGGCCGGGGAAAGGGCCGTCGCGGACAGGGCGACGAGCGAGGCGGCGATGGCATAACGGATGACTGTGTTCACAACCGGCCTCCTTTCCTCTCGTGTTATCGACCCGTGCGGCGGCACCCCGGCGTGCATCAGGGTTTATGGTTTACGCATGCTACGATGAATATCACGTGAACTCTGGTTCAGGTGCGAGCGGGACCCGCGTCTCCGAAGGTCGGACACAGCGCTGACGACGGGGATCAGAAAGCGAATTCCTCGAAGATGTGGTCGATGTTCCCGCTCCAGCGCCCCTGGTAGCGCTCTAGCAGCTCGTCGGCGACCGTGCGGCCCGAGCCGACGAGATACTCGAGCGGTGCCAGATAGATCGCCTCGTCCTGGTTCTTGCGGTTGGTCTCGCCGCGC
>WBZR01003454.1_pt1 | contig 13741 bp, 12 predicted proteins | sample 5204231 | NCBI WGS metagenome assembly WBZR01 (sample SAMN12412403, study PRJNA552823) | activated sludge metagenome | isolation source: activated sludge from anammox sidestream of wastewater treatment plant... | place: USA: Virginia | collected 2017-08 | reverse complement strand
CAAGTACTCCGACCACATCGTCCAGCCGATCCTCATGCAGAAGGAGGAGTGGAAGGACGGCGAGCAGGTGACGACCGGCGAGGACGAGACGGTCAATCAGGCGAATGCCCTGTGGGCGCGCCCGAAGTCCGACATCAGCGACGAGCAGTACAGGGAATTCTACAAGCACGTCGGCCACGACTTCGACGCGCCGCTGGCCTGGCTGCACGCGCGCGTCGAGGGCCGCCAGGACTACACCCAGCTGCTCTACATCCCGGCGCACGCGCCCTTCGACCTGTGGGACCGCCAGCAGCGCCACGGCGTCAAGCTCTACGTGCGGCGCGTCTTCATCATGGACGACGCCGAGCAGCTGCTGCCGGTCTACCTGCGCTTCGTGCGCGGCGTGGTCGACTCCAACGACCTGCCGCTCAACGTCTCGCGCGAAATCCTGCAGGAGTCGAAGGACATCGAGGCGATCCGCGCCGGCTGCACGAAGAAGGTGCTTGGCCTGCTCGAGGATCTGGCCGAGAACCGGAAGGATGACTATGCGAAGTTCTGGAAGGAATTCGGCCGCGTGCTGAAGGAGGGCGTCGGCGAGGATCCCGCCAACCGCGAGAAGATCGCCGGCCTGCTGCGCTTCGCCTCGACGCATGCCGACACCGAGGAGGAGAGCGCCTCGCTGGCCGACTACCTCGGCCGCATGAAGGAAGGGCAGGACAAGATCTATTACGTCACCGCCGACAGCTTCACGGCGGCCAAGCACAGCCCGCACCTGGAAATCTTCCGCAAGAAGGGCATCGAGGTGCTGCTGCTCTCCGACCGCGTGGACGAGTGGGTGCTGGGCTATCTCAACGAATTCCAGGGCAAGCCGCTGGCCTCGGTGGCCAAGGGCGGCCTCGACCTGGGCACGCTGGAAGACGAAGCGGAGAAGCAGGCGCAGGCGGCGCAGGCCGGCGAATTCAAGGAGCTGGTCGACAAGATCAAGGCCTCGCTCGGCGAGCGGGTGAAGGACGTGCGCGTGACGCACCGCCTCACCGACAGCCCGGCCTGCCTGGTTGCCGACGAGCACGACCTGGGTGGCAACCTGGCGCGCCTGCTGAAGGCGGCCGGCCAGAAGGTGCCGGACTCGCAGCCGATCCTCGAGATCAACCCCGACCACCCGGTGGTGCAGCGGCTGAAGTACGAGGAGAAACGCTTCGACGACTGGAGCGCCGTGCTGTTCGACCAGGCCCTGCTGGCCGAGGGCGGCCAGCTGGAGGACCCGGCCAGCTTCGTCAGGCGGGTGAATGCGCTGATGCTGGAGATGGGCGGCAAGTGACGCCGTCCCGTAGCGACTGACTTTTTGCCCGCCGCGTCATTGAGCGCGGCGGGCGAGTCGGCTATAGTGCAGCCATCCAACCGACATCGGCTGCCATGAACAAGCCCAGCGAGGAAACTTCGGTGCGCGAGCGCCGCCTGACCCTGCCCGAGGTGGTGGACTGGCTGGTCGCCGACGGCCTCCTGCCGAAGGGCGTCGGCGAGGATTTCAAGAAGGAGCGCCGCTATTTCCGCGGCGACATCCATCCGCTCATCGTCATCGCCGACCAGAAGTGGAAGACGCTGGCCGAGCCGAGCCGGGCCCTGAGCCTGGAAACCCTCACCGAATGGCTGGCGAAGCGCGCCGGCCTCGACTACCTGCACATCGACCCGCTGAAGATCAATTTCAGCATCGTCACCGACGTGATGTCGAATGCCTACGCCACGCGCTTCAAGATCCTGCCCGTCGAGGTGACCACGCGCGAGGTGACGATCGCCACCGCCGAGCCCTGGCTGCGCGAGTGGGAAGCCGAGCTCAAGCCGATCCTGCGCAAGGAGATCCGCCGCGTCGTCGCCAACCCGCAGGACATCGACCGCTACCTGGTCGAGTTCTACAACCTGGCGCGCTCGGTGAAGAAGGCCGAGCAGCAGGGCGAGGTGCGCAGCGGCGCCTCCAACTTCGAGCAGCTGGTCGAGCTGGGCAAGAGCAACCGCCAGTTCGACGCCAACGACCAGCACATCGTCAGCATCGTCGACTGGCTCTGGCAGTACGCCTTCGAGCAGCGCGCCAGCGACATCCACATCGAGCCGCGCCGCGAGATGGGGCTGGTGCGCTTCCGCATCGACGGCGTGCTGCACCAGGTCTACCAGATCCCGATGTCGGTGCTGAACGCCATGACCAGCCGCATCAAGATCCTCGGCCGCATGGACGTGGTGGAAAAGCGCCGCCCGCAGGACGGCCGCATCAAGACGCGCACGGGCGACGGCGAGGAGATCGAGCTGCGCCTGTCGACCCTGCCGACCGCCTTCGGCGAGAAGCTGGTGATGCGCATCTTCGACCCCGAGGTGCTGGTGCGCGACTTCGGCGAGCTGGGCTTCAACGACGAGGACAAGACGCGCTGGACGCAGATGACCGGCAAGCCGAACGGCATCATCCTCGTCACCGGGCCGACCGGCTCGGGCAAGACCACCACGCTGTATTCGACCCTGAAGCAGCTGGCCACGCCGGAAGTCAACGTGTGCACCATCGAGGACCCGATCGAGATGATCGAGGCGTCCTTCAACCAGGTGCAGGTGCAGCAGAACATCGACATGACCTTCGCCGCCGGCGTGCGCGCGCTGATGCGGCAGGATCCGGACATCATCATGGTCGGCGAGATCCGCGATTCCGAAACGGCGGACATGGCGGTGCAGGCGGCGCTGACCGGCCATCTGGTGCTGTCCACCCTGCACACCAACGATGCGCCGACGGCGGTGACGCGCCTGCTCGACCTGGGCATGCCGTCCTACCTGCTCAACGCCACGCTGCTGGGCGTGATGGCGCAGCGCCTGGTGCGCACCCTCTGCCCGCATTGCAAGCAGGCCGTTCCCATGTCGCGCAAGGAAGACGAGGACATGTGGGAGGGGCTGGTGGCGCCCTGGAAGTCGAACAAGCCGAAACAGCTGTATCGCCCGGTCGGCTGCCTCGACTGCCGCATGACCGGCTTCATGGGGCGCGTCGGCCTCTACGAGATCATGCTGATGACGCCCGAGCTGCGCAAGCTGATCACGCCGACCACCGACCTTGCCAAGGTGCGGGAGCTGGCCTACCGCGAAGGCATGAAACCGCTGCGCATCTCCGGCGCGATGAAGGTGGCGGCCGGCCTCACGACGCTCGAGGAAGTCCTCCAGGCCGCGCCGCCGGCGCAAAGCGAGTAAACGACCATCCCCCCGTCCCCCTTCCAAGGGAAGGGGGTGACGGGTGTTCGCTGCGCTCCGTGTTTTTCAGTAGCGATTTCCGCCCTGGCCGTAGAACGGCGGCCAGCGGCCGACGGTGTTCTCCAGCATGGTCAGCTCGGCGTCGGTATGGTTGACCACCTTGGCCGGCACCATCAATTTCTCGCCCGAAGCATTGATGACCAGCGGGTGGTCGTGGTGCTCGGTCCTGATCGCTTCCTTCTGCTTCGGATCGCCCCTGGGCGTCACCTCGGCCTCGCCGTAGCACAGGCAGAAGTAGGTGCGTGCGGCCTCGGCCTCGAGGTAGCAGCCGGTGCCGCGGATGCCGATGGTGGCGGTGCTCGTCACGAGCGACAGGTTGCGCGGCCTCTCCCGGCCCTTGCCGAAGACGCTGAGCACCTTGCCGCTGAGGACGCGCATCACCTGGGCGCCGCCGCTGTCCTCGAAGGAGATCTTGGTTTTCTCGCGCTGCAGGAAGGCGTCCGGACCGATGATGTAGACGGCCTCGCCGCCTTCGCCGGTCATCACCGTCTGGCCGGGCTTGATGTTGAGGCCGATCGAGGCGCGGGTGTCGTCCACGCCGACCGGGCCGCGGATGTAGCGGAAGCCCGGCGTGGCCGGCAGCGAGCCGGCGGCAAGGGCGTCGCGCACCAGGCCGAGGATGCCGCCCGCGCCCAGGGCGCCGGCGGCGGCCAGCTTGAGCAGGAGTTCGCGGCGGGCGAGGCGTTGGATGTCTTGTTCGTTCATTTCAGTCTCCGTTCGAAGGGCGCCATTTTCCACTATTTGCTGAGCAGGCGCATGGCCCGCTCCAGCCCGTCCAGCGTCAGCGGGAACATGCGGCCGCCCATCAGGCTGTGCAGGATGCTGATGGAGTGGCGGTAGGGCCACAGGCGCTCCGGCTCGGGGTTGAGCCAGACGGCATGCGGGTAGGTGTCGAGCAGGCGGCGCATCCAGGCGGCGCCGGACTCCTCGTTCATGTACTCCACCGAGCCGCCCGGCTGCAGGATCTCGTAGGGGCTCATGGTGGCGTCGCCGACCAGGATCAGCTTGTAGTCGGGGCCGTACTTGTGCATGACGTCCCACAGCGGAAAGCGTTCCGAGTGGCGGCGCCGGTTGTCGCGCCAGACGTGGTCGTAGACGCAGTTGTGGAAGTAGAAGTACTCGAGGTGCTTGAATTCGCTCTTGGCCGCCGAGAACAGCTCCTCGCAGAGGCGGATGTGGTCGTCCATCGAGCCGCCGATGTCGAGGAACAGCAGCACCTTGACCTTGTTGTGGCGCTCCGGCCGCATCAGGATGTCGAGCCAGCCGGCGTTGCGTGCCGTCGACGCGATGGTGCCGTCGAGGTCGAGCTCCTCCTCGGCGCCCTCGCGCGCGAAGCGGCGCAGGCGGCGCAGCGCCACCTTGATGTTGCGCGTGCCGAGCTCGACCTTGTCGTCGAGGTTGCGGAATTCGCGGTTCTCCCAGACCTTGACCGCCGTGCGGTTGCCGGCCGACTCCGGCCCGACGCGGATGCCTTCCGGGTGGTAGCCGTGGGCGCCGAAGGGGCTGCTGCCGCCGGTGCCGATCCACTTGCTGCCGCCGGCGTGGCGCTTCTTCTGCTCCTGCAGGCGCTTCTTGAATTCCTCCATCAGCTTGTCCCAGCCCATGGCCTGCAGCTTGGCCTTCTCCTCGGGCGTCAGGTGCTTCTTCGCCATCAGGCGCAGCCAGTCCTCGGGGATGTCCGCTTCGAGGCCGGGGATGCGCTCGACGCCCTTGAAGTATTCGCCGAAGGCCTTGTCGAACTTGTCGTAGTTCGATTCGTCCTTCACCAGGCAGGCGCGCGAGAGGTAGTAGAACTCGTCGATGCTGTGGCCGGCGACGTGCTCCCGCAGGGCCTCCAGCAGGGTGAGGAATTCCTTGGTCGAGACGGGCAGCTTGGCTGCCTTGAGGTGATGGAAGAAGTCGATCAGCATGATGCTTGCCTCAGCCGTGGTCGGCGTGGTCCGGGTGATGGATTGCCGACCGGTTGCGTCCGCCATGCTTGGCGTCGTAGAGCGCCTCGTCGCAGCAGCGCAGCAGGTCGTCGGCCGTGCGCGCGTGGTCGGGATAGGCGGCCACCCCGCAGGAAATGGTCGTCTCCAGCTGGAAGTCGCCGAACGGCACGCGGGTGGCCTGGAGGGTGCGGCGCCATTCCTCGGCGCGCTCGAGCGCGATATCGAGGGGCATGCGCGGCAGCAGGACGACGAATTCCTCGCCGCCGTAGCGGCAGGGCACGTCCTCGGCACGGACATCGCCCCACAACAGGGCCGCCAGTTCGCGCAGCACCTTGTCGCCGGCCTGGTGGCCGTAGGTGTCGTTGAGTTTCTTGAAGTGGTCGATGTCGATCATGACCAGCGACAGCGGATAGCCCTCGCGCTTGGCGCGGGCCAGCTCCCGCTCGAGGGTTTCGTCGAGGTAGCGCCGGTTGAAGAGGTTGGTCAGGCCGTCCCTCACCGCCTGCTCGCGCAGGTCCGCCTGCAGCCGGTGGATCTCGTCCAGCTGGGCCTGCAGCATGGCGTTGCTCTCCTTGAGGTCGGTTTCCAGGCGTTTGCGCTCGCGCAGGTCGGCAATGGCGACGAACAGCGCCGGCTGGTCGTCGAGGCTCCCCAGCGTGGCGGAACGCTGCGTCATCAGCGACGTGCCGTCCTCGCGCACGAATTCGACGATCTGGTTGCGCACGGAACCGGTCGTCCGCAGTTCCTCGAGGAAGCGCTGGCGCTCCGCCGGGTCGGGGTAGAAGCGGGTGACGTCGCTGTCGATCAGTTCCTCGATCGGCAAGCCGCCGAGGTCGGCGGCCGTCTGGTTGGCGTAGAGGATTCTGCCGTCGCCGGGGCGGGTGATCAGCAGGGCCACCGGGGTCGTTTCGGCGATGGTGCGGAATTTCCTGTCGCTTTCGCGCAGCTCGTCCTCGATCTGCCGGCGCACGGCGATTTCGCGGCGCAGCCTGTGCGTCAGGATGATGAAGCCGATCAGCGCGGCGGCCAGCAGCATGGCCACCAGCGTGCTGGCGGTCGCGGCCGCCGTCATGCGCCGGTCCGTCTGCGGCTCCGGATCGTAGAGGAAGCCCTCGAGCGGGAAGTCCCGCGCCATCATGCCCAGGTCGGCGTAGGTGTCGGCGATGTGGCGCCAGCGGCCGGGATTCATGTGGCCGATCTCGACGAGATCCGGCCGCAGCAGGCTGACCATTTCGCGCGCCTCGTACAGCAGGTGCTCGCGGCTCTTGCGCTGGCCGTAGCGCGCGACGATCAGGTCGGCGATTTCCTCCGGATGCTGCATGGCATAGGCCCAGCCCTTGAGGCTGGCGTCGCGGAAGGCCTTCACCCGGTCGGGGTGGCGGGCGATTTCGTCGGCGCTCGCAAACAGGTTGTCGCCGTAAAAGTCGATGCCGGCGGCGCGCGGCAGGAATTCGAGATAGGCGAATTTCTTCTGCTCGAAGAAGTAGGGTTCGTCGGTGCTGTAGGCGGTCACCACGTCGGTGCGGCCGTCGATCAGGTCCTGGTGGTCGAGGCTGTGCGGCAGGAGCGTCAGCTGCTTCTCGCTGATGCCCTCGCGCCTCAGGTAGGCGAAGACCTCCTCGGCGTGCGGCTCGAACATGAGCCGCTTGCCGGCGAGGTCGTGAACGCTGCGAATGCCGCTCTGGCGCCGGGCGGCGAGGATGAAGGGCGAGTGCTGGAAGATGACGGCGATGGCCACCACCGGCTTGTCCCGGGCGCGCTCCAGGATCAGCGCCGAATTGGAGACGCCGAACTGGGCGCGGCCGCCGAGGACTTCGCCGACCGGATCGGTCTCCGGCCCGGCCTCGCGCAGCTCGACCTCCAGCCCGGCGTCGCGGTAATAGCCCTTTTCCTGGGCGGCATAGTAGCCGGCGAACTGGAACTGGTGCTTCCATTTCAGTTGCAGGGCGACCTGCTCCAGCGCCGTCGCGGGCAGCGGCAGCAGGGCGACCAGGCAGAGGAGCAGGCGCATGGCCGGCCGCCGCTCAGCGGTTCTGGCGGGCCATGAAGACGAGGCGCTCGAAGAGGTGCACGTCCTGCTCGTTCTTCAGCAGGGCGCCATGCAGGGGCGGAATGGCCGCCTTCTGGTCCTTGGCGCGCAGCGCTTCGGGCGGGATGTCCTCGGCGACGAGCAGCTTGAGCCAGTCGAGCAGCTCCGAGGTGGACGGCTTCTTCTTCAGGCCGGGGATGTCGCGCAGCTCGAAGAAGACTTCCAGCGCCTCGCGGATCAGCGCCTGCTTGAGGCCGGGGAAGTGCACGTCGACGATGCGCTGCATCGTCTCCTTGTCGGGGAACTTGATGTAGTGGAAGAAGCAGCGGCGCAGGAAGGCGTCGGGCAGCTCCTTCTCGTTGTTGCTGGTGATGAAGACGATGGGACGGTGCCGCGCCCGGACCAGCTCGCGCGTCTCGTAGACGTAGAACTCCATGCGGTCGAGCTCGCGCAGCAGGTCGTTGGGGAACTCGATGTCGGCCTTGTCGATCTCGTCGATGAGGATCACCGTCGGCGTTTCGGAAGCGAACGCCTGCCACAGGACGCCCTTGACGATGTAGTTGGCGATGTCGTGGACACGGCCGCCGTGCTCGCCGCCGAGCTGGGAATCGCGCAGGCGCGAGACGGCGTCGTATTCGTAGAGGCCCTGCTGCGCCTTGGTGGTGGACTTGATGTGCCATTGCAGCAGCGGCAGGCCGAGCGCCTCGGCGACGGTCTCGGCCAGCATGGTCTTGCCGGTGCCCGGCTCGCCCTTGATCAGGAGCGGCCGCTGCAGGGTGATGGCGGCGTTCACCGCCAGCATGAGGTCGGGCGTGGCGACGTATTCGTTGGAGCCTTCGAAGCGCATGGTGGAATTCCGGTACGGGATGAACGCCAATTATAGTGGCTGGGGGCCCGTTGAACCACGGGACGACGGGGGCGCCGGCGACATTTTCGATACAATGCGGTAGCGCATGCCGCGGGCGGGGCGGGAGACGGCGGCGGAACGCAACGGGAGAGTCGATGGACGCCACGGATTTTTTCGAAGCCGACCTGGGCGACGAGGCGGCGCTCGAGACGCTGAAGAGCCTCTCGGTGCCGCCCTGTCCGGAGATCATCGTCGAGCTGCTCGGCGAGGCCCGGCGCGAGGATATCGACTTCATCCGCATCTCCCGCCTCATCACCGGCGATGTGGCGCTCGCCGCGGCCGCGCTGAAGTCGGCCAATTCGCCGTTCTTCGCGCTGCGGCGCAAGGTGCAGTCGGTGCAGCAGGCGGTGGCGGTGCTGGGGCTGCGCAACCTGCTGAAGATCATTTACGGCGTCGCCCTCAAGCAGAGCCTGGGCGGGGCCGGCGCGCCCGCGCTGGCGCGCTTCTGGGACCGCTCCAACTACAACGCCGTGGTGTCGGCCTACCTGGCCGGCCGCCTGCCCGGGCTGTCCACCGACGATGCCTATACCTTCGGCCTCTTCCACGACGCCGGCATCGCCATCCTGATGCAGAAGTTTCCCGACTACCGGCAGACCCTGATCCAGGCCAACGCCACGCCGGCGGCCATGACGGCGCTCGAGGACGAGCGCCACCACACCAACCACGTGCTGGTCGGGGCCCTGCTGGCGCGCAACTGGTATCTGCCCGAGCCGGTCGTCTGGGCGATCCGCTACCACCACGACCCGGACGTCTATGCCAACCCCGGCCGGCATGCGACCCCGGACGTCTGCCAGCTGGTGGCGGTGCGCCTGATCTCCGAGCACATCGTCGCGCGCTTCCTCGGCTATCCCGATGACGCCGAGTGGGAGCATGCCAAGGAAGCGGCGCTCGGCCGGCTGGGCTGGTTCGAGGAGGACGTCGACGACCTGGCGCGCGGCCTGGCGGTGGACCTCGGCGAGATCCAGGCCTACCGCTCGGTCTGAGCGGTCAGGCCTTCCTTTTCACGCATTCGACGTAGGCTTCGCCGTCCGGCGGGGACTGACTTTTCTGGGCGCGCCACAGCGTCTCGCCGAGGCACTCCAGCACGCCGTGCAGCGCGCCGTGGCGCTCGCCGGTGCGGGCGGCGAGCGCCTCGAAGGCGGCGCGCAGGCCGGGCGGCTGGTCGATGGAGAGCTGCTCCTCGACGGCGAGGTGCAGCGACAGGTGCAGGAAGGGGTTGGCCTCGCCGGTTTCCGGCGTCCAGTCCCGGGCCAGTGCCGCATCCCGATCCTGCAGCAGCGCGTGGTACTCCGGGTGCAGGGCCACGATGCGAATCGCCGCGGCCTCCAGCGGGGAGACGATTTCCTGCGCCTGGTGCTTGCGCCAGGCGTCGATGAAGAACAGGCGGGCCTGATCGCGGCTGGGGTTAAACATGCTCGGCGAAAAGCGCCAGGACGGCGGCGTTGTGCACCTGCCGGTTGCCGCCGACGAGCGGCGCGATCTGGCCGCCGCCGTAGGCGCCGATCAGCGGCATGCCGGGGAAGCGTTCCTTGACCACCGCCAGGTCGCGGTCCTCGCCGCCGAAGAACCAGGGGCCGCGGCCGAGGCAGGAGAAGAGCAGGCCGAAGCCGGGCGTGTCGCCGAGCCGGGCGGACAGCTCGCCGGCGAGGCGGCGCATGTCGTTTTCCGCCGCCAGACCCTGCCGCAGGGCCCAGAAGATCCGGTCGCCGTCGTCGAGCGGCAGCGCCAGGGTGACCGAGCGCTCGTCGTGGCTGGCGGCGATGAGCGGCACCAGCTCATAGCGGCCTGCCTCGACGGCGCCGTGCGGCGGCCCCTTGACGACGCCGGCCGCCAGCAGGTGGAAAGGCAGCTTCTCCGTTTCGCGCAGTTCCAGCGGCAGTTCGCGCAACAGCGTGTGGAGCGCCGGACGATCGCCCACTTTCAGCACGTCGCGCCCGCTGCAAACGACCGCCCGCGGCTCGCCGAGGATGCGCATGCCGCGCGAGACGCCGATGGCGGCCCGCGCGCCCGCCACCGCCGTCTCGCAGCGGCCGTCGCCGGCCATCTTGCCGTGGCACCAGAGGCGTCCGGCGCCGTGCGCGGTGTTGTCGGTCGACAGCAGACCGTAACGCGGTCCGCCGCCTGCGAGCCAGCCCCGCGTGGCGGCGTTCGGCGCGGCCAGGCTGAGCAGGGGGGCGCCGGCCTCGGGATGTGCCGCCAGCCCGCAATCGCCGCCGAAGACCATGGCGCAGGCGGCGGGGCGGTCGAGCATCCAGTCTTCCTCGGTGAACACGCCCGGCGCGGTGCAGCCGGTCACCTGCAGGCAGTGCGCGGCGCGCGAGGCGGCGAGCACGGCGGCGTGGGCGAGGTGCACGAAATCCGCGCTGAGGAAGAGCAGCACGCTGCGGGCAATGCCGGTGCCGGCGCGCTCGAGCGCTGCGCGCACGACGTCGGCGGCCAGTTCGGGATCGGCCTTGTCGGCGCTGGCGAGCGCGGTGGCGATCTGGATCATCCCGCGGTCTTCTCCGGCCATTCGCACAGGTCGTTGATGAGGCAGTGCGGGCAATCCGGCTTCAGCGCCTTGCAGACGTAGCGGCCGTGCAGGATCAGCCAGTGGTGGGCATTGTGCAGGTATGCGGCGGGGATGGCCTTGAGCAGCTTCTCCTCCACCGCGCGCACGTCCTTGCCCGGGGCGATGCCGCTGCGGTTGGCCAGGCGGAAGACGTGGGTGTCGACGGCGATGGCCGGCTCGCCGAAGACGGTGTTGAGCACCACGTTGGCGGTCTTGCGGCCGACACCGGGCAGGGCTTCCAGCGCGGCACGGTCGTTCGGCACCTCGCCGCCGTGCCGCTCCAGGAGAATCCGCGTCATGGCGGCGACGTTCCTGGCCTTCGTCTTGTAGAGGCCGATGCGGCTGATGTAGGGCACCAGGCCCGCCTCGCCGAGGCGCGCCAGCTTCTGCGGCGTGCCGGCAACCTCGAACAGCGCGCGCGTGGCGAGGTTCACGCTCTTGTCGGTGGCCTGGGCGGAGAGGATCACCGCCACCAGCAGCTGGTAGGGCGTGCGGTAGGCGAGCTCGGTGGTCGGGTTCGGATTGGCCTGCGCGAAACGCTCGAAGACGGCACGGACCTTCTTCGGGCTCATGAAGCCTTCCTCCCGACCTCCGCCCACGGCCGGCTTTGCACAGCCGGCCGGCTGCGGCGGCGCAGAGCAGTGCTCTGCGAAATCCCACCTTCGCCCCCCGGGGAGGAGGTGACGGTGGGTCGCCGCTGCGCGGCTCCGTGTTTGCTCATGCAGCGGCGCGGGCCGGCGCGGCCAGGCGGGCGCGCTCGGCAGCGCGAGCGTCCAGCCAGTTGCGCCCGGCGATGAGGAAGCCGAGGACGAGGAAGGCGCCGGGCGGCAGGATGGCGACGAGAAAGCCCGGATAGTCCGCCGGCAGCAGCTGCAGGGCACGCGTGCCGGGGATGACCATCTCGATGCCGGAGAACAGCAGACCGGTGCCGATCAGCTCGCGCAGGCCGCCCAGCATGGCGATCGCCACCGCCATGCCGACGCCCATCATGGCGCCGTCCCAGGCGGCGGTGAGCGGCGTGTTCTTGGCGGCGAAGGCTTCGACGCGCGCCAGCACGATGCAGTTCACCACGATCAGCGGGATGAAGATGCCGAGCACCAGGTACAGCTCGTGCAGCCAGGCGTTCATGGCCAGGTCCACCATCGTCACCAGGGCGGCGATGATGAGGATGAACACCGGGATGCGGATCTCGTGCGGGATGAAGCTGCGCACGCTGGCGACGACGCCGCTGGCCATGGCCATGACGAGGATGGTGGCGACGGCCAGGCTGACGCCGTTCACGAAGGAGGTGCTGACGGCGAGCAGCGGGCAGAGCCCGAGCAGCTGCACCAGGCTGGTGTTCTGCTTCCAGATGCCGTTGTGGGCGATTTCGCGGAAATTCATAGACCTTCCCCCCTGCCCCCTTCCCGAGGAAGGGGCTGACGGTTGTTCGCCGCTGCGCGGCTCCATGTGGTTGACTGCGCCGTCCTTGGGACGGCCCGGCGGACGGCGCTGCTCATGGCTTGCCTTGCTCTTCCAGGGTCGATTGTGCCGGAAGCGCGTAGAGCTTGTCGCGCTGGTCGACGGCGAATTGCAGGGCGCGGCGCACGGCGCCGGTGACGGCGCGGGCGCTGATGGTGGCGCCGGCGCGGGCGTCGAAGCGGCCGCCGTCCTTTTTTACCTTCCAGTCGGTCGCGGCTACCTGCCCGAAGCCGGTCGCGTCGAACTGGCGGATCCACGGCGCGGCCTTGTTGCGATCCTTCTTCGGATCGATGTAGTCGCCCAGTCCGGGCGTTTCCTTGTGGCTGACGACGCGCACGCCGAGCAGGCGCTCGTCGGCGCCGACGGCCAGGATCAGGCGGATGCGGCCGCCGTAGCCGTCCGGCGCCACCGCCTCGAACACCACCGCTGCCGGGGCATCGCCCTTGCGCGCGCGCAGCAGGCGCACCGGGTCGTCCTGCGCGGCGAGGCCGAGCTCGGCGCGTGGCGCGACCACCACGTAATCGGCCAGCGGCGCATTGTCGTAGAGGGCCTCGGGCAGGACCTCGTTCACCAGTTTCATCTTTTCCGCCTCGGCGCTGGCGTCGATGGCCGGCTTGGTGGCCCGGTAGGTGGCGGCCATCAGCGTGGTGAAGATGAGCGTGAACGCCGTCAGGATGGCGGCGGTGCGCAGGGAGACGCGAGCGGCATTCTGCTCCGTCATGAGCCTTCCCCCCATCCCCCTTCCCGAGGAAGGGGGTGACGGTTGTTCGCGGCTGCGCCGCTCATGGCTTCCTCTCTTTTTTGCTGTCCTTGTGGCCGAACACCGGCGGCTGCGTGCCCATGTCGATCAGCGGCACGCACAGGTTCATCAGCAGCACGCCGAAGGCCAGGCCGTCGGGATAGGCGCCGAAGGTGCGGATGATCCAGACGAGCAGGGCCACGCCGGCGGCGAAGATCAGCTTGCCGCGCGGCGTCGTCGCGCCGGAGACCGGATCGGTGAGGATGAAGAAGGCGCCGAGCATGGCGCCGCCGGTGACGACGTGAAAGACCGGGCCGGCGTAGCGGTCCGGGCTGGCCAGGCTGAAGCCCGTGGCGATCAGCGCCAGCGTGGCGAGGAAGGCCGCCGGCACGTGCCAGGTGATGATGCGCTGCTGCAGCAGCCAGAGCCCGCCGGCGAGGTAGCCCAGCGCGATCCATTCCCAGCCCTTGCCGCCGATGTTGCCGAAGCTGGCGTGCGAGCCGAGGATGCCGGCCACGGTGGCGCGCGCCTCCGGCACGTGCAGCTGGGTGCGCAGGGCGTCGAGCGGCGTGGCCATGGTGACGGCGTCCTGCGGCGACTGACTTTTGAAAATCATGCCCAGCTGCGCGGCGAAGTCGGTGAAGCCGACCGCCGGCCACTGCGACATCAGCGCCGGAAAGGCGATGATGGCGACGGCGAAGGCGACCATCGCCGGGTTGAAGGGATTCTGGCCGAGGCCGCCGTAGAGGTGCTTGGCGACGACGATGGCGAACAGCGTGGCGCTGACGGTGAGCCACCAGGGCGCGATGGGCGGGAAGGTCAGCGCGATCAGCCAGGCCGTCACCAGGGCGCTGCCGTCGGCGAGGAACAG
>WBZR01002612.1_pt2 | contig 13742 bp, 9 predicted proteins | sample 5204231 | NCBI WGS metagenome assembly WBZR01 (sample SAMN12412403, study PRJNA552823) | activated sludge metagenome | isolation source: activated sludge from anammox sidestream of wastewater treatment plant... | place: USA: Virginia | collected 2017-08 | reverse complement strand
CTGGTCTGACTACCGCTTCCGCAACCGATGGCGAGCACCGCGACGGCGAGGGCTCCGAGTAAGGTCCGAGTTCGCATGATGAGGCTCCTGATTCGGCTTCAACTATAGCGCGGAGAATCCGACGAATGCACGCCGTTAGGGAACGGTTTTAGGGCGGACGGAGATAGAATATCGGTCTATGCGTTGGACCCACGCTCTCCTGCTCGTGCCGTTTGCTGCCACCGCGCTGCTCTCGGACAGCTCCGTCGACCGCCATGTTGCCGCGCTGCAGAAGGCGCAGTCGCTTCAGGCCACGCTCAGCGTCACGAAGGTCGGTGGGAGCACCGACGAGCTGACCCTCTCCTTTTCCAAGCCGGACAAGTTCCGATGGGAGTCGCCCGCCAAACTCGTCGTGAGTGACGGCAAGACCCTCTTCACATACGACAAGGGCTCCAAGACCTACACGAAGGGTGAGGCCGGCCCGGATGCGCTGAAGAAGGCGCTGTCCGACGATGCGGTTTGGGCGTGGAGCGCGTTCTTCAACGACAAGTTCGGCGAGGACGTCGTGTCGTCTCAGAAGGGCGAGTCGCGCAAGCTCCGCAACGTCGCGGTCACCGATCTGACCGTGGTGCTGAAGGATAAGCGGACGTTCACCCTGCCCCTCGACGACGCTTCCGGCGTCGCTCGCGGGTCGCGCTTCACGGTCGAGGCCGCTGGCGCGAAGACCGAGACGATCGTGATCGTGAAGGACCTCACGCTAGGCGAAGCGGGCCTGCAGGACGAGCTCTTCGCGTGGACGCCTCCCGCCGACGCGAAGGACGCCGCCGAGGCGGCCGCCAACGCGATGAAGTTCGCCGAGGTCAAGCCGATTTTCGACCAGAACTGCGCAGGATGCCACGGGGGCCGCGCCCCGAAGGCGGGTATCGATCTGAGCAGTTACTCCGGGATCATGGACAGCCGCGCGGTGACGCCTGGCAACCCCGACCGGAGCCGGATCATGCGCGAGATCCGCAGCGGCAAGATGCCTCCCGCGGGACCGTTGGCACAAGAGCTTGTCGACAAGCTGGCGAAGTGGATCGCCGACGGCGCCAAGGAGTAGGGTTTGGTGAGTTTGCCCCGACCGTAGACTTGGGTCGGGGCAGGGTCGCTCTCTGGCGGGATTATGGGTTCCCCGCATTGTCCGCTTCGCCCGGATCGCTCCGTAGCGAGGCAAGCGCCTCAGCCGCCGTCTTTTTCGTGAGGTTCGGCTCCCTCTGACCAACCGAGTTGTTATGCCGCTTCCATCCGGCCGAGGGTTGCGCCCCCGTTAAGCGCCCATGACGGCGCAAACCACACTTTCACGACTGTAGACCAAGGATCTTGCGAGATCCCTCGTCCTCCTGCCTGGCCGAAGCCGCAGGAAACAGGCTGCTTTCACTCGATCGGGGCCGCTCTTTCGCTTTCTTAGGTGGAAAGTGGAGGCTTTGAACCTCCGACCCACGGTCTGCAACCGTTGCTCTAACCACTGAGCTAACTTTCAATGTCGCCCGAACGACGCGCGCGGCCTGGCGTTCCATGCCTTGTTAGGCACCGAATGCGCCGCACCGTTCTGCCCTTCCCCGAACCGCGGGTACCAAGCGGTCTGCCCGGACGGCGTCTCCTCGAAACCGAGGCTCCGCAACCCGTGCGACTGGAGCGCAGCTCTACCGGCGGTACGGTCGAACCCCGTCTCCCACTCTTCGACTTTCACCCTTCGTCCGTTGGCGTGAGTCTTGGTCGGGGCCACCCTTCCACGGACCTCAGCACTTGCCGTCGGTCCTAAACTCCGGCCTTCAGGTTCAGCCGCCGACAGGATCGGCGGCCTGAGAAGTCTCGGCTTGCATGGTGGTTCGAGCTTGCGCTCGACGGCCGGATGGGCGTCCGACCTTTTCACGGCGTTACCGCCGCTTATCCATTGCCTAGGCCATGCCCCAGGGTGTGTCCGTTCGGGCCGAAGCCTTGGGGACACGATTTTGTTCGACGGATCCCGTCCAGGTTTGTTCCGGACATTTTTCAGATATCGTTGCGAAACCCGTGATCGCCCTCCCGCTCCTTGCCCTCGCGCCTGTCGTGACCTTTGCCTCGCTGCTTCGCGAGATGACCGACCTCGACCGCCTATCGAGACTGCCCGAGCCCAGCTACTCCTGCCTGCAGGCTTCCAGTTACAACCGGGAGTCGGTCGAGCGGGGCCGGCCAGGGTGGTTCGCCGACAGCGACGGAACCGGCTTCATCCGAACGGAGACGAGGGGATCGAAGACCGAATGGGTGGTCATGGAGCACACGGGCCCGGGCTGCATCACGAAGCTCTGGACACCGTTCTTCTACTACGACTTCAACGATCGCAGAGGGCCGAACATCCGGGTCTACCTGGATGGGAGCGAGACGCCCGTGATCGACGAGCCCTTCATCGATCTCGTGCAAGGCCGCGGTTCGATTCCGCCCCCGCTTGCGTTTCACACCGCGCGCGCCGGTGACTCCTACCTGCCGATCCCGTTCGCCAAGTCCGCGAAGGTGACGATGACCGGCAAGCCGTTCTATCACCTGATTCAGTACCGCGCCTACCAACAGGGAACCCGCGTCGAAACGTTCCGCCCTGAGATGCTCGCCAAGACCCAGGCATCCCTTCCTGTGGCGGCTGCGACCTTGGAGTCCTCGCCCGTTCCGAGCCCTGCATTTCCCAGCCACTCCGCGTTCCTCAAGCCGCGCTGCGCCGTCACGATTCAACTCCCGAAGGGTCCGGGCCAAATCGTTCAACTCTGCTTGAAGGTTCCGAGCCTGCCGGCGACACCTGAGCTTCTGCGCCAAATCGTCTTGAAATGTCGGTTCGACGGTGTCGAGACGATTTGGTGCCCCATCGGCGATTTCTTCTGCAGCGCCGATTCGCTTCATCCCTTTCGAACGTTGGCACGATCCGTGAACGGCGACGGCACGCTCGTCTGTCGATGGAGGATGCCGTATCGGACTTCCGGCTCGGTCACGCTCGAGAATACAGGCCCCATGAGGCCGACCGTCTACTGGGAGGTTCAGACCGAACCGCGGGCCTGGGACACCCGAAGCATGCACTTCTACTCCCGATGGAGACCGGACGACGTCGTGCCCGGCACGCCGTTTCAGGATTGGAACTTCGTGGACATCCAAGGCTGGGGCGTCTACGTCGGCGACGCCTGGACCGTGCTGAACCCCCGGAAGGATTCGTGGTGGGGCGAAGGAGACGAGAAGGTTTACGTGGACGGCGCTTGGGGCGCCGGCTTTCCCACCCACTTCGGAACCGGAACCGAGGACTACTACGGATGGGCGGGCGGGGTGCTGCCGACGCGAGAGGACGAGTTCTCGTCGCCGTTTCTCGCGAACGTCCGGGTTGGGGGGCTCGATGGGTACACGCGGGGGTTCAACATCTGCACCCGCGAACGCGGGCTGGACGCGATTCCGTTCGCCCGAGGCCTCCGCTTCGACATGGAGGCTTCGTTCGGAACCGACATGCGCGAGCCCTGGGACCTGCTGGGCTACTCGGCGGTCACCTTCTGGTACGCGCGGCCAGGCGCCGTCCACAACCGAACACCGGTGCCTGCGGCAGGGATGAAGCTCACGACGCTGACCGAGCTCGAACGCAGGGCAGCGCAGATTCGCAAAGAGCACGGCGTGTCGTTCGATTCCTTGACAAGGGTCCCCTTGCCGAAGTGACATACTCTCCACGGCGTCTTGCGCCAGGTGACCTTCGATGTTGACTCAAGCTCTCTTCCTCGCCCTTGCGGGATTCGCCCAACCCGCCGACGATCAAGCCTTCTTCGCGATCCTAGCCGAGACCAAGGTCGGCCGCATGGCCGGCATGCCCCCGATGGACTTCGGCGACCTGCCCCCCGGAATCAAGCTGCCTCCTCAGGCGATGATGTTCTCGGGCAAGCCTATGCGGCTGCTCAACATCCGGTTGTGGTCTCCGACGATCGCCCCCGCCGATGCCACCGCCTCGGTCGCCCCGCCCGAGGGGCTGAAGCAAGGTCCCAAGCTCGACCTCGAGCTCTACCGCCCAGAAGGGAAGACTGCAGGGGGCAACGTGCAGGGTTTCGATCCCGATTCCGACCCCCAGAAGTTCACGATCAAGATCTACTGGGGCTCGTCCAAGACCGTGAAGGAAGGCCAGCCCAAGATCGTCACCTGGGGAGGCTTGACCCCCGAGCAGCAGGCGGCGATGAAGGACCGCGCCCGTGAAGCCCAGGCCGCCGGCAACTCCTACTTCTACAAGGAAGGTTGGACGACGGGATACTGGCCGACCAAGAAGCAGCCTGGCCAGATCGACCTCGCCGCCTCGCTCGTCGGCAAGTACTCGCTCACCACGAACTACACCGGCAACGTCGACATCGAGGCGCCATCGGACGTGAACTTCCTCGCGCCGATCCTGATGTCCTCGCCGAACCTGGACAACAAGCTGGACCTGAACAAATCGCTCCCGTTCTCCTGGGGTTCGATTCCCAACGCGCTCGGCCTCCATGCCGGGATCATGGGGATGGAAGGGAGGAACACCCTGATCCTCTGGAGCTCGTCGGAAGTGTTCACCGAGGGCATCATGGGCGACATGGGATTCCTCCAGATAGCGGAGGTTCGCGACTTCGTCGCCAAGACGATCTTCATGGCCGGCGACCGCACATCGGTCGACGTCCCCGAGGGGATCTTCGCCAACGCCGACTTCGCGATGATGCAGATGGTCGGCTACGGTCCCGGCGCCGCGCTCGACAAGGCGCAGCCGCTCCCCCGCATCCAAACCAAGACCAGCCTCATGCTGATGCTGGGTGGCAAGAAGATGCGCGACTTCAGCGCGACGAGGCGCTGACGGGCTAAAGGGTTGAAGGGCTAGGGGGTTGAAGGGTTAAAGGGTTGAAGGGTTAATCCCCCAACCCCCCAACCCTCTGACCCTCCAATCCCCCTCGCCACGGGTACCCTGAGTTCATGCCCATCATCGTCGATATCGCCGCGCGTGAGATTCTGGACAGCCGTGGAAATCCGACCATCGAGGTCGACGTCCTCCTCGAATCGGGAGCCCACGGACGAGCCGGAGTCCCCAGCGGAGCCAGCACCGGCGCCTTCGAGGCGGTCGAGCTGCGCGATGGCGACAAGAAGCGATACAACGGCGCGGGCGTCCTGAAAGCGGTCGAGAACGTCAACGAGATCATCGCCCCCGCGCTTCTGGATCGGGATGCCACCGACCAGACCGCGATCGACGAGCTTCTTCTCGAACTGGACGGCACCGAGAACAAGGGCCGGCTGGGCGCGAACGCGATCCTCGGCGTCTCGCTCGCGACCGCGAAAGCCGCCGCCCAGGAGACCCGTCTGCCCCTCTACCGCTACGTCGGCGGGGTCACCGCCAACACCCTGCCTGTCCCGATGATGAACATCCTCAACGGGGGCAAGCACGCCGACTCCAACGTCGACTTCCAAGAGTTCATGATTCTGCCAGTCGGCGCGCCAAGCTTCTCCGAGGCGCTCCGCTGGGGGGCCGAGGTCTTCCACGCCCTCAAGAAGGTGTTGAAGGGCAAGGGGCTGAACACCGGCGTGGGCGACGAGGGCGGTTTCGCCCCGAACCTGGACGACCAGGACATGGCGTTCGATTTCATCCTCGAGGCGATCCAAAAGGCGGGCTACACCCCCGGCAAGGACATGTGGCTGGGCATCGACGCCGCCGCGACCGAGTTCTTCGAGGGCGGGGTCTATCGGTACAAGGCGGGCGACGTGCGCGAGCGCACTCCCGCTCAGCAGGTGGCGTATCTAACCCAGCTTGCCGACAAGTATCCGATCCTCTCGATCGAGGATGGCTTCTCGGAGGAGGATTGGGACGGGTGGAAGATGGTCACCGACGCCCTCGGCTCCCGCGTGCAGCTGGTGGGCGACGACCTCTTTGTGACGAACGTTGAGCGCCTTGGCCGCGGCATCGATACCGGCACCGCCAACTCGATCCTCATCAAGGTGAACCAGATCGGCACCCTGACCGAAACCCTCGCCGCGGTCGACCTCGCGAACCGGGCCGGTTACACGTCGGTCATGAGCCATCGGAGCGGCGAGACCGAGGACGTGACGATCGCCGACCTCGCGGTCGCCACGAACTGCGGGCAGATCAAGACCGGCGCCCCGAACAGGACGGACCGGGTGGCGAAGTACAACCAGCTTCTGCGGATCGAGGAGATGCTGGGCTCTCACGCCCGCTACGCCGGGGCGAGCGCGTTTGGGAAGTTGGCGGCCAAGTTGGGCTGAAGCGGTTCCTCCCCCTCGCCCAGGCGGGGATGGACAGATGTCCACGAGCGCATCGCAAGGTTCGTCGTGCACGGCAACCAGTTCTCGATCATCTGCTCCAAGTACGCGATCACCGAACGAGGGGCGGGAAATAGCGGTCCATGTGTTCCCGTGACTGCTCTATCCGGTGATAGGAGCGGTATTCTTGTGTTAATGGTCGACAGTATGGACACGGCCCTTGTAGGCGAATCGGTGCGGAAAGCCGTTCGCGTCAGGCCCCGTGTCTTCCTCTCCTATACTCATTCGGACTACGAAAAGGTCGAGTCAATAGCCGAAGAACTGCGGCGAAGGCAAGTTGACGTTTGGTTTGACGAATGGAAAGTGGCCGCCGGCGACTCGCTAATGCGGGAGATCGAAGCTGGACTCTCATTGGCGGACTTCGTACTGCTCTTTGTGTCCGCAGCTTCAGCAAGTTCGCGGTGGATGCGAGAGGAGTATGAAGCGGCTCGGGCGATGGAGGTTGAAGGGCGCACCGGGGTCAAGCTCATCCCTGTGCGGCTCGACGATGCGCCGATGCCAATCTTCCTAGGGTCGAAAGTCTACGTTGACCTGACTCGTCCCTTTGCCGAGGCGCTGCCAAAACTACTCCACGCAATCATGGGTGAGCATGGGATACTGGCCGTTGACCGCACGGTTGGATCAATCGCTGCACGAATCTCTCGACTCTCGGACGACTGGATGATGTGCGCCAAAGACTGGAGCTTGTTCTGCGACGATATCGGCGCTCGGACCAAGGACAGAGCCCGCGGAGTCTACTACAGCGCTCAGGCCTTGGTCGAAGTGCTCTATCCGGATGGTCCGGGCACTGAACCGAGCCCCGATCGAAAACTGGCGAAATGGCTCGGCTGTACCAACCGGGACTATCTGCAGTACAGGCTCTATCGGACGGCTGAAGCGACCGCGCGATGCCTTGAGCAAGATGGCCAGTCACCCAGCACCACCTGGCTCAGCGTTCTGCTCGACGAGGTATTTGAGAATTTGAACGCCGACATCGCCCAGTTTGGATTGGCGAGCCATCGGGACGCTGATGAATGCATAGCAGCGGACATTGTGCGGCTATTCGACTTCGCGTTCAAGCGTATGGCCGGAACAGGTGCTGCAGTTGTTTCAGAACTCGCCGCCGGTGACGCATTGATCCCGGTCAGCCCGCGCCAAACCGGCGGAGCAAGTCCTTGACTCCGCTCCTGTCCTTCACTCCAAAGGCCTATGCGCAAAGGTCGAAGGCAGTTGACGTCCTTTCCTGATGTCTGGCTCCAGGGTAGGAACTGGCTGATGACCTGGCTCTTTATGGTCGGCTTCGCTGCAACTTGACAAGCCTATCCCAGCCGGGCATCGTTGGTATGGACCGCGATTCCTCACACGCGCCGGCCCGCGGGCGGCACGGGTTCGACATGCACAGCCAGTAAGAACGCCGTTCGCTGACCGAAATGACCCAAGTGAGCGAAATGACCAAAGTGAGCTCGATGATTCAGATGACGAGTGAATAGTGAAGTGATGTTTTGCCGACCAACCCATTCGTGTGATCTCAAGAGCCGCACGTTTTCGGAGAGTGGAGAGGGATTCCAAGTCCGGTTCCCCCTCGCCCCCATAAGGGGAGAGGGGGCCGGGGGGTGAGGGGCCGAGGCTGTTGCCAATGCGAAAGCACCGCCCCTCACCCCGGTCGCGTAAGCGACCGACCCTCTACCCGCCCGGGGGAGAGGGTGTCCTACCGACTGCGACAACGCAGCACTCCAGCTAACTCCCCGCAAATTCACGTGTTCGTCGAGCACGCGGACGGCGTCCGGCGAGACCCGTTGTACACTGAATCCAGCCCTCGGAGAGGGGCGGGAGTCTGCGTCTGATGATCGTCTTGTCGAGTCTTGCCATGTTGGCGGCGTCCATGAGCCATGACGTCGCGCCGGTCGAGCTACTGATCGGGAAGCCCGGGCTTAGGCAATCCTCGGTGATCCGCGCGATCCGAGGGGTCGCGAAGCTTGTCGAGAAGGACGCCTCCGGGCTGTTCCGGATCCGCTTGCTGCCCGGCGTCGACCGCCGCGAGGGGCAAAACCTGATCGCGAGGCGCGGTATCTATCTGCAGTTCGATCTCGCGGCGACGCACGTCGACCCGAACTCGCTGCCCTCGGTCAGTGCCCACATCGGCTACCTGAAGGGAGTCGCCAAGCTCCAGCCGGGAGCCGACGAGGAAGAGGCCGCCGACTTCTACGAAGCGCTCAAGGCGTACCTCGAGCCCCGGATCGACAAGACGGGCAAGCTGCCGCACCAGGCCTACATCGAAGCGGCCGCCCACCGCGACCAGATGCCGTCGCCGCCCGACCAAGTGGTCGGTTCGTGGTCCCACCAGGGGCCACTCAACATGGACGTCCCCTACCAGCAGTATTACGGAGTGCCGCCGCTTAGCGGGCGCAAGAACGACATCGCCTACGCGCCGACCAACCCGAACACGATCTACACCGCCTCGGCTGGAGGTGGAATCTGGAAGTCGACCGACGGCGGCTCGACCTGGGCGCCCAAGAGCGATGGCTGGCCGTATCTGCACACGAGCTCGGTCGCGGTTTCACCGACCAACGAGAACCTCGTGCTGGCCGGAACCGGCGACTACGTGGGCTTCTTCACCGCCCAGACGTTCGGCATCATGCGCTCGACCGACGGAGGAGCCACCTGGACCAATGTCGGCAACTCCGACTTCGGAACCAAGATCGTCAGCAAGATCCTGTTCGACCCCACCCAGCCGAACGTCGTCCTCGCGTCGACCGGCCGTGGCGGCTCGGCGACCGGAGACATCTGGCGATCGACCGACGCCGGCCTCACGTGGGCGCGCACGAACGCGATCGACGGGAACTGGGACGACCTCGACGTGGCCTATCTCGAGGAAACGCCGGGAGTGAGACGGATGTGGGGAATCGGGGGCGGCAGCACCCGCATCGCCTACAGCATCGACCACGGCGCGACCTGGGTTCCGGTCGCGACGCCTGCGCTGCTCAGCGCCACTGAGCCCCTCACCAACATCGCCGCTTCGCGTGCCGACGCAGACGGGGTGTACGTCGTGGGCCCGACCAACAACAAGGTGCTGCGCTCGAACGACGGGGGGGCGACGTGGACCGACATCACCGGCCCGAGCATGACCTGGAGCCAAGACACCTACAACCTGCACGTGACCGTCGGCGGAAACACGCCGTCCGGCACACGAGCGCAGGGCTCGAGGCCGATCGACGTGGTCTATGTCGGACTGATCACCGTCTACGCGACCGACGACGGCGGCGCGACCTGGGTCGACATCGCCCGCACTGCCACGTCGACCTCGAAGTGGCACAACGATCAGCACTGCATGACGCCCCACCCGACGCTCTCGCACCAGGGGATGGTTGGAGGAGATGGAGGGTTGGCGAAGTTCACCTATAACCCAACCACGAACTCCGCGACGTTCACGCCGATCAACCAGACGATCTCCGACGAGCAGTTCTACGCGATCGCCGTGCACCCTACCGACTTCAACTACGTCATGGGTGGGACCCAGGACAACGCGTCGCCCGCCTCTCGCGGCAACCTGGCTGCGTGGGACAACCTGTACGCAGGGGATGGCTGCTATTGCGGGTTCAACCGGTCGACGCCGGGCGTGCACTACACGACCTCGCAGAGCGGCTCCGTCTATCGCTACGACACGCCGCTCGACACGACCGCGACGTCGATCTCGCCTGGCGGTTCGGCCCCGTTCGTGACGCCGCTTGCGATGGGGAACACCAACTACACGGACCCGTTCACGACCACCGGCAACCTGCTCCGACGCTACACCGGTTCGGGCTGGGTCGCCTCGACGACCACTCTCAGCTCGAACGCGAGCCAGATCTGCGTCAGCAGGACGAATGGCCAGCGGATCTTTACGGTTCACGGGAACGGCGACGTCTACATGTCGAACGACAACGGGGTGACGCTGACGAAGATCGACGGCAACTTGCCGAACGTTGCGGTCGGCGCGGTTTACGAATCGCCTTATGCCGCGTTCGACGTGGTGGCGGTGCTGAAGACGACGAGCGGCTCGGTCGGTCGAGCGTATCGGTGCACGAACGTGAACGTCCCGTCACCGTCTTGGGTGGATATCTCGGGCAGCGGCGCGACCGCGCTTCCCAAGATCCCGTTCAACACGGTGGTGTGGGACCCCTACGGCTCCGCGATCCTGTACGCGGGTTCGGACATTGGATGCTTCATGTCGACGAACCTCGGCGCGACGTGGTCGAATATGAACACGTTGGGGCTGCCGAACGTGCACGTGAACCAGCTGGTGGTGTCGAACGGCAACCAGTGGCTGTACGCTGGCACCTACGGGCGGGGTATCTGGCGGATCGCGCTCGGGCCCTAGGAGGGGTCTGGGCTCGGAAGGCGCTCCGTGACCGAGAGCAGCTTCGGAAAAGGCTTGTGCGGCTCGTGCTGATACCAGTACGCGGTCGACGAGTAGTCGTTCGACAGCTTGTTCGCGTGGCCGTGCTCGATGGTGACCCGGATCGACTTCCGGAAGCGAACCGGGTCCTCGATGTGGAACCGGTACATCGAGTTCTTGCCGCTCCAAGGCCATTCTGAGTTGCCAGAGTAGACCGTGACTCCGTGATAGGGGGCGCAGTACACCGTGCGCGGGCAGAAGGCGGTGTTGAAGTAATCCTCGGTACCGGTTCCGTGCAGTGCCGGTGGCCACGGTTCGCCATCCACGAAGATCATGTCGTCGCCTTCGCCGTACCAGTCGTTCGGCTGGCGCTCGAAGACGTCGACGTTCAGGTTGCACCCGACGTAGATGCCGTCGCCCTCGGCTTCGAGGATCACGTAGTTGTCGTCGCCGGTGACGTTCGGGCGCCGGGACCAGATGTCCCACAGATTGTCGTTGGTGAGCCGCTCGGTGAGCCAGCCTTCGGTCATCGCTTCCCGTCGCCACTGTGCATGGAAACGGGCGGGCTTCTGAGAGGGCTCCGGAGGCGGCGTAGCCGAAGTGTCGCCCTCCCCGCCCGTGTACTCCTCGTAGTCGATGTAGAAGTAGACGTTGACCGCTTTGTCGGTCTCGCTCTCCAGGGTGATACGGGCGGAGTCGAACGGCATTGGGAACCAGCAGTTCATCCCGCGCCCGTCCTGCGGACTCATCTGGAGTGGGAGGGAAATGAAGTCCTTGAAGATGCCGTGTCCGATGCCAAAGAAGTCGCCCAGCGGGACCTCGACGGAGGGATGCTCTTCGCCGTCCCAATAGGCGCGGAGGACGAGCTTGCGAGGAAACTCGTCGTCGTTTCCGATGGTCATCCAGATGTGTTTGATGCACCCTGGCGTCGCGCTCTCCATGAGGGTGAGGGTCTCGCCCGGGTTCAGCGTCCACCAGTCCGAGTTGTTTCCGTCGCGGTCGAAGCTCGACGCGCGGCGCGATCGGTAGTCGCGCAGGAATGGCAGTGACCCAAGCGTGGTGTGGCCGATCATCAGCGTCCTCGGAAAAGGCTGCCGAGCAGCCCCCTGACCAACGACCGGCCCAGCTGCGACCCGGCGGAGCGCATCACCGACTTCGCGGTCGCCTCGAGGACGGTGTCCGATCGACGGGTTCCGGTTCGACGGGGTGGCGCGGTCGGCTCTCCCTCTTCCGGTCCCTGGTATTCGTGGCGAGTGACGGCTGCTTGATCGGCCTTGGCCTTCAAGGTCTCGTAAGCCGAGTCGCGATCGATGGTCCGGTCGTATTTGCCACCGACGGGAGACCCGTTGACGGCTTGTTGGCGTGTCGCCGGGTCGCAAGGGCCGATGTGCGATTGGGGCGGCACGATCAGGCAGTCCTGGACTTCCATCGGGATTCCCCCGTCCATCAGGCACGAGACCAGAGCTTGGCCGACTCCTAGCTGGGTGATCTTCTCGGCGGTGACGAACGCGGGATTGGGACGGAATGTGTCGGCCGCCGTCTGCACCGCCTTCTGGTCGCGCGGGGTGAAAGCTCGGAGGGCATGTTGGACGCGGTTGCCCAGCTGGCCAAGGACAGAGTCGGGGATGTCGAGCGGGTTCTGGGTGACCCAGTACACGCCCACACCCTTCGATCGGATGAGCCGCACAACCTGCTCGACCTTCTGAACGAGCGCCGGAGACGCGTCGGTGAACAGCAGGTGCGCCTCGTCGAAGAAGAAGACGAGCCGCGGATGGTCGGGATCGCCGACTTCAGGCAGCTCCTCGAAGAGCTCCGAGAGCAGCCAAAGCAGGAACGTCGAGTAAAGCCTCGGGTTCTGCATCAGCTTGTCGGCGGCAAGGATGTTGATCGTTCCGCGTCCGTCGGCGCTCGTTCGCATCATGTCGCCAAGCTGGAGGGCGGGCTCGCCGAAGAACTTGTCGGCTCCCTGCTGCTCGAGGACCAGCAAGTCGCGCTGGATGGTGCCGACGGTGGCCGGGCTGACGTTGCCGTACTCGCGGGTGAGCTCCTGTGCGTGCTCGGCCACGTGGGCGAGCATCGCCCGCAAATCCTTGAGATCGAGCAGAAGCAGTCCTTCATCGTCGGCGAGCTTGAATGCGAGGTTCAGCACGCCTTCCTGAACGTCGTTCAATCCCATGAGGCGGGCCAGTAACAGAGGCCCCATCTCGCTGATCGTCGTCCGGATTGGGTGGCCCTGTTCACCCCAGAGATCCCAGAAGACGGTCGGAAAGGGTCGGAATCCGCGGGAGGTCAGTCCCATCTGCTCGAGGCGGGCGTCGATCTTCGGATTGCCCCCGCCGGCCTGGCTCATACCGCTCAGGTCACCCTTGACGTCGGCCATGAAAACAGGGGTGCCCATCTCCGAGAAGCCCTCGGCGAGGGTCTGGAGCGTCACCGTCTTGCCGGTGCCGGTGGCTCCGGTAATCAGCCCGTGCCGGTTGCCGTACTTGGCCAGAAGGGGGACGGGATGATCGCTATGTCCAACGACGATCTGCAGCGGGTCTGCCATCACCCCTAACGGTACCCCCGAGGCTCAGCGTGAGACGATGCTCAGTGCGGTTCCCGGGCGAACGACGACCTCCTTCTTGAAGGTGATCGTTTTCAAGCGATCGGATGCCGTCACCGCGTAGGAAACCGGCTTCCCGCCGATGTTCACCGCTGCCACCGCGTCGAGTGGCACGCTCAGCTCGCGAAGGCGGAGCTTGCCATGGCGAACGTCGATCTGGCAGGTGTCGGCGTCAAGCACGACCGTTCCCCAACCTTCGCCACACACGAAAGGCGCTCTGAACGGACCCGCCAACTTAGGGTCGAACCGGAGCGACCGCCTCGGGCCATGGAACGAGAACCCGCACAGGGTCAGGAATGCGCCATAGGAAGCCATCGATCGCGCGTAGTGGTCCGAGCACTCGATCTCGTTGTAGGGATTGCGTTTCGACGGAGCGTATCGGTCATGGAGTGACCGAACGACCGTCAATCCCTCGTCCAGCAGCCCCTCCGCGATCATGTGGGCGGCGGCTTGATACTCGAAGCCGTTCATGCACTCGTTGTAGTAGCC
>WBZR01003587.1_pt1 | contig 13745 bp, 9 predicted proteins | sample 5204231 | NCBI WGS metagenome assembly WBZR01 (sample SAMN12412403, study PRJNA552823) | activated sludge metagenome | isolation source: activated sludge from anammox sidestream of wastewater treatment plant... | place: USA: Virginia | collected 2017-08 | reverse complement strand
CATGCCATCTCACGCACCAGAAGGCGCGTCACATCGGGAAGATCCTATCCCAGAGCCTTCCGCCACAAGCCCCACCGCCACGCCAGCTACCGACCGGTGAGGGCGTGATGCTAAGTTGACAGCATTGAGGTACGGGGCAGTTCCACCGAGCGAGTCGTGTAGCATCAGCCGCGGGCGAAACGGGCCGGGCGTCTCGTTTTCATGGACAATCAGGACGAAGGGGAATGACATGCGATGCATCAGACTCATTGGGCTGACGATGCTTGGGCTTCTGGCAACGAGCGCAATGGCCATCGAGCCACTGCCGATGCCGGGACCGATCCTCGACGTGACGCCATCCAGTGGCGGCAACATCCGGGTCGAGGTGCTGTCGAGCGCGGATGACGGACTGCTGCCGCGGGTTCTCGACATGCCGCCCCTCGACCAGATTCCGCCGATGCCGATGCCCGATCGTGGCAAGGCCTGGAGTGCCGGTGGTGATCCAGGTGGGGTGATGTTTCACGATGCCACGACTGGCGAAACCGCGACGTGGCCGCTCTCGCCGCAGCGATCGGGGCTGAGCTTCGCGCATTCGCCCGAACCCAACTACACGGGTGTGGGCGGGAGCGTTCCGGGTGCGGCCGGCGATGGCGGTCCGACCCTGAACGGCTTTGGCAGCATGACCGTTGCCGGCGGACTCGGCTCCTGGCCACGCAGCGGCAACGTCAAGCTCTTCATGAAGTTCACCGATACCAGCAACGCCGTCTTGTGGTACACCTGTTCGGGCTCGATGGCCGATGCCGGCGTGGTGCAGACCGCAGCACATTGCGTCTATGCGCGCAATCCGGACGGGCACGACGTCTTCGACTGGGCCGACATCATCTACGTCTACCCGGCCTGGGACGGCGTCGGCACGGAATGGGCGCCGCCCGGGAGTGAGGAAGTCATCCAGAACTTCGGGTATGCCTACGGAACCCAGTGGCTCGCTGGTTCCAATTACATCAACAACGGTGATTGGGATTCCGATGCCGGCCTGATCGGCATCACCCGCGGCAACAGCCGCATGGCCGGAATGCTGACTGGCTGGTTTGGCTGGGCCTGGGGCGACGACTGCGCTTCAATCCAGGCGCGCACCTACAACAACTTCAGTTATCCGGCGGAAAGCTGCGGCGGTGGCTTGCACACCGGTCGCACGATGTACTACTGGAGCGGAACCTTCGATGCCTGCCCTGGCAACCAGTTGCAGATCAATACCACGCCAAGCTGCACCACCGCGCTCTGGGGTGGCATGTCGGGTTCGGGGGCGTACTATCTCAACAATGAAGGCAACCGCCTGGTGCACGCGGTCGCATCCAATTCCAATCGCAACACCTATGGCGCCTACGCCAGGCTGTGGGAGCAGTTCGTGATCGACCGGACCACGTTCGTCAACAACGTGCGCGGCAACAGTTTCGATCTGGAAGCCCTGCAACTGCGATTTCCCGGCAGTAACGTGGTTGCCGCCGGCAACTCGATGGGCCCCGGCAACGGCAGCGTTGTCATTGCCAATGCAACCAATGCGGATCCGGCCGCGAGCACCTACACGCTGCGGGTCTACCTGTCGACCAACAACAACATCACCACCTCGGACACGCTGCTGGCGACGTGGAACTACAGTTCTGTCGACTTCGCACCGATGCAGTTGATCAACTTCAGCGTGCCGCCGCCGGTGATTCCGGCCTCGACGCCGGCGGGCACCTACTGGCTTGGCGTCATCCTCGATCCGGCCACCGATGGCACCAGCAGCAACAACGATTCCAGTGGCTGGGATGCGCAGCGCATCACGGTGCTACCCCGGGCACTGTTCAAGAACGGATTCGAGTGAGATGGAGTTGCCCGACATGATGGCGACAGGTGCATGAGGTTCAGCATCGGCGCCGGCACACGCCGGATCGAAGGTTTTCAGAGTGTCGACATCGATCCGGCCTTGAAGCCGGACATCGTCGCCGACATCAGCCGGCCCCTGCCGTTTCCCGATGCCAGCGTCGAGTGCCTGTTCTGCGAGGAGGTGCTGTCGCAGATCGATCCGGTTGCCTGCGTCGGCTTCCTGCGTGAATGCGTGCGCGTGCTGCGGGCCGGCGGCGTGGTGCGGGTGCTGACGCCCGACCTCGCGCGCTTCGCCCGGGCCTACCTCGAACAGCCCGAATGGCTGGTGGCGATCTGGGACACGCACGTCGCGATCCCGCTCCATGCCGGCACTGCGGCGGAAGTGTTCAACATCGGCATGCGGGGTGTCGGACCCTTCGTCTACGACCGCGTCATCCTCGGCAGACTGGCTGCGGAAGCCGGCATGCACCTGCACGAATCGGGCTTCAACCAGTCCCTGCACCCGGCAATGCGCGGCATCGACATGCGCTCGCCGGAGGAAACCCTGACGATGTACCTCGAATTCACGCCGTTGCGTGATTCCACTCGAGTCTGACCGGCAGCTATCATCGCTGCGGGTTCGGCGTGGAATGTTGCAGCGGCAGCCATCACGCGAGCCGCTGACGGAGGTGCATCCATGATGGCGTGTCATCAGCAAGGTTCCCGGAATCGATGCCGGGAGTGCCCTCGTCGGGAGGGTGGATGCGCGTCCTGAAATACGCCGGTCTCGATGCCGGCCGCCTTGCACCCGCATTCGAGAAGCTGTGCGCGGCAATCGAGCGTGACGATTGGCGCAGCGCCGAAGTCAAGAAGCTCGCGCCCGGACCGTACTATCGCGCCAAGCTGGACGCTGCCAACCGTCTGCTGTTGAGCTTCGTGCGCCACGAGGGACGGGTTGCGTGCCTGGCGCTGGAGATCATCACCCAGCACGCCTACGAACGATCGCGTTTCCTGCGGGGCGCGAAGGTGGACGAGGCGCAGATCGAGGATGCGAGCGAGGCCGGCATCGCCACCGATGCCGCGCCGATCCGGTATCTGCACCCAACGCGCAGCGAGTTCCAGTGGCTGGACAAGCCGATTTCCTTCGACGACGCGCAGGAGGCGATTTACCGGCTCCCGGCGCCGTTGGTGCTGGTGGGTTCGGCCGGCTCGGGCAAGACCGCCTTGACGCTGGCCAGGTTGCGTCATGTGCCGGGCGAGGTACTGTATCTCACCCAGTCTCCGTGGCTGGCTCGCAATGCCCGCGACCTGTACTTCGCCGATGGATTTGATCGCCTGGGGCAGGAGATCGAATTCCTGTCGTGGCGCGAATTCCTGGAGACACTCAGGGTGCCGTCTGGGCGCGAGGTGGACTTTGTCGCCTTTCGCGACTGGTTTTCACGCCATCGCCAGCAATACCGATTCACCGACGCGCACCAGTGTCTGGAAGAGTTTCGTGGCGTCATTGGCAGCGAGCCGGAGGGCCCGCTTGCGCGCGCGGCCTACCTGGCCCTGGGGTCGCGGCAATCCATCTTTCCGCCCGAGCAGCGTGGCGCGATCCACGAATTGTTCGAAAAGTACCGGGGCTGGTTGGACCAGGCCGGGCTGTACGACAGCAATCTCATCGCACAGCAATGGCAGGCACTGGCCGATCCACGGTACGACTTCGTCGTCATCGACGAGGTGCAGGACTTCACCAACGCGCAATTGGCGTTGGCCCTGCGCTGCCTGCGCAAGCCGGGACAGTTCCTGCTGTGCGGTGACTCGAACCAGATCGTGCACCCGAATTTCTTCTCCTGGTCGGCGGTCAAGCGTCTTTTCTGGCGTGATCCCGCCCTTGCGGAGCGGCAGACACTGTCGGTGCTGGGCGTCAACTATCGCAATGCGCGCATGGTGTCGCGGATAGCCAACGACGTATTGAAGATCAAATACGCACGCTTTGGCTCGATCGATCGGGAAAGCAATCATCTGGTCGAGTCGGCTGCCGCAGAAGAGGGCGAGGTGCGGTTGATCGCCGACAAGGATGCGTTCAAGCGTGAACTCGATGCCCGCACGCGAGGGTCGACTCGCTATGCCGTACTGGTATTGCGTGACGAGGACAAATCCGCCGCGCGCAGCCATTTCCGCACCCCGTTGGTGTTCTCGGTGCATGAGGCCAAGGGTCTGGAATATCCGAACATCATCCTGTACCGGTTCATTTCCGATCAGCGCCCGGCTTACGCCGAACTGTGTGCCGGCGTCGAAGCGCAGGATCTGGCGGTCGAAACGCTGGACTATCGGCGCGCCAGAGACAAACAGGACAAGTCGCTGGAGGTGTGGAAGTTCTACGTCAACGCGCTGTATGTCGCCTTGACCCGCGCGGTCGAGCGCGTCTGGCTGGTCGAGTCGGACGTGGAGCACCCGCTCTTTGCGCTGTTGCGTCTGCGCGCGGGCGAGGCGAGTCCGGAAATCCGCGAGCGGGCATCAAGCCAGGCCGAGTGGGAGCGCGAGGCTCATCGTCTGGAACAGCACGGCAAGCACGAGCAGGCCGAGGCCATCCGCAAGACCGTCTTGCGCGTCCGCCCGGTACCTTGGGCCGTGTGGAATCAGGCCACCATCGAGCCGATGATCGCGCGTGCCCTCGATCCGAAGGAGGTTTCCAGCAAGCTGCGCCAGCAGGTGCTGGATTTTGCCCTCTGGCACCGGCAGGAAAACTACCTGATTCGTCTCGCGCACGAGGCGCACTGGCCTCCGGCCGAGGCATTGCTCGCGCGCGCTCGCGAGGGCGGCATCCTCCATGCCATCGAGGCGCTCGATGCGCGTCATCTTGCAGGTTGGACGAAGCGGAATTTCAAGGAGATACTGGCCCAATGCGACCAGCACGGTGTCGATCACCGCACGGTCTTCGATACCACGCCCTTGATGATGGCCGCGCGCGCCGGCAATCCTGCCCTGGTCGATGCCCTGCTGGAGCGCGGCGCAGACATCGAGGCGCGCGACCTGTTTGGACAGACCCCCGCAATGCATGTGCTGGAAAGGGCAACGCTTGATCGAGACTACGCGAGCGGTGCATTCGGTGCAGTTTTCGTGCGTGTGCGCCCGCCCGTGCTGGACGTCGAGACCGATGGGCGGCTGGTGCGCCTGTACCCGCACCAGGGCGAGTACCTGGTGCTGATGCTCATGCTGTCCGGACTGAAAACCCTGTGTTCACAGTTGGTGCCTTCGCATGGACAGCGCTTCGATCGTCGCACCGGCTTCAATGCGGCATGGCTGATGCGCAATATCGAGGCGTTCCCGCATGTCGTGCTGCACGAAGAACGACGCAAGCGGGCCTGGTTCAACGCCGTTCTGGCGCGCGCCGAGATGAACAGCACCTATGCACCCGCGCGGCGGTTATGGGTGCGCACCCGTACAGGGTTCTATCTGCCGAATGCGGCACTGCAATTGCCGTTTGTCGCGGCGGATGGACAGGGAGGCTGGCAGCCGTGGCAGCACGCAATGAAGGTGGAGTTGGCCCTGGCCGGGACTACCCGCAGTTGGGCACAACGGCACATCCTGCACGCTTCGCAGGTGGCGATGGACGCGGCATCGGGTTCCCCGATCGCATCGCGCTGACGCGGATTTGCCAACACGGGGGACGGGTGGCGGTTTCGACCGGCCGGGCCGAAGGGACAATCGGATCTGGCGTGCGCGTGATGCTCAGGGCGCGCGCCCTGAGCCGCCCAGGATCAGGTTGGCACCGCGTTCGGCGATCATGTTGGTGGGAGCGTTGGTGTTGCCCGAGATCAGGCAGGGCATGACCGAGGCATCGATCACGCGCAGGCCCCCGATGCCGCGCACGCGCAGGTGCGGATCGACGACCGCGCCGTCGTCGCTGCCCATGCGGCAGGTGCCGATCGGGTGGTAGATGGTTTCGGCCTTGGCGCGGATGAAGGCGGTGATGTCGGCATCGCTCTTCGCCTGTGCACCGGGAAAGCGTTCGTCGCCGCGATACGGGTCGAAGGCGGCCTGGGCGAGGATGTCGCGGCTGATCTTCACGCCCTCGATCATGCCACGCAGGTCGGTGCCGGCGGGATCGGAAATGTAGTTGGCCTCGATCCGCATCTTGTCGCCGGCATTGGCCGAGGCCAGGCGCAGGCGGCCACGACTTTCGGGGCGCAGGACGCAGGCGTGCACGGTGTAGCCGTCACCATCGAGGCGGTTGCGGCCGTGATCGTCCAGTTGCACCGGCACGAAATGAAACTGCAGGTCGGGGCGTTCGTCGGGCGCCAGCGCGCTGCGCAGGAAGCCGCCGGCCTCGGCGATGTTGCTGGTGCCGGGGCCACGCCGGTGCACCAGCCAGTTCCAGCCGGTGGCGATCTCGCTGATGCGGTCGTAGCTGTCGCGGGTGCGACAGCGGGTCAGGGTGCAGATGTCGAGGTGGTCCTGGAGGTTCTGCCCGACGCCGGGCGCGTCGAGCTCGACCTTGATCCCGAGGCGGCGCAGTTCATCCGCCGGGCCGATGCCCGAGAGCATCAACAATTGCGGCGAGTTGATCGCACCGCCGGCCAGCAGCACTTCGCGCTCGGCGGTGTAGGCCATGGCCTTGCCGTTGACCGCGCAGACCACGCCGGTGGCGCGGCCGTTCTCGACCAGGATGCGATTGGCGAGCGCGCCGGTGACGATGCTGAGGTTGGGACGCCGGCGGATCGGATCGAGGTAGCCGGTGGCGGCCGAACAGCGCTCGCCGCGGCGCTGGGTGACCTGGTACCAGCCGATGCCGAGCTGACTTTCGCCGTTGAAATCGGGATTGTCGGCGTGGCCGGCCTCGACGCCGGCGCGGATGAAGGTCGAGGACAGGAGGTTCTTGTGGCGCAGGTCGTCGATCTTGAGCGGACCGTCGGCGCCGTGGAAGGCATTGGCGCCGCGGGTGTTGCCTTCGGCGTGGCGGAACCAGGGCAGCACCGTGTCCCAGTCCCAGCCGGTGGCGCCGTTCGCGGCCCAGTGCTCGTAGTCGATGCGGTGGCCGCGGATGTAGCACATCGCGTTGATCGAGCTGGAGCCGCCCAGCACCTTGCCGCGCGGCCACCACAGGCGGCGCCCGTTCAAGCGGGCTTCCGGCTCGGTGGTGTAATCCCAGTTGATGCGCCGGTTGTGGACCAGCATCGCGAGGCCGGCCGGCATGTGGATGAAGAGATTGCGATCCTTGCCGCCGGCTTCCAGCAGCAGCACGCGCGTACCCGGATCGGCACTGAGGCGATTGGCCAGCACGCAGCCTGCGGCACCGGCTCCCACGATGATGTAGTCGTACACGCAAGCACCTGCAACGGGAACGAGTCTGGAACCTAGCCCGGACCCCATAGAGCAAATGCTCGGGCTTGCGCGTGTGCGGGAAAGCGTGAGGCGTGTCCCGTCCGGGACGGGCAAATGTGCTGGCGATGTTGCAGTGCATCGGATACCGTGCGCGGCGGGGCGTGCTGGCAAGGCTCCGATCCGCTGACGATGGGCAAGACCACCGACCCGTGAACAGGCAATCCGATTCCAGCCCCGCCGCGGGCCTGCGGCAGGCGATTTCATTCCTCGGCGTGGATGTCCCGGCGCTGTGGTGGTCGCTGGTGTATTTCTTCAGCCTGCTCACCGGCTACTACGTGCTGCGTCCGGTGCGCGACGCCATGGGTGCCTCGGCCGACGCGCAGGCGGTGTTTCCGCCGGCGATGATCGACTGGGCCGCGCGCATGGGCTTCGAGCTGGGCGATTTCACCTTGCAGGTGCTGTTCACCGGCACCTTCATCTGCATGGTGCTGGCGCAGCCGATCTACGGCGCCCTGGTGTCGCACTTCCCGCGGCGCGTGTTCCTGCCGGTGGTGTACCTGTTCTTCATCGTCTGCCTGGTGTTCTTCCACTGGGCCTTCGATCATGCGATGCCGGGGCGCGGCGCGGCCTTCTTCATCTGGGTCGCGGTGTTCAACCTGTTCGCGGTGGCGGTGTTCTGGAGCTACATGGCGGATGTGTTCGACAACGACGGCGCGACCAAGGTCTATGGCTACATCGGTGCCGGCGGCACCATCGGTGCGCTGACCGGGCCGACGATCACCAACCTTCTGGCCGAGCGCATCGGTGTCGCCAACCTGCTGCTGGTCTCGGCCGGATTCCTGGCGCTTTGCCTGCTCTGCATCCTGAAGCTGCGGCCCTGGGCGCAGCGCCGCGAACAGCGGCATCGGGAGGCCAGCGGCGAAGCGGCGATGGGCGGCTCGACCCTCGCCGGGCTGCGCCTGGTGTGGCAGGACCCGTTGCTGCGCGCGTTGGCGATGCTGATGTTCTTCGGCGTCGGCATGGGTACCCTGCTGTACAACGAACAGGCGGCGATCGCGCGCCAGCTCGGCGTGGATGCGGCCCGCACCGCGTATTACGCGCGCCTCGACTGGGGCGTGAACCTCTTGACCATCGTGATCCAGGTGTTCGCCACGCGCTGGCTGCTGCGCCGCTATGGCGTCGCGCCGCTGCTGCTGATTCCCGCTTGCGCGATCCTGCTCGGCTTCTCCGTGCTCAGTGCCTCGCCGTTGCCGGCGCTGGTCTGGGTGGTGCAGGTGATGACCCGGGCGAGCGAGTTCTCGCTCGCCAAGCCGGCGCGCGAGACGATCTACACCCGGGTCGGGCGCGAGGCGCGCTACAAGGCCAAGGCGGTGATCGACACCGTGGTCTACCGTGGCGGTGACCTCAGCTTCGTCTGGCTGCACAAGCTGCTGGCCGGCTTCGGTTCCAGCGTGGTGTTCATGGCCGGCATCGGTGTGGCCTGCGGTGCAGCCTGGAGTGCCTGGCGAGTGATCCGTGAGCAGCAGGCCTTGCCGGATGGCGCGGTCGTGCCGGAGGTTCCAGCCGGGCGTGCGGCCTGATCCGGAGAGGCGACTCAGGCGCGCGTGGTCTTGGGTGACAGCCACATCATGATGCGGGCGCGGAACACGCGCTCACCCGCCGCGTCGTGGACATCGACGGTGACCGGAAGATCGTGGCCACTGGCGGATTCGGTCAGCGCGATATCGGGTGTGGCGATGGCACGCAGCGTGCCGCGGGCCTTCTTCAGGTATTCGACCGTCATGCCCTTGGGAATCCAGCGCATCGATGCCGGAAGCGAGGCCTCGACCATCAGCCCGCCGCTCAGTTCGGCGAGATTGCACAACGCGATCGCATGCACCGTGCCGATGTGGTTGCGCACCGCGCGCCGGTCATGGATCGTGGCTTCGCAGCAGCCCGGATCCAGACGCGTGATGCGTGGCCGAATGGTGGAAAAGTAAGGTGCCTTGAAGCACAGCAGGCGACTGAACAGCCAGTTTCCGGCGGGCAGGACGGAAAGGCGTCGGTACAGGGCGAGGGTCGAGCTCATGGCATGGGTCATCCTGCCGGCTGCATCCTCCGCCCATCGTGCAGACGGGCGGAGGATGTCTCGCTCAGGCCGCCTTGTCGCGGCGGACGGATTCGGGCGCGAAGCTGGCCGCGACCAGTTCGGAAGGATCGAAGTCATCGACGCTGACGGCGTCGAGCGTGAGGGCCTGCAACTCGTGCAGCATTTCGACCTCGGCCGCGCTCAGGATGCCCTTGATGCGGGCTTCGTGCAGGCGCGTCTCCGGCTCCATCGCCTCGATCTGACCGGCCTTGATCGCCTTGTGGAACTTGCGTTCGACCGGTTCGGCCGCGATCACCTTGGGCAGGGCGGCGTTGATGCGTCCGCCCGGATTGGTGGCGCACGGGGTCAGGAAGGTCCCGGCGCCGAGGCGGTCGCGGGCCTCGTTCGGAGCCAGCAGGAGGCTGGCGACGCGGTGGCCGAGGCGATCACCGGGCGCATGCGCGCGCCGGCCCCACGGGAACACCAGCAACCAGAGCATCCAGCCGACCGGACGGATCGGAAAGTTGCGCAGCGCCTCCGAGAGCGCCATCTCGATCTTGTGCACGGCGTCGTGGAAGGCCCAGGCCAGGAACGGACGATCGCTCGCCGGACGGCCCTCGTCCTCGTAGCGCTTGAGCATCGCACTGGCGATGTAGAGCTGGCTGAGCACGTCGCCCAGGCGCGCCGAGAGACGTTCCTTGAACTTGAGCTTGCCGCCGAGTGTGAGCATCGACACGTCCGAGACCAGCGCGAGGTTGGCCGAATAGCGGCTGAGCTTGCGGTAGTAGCGACGGGTGTAGGAATCGCCCGGCGCCGAGCCGATGACCGCGCCGCTGAGGCCGAGGACGAGGCTGCGCACCGCGTTCGAGATGGCGAAGCCGATGTGGCTGAACAGGGCGTGGTCGAACTCGCGCAGGCGGGTTTCCGGATCGGGATGGCGTGCCGCCTGCATTTCCTTGAGCACCCAGGGATGGCAGCGGATCGCGCCTTGGCCAAAGATCATCAGGCAGCGGGTCAGGATGTTGGCGCCTTCCACCGTGATCGAGATCGGAGCGGCCTGCCAGTTGCGTCCGGCGAAGTTGCGCGGTCCGAGCACGATGCCCTTGCCGCCGATCACGTCCATTACATCGCGAACGGTTTCGCGACCCTTTTCGGTGCAGTGGTACTTGGCGATGGCCGAGGGCACCGCGGGCTTCTCGCCGCGATCGACCGCGGCGGCCGTGGCGCGCGAGAGCGCACTGCCGGAATAGGCATTGCCGGCGATGCGTGCGAGCGCTTCCTCGACCCCTTCGAAGCGCCCGACCGACAGACCGAACTGCTTGCGGATGCGGGCGTAGGCGCCGGTGACGAGGGCGCCGGCACGCATGCTGCCCGAGGCGGTCGAGGGCAGGGTGATGGCGCGGCCAACCGACAGGCATTCGACCAGCATGCGCCAGCCGTGGCCGATGCAGTCCTCGCCGCCGATCAGGGCCGACAGCGGCAGAAACACGTCCTTGCCGCGCACCGGGCCGTTGAGGAAGGCGCAGTTCAGCGGCACATGGCGACGGCCGACGTCGAGTCCGGATGTTTCGCGCGGCATCAACGCCAGGGTGATGCCGCGATCCTCCGTGTCACCCAGCAGCTTGTCCGGATCGTGCAGGCGGAAGGCGAGGCCGATGACCGTGGCGACCGGAGCGAGGGTGATGTAGCGCTTGTCGAAGCTCAGGCGCACACCGAGTACTTTTTGTCCCTTCCACTCGCCCTCGCAGACGATGCCGTAGTCGGGCAGGGAAGTGGCGTCGGAACCGGCAAACGGGCCGGTCAGCGCGAAGCAGGGGATTTCGCGCGCATCGGCCAGACGCGGCAGGTAGTGGTTTTTCTGCTCATCGGTGCCGTAGTGCAGGATCAGCTCGGCCGGGCCGAGCGAATTGGGCACGCCGACCGTGGCCGAGAGCGTCGCCGAGGCCGAGGCGAGCTTGCCAATGACCTGGGCGTGGGCCGTGGCCGAGAAACCGAGGCCGCCGTACGACTTCGGGATGATCATGCCGAAGAACTTGTGCTTGCCGAGGAACTGCCAGATTTCCGGCGGCAGGTCGGCGCGAACGTGGGTGATCTCCCAGTCGTTGACCATGCGGCAGACCTCTTCCACCGGGCCATCGAGGAAGGCCTGCTCTTCCTGGGTCAACTCTGGCCGGGGCTGGTCGAGCAGTTGCTGCCAATCCGGCTTGCCCGAGAACAGTTCGCCTTCGAAGCCGACCGTGCCGGCGTCGAGCGCGGTCTGTTCGGTGTCCGAAAGCGTCGGCAGCATCCGGGTGTAGATCCGCAACAGCGGCGCGGTGATTCGGCTGCGGCGCAGGTCGGTGAGCAGGAGCGGCACCGACACCAGCGCCAGCAAGGCCGTGGCAACGAGGGTGGCGAGGACGCCGGCCTTCAGCGTCAAGCCGATCGCCAGCGCGACGACGCTCAGGATCGTCCAGGTCTTGAGACGGGTGCGCAGGTAGGCGGCGACCATGCCGGCCAGCAGCAGGGCGAGAAAGGGAAGGAGCGTGCTCATTTCGGGCCTCCGGGGAAAGGGGTGCTGCCGGGCGACAGCGTCTCTAGGAAAGCAAGGATCGTTCGAGTAAATGCGTCATTGTCGTCGCCGACCACCATGTGGGTGGCTTCGGGCAGGCGTGCATGACGGGCGTGCGGCACAAGATCCAGGAATTCCTCGACGTGGCTGTCCTTCACCAATTCGCTGCGGCCACCGCTGACCAGCAGGGTCGGCACGGCGATGCGGCGCGCGGCTTCCAGCAGTTCGCCCTGTTGCTCCTCGCCACCGCGGCCGATCGAATCGATCAGGCGCGGATCCCAGTGCCAGCGCCAGCGCCCGTCGCCGCGACGCACCAGCAGGCGTTCGAGGTCGGCGGGCGACTTGCGCTGGGCGCGATGCGGCAGGTAGGCAGAAATGGCGTCGGCGGCCTCTTCGAGGCTGGCAAAGCCCTGCGGATGCGCCGTCATGAAGCCGAGGATGCGTTCCACCCCGCGCGCTTCCCAACGTGGGGTGATGTCCACCAACACCAGGGCACGAAACGGCGGTGGATCGCGGTGGCCCTGGGCATGCAGGCCCAGCAGGCCGCCCATCGAGGCTCCGACCAGCACGGGTGGTTGGCGCTGGCTGTCGGCAAGGCCGGCGAGGTCGGCGATGAACTGCTCCATCCGATAGGGTTCGTCCGGCGCATTCCAGAGGCTTTCACCATGGCCCCGGGCATCGAACGTGGTGCCAGAATAGCCTGCCTGCGCCAGATGGCTCGCGGCCCGCTGCCAGGCCAGACGGGTCTGGCCGAAACCGTGTGCGAACAGCAAGTCGGGGCGGGAATCACGGCCGGGGAATCGATCCATCGCAAGCGCCGGGTTCGGCGTGGTCGTGGTGGAATGCGTGACGGGAAAAAATTGCGCTACCATACGCACAAGTATCGATTTACTGCCCCTCATTGTCAATACGGCTGCGTATGGTTTTGTGTTCCCGGCATGTTCGGGAAGCCGCGTGGCCGAGGACCCGTGCAAGGCTTTCACGATGAATGCAACCCTTTCCGCCAAACCCGAACGTGGCAGCCGCCTGAGCGCCACCGACTGGGCTCAGGCCGCACTCGATGTCATTGCCGAGGAAGGCGTCAACGCGGTTGCGGTGGAGCCGCTGGCGCGTCGATTGGGCGTCACCAAGGGCAGTTTCTACTGGCATTTCCCCTCGCGCGACGCCCTGCTGCGCACCGCGCTGGAGCACTGGGAGCAGGGCGAGCAGGATGACCTCTTCGTCCAGCTCGAAGCGATCGCCGATCCACGCGTGCGCATGGGCGAACTGTTCCGCCGGGTCGCGCACGAGCCGCGCTCACACATCATCTATTCGGCCCTGCTCCAGGCCCTCGACCACCCGATCGTGCAGCCGGTGATGCAGCGCGTGTCCAAGCGTCGCCTCGACTACCTCGTGCTCGCCTTCCGCCAGCTCGGCATGGCGAAACTGGATGCCCCGCATCGTGCCCATCTCACCTATGCGGCCTATGTCGGCTTCCTCCAGCTCACCCTGCAACTGCGCCAGCCGCGTTTGCAGCAGGTCGAGTTCGAGGCCTACGTCGACCACATGATGGCGACCCTGATCCCGAGTGATGCCTGATAGGCAAAGGATTTTCCACTCCCGGGAGTGTTGCAAAAAAACCACATTGTGGCGGGATTCACCATCGTCCACTTCCAACATTAAAATTTTGTTGTTACGATGTGGCGTCGCCGTGCAGCCTTGCAACCTTGCAACCTTGCCTGTCGTTTTGCGGCGCGATTCAATCACTGACGTGGGGAGTGTCCTGCGTCGGACAACCAACACCACACACAATCGTTGGAGAGAAACAATGAAGTTGACCCGAAACCTGCTGAGCGACGCCGTTCGCACCCAATGCTGTCAACTTAGCATCACGCCCTCACCGGTCGGTAGCTGGCGTGGCGGTGGGGCTTGTGGCGGAAGGCTCTGGGATAGGATCTTCCCGGTGTGACGCGCCTTCTGGTGCGCGAGATGGCATGGAGCACTTCGGGCAGC
>WBZR01003585.1_pt1 | contig 13751 bp, 12 predicted proteins | sample 5204231 | NCBI WGS metagenome assembly WBZR01 (sample SAMN12412403, study PRJNA552823) | activated sludge metagenome | isolation source: activated sludge from anammox sidestream of wastewater treatment plant... | place: USA: Virginia | collected 2017-08 | reverse complement strand
AGCCACCGTAGCGACTTAAGGCTACCAACAGCCGCCACTGCGCATCCGGGCAGGCCTCAATCACGCAGTCGATCACCTCGCGCGTTATAAAAGCGAGGCGATCTTTGTTCGACTGCCCACCAGCCTTAATCCCTTCAAAGGGATTATGTTCGATTAATTCCCACCGCATCGCTTTCTTGAAAATGGTTCGTACTGCCTTTACCACACGTGCAATCGTGCTATCTGCTAGTCGGTGCTTAATCATGTACTCATGCCACTTATCCGCATCGGCGCGAGTGATTTTCCCAAGTACTGTAGAGGCATCAAAGTAGCTAAGCAGGTAACGCCGCACTTGCTTATAGTTCTTGATCGTGTTCGGCTTTTTGTTCGTGAGACTGGCTATGTACTGATCCAGCCATCCCTCCAGCGTCGTACAGGCCTGTTTTTTACGCGGACCAACCAGACCCACGGCCATCAACCGATTGTAGAGAACATCGCTGACGACATGGCCCAGCCAGTGAGCCGTGTCACGATCCACTTCATAGCCGCCAATCCTGGCATTATTGATCGCCTCGATCTTGGTCAGGATCGAATCGCTATCCTTGCGGCTGATCGCACCCAGGTAAATCGTTCGACGTGTTCCAGCCCTGTCGTAGAACATGATCCGTTTTTTACCGTTGGAACCTGTACTTAAACTCGCCATATCAAGCACCTGCCTTGTCGCATAGAATCATCACCCAGTTACAGTCAATTGCTACACAAAGCAACCCAAATCAGCCTGTGGTTATTGTAAATTGCCACCAGCTTCTTGATTCGCAGCGCACTTCGCACCTTGCACTTTGTGCTTATCGATGAGCGCCTGCAGATCAGCAGTGGCGTAAAGTGTTGCCCTGCCAATCCTTATTGCAGGTAGCACACCGGCCTCCGTCCAGTTGCGGATCGTTCGGTCACAAACGCCCAGCAGTTTGGCCACCTCTTTGGTGCGTAGGGTCAGTCGTGGCGCTTGGCTGATGTCTGGTTGTCGGAATAAAGGGTTATTTGACATACTTCGTCTGCTCCTTTGGCCCGTCGGCCGTTATTGCACTCGATTTGCACTGTGGTGCGCAACAGTGCTAGCTGTTTTCCACTATTTCTATTACATACCCGACCAAAGCTCGAAATGGCGGGAGTGATCCGCAAAAATCCTTTCCGCAGCGCAGTCCAGTCCAACCACCGTATCCCCGCGTGCAGCAGGTTCGCTAAGCTCAGCTGTTTCACTTGAGGAGAGCGACCAAATACGAATAATGGCTGTGGTATCGGGCAGATCATTCACGGCCAGACGCAGCGGGGGTGCTTGGGGAAGCCTATGGCGGCCAAATGCGATGAGATCATGACGATGGACGAGCTGGCGGAGTACCTGAAGATGTCCAAGTTCACGCTCTACAAGCTCACAGCCCCGACGCGCCCACCGTTCGTGGGGAAGGTCAGCTCGAACGCGACATCTGGGAACTCGACCAGACGGTGGCTTCGCTGACCGAGAACCTTGACCCGGCCAACCTGCCGCTGCTTAACGGCAAGCTCACGCAACTTCGCAGGCGGCGTGAGCATCTGGAGGCAGAGCTGCGCAACGTCCGTATCGAGACCGGCGGGACTGACGAGGAGGAGATTCGCAAGTGGGCTCGCAAGCTAATCGCCCTGTTCGCCGAGACCGTGGATGGCCGTCGGGACTTTCAGGCCCGGCAGATCGTGGGGACCTACATCGAGAAAATTGTTGTCACGCCGGAAACACGAGAAGGCGAAATCCACCTCAACCCCGTGGCCTATGGCGAGCTGGATCTTGCGACCTTGGAGCGGAATGGTGTGCGCGTCCGCCAGGGGCTAGAGAGCGATCCGGTGGGATACCCGGGCGAGGCAGCCAGCGATGCTCCGTGCATAAACGAAAACGCCACCGGCTGTTACGCCGGTGACGTTGTAGTAGTGTGTACGTAACCGTGTTCAGCGGGGTCGAACCTAAAATGAAATCATCGTCCCGCGATAATCGAAAAAGTCTCGCGATGTCGGCCGTGGTCTGCTCCCAGCGATCGCGATTCGACGCATTGCTGTCGAACCAGACTGGCCGAGACAGCCGCGACTGTCGGTCCGGTCATCGTTCCCACTTGCGGCAGTACTTGAGGTTGTACTCCACAATCTTCTGGTAGTACGCAGCTGGGTCTTCGCTTTTCTCCCGAAGCAGTTTCTCCACGCACTGGCACGCATTGACCATGATCTTCTTCATCTCGTCGTCGGTGATGCGGCTCAGATCGGGGTTATCCAGCAGTTCCGATGGTTTGCCCGCGTGCAAGTCCTCAATGGAGCCGTTGCGGAAGGCGCAGGCGACAATCGCGTTGGCCTCGTCGCGGAGCGTGAATCCGCCGGGGAAGAACTGCTCGACCGCTTTGCGGAACGCCTCGTAGCCATCGCTCATCGCGTCACCTCGTCCTTGGTCACTCGCCACAGCGGATCGAGCTTACCGCATGGGCGGCCCCTGCCAAAGTTCGTCTCTCCGAACCAACCCGCGCGCGGGTCCCGTGAACCAAACGCAACGGCGGGCGTATTGGTGGGTAGACTTTGCGCGCGACCTCGACTATACTGAGTCTCAAATGCGCATGCGTTCGGCACAACCTCTGCTCGTCATTCTGATTTTGACGGGCTATCTGTTCTCACTCGGGGGATTGCCCGGAGTGAGCGTGTTGTGCTATGGGGCTGACGGCCACGTCGCTAGAGAGCCAGCGGGCACGCCCTGCGTAACTCCGTCGGACGGTGAGTTGTCGAATGCGGACTCCGGACGCGGAGTTGCCGACGCGACCAGCGTGTCCTGCATCGACATTCCTGTCTCGGTAAAGACCGATAACGTACCCGCATCGCGTTCATCGGAAGAGCGAAGCACCGTCGCCAAGGCTTTGTTCCTAGCGGTGCTTTTCACACATGCGGACGTAACCGCCCCGGTCGCACGGATTTCCCCATTCTGGTCAGCGCCGTTCCCCGCCAGTGATTCGCGCGCTGTGCTGCGCACGATCATCCTGCTGGTGTAAACCCAATCCCACCGCTAGGAGCGGTCAGCGGACCCTGACAGGGTTTTGCTGCATCGTTTGTTTGTCCCCGTCGTGATTGCGACGCGTGATTCGCAGTTGGACTCTGCGCTCTGAATCGAGCTTCCCAGGAGATACTGGAATGGTGCATTTGAGGACATGGTGGGCGCTGGCCCTGGTGCCGCTGATCGCGGGCTGTTCGCTCAAGCCGCAATGGCCGGACCCGGAACTCGACGCGGCGCGGTTGACCGGCGAGTCTGAGCCGATCGTGATTGACACGACCGGGGGGACTCTTGATGCCCCCGCTTTGAGCGGCGAGAGCCTGCGGCGAGCCGACGCCATCCGCCTGGCGCTGACCACGTCGCCGGCCATCCAGGCAGCGCTGGCACGGGTCCGTCAAGCCTACGCAGAGGCCCACCAGGAACGACTGCTGCCCAATCCGGTGCTTACCGTCGTGCTGAAGTTCCCGACCAGCGGCGGCGCGCCCACGGTGGAGCCTGGGATCGCGGCCGACCTGCTGGCGCTGCTGCAGAAGCCCGGCAAGGTGGAGGCGGCGGACCATCGGCTGCGTGCCGCCAGCGCCGAGGCGGTGGTGGTGGTCCTCGACGTATTGGCGTTGGTCCAGGACCGCTACGCCCAGGTGCAGTCGCTGGAAGCCGTAATGCCAGTGCTCGAGGAGCGGCGGCGGCTCACCGACCGTCTCCTGGACGTTGCCCGCTCGCGTCTCAAGGGCGGCGAAGGCACGCGCCTGGACGTGACGACGCTGGAGACGCAGAAGGTTGAACTGGAAGTCGAGATCGCTGAGCGTCAGCTCGAACGCCGGGAGGCGAGGCTGGAGTTGGCCCGCCTCATTGGGCGGCCCAGTGGTGCCACAGAATGGCGGCTTGAGGGATGGAGCGAGCCGGTGCCTGGCGGTACGGAGGAACGAGCGTGGGTGCAGGCTGGTCTGGACCATCGCCCGGAGATCGCGGCCAAGATGTGGGAACTTAGGGCTTTGGGGGTGGAGTTCCGCCAAGCCCGCTGGGATGTTCTCGCGGGAACCGAGGTCGGGGTGAACGCAGAAGGTACAGCGGAGGCCGGAGCTGAGGACTGGACCATTGGCCCAGCGCTGGTGGTGCCGCTGCCGATCTTTGACTGGGGGCAAGCCAAGCGTGAGCTGGTCAGCGCTCGCCAACTGGAAACGGCTCACAAACTCACCGACGCGCGACGCCAAGTGGTGGAGGAAGTGCGCCGCTCCCATGCGGCGTATCGCGCGGCAGTCGATGCGCGGAAGCGCGTCCGCGAAGAACTGATCCCCTTGCTGGAGCGGCGGCGGAGCGAGGCCGAATCCCAGTACCGCGCCGGCCAAAGCGACATCATCCCTCTGATCCTGGCCGACCAGGACCTGCAGACCGCGCGGGCGAAACTGATCGAACTGGAGCGTCGGACGGCGGTGTCGCAGTCGCGGCTCCAACGGGCGGTCGGCGGGCCGGGCGTATCGGCCGCGAGTCCCGCGACGCAACCGTCATCGGCACCTTCCACTCAACCAAACAAGTAAGGACCTGACCATGAAGCGAACACGATTGCTGATCCTTCCCGTGCTGCTGGTATCACTGGGGCTTGTCGCAGGCTGCGACCGGGGCCAACCTCCGGAAGCCGCCGCCAGGAGCGAGAAGCAGGACGCCCACGGCGCGGACGATGGGCATGGGCACAACAAGAAGGACGCCCACGGCCATGCCGAGGGGAAACCCGCCCCCGAGGGCGAACACGGGGAGGAGGTCAAGCTCACGGCCGAAGGTGCGAAGAAGGCCGGCTTGCGGATCGAAACGGCCCGCAAGCATTCGCTGGTGGACACCATTCACGCCCCGGCGCGCGTGGCGTTCAATGCCGAGGGCATGGCCCATGTGGGCTCGCCCCTGTCCGGCCGGGTCTCCGAGATCAAGGTGAAGATCGGCGACAAGGTCAACAAGGGCGATGCGCTGCTGATCGTGCAGAGCCCCGACCTCGGCGAAGCGCAAAGCGACTACCTGCTCAAACGCATGGCCGTGGAGACCGCCGGCCCGGCGGTCGATCTGGCCAAAGCTGCCCACGAACGGGCCAAGGCGCTCTACGCCGAGAGCCAGGGCATCGCGCTGACGGAAGTTCAGAAGCGGGAAGCCGAATACAAAGCTGCCCTGGGCGCACAGATGGCGACCCAGGCCCAGGCGACTGCAGCCGAGAACCGCCTGCACATGTTGGGGATGGATCAGCAGGCGGTTCAGGCGTTGGAGACTTCCAAGGAGATCGCGCCCCATTACACGGTCCACGCTCCGATCAACGGGCAGGTGATCGAACGCGAGGCCACGCTGGGCGAACTGGTCAATCCCGACCGTGAGGCCCTGCTGATTCTGGCCGATATGAGCACGTTGTGGGTCCTGGCCGACGTGCCCGAATCGCGCCTTAGCCACGTTGCACCGGGGGCCAAGACCCAAGTCTCAGTTCCAGCGCTGCCCGGCAAGTCGCTGGAGGGCACGGTTACCTTCATCGCCCCCACGTTGGACCCCAACACCCGTACCGTGTCGGTGCGCATCGAGGTCAAGGGCAACGGGCAGGGGCTGCGTCCGGGGATGTTCGCCCAAGCCGTCATCACCGAAGCCGGCGACGACGGCAAGCATGAACCGGTGCTGGCCATTCCCGAGGAAGCCACCCAACTGGTGGAGGGTGAACTGGTGGTCTTTGTGCCGGTGCCGGGCGAAGAGAACACCTTTGCCAAACGCCCTGTGAAAGTCGGTCCGGCCGTGGGCCGGCTGTTGCCGGTGGTGTCTGGACTCAAGGAAGGCGAAGCATTCGTTGCCGCCGGCAGCTTCATCCTGAAGGCCGAGCACGGCAAGAGCAGCGCCGGGCACGAACACTAAACCGAGGATTCCCCCATGAAAGAGATTAAAGCCATCATCCAGCCGCACATGCTCAGCAAGGTCATGGAGTCGCTCCGCGCGCTTCCGCACTTTCCAGGGGCGACGGTGAGTGACTGCCAGGGCCAGGGACGCGGCGAGGGCGCGGGCGGTCAGTTTGTGGCCACAGAGGAGAGCATCTTCTTCACCAAACGCGTCAAGCTGGAGATCTTCTGCGATGACGCCATCTGCGACGAGTTGACGCGGCTGATCCAGCAGGCAGCGCACACCGGCAGTCACGGCGACGGCGTGATCATGGTCGCGGACCTGAGCCGCGTGATCCGCATCCGCACTGGTCAGGAACAGGCGGAGGCGACCTGATGCCGACGGCATCGTTCAAAGTTCAGGGGATGTGTTGCGCCGAGGAGGTCGCGGCGTTGCGCCGCGAACTCGCCGTGCTCCAAGTCGTCGAGGATGTGAGCTTCGACATCCTCCGCGCCAGGATGACGGTGCGCTTTGCGCCCAACCAAGAGAACCACGATGCCGTAATCGCCGCCGTGCGCAAGACCGGCATGACCGCTCTGCCCTGGTCCGAGGAAAGTGCGGCCGGGTTGCCGCGGTCCTCATGGTGGAGGCAGCCGCGAGAGATGCTCACCCTCGTCAGCGGCCTGGCCGTGGCGGCGGGGTTTGCCGTTCATGCGGGGTTGGTTGGGCTGCGTTCCGCTATCGGTGAGGGCGCGGCGGTTCCACTGGTCGCAGCGGGGCTTTACCTGCTGGCGGTTGTGGCCGGCGTGTGGATGGTCGTCCCTAAGGCGTGGTATGCGGCGCGGCGGCTACGGCCGGATATGAACCTGCTGATGGTCATCGCCGTCGCGGGGGCTGTCGGGATCGGCGAGTGGTTCGAGGCGGCCACGGTTGCCTTCCTGTTCGCATTGTCGCTGGTGCTCGAATCATGGAGCGTCACCCGCGCCCGCCGCGCCGTAACGGCGTTGATGGCGTTGACCCCGCCCAAGGCTCGCATCGTCTGCCCGAAGGACCGGTGCGAGGAACTGGTTGACGTGGCGTCCGTCGAGGTGGGCACCACCGTTATCGTCAAGCCAGGGGAGAAGTTCCCGCTGGACGGCACCATTCGCGTCGGCAGCACCGCGGCCGACCAGTCCCCCATCACTGGCGAGTCGTTGCCGGTGTCCAAGTCGGTCGGCGACGCCGTCTACGCCGGCACGATCAACGGCATGGGCGCTGTGGAAGTCGTGACCACCAAGGCCGCCGCCGATACGACGCTGGCCCGGATCGTGCGCATGGTGAGCGATGCCCAGAGCCGGCGGGCTCCCAGCGAGCAGTGGGTGGATACGTTTGCCCGCTACTACACACCCCTGGTCATGGCCCTGGCGGTGGTGGTCAGCATTGTGCCGCCCCTGGTCATGGGCGGATCGTGGTCTTCCTGGTTCTATGAAGCGCTGGTGCTGCTGGTAATCGCCTGCCCGTGCGCTCTGGTGATTTCGACGCCCGTGAGCATCGTCTCAGCTCTTACCAGCGCTGCCCGGCGTGGCGTGCTCATCAAGGGAGGATTGTACGTTGAGGCCCCGGCAGGCATCCGGGCCATCGCAATGGATAAAACCGGCACGCTCACCGAAGGCCGGCCGGCCGTGGTCCGGGTGGTGCCGCTGTCCGGGCACACCGAACGCGAACTGTTGGAGATCGCCGCCGCGATTGAGGCGCGTTCGGAGCATCCACTGGCGCACGCCATTGTGAGCTATGCCACTGCGCGAGGCATCCGGCCAGAGGCGGTAGCCGATTACCAGGCGATCCAAGGCAAGGGCGCGACGGCAGTGCTTACTGGGCAGGAAGTCTGGATCGGGTCGCATCGCTACCTTGAGGAGCGCGCCCAGGAAACGCCGGAGATGCACCAGACCCTCGAGGACCTCGCGGCCGCCGGCCACAGCGTGGTGGTGCTTGGGAACAACCATCACGTCTGCGGATTCATCGCCGTGGCCGACCGGGTGCGCCCCCAGGCCCGCGAGGCGGTCGCAGCGCTGCGGAGCGCAGGGGTGGAACACATCATCATGCTGACGGGCGACAATCGAGGGACCGCCCAGGCCGTTGCGCATCAGACGGGAGTGGACGAGGTTCGGGCAGAGCTTCTGCCCGAAGACAAGCTGCGTGCCGTCGAGGAACTGGTTGCGCGGCACGGGCGCGTGGCAATGGTGGGTGATGGTGTCAACGACGCCCCGGCCATGGCGCGGGCCACGTTGGGCGTGGCGATGGGCGCGGTGGGAACGGACGCCGCCATTGAGACCGCCGACATCGCCCTGATGGGCGATGACCTCTCCAAGTTGCCGTGGCTGATTCGCCATTCCCGCCGCACCCTCGCCGTCATCCGTCAGAACATCGTTCTTTCGCTGGCCGTCAAGGGAATCTTCGTCGTCCTGACCCTGGCCGGCCACGCTTCCCTGTGGGCGGCCATTGCCGCTGATATAGGCGTCTCGCTGCTGGTGGTGGCCAACGCGATGCGCTTGCTGACCACCGAATCGTCTCAAGGAGCCCAAACCGATGCTTGAATCCATTATTCGCTTCTCCGTACAGCACCGTTGGCTGGTGCTGCTCTGCACGATCGGCGTGGCCATCGTCGGCTTCTTCTCGCTGAAGAACCTGCCCATTGATGCCGTGCCCGACATCACCAACAATCAGGTGCAGATCAACACGCTCTTCCCGGCGCTGTCGCCCATCGAGGTTGAGAAGCAGATCACCTTCCCCATCGAGACGGCGCTGGCCGGCATCCCCGGCCTGCAATATTCTCGCTCGCTGTCGCGCAATGGCTTTTCCCAGGTGACAGCGGTATTCGAGGACAGCGTGGACATCTACTTCGCCCGCCAGCAGGTGTTGGAACGACTCAGCCAGGCCCGCGAAAGCCTGCCGCCCGGAGCCGAACCGCAGATGGGCGCGATCACCACCGGGTTGGGCGAAATCTACGTTTGGACGGTGGAGTTCACACACCCGCATGGCAAAGGCGCGCAGGTCGTCGATGGGCAACCGGGCTGGCAGAGCGATGGCAGTTACCTCACCCCCGAAGGCCAGCGGCTCAAGACCGATCTGGAACGCACCGCCTATCTGCGCGAGGTCCAGGACTGGATTATCCGACCGCAGATCAAAGGCGTGCCAGGCGTAGCGGGCATCGACGCGATCGGCGGCTACGTCAAGCAGTATCACGTCCAGCCGGACCCCATGAAGCTGGTTAGCTATGGGCTGACGTTCCACCACGTCATCGAAGCACTGGAAAAAAACAACACCAGCACCGGTGCTGGCTACATCGAACACAAGGGCGAGTCTTACCTCGTTCGCGCCGCGGGACGTATTCTCAACCAGGACCAGATCAGCGACATCGTCGTCGGCCAGCACGGAGGTACCCCCATCCGAGTGCGTGACGTGGCCGCGGTCGGCATCGGGCGCGAGCTGCGCACCGGATCGGCCAGTGAGAACGGCGAAGAGATCGTGGTCGGCACGGCCATGATGCTCATCAAGGCCAACAGCCGACAAGTGGCCAACGACGTGGACGCCAAGATCGCCGAGGTGAACAAGACCCTCCCGCCCGGCGTCCGCACCCGCACGGTGCTCAACCGCACGCAACTGGTGAATGCGACAATCAGCACGGTCCAGAAGAACCTGGCCGAGGGCGCGATTCTGGTCATCGTGGTGCTGTTCCTGCTGCTGGGCAACTTCCGCGCTGCGTTTATCACGGCGCTGGCCATTCCGCTGTCCATGCTGATAACCGCCACGGGCATGGTGCAGAGCAAGATCAGCGGCAACCTGATGAGCTTGGGCGCGATCGATTTCGGCCTGATCGTTGACGGGTCGGTCATCATCGTGGAGAACTGTCTGCGGCGGCTGGCCGAACGGCAGCACCATCTGGGCCGTAAGCTGACGCTGGCCGAGCGTCTGGAAGAGGTGCTCACGGCCAGCAAGGAAATGATCAAGCCGTCGGTGTTCGGCCAGGCCATCATCATCATCGTCTATCTGCCAATCCTCACCCTCACCGGGGTCGAGGGCAAGATGTTCACGCCGATGGCCATGACGGTGGTCTTCGCCCTGGTCGCGGCTTTCGTCCTGTCGTTGACCTTTGTCCCGGCAATGGTCGCCTTGGGGATCACCGGCAAAGTCAGCGAGAAGGAGAATTTCCTCGTGCGCGGGGTGAAGTGGGTTTATGCCCCCACACTCCGCTGGGCGGTCCGGCTTCGCTACGTGACGGTGGGCGCAGGCGTGGCGGCCTTCGCCCTGTCGCTCCTGCTATTCATGCGGCTGGGTCAGGAGTTCATCCCGACGCTCGATGAGAAGAACATCGCCGTCCAGGCCATCCGCATCCCCAGCACGAGCCTGACACAATCGACCGAGATGCAGTTTGATGTGGAAAAGGTGTTCAGCCAGTTCCCCGAAGTGGCCATCGTCTATTCGAAGACCGGCACAGCCGAGATGGCCGCCGACCCAATGCCTCCGAGCATCTCGGACACCTTCGTCATCCTCAAGCCGCAGAAGGACTGGCCCAACCCGCGTGAAACCAAGCAGCAGTTGCTGGAGCGGATGGAAAAGGCCGTCGCCGACCTGCCGGGCAACAACTATGAGTGGACTCAGCCCATCCAGATGCGTTTCAACGAGCTGATTGCCGGCATCCGCAGCGATGTCGCCGTCAAACTCTATGGCGACGACTTTGGCAAGCTGACACCCACCGCCGAGGCCATCGCCAAGGTACTCCAAAGCATTCCCGGCGCAGCGGACGTCAAGGCCGAGCAGACCGAAGGTCTGCCGGTGATGAACGTCGAGATCGACCGGGCGGCCATTGCCCGGCACGGGCTTAACGTGGCCGACGTGCAGGATGTCATCGCCGTCGCCATCGGCGGGCGTGAAGCCGGTCTGGTCTTCGAGGGCGACCGGCGCTTCGACCTGGTGGTCCGACTGCCCGACGACATCCGCCGCGACATTACCGCACTCCAGCACCTGCCCATCCCCTTGCCTCAGGGAGACGGCGATGAACCGGTGCGTCTGGCTTCGGCCAACCGCCGCGCCGTCGCGGCTGAGGCCGACGCGAAGCGTCCAGGATTCATCCCGCTAGGCTCCATCGCCAAGATCGAAATCACCGAGGGCACCAACCAGATCAGCCGCGAAAACGGCAAACGCCGGGTGGTCATTCAGGCCAACGTGCGCGGACGCGACATCGGCTCGTTCGTGGCCGAAGCCCAGCAGAAGCTGCAGGGGGAGGTCACGATTCCCGCCGGCTACTGGATCGACTGGGGCGGTCAGTTTGAGAACCTCATCGCCGCCCGCGAACGGCTGCTGATCGTGGTGCCAGTCTGCTTCTTCATGATCTTCCTGCTTCTGTTCAGCACGTTCAATTCGGTCAAACACGCCCTGATCGTGTTCACCGGCGTGCCCCTGGCGCTGACGGGCGGGATCGTGGCGCTATGGTTGCGGGACATGCCATTCTCCATCTCGGCAGGCATTGGCTTCATCGCCCTGTCGGGCGTGGCCGTGCTCAATGGTCTGGTGATGATCACGTTCATCAACCAGCTCCGCCGCGAGGGCGTGGCCCTGGAGGAAGCGATCCAGCGTGGAGCCCTGACCCGGCTGCGGCCCGTGCTGATGACGGCGCTGGTTGCCTCGCTGGGATTCGTGCCCATGGCGCTGGCAACCGGAACCGGCGCGGAAGTGCAGCGTCCACTGGCCACGGTGGTCATTGGCGGGTTGATCTCCAGCACGATGCTGACTCTGGTTCTCCTGCCGGCGCTCTACCGGCTATGGCATCGTGCGGAGCCAACCAACCGAAAACCTGCCCCGGTCGCGGCTTGAGTAGCTGTGCGGGCATGAACATAGTCCAGTCGTCTGAGGAGATCACGTTATGAGAATCGCTATGACCGCAATCGGCGTGGCGTTGCTGGCCGGCTGCCAGCAACAGTACTACCGGATCACCGATGTCCAGACCGGCAAGGAGTTCTATACGCGGAGCATCGAGGGCGGTGTGTTTCCCACGCGCTCGGGCACGGCGGGTTTCACCGACCTTGCCACTGGGGATCGCGTGCATCTCCACTCCTTCCGCGTGACTAAGATCGCGCCGGAGGAGGTGCCCGCGACGCAAGAGGCGAAGTGATGACGGCTTGGAATAGGACCCAACGAGAACAGATCGGAGGAATCCATGCGTGCAATGAGCATTCTATCGGTGGTCGCCATCATGGTTCTTGGCGGCTGCGCGAGCGTCGGCCGGGATTTGACTGAAAGCGGCGAAGTGTCCGTGGAGCGAAGCCCCTCCAAGCTCGTCAGCATCCAGGCGGTCACCGTTCGGCAGGATGGAGAACAGCTTGTCGTCAGTGGCGTCGTCCGCCGGGCACCGCTCACCAGTACCCCGATCTGGGGCCATGTGAACGTAACGGCGTTTGATGCAGCGGGACAGACCGTGGGGCATGCGGTCGTCCGATACTCACCGCCATCGCTGCCTCAGAAAGGGCCACGATCATCACAGTTTACGGCACGTATCCCGGCTCAGGCGATGCAGGGCACCGTCGTGCGGATCGAACACCATACGGGCGGTCATGGCCGCGATAACTGCCCGCCGCTGGCCAGCGCGCAGTAGCAATAGGCATGCGATGAGGCTCACTGAGCAGAGCCGCCCGACGCATGCAGGGAACGCGCCAGTTGATCCGGCGGGCTGACCGGTGGTGTGGTGTTCCACGGCAGATCGAGCTGGGCAGCTGCACCGCGCGTGGTGGGCGTGAACGCCATGACGGCCACGACCTGCGGCGAGGCTTGGGCATGGAGCACCTGGTATTCGCCCTGGCCGCTGTAGTGCGGCACGACTTGGTCGGGCGGGCCGGAGGTGTCCACCGGCGAGGCGGGGCCGAACCAAAGGCCAAAGTCGAAGGCCTCCGGGCTGGCTTCGGCCACGACGTTCCATTTGATGATAGATGCTCCACTGACGATCTCGCGGCGCAGGTTCTGGATGACCGGAAGACCTGCGGGCGGATCACCACCGTCGTCACCGGTGAGCAACGTCATCACCCGCCGGCCCCGGCATTCGGGCCAGAGCCATTCCGAGGGGCGCGCCTCGATCTCGAAGACGCCGTCCGGTAGCGGCACATCGAGCAACTGGCCGGCGGGGACATCGGCCGGGAGGAAGCCAAGCCGTGTGAACTGTCCCGTCGCCGTGTCGCGCGCCCAGATCGTCCAGCCGGGCATCGTCAACGCCTGGTGCCGGGCGACCGAAGCGGCCGAGGAACGAACTTGGCTGTTGAAGCGGCTGATCACGTCCGCTGCCGCCGTGCAGCGCTCTTCCCATCGGCTGGGGATGACCAGTTGCTGGCCGGATCGCGTGACCAACCTGGAGACGTTGCTCGCGCCGACCGGACCCCGCGCCGAGAAGCTGCCGGGCACTACCAGGACGGTGGGCGTCTTGATCGTGTTGAAGCGTGCCGGCGTCTGTCGCTGCTGAATACTGCGGATGGCAAGGCGGCTTCCGCTGACCCGTGTGGTCTTGGCGCACACCGTGTAGCGAGCGAGCTGCGCCGCCTGCGTGCGCTCGCGGATCACGTCGAAGCGCGACGGGACCACAGCGCTGGTCACGCTGCGCGCCGAAAGACGGCTCGGCGAAAAGCAGAAGGTGCGGAAGCTCTTGGGGGCCGGGACCGACTCCAGCACGTAAGGACCGTAGTAGCCGTAGTAGTAATAGCCGTAGATGGTGAGGTAGTACCACCCCTCCTTCTGCGGCGTGTAGGTGAGCTTGGTGGTATAGCCCGCATCGTCCCCGCCGCCAGAACTGCCAGACAGGTATGAGCCGTTGGAATCGTAGAGGTAGAGGTAGTGGCTCCAGGTCGTGGGCAGGCGTGACTGGAACACGTAG
>WBZR01003584.1_pt1 | contig 13751 bp, 13 predicted proteins | sample 5204231 | NCBI WGS metagenome assembly WBZR01 (sample SAMN12412403, study PRJNA552823) | activated sludge metagenome | isolation source: activated sludge from anammox sidestream of wastewater treatment plant... | place: USA: Virginia | collected 2017-08 | reverse complement strand
GCCGCGCCGGTGGCGTCAGATGCCGTAATGTCGGCCGCGAACTTTGGCGCACCCGTGTCGACCGGCAGTCCAGACGCCATCATCATACGGCACGCGGGCGGCACGCATTGGGAAGTAACGGCGCAGATGGCGAACCTGATCAGCGCCGTCACCATCGACAACACGCCGGTCAATGGCGTCTCCGTCACGAACGGGGATTTGATATCGGTTTCCAACTGCAACTCCGCGGACGTATTCCAGGTCGGCAGCCAGAATCTGACTTCCGTGACACCGGCAAGCGGCACCAAGCTGAACACTGAGTATGGTGAAAAGAAGACCTTCACCAACGACACCGGCACCACCGTGGAATATGCGACCTCGAGACTCTCGAAGTTCGCACCGGTCGCGTATTACATAGGGCTGGGCTGCATGGATCCGGACACTGACAGCGACACGGCGACCTGCACGAATACCGGACCCGCCCTGTTCAGGCAGATCTGGGACGCGGCCTCCGGAAGCGTCATCCGCCAGCAGTTGCTGGCCGGCATCGAGAACATGCAGATCACCTATGGTATCGATACCAGCGGCGACCGCGTGCCCGATGCTTATGTGCGCGCCAACGACGCCAGTCTTGGCACCGCGGCGAACTGGGACAGCCAGGTGGTGAGCGTGCGCATCGGTCTGCTGGCACGCACCGAACTCCCGCGCTCGCTGCAGCCGGACACGCAGGTGTATACGCTCAACGATACCGACCTGTTTGGCGGCGCCGCACCGAACGACACACACACCCGACGCTTGCTGGTGGCGACCGTGGCGCTGCGCAACACGAATCAACGATAGGCGACACTCGCCCGGATACTGTCAGGAGATCAACCACCCATGGCGACCCACCTGCACCCATTTTCCGTACGGCGCCAGCGCGGTGCTGCGCTCGTGATCGCGCTCATCCTGCTGCTCGTCATGACCCTGCTGGGCGTCGCGGCGCTTCGGACGACCACCCTGGAGGAGCGCATGGCCGCCAACAGCCAGGAGCACAACCGGGCGTTTCACGCGGCGGAGTCCGGACTGACCCAGGGATTGCTGTCGATGTTGCCGGGCGCGGCCCTCGCTACGCTGATCTATAGCCCGCCCAGCAGCGGATCGCAGATGCTCGACAACGACCCCACGGGCGGGACGGCGACCCAGTCAGGGGCCACGATCACCGCCGAGTTCGTCGACTCCGGCCCGGTCCCGGTTGGATCCGGCACCGAGGCCAACCAGGGTGCCAATATCGCCGCCTACTACTTCAACGTGACCAGCACCGGCGGCAACAACATGACCGCCGGCGCCGATGGCCTGGCCAATGGAACTGCCTCGGGGAACAATGCCGAGGCCATACTGAATCAGGGCACCTGGAAGCCAGGGGCGGCGCTGAACAACTAGCGGCGGCCCTGCCCTACACCCCAGCAGGACAGTTCGCGGACACTATTTCGGATCTAACCCGGAGCGAAACCGATGCGAGGAAACCACGCTACGCACCGCAGGCAACACGGCATAACCCTGATCGAGCTGATGATCGTCGTTGCGGTCATCGCCATCCTCGCCGCCATAGGCTACCCGTCCTATCGCGACTATGTCCGCCGATCCAATCGTGCCGAGGGCAAGAGTGAGTTGATGAATGCCGCGGCCCTGCAGGAGAAGTTCTTCTCGAACAACAATACCTACACCACGGACATGACAGCTCTGGGTCTGGACAATACCGATCCGGCTGTTACGCAGAAAGGCTTTTATTCCATCGACGCGGCGGCCTGTGCGGGAGGGATCGCGACCTGTTACATTCTGACCGCGACGGCGCAGGGCGGTCAAAGCGACGACGGCAAATGCACGTCGATGACCATCGACAGCCAAGGCACCAAGGGCGGGGCAGGTGCGCAGTGCAATTGCGCAACGGCCGATACCTGCTGGTAGCGTGCTAGCGGCCTGCCAAAGGTGATTGTCTAACCCGTGCCGGTGCGGGCAAGCTCGCGCGGCAGACTGAAGACCACCTGTTCGCGGATCCCCGGCGCCTCGTTCACGGTCTCGCCGCCCCACTCGCGCAGTCGCGCCACGACCTGCTCCACCAGTACCTCCGGCGCGGAGGCGCCGGCGGTCACGCCGACCGTCCTGATGCCTTCCAGCCACTCACGCCTGATCTCGTCGGCATTGTCGATGAGATAGGCCGCCAGCCCCTGTTTCTCCGCGATCTCCTTCAGCCGGGTGGAATTCGAGCTGGTCTGCGAGCCCACCACCAGGATCAGCTCGCACTGCTTCACCAGCTTCTTCACCGCGTCCTGGCGATTCTGGGTCGCGTAGCAGATGTCTTCCTTTTTCGGTCCGGCGATATTCGGGAAGCGCTTGCGCAGCGCGTCGATCACCTCCGCGGTGTCGTCCATGGACAGCGTCGTCTGGGTGACGAAGGCGAGGAAGTCGGGGTTCTTGACCTTGAGGTTCCAGACGTCCTCGACCGACTCGACCAGGTACATGCCGCCCTTGCCGTCAGCGCGACGGTATTGCCCGAGTGTCCCCTCGACCTCGGGATGACCCGCGTGGCCGATGAGTATGCATTCGCGCCCCTCCTTCTGGTAATGCCCCACCTCCATGTGCACCTTGGTGACCAACGGGCAGATCGCGTCGAATACGCGCAGGCCCCGGCGCGCGGCCTCCTCGCGCACCGACTTCGACACGCCATGGGCGCTGAAGATCACGGTGGCTTCATCCGGCACCTCGTTCAGCTCATCGACGAACACCGCCCCCTTGTCGCGCAGTCCATCGACGACGTACTTGTTGTGGACCACCTCGTGCCGGACGTACACGGGCGCGCCGAACAACTCCAGAGCGCGCTCGACGATGCCGATGGCGCGATCGACGCCGGCGCAGAATCCGCGGGGGTTGGCTAGGATGATTTGCATGGCGTTTTTTCCTGAAGAGACCGCTCCGTACCGGAGCGCGAAGGGGCTGTGCGGCCTGCCGCAACACTACGGCCGGCCCCGGGGCCTGTCAACTCTGCGAGGATTTCTCCTCCGGCCGCCTGCGAAGCGTATCCAGGATGAGGAAAAAGGCGCCCAGAGTTATCGCCGTATCGGCGACGTTGAAGGCAGGCCAGTGGCGGCCGGCGGCGTGGAAATCAAGGAAATCGACGACATAACCCAGCACCATCCGGTCGACCAGGTTTCCGAGCGTGCCACCCAGCACGAGGCTCAGGGCGAGCGGCAGATGGAAATGCCCATCTCGCAGCCTCGGCAGCCAGGCAATGATGACCACGCTGACCGCGAACGCGAGCGTGCTGAAGAACCAGCGCTGCCAGCCACCGGCCTGGCTCAGGAAGCTGAAGGCAGCGCCGAAATTATGTACGAGAGTGAGGTTGAGGAACGGCAGCACCGCGATGGATTCGTACAACTCCATCGCCGAGGTGGCGATGTATTTCGTCGCCTGGTCCAGCGCTACGACCAGTGCGGACAGCCACAACCATTTCATCGGCGTATTCCTCCCTGGTGCTTCATCGTCGCGCTGGCGCGGCACAGGCGCAAAACCCGTGCGACTGCCCTAACGGATTTCATACGTGAAGACGCCGCTCACCGCCGCCGTCGACGTTTTCCACGCACCGGCGGCAGATCGTCGGATGTGCACCATCGCCCCCGACATCTTCGCGGCGGTGCCAGCAGCGCTCGCACTTGGTGTGATCGCTGGGCGCCACTGCGACCCACACCCCCTCCAAGTCACCGGCGGGCACGGCATTGTCCGGCCGCGCATCCGCCGCATGAACGCGTGCATACGACACGATGAACAGGAATCGCAATTCATCACCAAGCCGGTTTAGCGCCTGCTGCCAGCGCGCGTCGCAATACAGGTCCACCTCCGCCTCCAGCGAGGCCCCGATGCCGCCGGCGACCCGCAGCCTTTCAAGCTCCTTGGAAACCGCGTCGCGCACCCGCAGGGCGTCGGACCAGTATTCGAAGGTGAAGATCTGCGACGGTGTCGAGGGCAGCCCCGGGTACCATTCCTCAAGGAACACGGACTCCGAACGTTCGCCCGGCAAATAACACCAGATCTCCTCAGCGGTGTACGACAACACCGGCGCGATCCACCGCACCAGCGCCTCGGCGATGTGATACATCGCCGTCTGCGCCGAACGCCGCCCCAGGCTGTCCCTGCGCATGGTGTACATGCGGTCCTTGAGGACGTCGACGTAGAAGCTGCCGAGATCGACGGCGCAGAACTGGTGGGCGAGCTGATAGATGAGATGGAACTCGAAGCTGTCATAGGCGGCGATGATCTGCCGCTGCAGGTCGGCGGCGCGATCCACTGCCCAGCGGTCCAGCGTCAGCAATTGCTCCGCGCCGACAATGTGATGCACGGGATCGAACCCGTCCAGATTGGCGAGCAGATAACGGGCGGTGTTGCGGATGCGCCGATAGGCGTCCGCCATGCGCTTGAGGATCTCCGCCGAGACGTTCATCTCACCGCGATAGTCGGTCGCCGCCACCCACAGGCGGAGCACGTCGGCACCGAGAGTCTTCATCACCTGCTGCGGGGCGACAACGTTGCCGCGGGACTTCGACATCTTCCTGCCTTCCGCGTCCACCGTGAACCCGTGCGTGAGCACGCCGCGGTACGGTGCCGTACCGTTCATGGCCACGGACGCGAGCAACGAGGACTGGAACCAGCCGCGGTGCTGATCGGAACCCTCGAGATACAGATCGGCCGGGAATCTCAATGCGGGATTGCGGCGCAGGCAACCCTCGTGGGTGACGCCCGAGTCGAACCAGACGTCCAGCGTGTCGTTAACCTTCCGGTACTGCCCGGCCTTCTCACCCAGCAGCTCTGCGGCATCGAGGTCGAACCACGCGTCGATGCCGGACTTTTCCATTCTTTGCGCCACCTCCTCGATCAGCGTCGGCGTATCCGGATGCAGCGTCCCGGTCTCCTTGTGCACGAACAGCGGAATCGGCACGCCCCACGTCCGCTGGCGGGAAACGCACCAGTCGGGCCGATTCTCGACCATTCCACGGATGCGCTCGCGGCCCCAGTCGGGCGTGAACTGCACCGGCTCGATGGACCTCAATGCCTGCGCGCGCAGGCCGCGGGCGTCCATGCTCACGAACCATTGCGGGGTGGCGCGAAAAATGACCGGCGTCTTGTGGCGCCAGCAATGCGGATAGCTGTGTCGCAGCGTCTCGTGGTGCAGCAGGCGATCGTGCGCGCGCAGGACCTCGATGACGTGCACATTCGCCCTGAACACGTGCTCACCGGCGAACAACGGCGTGCCTGGCAGGAACTTGCCATCGTCGCCCACCGGAGTTTCGACCTTCAAGCCGTAGCGGCTCCCCACCAGATAATCGTCCTGGCCATGCCCTGGCGCGGTGTGGACGCAGCCGGTGCCCGCTTCGAGGGTGACGTGCGTGCCGAGCACGACCGGTACCTCGCGTTCGTAGAACGGGTGCCGCAGTTTCGCGCCCTCCAGCGCATCGCCCCGGCAATAGGCGATAACCCGGTAGTCCTCGATCCCCACCCGCACCGTTACGTCCTTGATGAGCGCCTCGGCCAGGATCAGGCGTTCCGCCCCGGCCGGACCATCACACTGGACCACGGCATACTCGAACTCCGGATGCACGGCCACCGCCTGGTTTGCCGGCAGCGTCCAGGGCGTGGTCGTCCAAATCGCCACCGACAGCGGCCCGCTGCCCTCATGGCCCGCGACGTGACGACAGCGCGCCATGACCGCCTCCACGTCCGGGACGTCGAAGCGCACGTCGATGGCCGGGGAGTCCTTGTCCTCGTACTCGACCTCGGCCTCGGCCAGCGCCGAACCGCAGTCTATGCACCAATGCACGGGCTTCGAGCCCTTGATGAGATGGCCGTTGGCAATGATGCGCCCGAGTGACCGCACGATGTCGGCCTCGAAGGCGGGATTCATCGTGAGATACGGCTGATCCCAGTCGCCGACCACGCCCAGGCGCTGAAAGTCCGCGCGCTGGCGCGACACCTGCTCCCGCGCATATGCACGGCAGGCGGCGCGAAACTCCTTAGCCCCGGTCTCGCGCCCGGCCTTGCCGACCTTTTTCTCGACCATCAGCTCGATCGGCAGACCATGGCAGTCCCAGCCTGGAACGTAAGGCGCGTCGAAACCGCTCAGCGAGCGTGCCTTGACGATGATGTCCTTCAGCACCTTGTTGACTGCATGACCGATGTGGATATCGCCGTTTGCGTACGGCGGTCCATCGTGCAGCACGAACTTCTCGCGCCCGCGCCGCGAGGTGCGGATCCGCTCGTACAGCTTGAGCTCGCTCCAGCGCGCCAGGATCTGCGGTTCCCGCTCGGGGAGGTTCGCGCGCATGGGAAAATCCGTCTGCGGCAGATTCAGCGTGCGCTTGTAGCGGTTCTCGGTCTTGTCTTTTTCGTCCACTTGCCTGGTCCTAAAAGCCTCGATTAAATCCTCGCTCGCCATTCACGGCGACGGTCTCAGCGCGGCGCGTGCGTCAATGGCGTCCTGATGCAACTGTTTCCGCATCGCCTGCAACGAGACGAACGCCATGTCTTCGCGCAGCTTGCGCACCAGTTCCACGCGGACATGCCGGCCGTAGCAGTTGCCGGCGAAATCGAACACATGCACCTCCAGCCGCTTGTACTCGCCTTGCACGACAGGCCGATCCCCGATGTAGGCCATCCCCTGCCGCGGCCCTGCGTCCAGGCCGTGCACACGCGCCGCGAAGATTCCTTCCACCGGCGTGCGCACGCGATGCAGGTCGATGTTGAGGGTCGGGTAGCCGATCTGCCGGCCGCGCTTCTCGCCGTGGGCGACGCGGCCGCTCATGCTGTAGTTCCGGCCCAGCAGCCTGGCCGCTTCGATCATGTCGCCCACCTCCAGTGCCGCCCGCACTCTCGAACTGCTGACACGCCGGCGATCGATGCGATAGGTTTCGGCGCGCTCGACCCGGAAACCGTGTCGTTCGCCCTCGGATGCGAGCAGCGCGATATCGCCGCGCCGTTCGCGACCGAAGTGGAAGTCATCACCGATGATGACCACGCGCGCGCCCAGCCCCTCTGCCAGTATCCGCTCGATGAAGGTCTCGGCCCTCCACGCGGCGAGCCGCTCGTCGAAGCGCAGGCAAAGTACCCTCCCCGCGCCGCCCTTCCGCAGCAACTCCAGCTTCTCGCGCAACCGGGTGAGGCGCGACGGGGCCGTCGCGGGACTGAAGTACTCGCGCGGCTGCGGCTCGAAGATCACCACCGCCGGCGCCAGGCCCTCGCGGGCCGCGGCCTCGCGCAACTGCGCCAGCAATATCTGGTGGCCAAGGTGCATGCCGTCGAAATTGCCGATCGTCACGGCACAGCCGCGATGTCGGGCGCGCAGGTTGTGCAGGCCGCGGATGAGCTCCATCGGCGTGAGGCCGTCAGCGGGAACGATCAGGTGTGATCACCGCGGAATTATACCGGCGCACCGCCGGCGGTCACATCCTTCCAGCGCACGCCGACCAGCCGCAACGCCACCCAGTACGACGCCATGCCCGCGGCAAGCCATAGCCCCAGATGCCAGGCGCGCTGCCAGGCGCTCCAGGTAATCCACCGATCGAGATCGCCGCGTCCGAACCACACCACCGCCGCCATCAGCGTGCTGGCGCAGAGGATCTGCATCCAGAACTTCAGCCACCCCGGGGTCGGCGAGTAGATCGCGCGCCGGCGCAGTCCGAGGTACAGCAACGCAGCGTTCAGAAACCCGGTGAACGCCGTGGCGAAGGCCAGGCCCACATGCCCGATGCCCAGTTTCATCAGCGGCCAGATGATGACGATGTTGATGAGAAAATTGGCCAGCACGCAGATGACGCCGATGCGCACGGGTGTGCGCGTGTCCTGCCGAGCGAAGTACCCCGGGGCAAGCACCTTCACCAGCGTGAATCCGAGGATCCCCGGGGCGTAGACGATCGTGCTCAACATCGCCATCTCCACATCGTGCGGCGTCATCTTGCCGTACTGGAACAGCGTGGTAAGTATGGGGCCGGCCAGGATCGTCAATCCCACCGCCGCCGGCAGCGTGATAACGAAGACTCCGCGCAGCGCCCAGTCCAGCAGCCGGGAGAACTGCTCCCCGGCGCCCTGCGCATGACGCTGGGAAAGATAGGGAAGGATCACCGTGCCGAGCGCAATGCCGAAGATCCCCAGCGGAAACTCGAGCAATCGGTCGGAGTAATACAACCACGACACACTGCCCGTGGGCAGGAACGAGGCCAGCATCGTGTTGACCAGCAGATTGATCTGGGAGACGGAGACGCCGAATATCGCCGGCCCCATCAGGGTCATGATCCGGCGCACGCCACTGTCGTGCCAGGCGAACCGCGGCCGGGGCAGCAAACCCAGCCGGGCCACCTGCGGAAGCTGGAAGGCGAGCTGTATGACTCCGCCCAGAAACACCCCCCAGGCCACGGCGACGATCGGCTGGGCGAAATACGGAGCCGCCCAGAGCGCCATCGCGATCAAGCAGACGTTGAGCAGAACCGGTGTGAAGGCCGGCACCCAGAATCGCTCCCAGGTGTTCAGCAGCGCGCCCGTGAAGGCGGCAAGAGAGATGAACAGCAGGTAGGGGAAGGTGATGCGCAGCATCTGCTGGGTGATCGCCAGCTTGTCCGCGTCGGCGCGAAAACCGGGCGCCACCACGTAGACGATGAGGGGGGCGGCCAGCACGGCGAAGATCGTCACCACGAGCACCACCACCGCCAGCGTGCCAGCCGCGCGGTCCACCAGTGCCTTGATCTCCACCTGCGAGCGCTGCGCCTTGTATTCCGCAAGCACCGGGACGAACGCCTGCGAAAACGCCCCCTCGGCGAACAGGCGTCTCAGGAAGTTCGGTATGCGGAAAGCGACCAGAAAGGCATCCGCCGCATAGGTGGCGCCGAACTGCTGGGCCAGAACCATGTCACGCACGAACCCTAGGATGCGCGACAGCAGGGTCATCTGCCCTACGGTCGCCGTGGCGCGAAATAGGGATGCCAGGGCCGTTATCTCCCGGAAAGCCGCGAAGTTGACAGCACGAAAAGCCGTTGAATTACCGCCGAATTCCGGTCGGCGGCGGGTATCATACAGGATTGACAATCAGGCCTGAAACCAGCATAGTGCCGCCCCTTTCCGACCCGGCAGCGAATGACGGAGTACCCCTTGGCCAACATCAAGTCCGCGAAGAAGCGTGCACGCCAGGCTGAAGCCCGCCGCGAGCACAATGCCAGCCGCCGCTCGGCGCTGCGCACCTACATCAAGAATGTCATCAAGGCGATCGACGGCAAGGACAAGGCCGCTGCCGAAGCCGCGTACAAGTCCGCCGAGCCGATCATCGACCGGATGGCCACCAAGGGGCTCATCCACGCCAACAAGGCTGCGCGCCACAAGTCGCGACTCACTGCTCGGCTGCGCGCGATGGCCTGAGCCAGCGCTTCATCAACAGAAAAACGCCGCGTCCGATGCGGCGTTTTTTTCGGGTCGATAGGGTGCGCCGGCCGGAGGCGAGGTTTGAGCCGCCTCAGGTGAGGACCAGGTTGTCGCGGTGGATGAGCTCGGGCTCGTCGGCATACCCGAGCGTGAGCTCGATCTGGTCGCTCGGGAGTCCCTTGATGGCGCGAGCCTCGCTAGCTGAATAATTGACGAGTCCCCGGGCCACCTCGCGGCCCTCCGGGTCCAGGCAGACAACCAGCGCCCCGCGCTGAAAATCACCCTCCACCTCCCGTACGCCCACCGCCAGCAGGCTGCGCCCGTGCTCCCGCAGGACCCGGACGGCGCCAGCGTCCAGGCGCAGGCTGCCCTGCTGCTTCAGCCCGCTCCCCAGCCATTGCTTCCGCGCCGCCACGGACTCCTGGCCGGGCAGGAACAGCGTGCCCAGCGCCTCGCCCGCCGCCAGCCGCGTAACGACACCCGGCTCCTGGCCGGCGGCGATGACGGTGGCCGTGCCCGACCGGGCCGCCAGCTTGGCCGCCCGAACCTTGGTGCGCATCCCGCCCCGGCCCCACGCACCGCCGTCCCCGGCCATCGCCTCCAGTGCCGGGTCCCCGGCATTGGCCTCGGCCACGAGCTTCGCGTCGGGGTGGTGGCGCGGATCCTTGTCGAAGAGGCCGGCCTGGTCGGTCAGCAGTACCAGCACGTCGGCCTCGATGAGATTCGCCGCCAGGGCGCCCAGCGTGTCGTTGTCACCGAGCCTGATTTCCTCGGTGGCCACCGTGTCGTTCTCATTGATGACCGGAATGACGCGCAGCTCGAGCAGGGTGCGCAGTGTGCTGCGCGCATTCAGATAGCGCTGTCGATTGGCGACGTCCTCGTGGGTGAGCAACACCTGCGCCGTCTTGATCCCGTGGCGCTGGAAGCAGGCCTCATAGGCCCTGACCAGCCCCATCTGGCCGACTGCAGCGGCCGCCTGCAACTCGTGCAGGGCGTGCGGGCGCCTCTTCCAGCCCAGCCGCGCGACGCCCTCGGCAACCGCGCCTGAGGTCACCAATACCACCTCCCTGCCGATCCGCCAGAGTGCCGCGGCATCTGCCGTCCATGCGTCTATCGAGGCCAGGTTCAGGCCCTGGCCGTCGTTGGTGGCCAGGGCGCTGCCGATCTTGATGACCCAGCGCCGGGCCTGCTTAAGCCGTGTTCGCCCCTGACTCATCGGTATGCCCGATCTCATCCGCTTCCGCTTCGACAACCTGCGCCGACTCCGCCGCGTTGGCTGCCTGCCGCTCGACCAGCATCTGGCCGAGTCGATCCTGCACACGCAGCATCAAAGCCTCGCACCCTTCTCCGCTCAGTGCGGACACCGCAAACACCGGTCCGCGCCAGCCTATGCCCCGGACGATGGCATCCACCGATGCGTCGCGCTCCGCCGGCGGGAGCATGTCGATCTTGTTCAGCACCAGCCAGCGCTCCCGCCTCGCGAGTTCCCCGGAATAGTTGCGCAGCTCGGTGTCCACGGTGTGAAAGTCCGCGACCGGATCGCGCCCCTCGTTCCGGGCCGCCACGTCGATGAGGTGCAGCAGCAGGCGCGTGCGCCCCAGATGCCGCAGGAATTGTATTCCCAGCCCCGCGCCCTGCGATGCGCCCTCGATGAGACCGGGGACATCGGCGATCACGAAGCTGCTTCCGGGTCCCGTACGCACCACGCCGAGGCTCGGATAGAGCGTCGAGAAAGGATAATCCGCGACCTTCGGTCGGGCCGCCGACACGGCCCGTATCAGCGAGGACTTGCCTGTGTTGGGCAGGCCGACCACACCGACGTCGGCCAGCAGCCGCAATTCCAGGCGCAGATCCCGGCCCTCGCCAGGCTCGCCCGTTGTCGTCTTGCGCGGCGCCCGATTGGTGCTGCTCTTGAAATGCATGTTGCCGAGCCCGTGGCGCCCGCCTCTGGCGACCAGCAACGTGTCGCCCTGCCTGACGAGATCGCCGATCAACTCCTCCGTGCCGGCATCATGGACCAGCGTGCCCGCCGGCACGCGCACGTACAGATCCTCGCCCTTGCGGCCGTTGCATTGCTTGCCCATGCCCGGCTGGCCGTCCTGGGCCTTGAAGCGCCGCTCGTAGCGGAAATCGACCAGCGTATTGAGGCCTTCCTCGACGACCAGGTAGACGCTGCCGCCGTCGCCGCCGTCACCGCCGTCGGGGCCTCCGCGCGGGATGAACTTCTCGCGTCGGAAACCCATGCAACCATTGCCGCCCTTGCCCGCGTCCACGCGTATGGTGACTTCATCGACGAACTTCATGATGGTTCTTCGCCCTTCAAACGCCGCAAACAAAAAACCCCGTCGTGGACGGGGTTCTCTGCAAGCGGAGTATGCAGCGCCTTCAGCCGGTCGGCTGCACGCTCACGTAGGTCCGCTGCTTCCTGCCGCGCACGGCGAAGCTGACCTTGCCGTCCACCGTCGCGAACAGCGTGTAATCGCGGCCGGTGCCGACGTTCGCGCCGGCGTGGTACTCGGTACCCCGCTGACGCACGAGGATGTTGCCAGCCTTCACGGACTCGCCGCCGAAGCGCTTCACGCCCAGGCGTTTCGCCTCCGAGTCGCGGCCGTTGCGGGTGCTGCCGCCTGCCTTCTTATGTGCCATTGCTCAATTCTCCTGCAGGTATCTGCCCGCGCCCGGGACAGGGTCAGGCCGAGATGCCCGTGATCTCGAGCCGGGTGTAATCCTGGCGGTGACCGGCCTGCTTGCGATAGTGCTTGCGGCGGCGGAACTTGATGATCCTGATCTTCTCGCCGCGACCGTGCGCGACGACCTTGGCCGAGACCCTGGCCCCGGCAACCGTCGGCGTGCCGACCGTGACCTTGTCGCCGTCCACCAGCATCAGCACGTCGCTCAGCTCCACGTTAGCCCCTTGTTCGGCCGGCAGTTTCTCCACGTCGAGGGTGTCGCCCTGGGCGACCTTGTACTGCTTTCCACCAGTGCGTATGACGGCGTACATACCGCGGACCTCTGGGTGCTGTTGCGGAAACGAGGGGCGCGATTGTACGGAATTTGCTAAGCACAGACAAGGTAAACGGAGAGGGCCGGGTACCCAACGTTCCCAGAGGGTGGATCGCGGCAGGCTGGGATCTGCCGCGGTCTGCTGCTTTCTTTATATTTTAAAGGTTTGCATAGCAAGGTCGATACTTCCACTCAGGCCCGGGCCGCGCCGGCACTCGTGCGCCGTCCGGGATACCTGCGGTGGCCAGTGTCCGCGAGCACCGACACAGAGGAGGACCCAGGCGATGAATGACGACAGCTTGACGATCATCCGCCCAAAGACCGGGGCAGAACATCCCGATCCCTGGGCCGAGGTCCCCTTCGAGCCGGCGTTTTTCTCTCCGGGCACGCGCCTGCTGCCGCCCCTGCCGGTCACCGGCTGGCGGCAACGGTATGCGGAGCACCTGGGCTTTCACGTCACGGCCAAGAATCGCGACCTGCTCGCGCACGTGCGCCGCGTGCTGCTGTGGGCTGCGGCCGGCAACCGCCAAGCCACCTACCGCGCTCTCGCCGACCTCTTCCAGGTGCTGGGCACCAAGGGTCTGGAGTTGCGCAAGGATATCCTGCAGCGAGTGGCTCCCGTGCTGTCGCCGCCTCAGGTCAGCAGCCTGCGCGCGCAACTGGCGGTGACCGAGACCGTCACCAGCATGTTCGACCTGCCCACCTCGCGCTTCGCGCCGAAACGCTCCGCCAAGCTGGTCACGCTGGGTGCCCGGGCGAACCGGGTCCAGAGCCACGCGCGGGGGCCGCTCGGCGAGGCACGCGAATACCTGGAGAACGGGCAGGTCGAGGAGGCCAGACAGCTCCTCGAGGCCGCCCTGCCCCTGCACGCGCACGACACCGACATGCACCGCGAACTCCTGGAAATCTACCGGCGGGCGCGCGACCTCGACGGCTGCCAGTCGATGTACAGCAAGATCGATGTCAGGGACAGCGCCGTCGAGAAGGACTGGCTGGACACCCTGTCCCTGCTCGAGGGTTCCGCCGCGGGCCGATAACTGCCGTTACCGTCCATGCCGACATCCACGCCCATCCGCTTCGACCTCATCGGCGCCAACGACCGCACGCGCAATGCCCTGCAGATGGCGTTCTCCGGTCGTGCCAGGGGCAGTTGCGAGTTCGCCAACGGAGCCGCGGCCGACGCGGTCATCGTCGACCTGGACGGGATCGGTGCGCGCACGGAATGGAGCAGGTACCGACACCAGCATCCGCAGCGCCCGAGCGTGCTGCTCACCGTCAACGACTGCACCGTGCCGGAGACGGCGATCGTGCTCATCAAGCCGATACGCATCGAGGCC
>WBZR01003583.1_pt1 | contig 13753 bp, 14 predicted proteins | sample 5204231 | NCBI WGS metagenome assembly WBZR01 (sample SAMN12412403, study PRJNA552823) | activated sludge metagenome | isolation source: activated sludge from anammox sidestream of wastewater treatment plant... | place: USA: Virginia | collected 2017-08 | reverse complement strand
AGATCGAACACGGTGCGGCCGGCGCGCTCAGCGGGCACCTGACGACAGTCGCCAGTTGGCGCGCGCATGGCTGGCGCGGTTGATCAGGCGTTCCAGATCGTCGGCCTGGCCGTTGGCGATCAGTCGCTGCAGGTCGTTGAGCGCATGCTGAAACAGTTCGGTCTGGCGCCCCAGCTCTTCGCGATTGGCGATCAGCACGTCGCGCCACATTTGCGGGTCGCTGGCGGCGATGCGGCTGAAGTCGCGAAACCCCGGGCCGGCCAGCGACAGGTATTCGCGCCCTTCGGGTTGGTTCACGATGCTGTTCATGAGCGCGAAGGCGACCAGATGCGGCAAGTGACTGACCGCCGCGAAGGCGGCGTCGTGCGATTCGGGCGACATGTTGACCACCTGACAACCGAGCGCTTGCCACAGGGCGTTGGCCTGCTCCAGCTTGGCCGTCAGCGTGCGCTCGATGGGGGTCAGAATGACCTGCTTGCCAGCGTACAGCCCGGCGTCGGCGTGCTCCACCCCCGACACCTCGCGCCCGGCGATCGGGTGGCAGGGCACGAACACGCCCACGTCCTGCTTCAGCACGCGCCGCGCGGCGTCCACCACGTCGCGCTTGCTGGAGCCGACGTCCATGATCAGCATGTCGCCGTTGACCAGGTGGCGGATGGCCTTGAGCGTGGTTTCGGTGGCGGCCACCGGCACTGCCAGCAGCACCAGGTCGGCGCCGGACACCGCCAGCAGGGCCGAAGGTGCCTCGACGTCGATCACGCCCAGTTGCAGCGCCCGCGCCGTGGTGGAGGGCGATTTGCTGTAACCCACCACGCGCTTGACCAGGCCGGCGCGTTTGAGCGCCAGGGCGAAGGAGCCGCCCATCAGGCCGCAGCCGATCAGTCCGAGTTGCTCAAACATCTTGACCCAGGGGATAGGCGCCCAGCATCTTGTAGAAGGCGCAGTAGGCCTGCAGTTCGCTCAGCGCCGCTGCCACATTGGGCTCGCCGGGATGACCTTGCAGGTCGATGTAGAAGAAGTATTCCCACTTGCCCGATTTGGCCGGGCGCGACTCGAAGCGCGTCATGCTCACCCCATGCTTCTTCAGCGGTGTCAGCATGTCGTGCACCGAGCCCGGTTTGTTGGGCACCGACACCACGATGCTGGTGCAGTCGCGACCCGTGGCCGCCGGCGTGCCCAGCGTCTGCGGCAGGCAGATGATGGCAAAGCGCGTGCGGTTGTAGGCCTCGTCCTGGATCGCATGGGCGACGATGTGCAGCCCGAATTGAGCGGCGGCACGCTCACTGGCCAGAGCCGCCCAGGCCGGGTTGGTGGCCGCCAGGCGCGCACCTTCGGCGTTGCTGGAGACGGCCCGGCGCTCGGCGCCCGGCAGGTGCTCGCTGAGCCAGCCCTGGCATTGCATCAGCGCCTGCGGGTGCGCCAGCACCACCTCGATCTTGTCCAGCGCGTTGACCTGCCGCAGCAAGTTGTGCCGCACCAGCAGGCTGACTTCGCCGATCACATGGACCGGCGAATGCAGGAACAGGTCGAACGAGCGCGCGACCACGCCCTCGGTGGTGTTTTCCATGCCTACCACGCCAAACTGGGCCGTGCCGGCCGCGGTGGCGTGAAACACCTCGTCGAAGCTGCTGCAGTAGATCAGGTTGGCGGCACTGCCGAAGTACTCGATCGCCGCCTGCTCGCAGAACGTCCCCTGCGGCCCCAGGACAGCCACGCGCTGCGGCACTTCCAGCGCCAGGCAGGCCGACATGATTTCGCGCCAGATCGCCGCCACATGGCTGTTCTGCAGCGGCCCGGTGTTGCTGGCCTGGATCTTGTCGATCACCTGCGCCACGCGGTCGGGGCGAAAGAACGGCGTGCCTTCGCGGCGCTTGAGCTCGCCCACCTGCTCGGCCACTTTGGCGCGCTGGTTGAGCAGCGTCAGCAACTGCGCATCCAGGCTGTCGATCTGCGTGCGCAGCTGGGCCAGGGCTTCGGACTGGACGGGCGTAGTTGAGCTCATGCGGTGACGGGATGGCCTGGGGCGGGCCGCAGCGCCTCGGACGGGCGCCTGCCGGCACGTGGGTGGCTGGGGTCGGGACCTTATTTCTTGGTGGCCGCAGCGGCGCCGGATGCGCCGCCCGCCGCCGCTTTCACGATCCGATCGGCCGCGCTCTCGAAGGTCTTGGCGCTGGCTTCCACCTGGCTGCGCGTGCTGTCGATGATGCGCTTGGCCCAGGCGTCGGTGGCGTCTGCTCCCAGCGCCTGAAGCTTGGCGCTGGCGGGCGATTCCATGTAGGCGATGATGGTCTTCATCTCGTCTTCGGAGAGTTTCTCCATGAAGATCGGCACCATCGCCGCTTCGGCCGCTTTGCCCACCTGCGCTTCGATCGACTTGTGGGTGCTGTCGGCGAACTTCTTCAGCTCGACGTCGAGTTTGTCGCGCACCTCCTTCTGGCGGGCCGGCGGCACGGTCTCATCGAGTCGCTGCGACCAGCCGGCCACGATGGGCTGCACCGCACTGTTGGTGAGCTGATCGGTGATGGCCGGACCATCGGTCTTGAGCTGCAGCTGCACCAGCTTGTTGGCCAGCGCACGTTTCGCATCATTTTGGGCCATGGCGCCCGTGGATAGTGCGCAAGCAGCTACGAAAACAATAGCTGTCGGGAGGCGGGAAATGGTCAAATTCACTGGGTTCACTCCGTTGGGGATTCCTGGGTGGGGTCGATGGCGGGATCCTGCGCGTCGTTTTCGACGATGCGCTGCAGACCGCTCAACTGGGCGCCGTCGTCCAGCGCGATGAGCGTGACACCTTGGGTGGCGCGGCCCATTTCGCGGATTTCGGCGACACGGGTGCGCACCAGCACGCCCTTGTCGGTGATGAGCATGATCTCGTCGTCGCTGCTCACGAGCGTGGCGGCAACCACCTTGCCGTTGCGCTCGCTTTGCTGGATCGCGATCATGCCCTTGGTGCCACGACCGTGGCGTGTGTATTCGTTGATATTGGTGCGCTTGCCGTAACCGTTTTCGGTTGCGGTTAAGACACTGTTGCGCGCATTCGGTTCCGCGCTGTCGGTGGTGGTTTCACCGTCGGCCACCAGCATGGCGATGACGCGCTGGCCTTCTTCCAGCGACATGCCGCGCACGCCGCGCGCGTTGCGGCCCATCGGGCGCACGTCGTTTTCGTCGAAGCGCACCGCCTTGCCGCCGTCGGAGAACAGCATCACGTCGTGCGCACCATCGGTCAGGGCGGCGCCGATCAGGTAGTCGCCCTCGTCCAGGTCGACGGCGATGATGCCGGCCTTGCGTGGGTTGCTGAACTCGGGCAGGGCGGTTTTCTTGACCGTGCCCATGGAGGTGGCCATGAACACGAAGTGATCGTCCGGGAAATTGCGCATTGCGCCGGTGAGCGCCAGCACCACGTTGATCTTCTCGCCCTCGGCCAGCGGGAACATGTTGACGATGGGGCGCCCGCGCGAGCCGCGCGAACCGGACGGCACTTCCCAGACCTTGAGCCAGTACAGGCGGCCGCGGTTGGAAAAGCACAGGATCCAGTCGTGCGTGTTGGCGATGAACAGCTGGTCGATCCAGTCGTCTTCCTTGGTCGCCGTGGCCTGCTTGCCGCGACCGCCACGCTTCTGGGCCCGGTATTCCGATACCGGCTGCGCCTTGATGTAGCCGGTGTGGCTGAGCGTGACCACCATGTCGGTGGGCGTGATCAGGTCCTCGGTGGCCAGATCCTGGGCGTTGTGTTCGACCGTCGAACGGCGCGCGCCGACCTTGGTCTGGCCAAATTCGGCCTTCAGTGCCGACAGCTCCTCGCCAATGATGGTGGACACGCGCTCGGGGCGCGCCAGGATGTCCAGCAGATCGTCGATCTGGGCCATCACTTCCTTGTATTCGGCAATGATCTTGTCCTGCTCCAGGCCGGTCAGGCGCTGCAGGCGCATCTGCAGGATTTCCTGCGCCTGAGTGTCGGACAGGCGGTACAGGCCATCGCCCTGCATGCCGCAGGCGCGCTCCAGACCCTCGGGGCGGTAGTCGTCGGCGTTGACCACGCCGCCGTCTGCGCGCGTGCGCGTCAGCATCTCGCGCACGAGCTGGCTGTCCCAGCTGCGCGTCATCAGCTCGGCCTTGGCCACGGGCGGCGTGGGCGATTCGCGGATGATGCGGATGAACTCGTCGATGTTGGCCAGCGCCACGGCCAGGCCTTCCAGCACATGGCCGCGCTCGCGCGCCTTGCGCAGGTTGAACACGGTGCGCCGGGTCACTACCTCGCGGCGGTGCTGCAGGAAGACCTCGACCAGCTCCTTCAGATTGCACAGCCGGGGCTGGCCGTCGATCAGCGCCACCATGTTCATGCCGAAGGTGTCCTGCAGCTGGGTCTGCTTGTACAGGTTGTTGAGTACCACCTCGGGCACTTCGCCGCGCTTGAGCTCGATCACCAGGCGCATGCCGGATTTGTCGGACTCGTCCTGGATGTGGCTGATGCCCTCGAGCTTTTTCTCGTGCACCAACTCGGCCATGCGCTCCTGCAGCGTCTTCTTGTTGACCTGGTAGGGCAGCTCGTCGACGATGATGGCCTGGCGCTGGCCGCGGTCGATGTCCTCGAAGTGCACCTTGGCGCGCATCACCACGCGCCCACGCCCGGTGCGGTAGCCCTCGCGCACGCCCTGCATGCCGTAGATGATGCCGCCGGTCGGAAAGTCCGGTGCCGGCATGATCTCCATCAATTCCTCGATGCTGGCCGTCGGCTGACGCAACAGGTGCAGACAGGCGTCCACCACTTCATTCAGGTTGTGCGGCGGGATGTTGGTGGCCATGCCCACGGCAATGCCGCCCGAGCCGTTGACCAGCAGATTCGGCAGGCGGCTGGGCAGCACCAGTGGCTCCTGCTCGCTGCCGTCGTAGTTGGGGCCGAAGTCCACCGTCTCCTTGTCGATGTCGGCCAGCATCTCGTGGGCGATCTTCGACAGGCGGATTTCGGTGTAACGCATGGCGGCGGCGTTGTCGCCATCCACGCTGCCGAAGTTGCCCTGGCCGTCGACCAGCATGTGGCGCAGAGAAAAATCCTGTGCCATGCGCACGATGGTGTCGTACACCGCGATGTCGCCGTGCGGGTGGTACTTGCCGATCACATCACCCACGATGCGCGCCGACTTCTTGTACGGCCGGTTCCAGTCGTTGTTCAGCTCGTGCATGGCGTACAGCACGCGCCGGTGCACGGGCTTCAGGCCATCGCGCGCGTCGGGCAGGGCGCGGCCCACGATCACGCTCATGGCGTAATCGAGATAGCTTCGCCGCATCTCCTCTTCCAGACTGATGGGGAGGGTTTCTTTGGCGAATGAAGTCATAGACCGAGCAACAAGGAGAGCAACGGGGCGGGATCCGGCGGGCGAAAGCGATCGATTCTACTAGGCGCCCGGACTTGTGGTTCCATAGCAACACTTGATCGAAATTGAGCCTCTGTCTGAGGCGCTGAGGCGCCGTTCCACCAAGATCGCGCTATCGCCTGTGGCACAATCGCCTCAACGTTTTCGGTGGTGGTCACTTGAAGCGTCCGATTTATCGCAGCCCGGCTGCGGCTTTTTTCCCATGAGGAGAACCATGAAGAAACTCAACAAAGTAGCGGCTCTGTTCGCAGTGGCAACCGTGGCTGGTTCCGCCTTCGCAGCTGGTTCGACGATCAATTCCGACAACTGGCGCAATGGCCACGGCAACCTGATCTGGAAGAACGGCACCAACGAACTGTGCTGGCGCGATGCGGGCTGGACGCCGGCTACCGCTGCTCCTGGCTGCGACGGCGCGCTCGAGGCGCCCAAGGCTGCTGCGCCGGCCGCGGCACCGGCACCGGCTGCTGCCGCTCCGGCACCTGCTCCGGCCAAGGCACCTGCTCCGGCGCCTGCCCTGGCTGCCCAGAAGGTCACCTACGCCGCCGACGCCTTCTTCGACTTCGACAAGTCGGTGCTCAAGCCGGAAGGCCGTGCCAAGCTGGATGACCTGGTCAGCAAGATCCAGGGCATCAACCTGGAAGTGATCATTGCCGTGGGCCACACCGACTCGATCGGTTCCGACGCCTACAACCAGCGACTGTCGGTGCGTCGCGCCGAGGCCGTGAAAGCCTATCTGGTGTCCAAGGGCATCGAACGCAACCGCGTCTACACCGAAGGCAAGGGTGAGAAGCAGCCGGTGGCCGACAACCGCACCGCCCAGGGCCGCGCCAAGAACCGCCGCGTCGAGGTGGAAGTGGTCGGCACGCGCGCCGCGAAGTAATCGGTCCAGCTTCATCACTGGATTGCATCAGGCCTTGGGGGCGAAAGCTCCCAGGGCCTTTTTGTTTGACTCTTGGGTTGTGCTGGGCGCTCTGGCAGACATGATCCGATCCGCCTGGAATATCGTCGGTGCGGTGCTGCTTCTGGCCCCCGCCGCCTGGGCAGATGGTGCGGCCTTGTCGTGCAACCAGCTGTTGCTGGCGCATCAGCGCGAATTGCTGCAGGACGAGCCGACCCTGCTTGCCGTCCTGTCGCCTCGCATGCCGTATGCGCTCAAGGAATGGCCCCGCATGGCCGCCATGGCGCACCAGGACGGATGGCGGGTGCAAGCGTTCCGGGACCCGGGCGTACCCGACGACGAGTGGCTGGCGGCCACTGAGCTGGGCGACCTTCGTTCCTGGCGCACCCTGCCGGTGATGGACCTGGTTGCGGGTCAGTCCTGCGGCATGCTCAATCACGCGCCGACCGCGGTGGTGGCCCGGTGTGGCCGCGTTCACCCCTGGCCCATTTGGGGTGTCATGCCCGATGCGGCCTGGCGCCACGTGCTGGCTGCGCGCCGCGCCGACCTGGAGGCGACGCCGTGTCGCTGAGCCTGCAGCGCGCTTCGGGCATCCTGACAGGCGCGCTGCTTGCCGGCGCGGTCTGTGCCGCGCCTGAAGGAGCCCAGGAGGTTGCCGGTGACGCCTGCGTTCCCCATGTCGCCTACCTGCCGCTCGACGCCGATGCCGTGGGTCGGGATGATCATGGCGTGGCTGCGCTCGGGACCTACGAGCGCATCAGTCCCGATGGACGCTTCATTCTGCGCTCGTACTCTGGCGCTCGGTTGGGCCAGGTCAGTCTGATGGAGTTGCCGGTCGAGCCGGCAGGAAGGATCAGGACCTTTCGGACCCCGTTATCCAACGAAGCCTTTCCGGTGCAGGGCAGCTGGCGCTACTTGGTGGATGTGACCGGCGAGCACTATCGTTTTGCTGACGTGCTGCGGCTGCAGGAACGGGCACGGCCGTTGTTCCGGGGCGGCATGACCGGCTTCTACGCGGCGGCAGCCGAGGTGACGACCCAGGGCGCACACCAGGAAAGCCCCGCAGGCGCGGGGTCAGGGACCATGCGTCGCCTGTGGATTCGTTCGCTCAGCTGGCCTAACCATGCCGATCCCGATCAGCAGGGCGTCGGGCCGCTGCAGGTGGCCACGCTGGAAGTCGTCGATGACGGAACCGAAGCGCGCATCGTCTCTGCCCGCGGCCCACGCTTCATCTGCAGCGGCCGTACATCGGTGGATGGCGGCGTCTATGCCCTGCCCATGCTGTCGATCGATGGCACGGAGTTTTCGGCCATTCCGCAGGTTCCGCGTGTCGGCCAGCCCTCGATGCGTGTCTACGGCCTGAGTGCCGATCCGGCCTCTGACGCGCACCCTTGCGACCTGCGTGGCGATCTCGGGTCTTCGCCTGGCAAAGCGGTGTTCGGGTTCCCACATGCAGCCGGTGCGCCGTGGCTGAGCTACAGCGACATCGGTCAGGTGTACGTGCACGATCGCCAACTCGGGCTGACATTTCGCCTTGACCACGCCAGGGATCGGGTGCTGGCGAGTGCCTTTCCAGGCCTGACGCGCGATGGGCGTGTCATCTACGGTGCCACCTGGCAGGATTGCGCCGACGCGCAGGCATGCCCACGAAAGGCCGGCTACGTGGTGGTGGATCCCCACCAGAGCCGGGCGTGGCGTGACCATTGGCGTGCACAGGGCAGGCCGCCGCCTCGAGCCTGCATCACCCGCGCCGAAGTTCTGGCCGAGCGCACGCGATTCGCGCGCATGCACGGGTTGCCGCAGTAGGGTTTGATGCGCCGACCCGAAGTGACCCCGTGGGACAATCCTCACCATGAACGCCATGAACGTCGATCAGGCCGAGTTGGCCAAGTTTTCATCCTTGGCCCACCGCTGGTGGGACACCGAGGGCGAGTTCGGCCCCTTGCATGCCATCAACCCATTGCGGCTCGACTGGATTGACAGCATTGCGCCGCTGAAAGGCTGTCGTGTGCTGGACGTGGGCTGCGGCGGCGGCATTCTGGCCGATGCCATGGCGCGTCGTGGCGCTGACGTGCTGGGCATCGACCTGGCCGAGAAATCGCTCATGGTGGCGCAACTGCATGCGCTGGAGGCCGAAACCCCGCGCATTGCCTACCGCGAGGTCGCCGCTGAGGATCTGGCGGCTGAAATGCCGGGTCAGTTCGATGTGGTGACCTGCATGGAGATGCTGGAGCATGTACCCGAGCCGGCGTCCATCGTGCGCGCCTGTGCGCGGCTGGTGCGGCCCGGTGGCTGGGTGTTCTTTTCGACCATCAACCGCAACCCCAAGTCGTTCCTGTTTGCCATTGTCGGTGCCGAGTACCTGTTGGGTCTGGTGCCGCGCGGCACGCACGAATACGCGCGCCTGCTGCGCCCCAGCGAGCTCAGTCGGTTCTGTCGCGACGCCGGGTTGGAACTTCAGCACAGTCGCGGGTTGGAATACAACCCGCTGACACGCCGCTACCGACTGTCCGGCGACACCAGCGTGAACTACCTGCTGGCTGCCCGCCGGCCGCCGTCGGGCGTCTGATCAGGCGATGTTCCGACACATCCGCTGTGTGCTGTTCGACCTCGACGGCACCCTGATCGACAGCGCGCTCGACCTGGCTCTGGCTGCCGACGAGATGCGGGTGGCGCGAGGAATGCCTTCGCTGCCAGCAGCCGTCTATCGCGCCAGCGCCGGATCGGGCGCGCGTGGCATGCTCGCCGTCGCCTTCGGATTGACACCCCATCACCAGGACTTCGCTGCGCTTCGTGAGGAATTCCTTGACCGCTACGAACGTCGGCTCACCTGCCTGACGCGTCCGTTCGAGCAGGTCGAAGAGCTGTTGGCCACCCTGAATCTCCGCGGCGTGGTATGGGGTGTGGTCACTAACAAACACCGGCGGTTCACCCTGCCGTTGACCGCGACCATGCCCATGTTCAGGCGCGCGGGCGTCATCGTCAGCGGGGATTCCACGCCCTACAGCAAACCACATCCGGCGCCCATCCTGGAAGCCATGCGCCAGTTGGACGTCGAGGCCGGGGACTGTCTTTACGTCGGCGACGACGAGCGTGACATGCTGGCTGGCCGTGCCGCCGGCGTTGCCACCGTGGCTGCCAGCTACGGCTACCTCGGCCCGGACGCAAGCATCGAGCGCTGGCCCGCCGATGCGGTGATTCATCGACCGGCCGATCTCTTGAAACTGATCGATCTGGCCTAAAATTCAGCATTGCAGGGGCTGCAATGGTTTCGACGTGGGTTGGAATCGCCTCAGGGCATGTCGAGGTTCAGTCACCTCGTAAAACCGCTGAAACAAACCAACTGCAAACGACGAACGTTTCGCACTCGCCGCCTAAACACCGGTGAGCCTCGCAACAGCAGGTCGATGGGCTGGGCAAGGGTGGCTTCACGCCATCCCGGCTGCGAGGGAATTCACATCGGCTGGCTCTCGTCCGGGTACCTTGGACGCGGGCAAGATCCAAGGGTACTGGCTGACTTGGTAGCGTGCGGCTGCGCGACCGAACTGGCGAGACGCAAAACAGACCGCTAAGCATGTAGAACTGGGCGTGGAAGATTTGCGGACGGGGGTTCGAGTCCCCCCAGCTCCACCAATCACAAGGGTCTGGATAGTCTCCAGGCCCTTTTTTTGCCTGAAATCCCCACGCCACGCGGGGTTCCTGCCACTTGTGCTGCGGGTGGCCACCAGCCGAAACGCCCAAAATTGGCCACTTTCTCGGCCGGGTCCGTCTCTTTTCTCTGTTTGGCCTGCGGGTAGGCGCAGATGGCGGTCTTGCAAAATCAACAATTTACGCGCGCCGGTTCATCGTCAACCAAGACCAGCGGTCAAGCATCAAACCCCGCCATCTGGTGGTCGCACTGATTGCATGGGAACTTATACGTTACTATCATGACTCATGAGCTACCAGATCAAAGAACTGCTACTGGCCGATGGCGACAGTCCCTTTGCGCAGTGGTTCGGGTCGCTGGAAGCCGTCGCCGCCGCCAAGGTACGCGTGGCGGTGAGCCGGATGGAACAAGGCAACCTGTCCAACGTGGAATGGTTCCGTGGTATCGGCGAGTACAAGATCGATTGGGGGCCGGGGCTGCGCATTTATCTGGCCAAGGACGGTTTGAAGATCATCATCCTGATCGGCGGCGGCACCAAGAAGCGCCAGCAGCAGGACATCGACCAGGCGGTGGCGTTGTGGGACGACTACAAGCGCCGCAAGGCATCAACCCAGAAAGGAGGGAAGTGAAATGGCACTGACCCGCGATTTCAAAGAAACCGTGGCCGCGCGCGTGCAGAACGATCCGGCCTTCGCTCAAGCCCTGTTGGACGAGGCCATCACTCTGTTCGTCAACGGCGAGCCGGAATCGGCCAAGCTGATCCTGCGCGACCTCGTCAACGCCACCGTCGGCTTCGAGGCGCTGGCCGAAGAAATTCACAAGCCCGCCAAGAGCCTGCACCGGATGCTCTCCCAGTCGGGCAACCCGACCATGAGCAACATCTCGGCGGTGTTTGCAGCCATCAAGCGTGCGCTCAAGGTCGAGGTGCGCACGCAGGTGGTGATGGCCTGACTTCAGGCATCAAACCCCGCCACCACCGCCCGCTGCGCCATCCAGTCGGTCGGCAGCGGATTGCGCTGGAACCACAGCAGGCTCATGCACCGGGGCTGCTGGCCAGCCAGGATGGTCTGGATGATGGCAGGCTCCAGCAAGGTCAGGCGCAGCAGTTCATTGACCGTCGAGTGGTGCAGGCCTTCGCGCTGGGCAATCTCGCTGCCACTGCCGACCACGCCGTCGTCGAGCAACTGCTGCCAGTAGAAGGCCCGCGTCAAGGCCACCAGCAAGGGCTGGTCGATCTGGCTGGCGACCTTGCCCGGCGACTCGACCGCCCCATCCGGCCGCACCACCACCTTGCTGGCGCCGCGCCTCCTGATCTTCAGCGGGATGAAGGTGGAGAGTTTCACCTGCCCGCCATCGCGCCGTTCACGGGCGATGGGGCCGCCCAAAGCCTGTACTTTCGATTTCATGCCTCCACCTCCTGTCGCTCCCATTCCTGCAATTCCGCGCCGATGGTGCCGGGCAACAATTCCCCGGCCAACTCCTGCCAGCCCTGATCGCGCCAGATGATTTCCAACCCGCCGTCGGCAATCACCACGCGCTCGATCAGGAGTTTTGCCAAACGGCACTGTTCCGCAGGGAATAGCTCCCGCCACAGGCCCGCGAGATTGCGCATCGGCAGCACGACTTGCGGCTCGGTGAGATCAGGCCGGATGTGCTGCATCCGATCCCACACCGCCTGCACGATGTGTGGGGCCGACAGCGCCGCTACGATCTGCTGCGTCACCAGATCCTCAATCGGCGCGGCAGGCAACGAGCCGTGCTGACTGGCCCACGCGCCCAAGCGCCGGTGTTTGACGGGGCTGTAATAGCGGTAGGTCTTGCCCTTCTTTTTCGTGTAGTTGGGCACCAGCCGTTCGCCGTCGGACGTGAACAGCAGACCGCGCAGTAACACCGGTTCCCGCTGGCGGTCATTGGTCTCGCGCCGCCGTTCGACGCCATCGGTGGCGATCAGCGCGTGGGCGGCATCCCATTGCGCCTGCGTGATGATGGCCTGATGCTGGCCGGGGAAACTCTGCCCCTTGTGCACGATCTTGCCCAGGTACATCCGGTTGTGCAGCATCTTGTAGATGGTCTGCTTGGTGAAGGGCTTGCCGCCCTTGGTGAGCACGCCTTCGGCGCCATAGGTCTTGGCCATCAGCGTGGCCGAGCGCATCGTCACGAAGTCATCGAAGATGCGCCGCACCAGAGCGGCTTCGACTTCATTGATCATCAGCAGGCGGTCGCGCACGTCGTACCCGAGTGGCAACGGTCGACCCATCCACATCCCCTTGGCCTTTGCAAGGGCGATCTTGTCGCGGATGCGCTCGCCGGTCACCTCACGCTCGAACTGGGCGAAGGACAGCAGCACGTTGAGCATCAGCCGGCCCATCGAGGTGGCCGAGTTGATCTGCTGGGTGACGGCGCTGAAGCTGACGCGGTGGCGATCAAACACATCGACCATCCGCGCAAAGTCCGCCAGCGAGCGTGACAGGCGGTCGATTTTGTAGACGACCACGATGTCGATCTTGCCCAACTGGATGTCGGCCAGCAGGCGCTTCAAGGCAGGCCGTTCCATATTGCCGCCGGAGAAGCCACCGTCGTCGTAATCATCGGCCACGGCAATCCAGCCCTCGTGGCTCTGGCTCTTGATGAAGGCCTGCCCGGCCTCTTTCTGGGCATCGATGGAATTGAAGGACTGGTCGAGGCGTTCATCGCTGGAAACACGGCAGTACACCCATCGCCGTCGGCTTCAGCGGCACGCTGCGTCCAGACCAGGAAGCTGCCGTGGCGGCGATGCTGGGTCACGATGCGGGTGTACTGTGCGCGCCAACGGCCTTTGGCAAAACGGTGACGGCCGCAGCGATCATCGCCCCGCGCGGCGTCAACACCTTGGTTCTGGTGCACCGCACGGAACTGCTCAAGCAGTGGCAGGTGCGCCTTGCCGCATTCCTGGACGCAGGCAAGGATGTGATCGGCGTCATCGGCGGCGGCGAGAACAAGCCCACCGGCCAGATCGACATCGCGGTGATGCAATCGCTTTCGCGTCAAGGCGAGGTCGATCCACTGGTGGAAAGCTACGGGCAGGTGATCGTGGACGAATGCCACCATGTCGGTGCAGCGTCCTTCGATGCCATCCTGCGGCGTGCAAAGGCGAAACACGTGGTCGGCCTGACGGCAACGCCGATTCGCCGCGATGGGCAACAGCCCATCATCTTCATGCAGTGCGGACCGATCCGGCACAAGGCGGCGCAGCCGCTTGATGCGCCGCACGATCTGGCGGTGACGCCGCAGTTCATCGAGTCGCCGATTGCTCTGCCAGCGGAGGCGGGCATCCAGGATGTGTTCAGGCATCTGGCACAGGACGCGGCCCGCACGGCAGCCATCGCCAGCGCGATCACCGACGCCTTTCGGCAAGGCCGCAAGGTGCTGGCGCTGACCGAACGCACCGAGCACATCGACGCCATTCGCACCGCGTTGGCGGGTCGGGTGCCGCAGCCGTTCGTGTTGACGGCCGGATGTCAAAAAAGCAGCGCACCGCGTTGATCGCCGCGCTCGATGCCTTGCAGCCGGACGCGCCGCGCGTTCTGCTGGCTACCGGTAAGCTGGTTGACGAAGGCTTTGACCATCCACCACTGGACACCTTGGTGCTGGCGATGCCCGTCTCGTGGAAAGGCACGCTGCAGCAATACGCCGCTCGCCTGCACCGGGAGCACGCCAGCAAGACCGACGTGCGCATCATCGACTTCGTCGACACGGGGCATCCGGCCTTGCTGCGGATGTGGGACAAGCGCCAGCGTGGCTATCGGGCGATGGGGTATCGCGTCGATTCGGGTGCGCCGTCTGTCGGCCGTTTCG
>WBZR01003578.1_pt1 | contig 13777 bp, 10 predicted proteins | sample 5204231 | NCBI WGS metagenome assembly WBZR01 (sample SAMN12412403, study PRJNA552823) | activated sludge metagenome | isolation source: activated sludge from anammox sidestream of wastewater treatment plant... | place: USA: Virginia | collected 2017-08 | reverse complement strand
GCACCGCCATGGCATAAAAGCTCTGGATGAGGCAAACCGCATCGGCGTCAGGATAGTCGGGCGTGAGCGCAGGAAGCTGCCCCGCCGCATGGCCGGCGCCGGCTTGCGCCGAAGTGACGAAAACATTCGCTCCCTTGTGGCGCAGATCGGCCGCCAATTCACGCAAGCCGGCGGCGGCCTCGTCGGTCGGCAGGAAAACCAGCATCGGATAGGACATTTCGACCAGGGCGACGGGGCCATGCAGGAATTCGGCGCCGCTGAACGCCTCCGCGTGCAGATTGCAGGTCTCCTTCAGTTTCAACGCGGCCTCGCGCGCAATGGCGAGCGTCGGGCCGCGCCCGATCGTGACGAGGCTGTTGGCTGCGGCCAACGCGCTTACAGCCGTCTCCCAATCGAGTTGGGTCGCCCGCGCGAGCCGTTCCGGCAATCGCTCAATCGCCGCGGCGAGCCCCGCATCGCCGGCCCATTGCGATACGAGCCGCAGCAGCGCCGCGAGGCTCGCCACGAAGGTTTTGGTCGCCGCCACGCTCAATTCCTCGCCCGCGCTCATCGGCAGGACGATGTCGGAGGCGTTCGCGAGCGGACTGGCGACATCGTTGACCAAAGCGACGACAAGCGCGCCGGCGGCTTTCGCCATCTGCGCCGACTCGATGAGATCGTCGCTGCGCCCCGATTGGGAAATGACGAGAAAGACTTGGCCTCTGATCCGCAACTGCCGGCGATAGATCGTCGCGATGTTGGGCGCGAATGCGCTGACGGGCAAAGCCAGATGGCGTTCGATTAGGTGCTTGGCGAAGCTCGCGGCATGCGCCGAACTTCCGCGCGCACAGGTGATGATGAGGTCCGGCGGGCGGCGCCGCAAGAGAGCGAGGAAATCGCGCAGCGGACCTTCGGCCGCTTCTGTCTGCCGGCGCACGACTTCAGGAGCTTCGCCGAGTTCGCGTTGCATTCGCATGCCGCGCTGGGTCATGGATGCTCCGTTTCCGCGGCGAGCTGCATGGATTCTCGGGCGAGCCGCAGCGCGCCGTCGAGCGCGTCGCCGAGCGGCGGCACGAGATGCCGGCGCGTCGAATCGGCAAGCCAAGGCTCGATCGAGGCGGAAAGACCGCCGACGAGCGCTATCCTATTTGCGCCGAGCATGATTAGGCGCGCCGCAAGCGAATCGAGATGCGCGGCGGCGCTGCGCATCAGATCGGCGGCGACGGCGTCGAGCTCACGCGAATGCTCGACCACGGCCGGCGCAAGCGAGGCGAAGTCGCCGGGCGAGGCCGCCGTCGTCCAGCGTACGATCGCATGCGGGTCCGAATCGAAACGCGCAAAAATGAATTTCAAGAGGCTTGTCCAAGGGATGCGGCCATCATGCGCCCATAAGGCGCGGCGCAGCGCTTCGCAGCCGAGCCAGGCGCCGCTGCCCTCATCCGAGATCGGCCAACCCCAGCCGCCGAGGCGGTGGTGGCGGCCGTCCTGTTTCGCCCAGGCAACCGATCCGGTGCCGACCACAATGATCGCGCCATCCTCGCCGTCGTGCGCGCCGATGCAGGCGGCGTAGGCGTCAGGCACCACGATGATCTGACGGAACGGGTCCTCGCGACGTTGCGCGGCGGTGAGATAGCTTGGCTCGGTTGCTCCGGCTAGCGCGACACAGGCGACGATCCTCTCCAGGTCGCACGCATCCAGACCCGCCTGCGCCAGGCACTGGTGCGTCGCGTCGTAGACCGAGGCGAAGCTCTGCTCGACGCCGAAGCGGATGTTGGCGGGACCGGCTATTCCTTCCCCCAGCACCTCGCCCGCAGCCGTGCAGAGGCGCGCCCGGCAGCCGGTTCCGCCACCGTCGACGCCAAGCAAGAGCAGATCGAGATCCTCAACAACGGTCATGAAGGTCGCTCCGGCCCTCAACGCCAAAGAACCAATCCAGATCGAAGGCGTTTTGTTCGAAAGGCACGATCGGCGGGAACGGTATGGATACGGAGCGTCCCAGCCCTCGCTATTCCAACATTGACGTTTGGGACCCGGCGGACATCATCGAGGCGATGATCGAGGGGCAGTTCACGGCAGTTGCCGCCGTTCGAGCCGCCCGCCCGGCGCTGCTGCGCGCCGCTCTGGCCGCCGAGGCGAGATTGAGGGCCGGAGGCCGGCTCGCCTATGCCGGAGCAGGAACATCGGGCCGGCTCGCCGTGCAGGACGGCGCCGAGCTCGTTCCGACCTTCAACTGGCCGGCCGATCGGCTACTTCTGCTGATTGCCGGGGGACACGAGGCCTTGCTGCAGGCGGTGGAAGGCGCCGAGGACGAGGCCGAGCAAGGGACCCGGGCGGTTCGGATCCACCGACTCGGGCCCAACGACGTGCTGATCGCGGTCGCCGCCAGCGGCGCCACTCCCTTCACGCTGTCCTGCCTGCGCGAGGCGAAAGAGCGCGGATCCCTGACCATCGGCATCGCCAATAATCGCGGCATGCCAATCCTCGAAGAAGCGGACGAGGCGATTTGGCTCGATACGGGGGCCGAACCGATCGCAGGCTCGACCCGGATGAAGGCCGGCACGGCGCAACGCATCACGCTCAACGTCCTGTCCTCACTGGTCATGATCCTGCTCGGCCGCGTCTACGAGGGCCTGATGGTGGACTTGAGGGCGGTGAACAAGAAGCTGGTTCGGCGCAGCCAGGCCATCCTGATGCGGCTCACGGGCGAAACGCCCGAGCGCGCCCAGCACGCGCTCGAACGGGCCGAGGGCAATCTGAAGCTCGCTGTCCTGCTCCTGCACGGATGTGACGTGAACAAAGGGAAGCTGCTGCTGGAGCAGACGGGCGGGCAGCTGCGGGCCGCGCTCGCGGCCATCGGCAAGACGCCCCCTCAGCGCGCGGATGCGAAACACCCCGTCGATGTGGATGCGCCCGGTCTGTTTGATGAGATCGGCGATGACTGAGGCCGCAATCGCCTCAGGGCTCGGCCTCGGCCGGATGCGGCGCTGTTGCTTCCGTCTGCCTGTCTTCATGAGAGGCTGACTCGTCGTCTGACTTCCGCGCTTCCAGAGCCGCCTGCACCGCCTCGTCCACGCGTTCGAGCCAGACGAAATCGAGCTCTCTGCGCGCCTCTTCGGGAATGTCTTCGAAGTCCTTGCGGTTTCGCGCCGGCAGCATGACCCGCTTCAATCCGGCGCGCGCGGCCGCGACCACCTTCTCTTTGATGCCGCCGACCGGGAGGACGAGCCCGCGCAAACTGATTTCGCCCGTCATGGCCGTGTCGCTGCGTACGGTGCGCTCGGTCATCAGCGATACGAGCGCCATGAACATGGCCACGCCCGCGCTCGGCCCGTCTTTGGGGATGGCGCCCGCCGGCACATGAATATGGATGTCGCTCTTTGCGAAACGGTTCGCGTCGATGCCGAAAGCGGCGGCGCGGTTCTTGACGATACTGAGCGCGGCCTGGGCGCTCTCGCGCATCACTTCGCCGAGCTGGCCGGTCAGGATCAGCTTGCCGCTTCCGGGAATGCGCGTCGCCTCGATGAACAGGATGTCGCCGCCGACCGGCGTCCATGCGAGCCCGGTCGCCACCCCGGGCACGCTCGTGCGCATCGCCACTTCGTTTTCGAACTGCGGGGAGCCAAGAATGGCGGCAAGATCATCTTGCGCGATGTGAATCGGTCCGCTCCGGCCCTCGGCGAAGCGCACAGCGGCATGGCGCAACGCCTTGCCGATCTCACGCTCCAGATTGCGCACGCCCGCTTCGCGCGTGTAATGCTGGATGATGTCGCGCAAGGCCGCGTCGGAGACTTCGACCTGGCCCGGACTGAGGCCGTTCGCTTCCATCTGCCGGCGCACCAGATAGCGCTTGGCGATCTGCAGCTTCTCGTCGGCGGTGTAGCCGGCCAAGCTGATGATCTCCATGCGGTCGCGCAGCGGACCCGGAATGGTGTCGAGCATGTTCGCCGTGGTGAGGAACACGACGCGGCTCAGGTCGAAGGGCACGCCGAGATAGTTGTCGCGGAAGGTGTTGTTCTGCTCGGGGTCGAGCACTTCGAGCAAGGCCGCGCCCGGATCGCCCTGGATGCCGGCGCCCAGCTTGTCGATCTCATCGAGCATCATCACGCAATTGCGCGCGCCGGCTTTGCGAATCGCCTGGATGATGTTTCCGGGCAGAGCGCCGATATAGGTGCGGCGGTGGCCGCGAATCTCCGCTTCATCGTGCACGCCGCCCAGGCTGACGCGGACGAATTTGCGATTCATGGCGCGGGCGATCGACTGCCCGAGCGAGGTCTTGCCGACTCCCGGAGGACCCACGAAGCACAGGATCGGCGCCTTGCCGTGGGGCGCAAGCTTGCGCACCGCGAGGTATTCGACAATGCGCCGTTTGATCTTCTCGAGACCGTAATGATCTTCGTCGAGAATGCGGCGCGCCTCGGCGATATCGATCGGGGTCTCCTCGGGCAGGCTCCAGGGCAGTTCAATCAGCCAATCGAGATAGGTGCGCACCATGCCGTATTCGCCCGCGGCTTCCGGCATGCGTTGCAACCGGCGCAGCTCCTTGCGCGCATGCTCCTCGACCTCCTTCGGCATCTTGGCTTTGGCGATCGCCTGGTCGAGCTCAGCCATTTCCGCCGCCTTGCCCTCCTCGCCCTCGCCAAGCTGGCGCTGAATGGCGGCCATCTGCTCGCGCAAGAGCACCTCGCGCTGGCGCTCGTCGAGCGCCGCCTTGGTCTGGCGGCCGATCTCTTGCGACAGACGCAAGACCTCGATGCGATGCGCGAGCATGCGCGAGACCTTGTCCATGCGGGCGACGAGGTCGATGGTCTCGAGCACTTCCTGTTTTTCGTCCGGCTTCACGTCCATGTAGGCCATGGCGAGATCGGCGAGCGCTGACGCCTGCTCGATCGACTGCACCGCGGCCAGGAGCTCGGCCGGCGCTTGCGGCAGCAATTGAATCGCTTCGACGGCCTGCGCCCTCAGATTGAGAAGCCGCGCCTCGGTCTCGGGCGTGCGCGCCTCGGGCTCCGGGATGCGCAACACCCGGGCGACGAAAAAAGGCCAGCCGTTGAGAAATTCGATGATCTGGAAGCGCTGCTCGCCCTGGCAAACGAGATGATGCGTTCCATCCGGCGCCGTGACGTAGCGCACGACATTGGCGACAGTGCCTATGCGGTGCATGTCTAGCGGCGCGGGATCGGACATTTCCGCATCGCGCTGCATGAGAATGCCAACCTGACGCTGCTCGCGTACGGCCTGCTGGGCGGCCGCGATCGATTTCGGCCGGCCAATCGTGATCGGGAGCACCATTCCGGGAAACAGCACCGTGCTGCGCACGGGGACGATGATCAGCGCATCCGGCGGCAGCGGCGGCGCGGAAGGGCCGCCCCGTCCTGCCGCCTCTTCACTGGTCGACAACATCTCGGTTTCGGTCACGGACTAAGTCCTGCTTTCTGCAATGTGATGAGAAGACAACCATTCACGACGGAGCGGCGAACGGAGCTGTAACGCCCGGCCGGAAGCGCCAAGCGGCGGAGAAAACGCCCCTGCGGCAGTTCAAGCCGGTGAATGGCGGCCGTGCGCAGTTCTGGCGGCAGAACCCGCGTTCCGGCGATGATCAAGCTTCCGCTGTCGATGACGGCCTCGGCTTTTTCGATGTCGACTCCAGGCAAGGCCACGAGAACGAGAATATCGCGATCGGTCTCCAAGACATCAACGGGCGGCTCCCAGACCGGTAGCGCGGCGGAGAGCCGATCGAGGCGGAAGAACTCCCGATGCAGCCGCTCCGCGCGCGCCAACATGTCACATGCTTCCGACCACATCCAATCGAGCGCCGAGTCGCGGGCCATCAAAGTCGCCTCTGGTTCATTGTAGAATGTGTGAACTGCCGCGCCGAATTCAATCGGAACGGCGCGCGCGGGTCAAAGTGGATGCGCGCAGCGATTGACGTCACGGCCAAGCGCGACCTGTCCCGAATTGCAGGAGAAATCGGGATGGGCCGATTTCGGCCGCGCGTCGGCCAGGCAGACCGCGCCCCGATCAGGCGCCGCTATATTTGGCGAGCGTCGCCTTTGCGGTCTCGAGAAGCTTGCGGCCGTCGATATTCTTGTCCTTCATCGAACCAATCCAGGAATCGATGACAGGCTGCGTGGCTTTCACCCATCGTGACCGCTCGTCCTCCGTAATCACGGTGATCACGTTGCCGCGCTTATTGACCATGTCCCTGACTTCGAGGCCGACTTCATCCCACATTTTCCCCGCTGCGGCGGCAAACGCCATTCCGGAATTCTCGTCGATGACTTGCCTCGATTCGGACGGCAGGCTCTCATATTTCGCCTTGTTCATCGCCAGCATCATGCAGGCCGTATACAAGGTCGGCGAACCTGGAATTTCCGTGTGATACTTGACAAGTTCCTGCAGCTTGAGCGCGGGCACCACCTCCCACGGCACCACCGCGCCATCGATCACGCGCTGCGCCAAGCTCTCAGGGACCTGGGGCGTTGGGATACCGACGGCGTTGGCGCCAAGCGCGCGAAGCGCCTCGCCGACATAGCGGGTCGGAAAGCGAATTTTCGTCCCTTTGAAATCCTCCAGCGTCTTGATCGGCTTTAGCGAATGAATGAGGCCGTGGTCGTGCGCCCAGAAACACAGAAGCTTGGTTTCCTTGGTTTCTTCCCTGAGATGGGTCTGGGCATAATCCTGGCAGGCCTTGGCATTGACCACGCCGAGCCGGTTTGCGACGAAAGGAAGCTCAAAGACTTCAGTGGAGGGAAACCGGCCGGGGGTGAAGCCCGTCACGGTCCATACGATGTCGACGACCCCGTCCCGCGCCTGATCATAAAGCTGCGGCGGTGCGCCGCCGAGTTGCATTGCCGGATAGATGTCGATCTTGAGCTTGCCCCCGGATGCGGCCTCGACTTTCCGGGTCCATGGCGCCAACAGCCTTTGGTGCACGTTGGACACCGCCGGGAGAAAATGATGCAGCTTCAGCGTGAGCGCAGACTGCGCGGAAGCGGGCGCTCGCACGATGGCCGGAGCGGCAAGCGCGGCAGCTCCAGTCGCGATAAGATTGCGTCGCGAGATCAGCATTGAATCCTCCCCGGGCCGATCGGTCGAGAGCTCGGCGGCGTACTGCGAAGCGACGACGTCTTGTTGTTGGCTTCCGGCTCCCGAGAACAAGATAGAGTAAGCTCCGAATTGAGAGGCCGTCAACAGAGCCATCCTCGCCGGCCTTTGGCCGGCAACGGGCTCCATCGTTCTAAGCGCTCGGTTGGTCGCTTGACAGGGAAGCCGTAGGACGTACTAGACTGCCTTCTCGGGCCCGCTATCCAAACAATGCGCGAAAGCTCCGTTTCGTGAGCGCCAGGCGCGCTGTGTTGTGCATGCGAGAAGGGGCGGATGAACCCCATTGACTATTTCGATCGCGGCTTCAGGCGCAATCCGGGCGGGCACTGCTTGATCGATGGGGAAACCGGGCAAGCATTCACCTATGCGCAGATTCGCGAGTTCACGCTGAAAACGGCGACCGCCTTGCGGCGCGATTTTGCGCTCGGCGCCAAAGCGGCGGTGTTGAGCTACAACAATTGTCTCGCATTCGCCTGCGTGCTCGCGCTTTTGCGCGCCGGGCTGACGTGGATTCCCATCAATCCGCGCAACACGCCGAGCGAGAGCGCAAAAATCCTTGATGCTTTTGATTGTGAGATGCTGTTCTATTCGAGCGCCTTCGCCTCTTCAGTCGACGAGATCAGGCGAACGGCGCCAGGCATTCGCGCTTTTGTCTGCATCGATCAGCCCTCGAATGATGCGCCATGCATCGATGAGTGGTTGACAGGCGTCGCGGCTGCGGAAGTCGAGGCGCCGCACGACCCGGATCGCGTCTACGCGATCCAACCGACCGGCGGGACCACGGGATTTCCGAAGGGCGTGATGGGACCCAATCGCGCGCTTGAAAATATGGTCGCCAATTTGATGGCGGTTGCGCCTTGCGCCAGTCCCCCGGTGTTTCTGGCGGCGGCGCCGCTCACGCACGCGGCCGGCGTGATCATGCATTATATCCTGGCGCAGGGGGGCTCGGCTGTCGTCTTCGCCAAGATCGATCGGCAAGCGATTTTGGCGGCGATTCCCCGCTATGCGATCACGCACACTTTCCTGCCGCCCACGGTGATCTACGATCTTCTGGCGGAACCGAATGTCGATCAGTTCGACTACTCGTCGTTGCGCTACTTCATGTATGGGGCCTCGCCGATCTCTCCCGAGAAATTGCGCCAGGCCTTGCAGACCTTCGGGCCCGTCATGTGTCAGGTCTACGGCCAGACCGAAACGGCTATGCCAACGACGTGTCTCAGTCCCGCTGACCACTTCGAGAACGGCGAAATCGCCTCGGAACAGCGGTTGTCGAGTTGCGGGCGGCAAAGCCCGTTTTCGCGAGTCGAGATCATGGATGACGCCCGCACGCTCTTGGGGCCGGGTGAGGTCGGGGAAATCGCCGTGCGAGGCCAGGGGGTGATGCTTGGCTATTACAAGAGCCCCAACTTGACTGACGAGGTGCTGGCTGACGGCTGGCTCCTCACCGGCGACATCGGCTACATGGACAAGGACGGATTCGTCTATATCGTGGACCGCAAGCGAGACATCATCATATCGGGGGGATTCAACGTCTACTCGTTGGAGGTCGAGCGCGCGCTCCTGGCCCACGCGGCGGTTTTGGATTGCGCGGTGATCGGCGTTCCGGATGAGCGCTGGGGCGAGGCGGTGAAAGCCATCGTGCAGCTGAGGGCGGGCGCAGCATGCGCGAGCGCGGACTTGATCTCCTTCTGCAAGGAACAGGTCGGCTCGATGAAAGCTCCCAAGTCGATCGAATTCGTCGAGGCGCTGCCGCGCAGCGCAGTCGGCAAGATTCTCAAACGCGAACTGAAAAAGAAATATTGGGAGGGACGCGACAAGATGGTGTCCTGAACTTTTTACGAGCGAATCATTGCCGACGCTCAACCAAAACCGGTTTTGGCGCAGGCCGGTGCGGCGAACCGGATGGCGTTATAACTCGATGGTCACAAACAGCCCGGAAAGGCAGGGTGTGTGAAATGGATATCAAAGGCAGCGTTGCGATCGTCAGCGGAGGAGCGTCGGGTTTGGGCGCGGCCTGCGTCAGCCGTCTCCTCGATTTGGGCGCGCGTGGGGTCGCCATTCTCGACGGCGATGAGCAGCGCGGACATGCGTTGGTCCAAGAGCTTGGCGAACGCTGTCTGTTCGTCAAGACCGACGTCAGCGACCTTGCCGCAGTCGAGAATGCGGTTGAGCAGACACGAAATCGGTTCGGCGATATTCACGTGGCGATCGCCGCGGCCGGCATTGCGCTTCCCTCCAAGCTGTTGACGAAAAACGGCCCGATCCCGATGGAGAAGTTCGATCGCGTCATCAAGGTTAACCTGTACGGCACGCTGCATCTCATTCGTTCGGTTGCGACATCGATGATCAAGAACCCGCCCAACGAGGACGGCGAACGCGGGGTTCTGATCAATGTATCCTCGGGGGCCGCCTACGAGGGCCAGATCGGGCAGATCGCCTATGCCTCCTCCAAAGCCGCGCTCGGCGGCCTCACATTCCCGCTCATGCGCGAGCTCGCCGAATACGGCATACGGGTGATGACGATCGCGCCCGGCGCATTCGAAACGCCTATTTACGACACCATACCCCCTTCGGTGAAGGAAGGGATGATTAAGCAGTTCTTGTTTCCGAAACGAATGGCGAAAGCGTCCGAATTCGCGCTCCTCATCGAGGAGATCATCCGTAATCCGATTCACAACGGCCGAACCTACCGGTTCGATGCCGGGAACATTCTCTCTCCGAAATGAGGAGACCGGATGATCCGCACGCCGTCATGTGAGACCGCGAGCGATCTCTATATCCGCTCGTGCCAGCAGCTCGGCCCTGAGCCGCTGTTCGTTGACGAGAACGAACGCATCAGCGGGGCCGCCGCGCTCGACCGCGCGCTCCGCTTCGCGCAAGGAGCGGCGGAGCTCGGCGTTGGTCCTGGCCGCGTGATCGCGTTCCTGTGCAAGTGCTCGGCCCGACATGCGGTCGCCTGGTTTTCCGGTCCGCTCAGCGGACGCATCTCCTGCAATCTGCACGTCCGCGAAAGGCCTGAGCGGCTCGGCGAAGCGCTCGCCTGGATTGAGGCGGGCGCGCTCGTGCATGATGCCGATCTCGACGAGCTTGCCCGATCGGCCGTCGCCGCCTCCGGCTGCGCCATCCCCCGCATCAGCCTCGGCGAACGGAATACGGCCGGCTTGTCGTTCGCCGACATGGTGCGCGATGGCGGCGGCGCTTTCGATGCGACGGCGCATCGGCCGGCTCCCGACGCGACTGCCGCGATCATTCTCTCCTCCGGAACGACCGGCCGTCCGAAGGGGATCATGCACTCGCAAAGGACTCTGCTGGAGAACGCCAAAGCAGGCCAGCACGGCTTCGGTTGCCTGACGCCGCACGATGCGGTGCTCATCCTGATGCAACCGTCTTTTGCCGCGTGGCCGATTTTTGCGCTTCCCGCCCTCGGGGGCAAAAGCAAGCTCTGCTTTCGCGATCAGTTCGGGCCGGATGCGTTTCTCGCGGCCATCGAGCAGGAGCGCGTCACGGTCGCGCCGCTCGTGCCGACCATGTGGCGCATGGTGTTTGCCGAAGATGCCTCCCGATATGACCTCAGCTCATTGAAGCTCGCCGTCGTCGGCGGCGAGCCTCCTGCCGCAAGCGATATCGAACGTCTGCGGTCCGTGGTCTGCCCGCAGATCGCCTGCACCTACGTGGCGAGCGAATCGTTCATGGCGGCAAGCGTCGTCGCCTTTACCGATGATTTCGTTGAGCGCGGCAAGGTGGGGGCGACGGGGCGTCCCGCCGTCGGCGCGGACGTGAAGATCATTCGGCCCGACGGCGGATTTGACGATGAAACGGCGCGGGGGGAGGCCGGCGAAATCGCCGTGTCCGGACCCTCGCTCGCCGTCGGCTATTGGAAGGATCCGGAGCTGACCGCAAAGCGTTTTTGCAACGGCTGGTGGCGCAGCGGCGATCTCGGCCGCATCGATGCCGATGGCTATTTGTGGGTGCTCGGCCGGACCGACAACGTCATCAATAGCGGCGGCATCAAGGTTTCGGCGGAGGAAATCGAACTCGCTTTGATGAAGCACCCCGGCGTTGCGCAATGCGCCGTCGTCGGCCGGTCCGACGAGCGCTTCGGACAAAGGATCGAGGCGTTCATCGTCGCGCGCGGCGCTCCTCCCTCGCCCGCCGAGCTCGACCTGTTTCTGCGCGAGCGCGGCCGGCTCGCGGCGTTCAAGGCGCCAAAGGCCTTCCATTTCGTCGAGGCGCTTCCGACCGGTCCGACCGGCAAACTTTACCGTCGTGCGCTGACCGAGGCTTAGGGAATCGCGCAGGCGTCCTTTGCGCCCTCGATTGATCGTTCTCAAGGACTCCGGGTTTTCAATGCGTTATCCTTTTAGTGTGCACTGACTTGACGATCGGGCCGGCTGAGCGGATATAGACAATTGTCGGATGCGTCATGATGGGTTTGGTTCGGACGAGCGTGGCCTTGATCGTCGCCCTTTGCGTGGCGGCGATGCCGCTTGCGGGTGCGGCCGCGCGCGGGCTTAAACCCGCTGCAGCCGAACCGGCCGCAATGACTCTGGCGCATGGGACGCATGCGGCCATGCACGCGGACCCATCAGCCGTCGCGGATTCGGATGCATCGGATGCAACCGCGTCCTCGCATATGGATGATCCTGCGGCCGCGCACGGCCACGAGTGTTGCCCGGACCATCCCAATCCCGGCCAGGCCGATCCGCATTGCCAGTCCATGATGCCCTGTGCGCAATGCTTCGGCATGTCGAGCGTCGCGCTCCCTGATCTTGCATATCCGCCCTTGCGCAAAGAAGCGCTCGCCATCGTCGTGGAGCAGGCCGCGCCTTTGTTCAACGGCAGCCCGCCCGACCGTCCTCCTCGCAGCTAACGTCTTGTGAAACCCGTCGCACGCGTTCGCACTGCGCGCGCGTGCGATTGCGCCGGCTTGCCCGCCTCTTATTCCGGGCCAGCGAAACAAGACACGAGGAGATGGAAAATGAATAGGAAAGTTGCGCTCGCCGCGGCTGCGGCCGCCGCCCTGATTTTGCACACGGCTATGGCGTTCGCCGGCGCCGGCGACTATGCGTTCGAACCCGTCGCCGCGGAAATGAAGAAAGGCGACGACGTGACGGTCGCCGTCAAGCTCATCTACAAGCCAAGCGGCAAGCCCGTCGCCGACGCCGTGATCATTCGCACGCGCGTCGACATGGCTCCTGACGGAATGGCGGACATGGTGTCGCCGGTCAGCCCGCTTCCGGCTAGCGAGCCCGGCGTCTACGCCTTCAAGACCGATCTGCCGATGGCGGGACGCTATCTCATCAGCCTCGCCGCCAAGGTGCAGGGCGAGCCCGAGACGGTCGTCGGCAAAGTGATCGTGAAAGCCAGCAAATGAAAATGCGGCGCGCTTCGAAAGCGCGCCGGAAGCTCAAATTGAGCGGAGCGGCGGCCGATTGTGGCCGCCGCATTCCGGCCCGCAAGAGGCGGGCGCATCAGACGCGGTGCTCACATGAAAACGATCGGGATCCTTTTCGCCCTTGCGCTCGGTATCGTCCTGGGCGCAGTCGGCGCGACATGGTACGCGCAACAACAGCCTCTGACGCTGCATGCCGGCGTCGCCCCGCATGCTGCGGCGATCGAACGGCCCATTCTCTATTACCGCGATCCGGGCGGCGCGCCTTCGTGGTCGGCCATTCCGAAGAAGGACCCGCAGGGGCGCGATTACCTGCCCGTCTATGACGACGAGGAGCTCTCTTTCGAAACTGCCCAGCCGAAGCCGGACGCCGCAAAAACTTCGCGCAAGATTCTCTATTACCGCAACCCGATGGGTCTGTCCGACATCTCTCCCGCGCCGAAGAAAGATTCGATGGGAATGGACTACATCGCTGTTTATGAGGGCGACGAGCAGGATGATGGCGCAACTGTGAAAGTCAGCCTCGATCGCGTCCAGCGCTCGGGCGTGCGCAGCGAGCCTGCGGAGCGGCGAGTTTTGGCTCAGCCCGTGCGGGCCGTCGGCGCAGTGAGCCTTGATGAGCGCAAGCTCACAATCGTCACGCTGAGATCGGACGGTTATGTCGAAGACCTGTTCGTCAACACCACCGGGCAGGCGGTGCGCGCCGGCGAGCCGCTGTTCCGCGTCTATAGCTCGCAGATCCAGCAGGCGCAGATCGACCTGCTGGTCGCCAAAGGCGCGATGCAGCGCGGCGTCGCCGGAGTCGATGCCGAACGCTCGCTTGCCGGCGCCATGCAGAGGCTGCGCAATCTCGGCATCCCCGAAAGCCGCATCGATGAAGTTCGTCAGAAAGGAGCCAATCCGCGCACCATCGATTGGCCGGCTCCCGCAAGCGGCGTCGTCATTTCCAAGCGCATCATCAATGGGCAGCGCATCGCCGCCGGGGACGAGCTCTATCGAATCGCCGACCTGTCCACGGTATGGGTGATCGCGGAGATCGCCGAAGCTGACCTGGCCTCGATCGATGTGGGCACGCCCGTAGAGGTCACCTTCCGCGCCTATCCGGCGCAGTCCGTCGAAGGCAAGGTGACGCTGATCTATCCGGAGGTGAAGCCGGAAACGCGCACCGCGCGCGTGCGCATCGAATTGCCGAACCCGGATGGACGGCTGAAGGCCGACATGTATGCCGATGTCGTCTTCCAGACCGGCGCCGGCGGCAAACCGGTCGTCACCGTTCCGAATAGCGCAATCATCGACAGTGGC
>WBZR01002215.1_pt2 | contig 13777 bp, 11 predicted proteins | sample 5204231 | NCBI WGS metagenome assembly WBZR01 (sample SAMN12412403, study PRJNA552823) | activated sludge metagenome | isolation source: activated sludge from anammox sidestream of wastewater treatment plant... | place: USA: Virginia | collected 2017-08 | reverse complement strand
CCCTACACGACGCTCGGCGCGCATGCGTTCGTCGAGGAGGGAGCGATCGTCGATCGCAGTGTCGTCGGCGAGAGTGCCTACCTCGGCCCAAAGGTCGAGATTCATGGGGCGATCGTTGGCTCACGGGTGACGATCAAGCGCGAGAGCTCGGTTCACGAGGACGCGGTGATCGGCGATCGGTGCCTGATCGACGTCGGGTGCACGATCCGTCCGCGCGTCAAGCTGTGGCCAGACAAGGTGATCGAACGAGGTTCGACGCTGACAATGTCGCTGATCTACGGCAGCAAATGGCGTGGGACCCTCTTTCGCGAGCTCGGGGTTGCCGGCCTTTCGAACATCGAGATCACGCCCGAGTTCGCAACGAGGCTGGGGTCGGCGTTCGGCACGTGCCTGCCACCCCACTCGAAAGTAGTGACCAGTCGGGACAGCTCGCGCTCGTCGCGCATGATCAAGCGGGCGGTCATCGCGGCACTTCTCGGCGTCGGCTGCGACGTGCTCGACCTGCGGGGGGCCCCGGTTCCGGTCGCGAGGCACTTCATCCGGGCGAGTGGGGCGATCGGAGCGATCCACGTGCGGAAGCTGCCCGGCAACTCGCGAGTGACCCTGATCGAGATGTTGGACTCGGACGGCGCCTACTTAACCAAGGAGGCGGAGAGGAAGATCGAGAACGTCTTCTTTCGGGAGGATTTCCGGCGTACGGATCCCGACGACTTGGGCGAGATCGAGTTCGCGAGCCGGGCTGCGGAGGAGTACCAGTCCGACTTCTTCCGCGAGCTAACAAAGCTCGTCGATCAGGGCGAGCCGCGTCCCAAGCCGCTCAGGCTGGTCTGCGACTTCGGGTACTCGGCGCTGGCCGGGATCTTGCCCCCAATGTTGGAACGGCTCGGCGTCGAGTACGTCAGCCTCAACCCGTTCAACAACGCCAAGCTCGCTCCGAGGAGCCCGGCCGATGTCGAACGGCACCTTGAAAACGTGCGCCAGATCGCGCGTTCATTGAGCTATGACCTGGGTGTCCTGTTTACGAACGAGGGTGAGCGCCTCACCTGTGTCGACGATCGCGGACGCGTCCTCAGTGGCCACCAGCTCACTGGGGTCCTGGGAACGCTGCTGGCGAGGTCCAAGTCCGACGCGACCGCTGCCCTGACGGTGACCATGCCGGAACGGCTCGTCAAGCATCTCAGTGAGGCCGGCCTGGCCATCGAGCGGTCGAAGGTGGACCCGCCTTCGCTGATGCGAATGGCAAAGGAACACCAGGTAACGTGGGCGTCCGACGACGCAGGAGGGTTCATCTTCCCACGCCTGCACATCGGCTTCGATGCGGCGTTCGCGTTAGCCGCCCTCCTCTCGTGGCTCAACCGAACCGGCGAGTCCGTTGGAGAGCTCGTGGACGCCTTGCCGGCGTTTACGATCCTCCACGAGACGGTCGCCTGCGGATGGGAGGCCAAGGGAGGCGTGATGCGGAGGCTTGCGGAAGCGCATGAGGGGGCGGACCTCACAGACGGGATCAAGATCTCGAACGGCGACGACTGGGTCTTAGCCCTGCCCGATGCGATGGAGCCGCTTTTCCACGTTTACGCGGAGGGAGGCAGCTCGATCGAGGCCGACCTTTCTCTGACCGAGTTCCGACGCGAGGTCGAGACGCTGGTCGGAGAGGCCAGTTAAGCTCGCGCCTTGACGTCGACGGCTGCTCGGGCAGCTTTCGCAATCTGAGTCTCGGACACGAGGCGATTGCCCTTCGCGTCGAGGACTCTGGCGAGCGGCAGGTTCTTTTGGAAACCCCCGGTCGCCGAGTCGAGATCGGCGGCAATGTCGAGCATCCGCATTCCCTCGAGGAGGACGTCCTCGAGCGGTCGCTGTTCCCAGGGGCCATCGGTTCGTGCGATGTACTCGAAGACGCCGCGGATGCGTTCCGAGCCCGACCCCGCACATGCATAGGCGCCGTTTTGGAACGACGCGCCCGCCGCATCGAAGAAGTACACGCCGAACTGTCCGGTGCTCTTGTCGTAAGCAGCGACGATGGGGATGAACACGCCGATCCCTTGCATCGCCATCGGGGCGTTATTGGCAAGAGCCCGGGTGATCTCTTGGAGCTTGCCGTCGAGCGACAGCTCGTTCAGCGTCATCCGCCGGTAGTACTTGAATGCGTGCTTGAGGAACCGACAGACTTCGACCGAGCGCGCGAACGCCCCGCTGATCGCGATCACCGTATGATCGTCGAGCGGAAACACCTTCTCCGCATTGTCGAACATGATGAGGTTGCCGGCGGTGGCGCGACGATCCGCCAGCGTCAAGATGCCCTTGTCGTAACGGATGGCGAGCACGGTCGTGCCGTGCGTCTCGTTGGGGGAGACGCCAAGTCGGCTCGCGTCGAAGCCTACGAGCTCGGCGAATGAACGGGAGCGGGTCTCGATCATTGGCCCGACCGCTGCCGATACTTCTTGGCCTGATCAGGGTCCACCTTGCGGAGACGCTTCAGCAACTCGTTGCCACCCTCCGGCTTGCGGATGTCTGGGCGGCTCGGGCCTGTCTCGTCGCCTCCTTTCCTCCCGGGTTCGGGGGCAAGCGGCTTTGTCAATCTGTCGTCGGCGTTGATGAACATAAGCTCTCGATGAAGGTTACTACGTCTTCAGTCGGTTGGAGGTGCGCATAATCGCGGTCCGGTTCAAGTTCGATGGTGTCGACCTTGCCATCGATGGCGAAGGTCAACGTCCTCCAACCCGCCCTGACGAGTTCGGGATACCGAATTGCGAGCCCCCGGGCGGTCGCTCGGGACGCACGATGATCCCCAGGGGTCTCGGGGATGGCAGGCTCACAGGACCCCATCTCGACGAGCGCGTCGAACAGGCTCTCATGGGGGTCGATATTGTGATACTCGAGATCGTAGGAGCGCAGCTCGGGCGACCGCCAGTCGAGACCGGTTTCTTCCATGACCTGCTCGAGCAGCGAACGCTTCGCCAGCCAATCCACCTGGTTGGCGGCCCGGTCAGGCCGGTCTCGAACTGCGTCCAGCAACGGGCGGCAATGATCGACCAGCGCCCGCATCTCCGGGTCGGAATCGAGAAGCCCGATGGCCGACGATGCGGCGAACAAGGACTCGAGGATCTCGTACGCGTTGGTCCAAGACCGGCCCTCCAAGGCGATCTCGAAGCGCATCCGCTCGTCCTTGCTCACGTCTTCGAACGCGGTCACCGGGTTGGCCAGAGCCCAGCAGGGAGCCTCACCGAGCTCTTCGAGGGCAAGGGCGAGCCGGACTAACCCGACCTTGCGGAAGGTGGCGCTGGGGATCATGTTCGCATCCCCGGCGATTACGTGCAGCCTAACCCAGCGTTCTGGGTCCGCATGGGGCTCGTCTCGCGTGTTGAACACGGGGCGGCGGTAGAGCGTGTCGACGCTTGCCCTTTCCGAGAAGAAGTCGGCGCGCTGACTGATTTGATACGTACATCCTCGCCCATGCTCGGCGCCGACTTTGCCCGCGCCGCACAGCACTTGTCGCGCCACCAAGACGGGAGTCACCGCCCGCATGAGTCGTTCGAACCCGATCGATCGCGGGACGAGGTAGCTCTCGTGCGTTCCGTAGCTGGCTCCGTGGAAGTCGGTGTTGTTCTTGTAGATCCGTACGTCCCTGCCGAGCTGTCGCGCATACTCGCGGGCCGCGAGATGGACGAGCCGTTGGCCCTCGATGTCAGCCTCGACGAGGGTTCGCAGGCTCGTGCACTCGGGCGTGGCGTATTCCGGGTGGCCGTGGTCGTTGTAGAATCGTGCGCCGTTGTCGAGGATTCGGTCGGCTCGCAGCTCGTTCGTAGGCGGCGGGCGGCGATCTCGGTCGAACTCCGCATCGTCCGGATCGACCTGGAGCCGGTCGACGGAAAACCCCCGGAGGTCTGCGCGCGGCGACTCGAATCGATCATCCCAGAGGCCCGGTCGTCCAAATGGCGCTCCGGCGACTAGCTGACGCGAGCACTCCAACTGGTCGGCTGCACCCTGCCCTTCGACGAACAGCCCGTACTCCGTCTCGAGGCCCATCAAACGCGCGTGCACGTTCTTTCTACGGACCGCACTCTGACGAAGTCTCAGGTGCACAATGCAACCAAAGGAAGCCCTCACCTCCACCAACGCATGAAGGGCACATCGATGGATGATCGGGAACTTGCGATCCGGCTAGCTCAACACGACGACGAAGCGCTTCAGCTGCTCGTCGAACGGCACTATGCTCCCATCTATCGCTTCTTGCGGCGGCTAGGCGGATCGGACGAACAGGCGCGTGAATCGACGCAGGAGACCCTGCTGGCGATTCGGCGGTCGGCCGGTTCGTACAAGGGTCGCTCGGCATTCACGACGTGGGCTTTCCGGATCGCCTATCGAACCTATGTGCGTTCTCGCAGGCGTCGCGGCCACGAGGAGATCTCGGAGCGCATCCCGCTTCCGGATCACGAAGTTGCGACTCTCGACCGTATCGTCTTCGAACAAGCGATCGCCAAGCTCACGCCAAAGCTGCGGGACGCGTTCGTTCTGCACGAGCTCAACGGCCTCTCGATGGACGAAGTCGCTCGGGTCCTTTCGATCCCCACGAATACGGCGAAGTCCCGGGTCGCCCGAGCCAGGCATGCCCTTCAATCTGAACTCGAACAGGAGTCGACCTCTTATGTCTTATTCGAAACTCGATGAACTCGTCATGCAAGCCGCTGCCGAGGCGCGCTTGGCCGAGCCGCCCGCGGAGGCGAAGGCGGACGCGCTTCGCGCGCTGCGAGCGAGCCGCCTACCTGCCAAGCCTCAAGCCGGGCGGTGGATCGCTTTCACCGGTGTCGCGGCCCTAGCGGTCGTCGCGATCGTCGCGGTTCCTCGCCCGTCGGAGGCGTCGAACCTTGAGCGCATCCTGCAGCGCCCCATCGACGGCGTCGTGCGCGAAGCCCACTTCGTCGTCGAGCGCGGCGTTAGCAAGGAGGAGATCGTCGTCTATCGCCAGCGGTCTCGCTCCAAAGTCGTCCTCCCTTCCGGTGGCGAGCATGGCTGGGTCGGTGATCGAACCTGGACGCGCGACCCCAAGGGCTTCACCGCCTGGGACGTCTCGACTGCCAAGGGGGCAGACCAGGGCTTGGATCTGCAGACATTCCTGGCGCGCGCGAAGGGCGCCTCCGTGTCGAAGTCCATCGTCGACGGGGTCGCTCAGTTTCGGGTCACCGGCCGCTTAGTCGACGCCAATGGGCGTGTCCTGGACTATACGGCAAGCCTCAAGCTCGACCGGCAGGAGCGTCCGGCGATTCAAGAGACAACGCTCGAGGGGATGGGCGTCCGCCGGATCGAGTACGCCTACGGGTTGTCGCCGTCGGTTCTCGAGCCTTCTCCGGTGCCAAGCGACCGCCTCTACGATCTGGCCGAACAACGCGCTGCGCTCGCCGTGGCGCTGAACCGGAAGAGGCAATCAGACCTCGCGCTCGTAGACGCCTTCGTCGATGAGTCGGGCACGGTCGGTGTGTTGCTGTCGGTCCCCGAAGGCGTCACGCCTAGGGGCAAGCCGCTGACCGCCCATGGGGTCAAGGTGGAGCCGATCAACCTCAGCTTCAACCGCTATGTCGGCGCAGGCGTGGTCACGTCGCTCGATCAATCCAACGAGATGGATGGTCCGGTCGAGCTTGGGGGAAACCGGGTCCTGCTCCGGGCCTTCAAGCCGAAGCAACCGATCGAGGCGCCGTTCTCCCTTCAGTTCCCCTTCCTCACGAAAGACGTCGCCACACAGGCGTCCCACCCGTTCTACCAGGGGCGCGACGCGCAGTGGAGGCTCGTCGAGAAGTCGGTGATCGTGCCAAAGATGAAGCGCACGTCGAGTCTGATTCAGCTCCTGTGCCCGAACAACGTCCCGTTCTTCCGGTCGAGCGCTGGTGGAGGCGCAACCGCACCTGACACCGGCCGCTAAGCCTGAGCTTTCCTGGCCCGCCGGCGGGCCAGGGGCCCTACCGGTGGCGGTAGACCCACCAGCCGAGGTACTTCTCCATCGCCTCGGCGACCGCGTCCGCCGTCTGTGACAGGTTGAACGCGACGTGGTGCTCGAAGCCGTTTTCGCAGACGAACTTCAGCAGCGACTGCAGGTTCTCCACCCGTGCCACGCCGAAACCGCCGAACGTGTCCAGCACGTCGTTCGTCATTTCGCCTTCACCGACGTACGCGGCGATCTGGCCGTTGAGGTCGTCGGTCGAGACTCTGCAGAAGGTGAATCCTCCCGCCTTCATCCGGCCCACGACGGTTCCGTAAGTGTTTTCCTTTCCGACCGTGCCTGCGATGATCTCCTGGTAATCCATCTTCTGCGACGCGAAGACCGACTTCGGAAGGTTCGAACAGTGGAAGACGACGCACTTGTCGGGGTCGTCCCCGAAGTTGTTGTTCCAGTCGAGGAGGGCGCTCGGCCGTCCACTTGCCAAGACGAGCGCATACATCCCGACCGTCCCGGCGACGTCGGTCTCGCAGGCGCTCGACATCAGCCGATCCGACATCATCGACATGAGCGTGCAGGGCACGACGCCGTAGAACTCCTGGAGCGAGGTCCAGCACTGAATGGCGGTTGCGTCGAGCTGGTTGTCGCGCGACCACCGATCGATGGCCACCCCGAGGCGCGCCATCTTGTCGAGCGCCTCCTGCGGGATCCCCTTCGTGTCGGTGTAGGCGCGGATCGACTCGATCTTGGCCGCCACTTCGGGGTCTCCTGCTCCCATCCCGTTCGCCCAGCCGAGGACTTCACTCAGGTCGAGCGTTTCGACCGTGATCCCCGTCTGTTCGAGCAGCTTTTCGCTGTACCGAACCGTGTTGAACGCTCCCGGCCTCGCCCCGATCGCGCCGATCCGCGCGCCACGCAGCCCTTTGACCACCGAGCAGATCGACCTGAAGGCAGCTAAATCGCCTCGGAAGGAGTCGGACGTCGGCGAAACCGTATGGAGGGACGTTAGGCTGTACGCGATGCCGTATTGGCGCAGGTTGTTGCAGACCGACATCTTGCCGCAGAAGCTGTCGCGCCGATCGGCGATCGTCATTCGCTTCGCGTCGTCGGCGAAGGCGTGCACGAGCACCGGAACATCCAGCCCCGCGAACCGCAGCGTGTTGGCGACGGCCCGTTCGTCACCAAAGTTGGGCAGCGTCACCAGGATTCCGTCGATGCGGTCGCGATGTGCTTTGAAGAGATCGGCGCAGGCCCGCGCATCCTCCAGAGACTCGACCGATCCCGCCTGGCGGGCCGTTTCGGGAAGGATGACGACGTCGAAGCCCTCTTCCTCGAGTACCTGGAGGATTGCCTTCCGACCGGTAACGCACAAGTGGGTGGGGAAGAACCCGCGATTGCCGACGATGACGCCGAGTGTCGTTCGCTTCATGGCGTCCCGGTTCTACCCGTTTCGCCGCGCCCTCACGGTGAGGGGGATTGCCCGCCTGAACCCTTGGGAGGTGGCGTCGGGGCCGGAGTCACGGTGAGCCCGGCAGCGACAACCTGGCCGCGTACCCACGCGGAGACGAAAACAGTTCCCTCAGCCGTGGCTCGCAGAAAACCGCCTTGATCGATCCAACCGCTGCCAGAGGCGGACCAAACCACTTCGGCGTTCGGGATCGGGGCTCCGGCGCCCAGAACGCGTAGGTAGCTGGTGGTACCTGCGGCGATTTGGGGGGGAGCCGAGATCGCGAGCGCGGCCTCTTCCTTCGGCGGTGCGGGCCCAAGGAACACGACTCCGTTGGCGACTTCCCGTTCCTTGCCCTCGCTGGGGCGATTGACCACAAGACCAAGGATCGACAAGGCGGTAGAGCCGCCACCGTCCAAGTTGATCGCGTCGACGCAGCCGAGCCGCTGCATGACGCGGGCGAGCTCGTCGAGGGTTGCGCCGTCGCTCAGCTTCTGCCGGCCGTCGATCGCGACCCACCAAAGGTCGCCGTCCTTCGTGCGGCCGACGGCGCTGCGAGGGTGGCGCTTGTCGGAAAAGGTCGCGTCGAATCCTTGGCCGGGGGCGTCGACGGCGATCGCTCCTTCCTTGACCAATGTTGGCCCTCCGCCCACGACGTTATCGATCTTCGACCAGTCGAAGCCGGCGACGTTCAACCTGAACTCGACGTGCTGGCCGGGACGGAATCCTGCAAGGAACGGCATCATCGTCCCGGTCGCCGTTAGCACGCAGTTGCCAGGGGCGACCGGCAGTGTCGTGGTGTCCGCGCTTAGGAACTGGACTTCGGCGACGACCTTCCCACCGACTTGCCAGTTGCCTTCATTGACCTTCAGCACCGCATGGATGCAGGACGCCGAAGACGACCTCGCGATGCCGGCACGCTCGGTGCTGAGGGAGATCGAGTTCGCCTTGCACTCCTCGTTGAACTGAGTCAGGGATATTGGGGCGGCGCCCTCCGAAACGAATGTCAAGTCCGGGACTGGGACCGCGGTGGCGGTTGTCTTCGGACCCCAGCCAAAGGCGCTGCGATTCGGATACGGAAGGCTGACCAACTCTCGATTGCGCACCATCATCCCGAGCGGGTCGCCGGTAAACGGGAAAAAGTCGGCGTTGATCGCGGCGATTGCGCCGGTTCGCTGTGCCATGCCGGAGACGGATTCGCGGCCTTTCGAAGCATTGTCTTCGTAGACGGTGCCTCCGGCAAGTTCCGGTACCGCCTGAATCACCTGGCTGCGCGGCGTCCATCTCAAGGCGTGGAGCATGCGCGGAATCGTCGTGTCCACCTCGGAGCGGTACGTCAAGCCGGGCGCGATGAACTTCTCCCACGTCTGGGCGCCGGCAAGCGCGGAAACCGCGACGACGGCACCTGCAAGGAATCGAAAGCCGACCTTACTGATTGATTGTGGTAAATGTCGGTTGCTCATCCTTAAGCCATAACTCCCACTTTCCTTAGAAGATTCAATATGAAAGGGTTCCTTGGTCTGCGTCGAGGGTTGCTGTCAGTCCAAGCGGGAGGGTCAGCATCGCCGAGCAGTGCCCAACGGGAAAGTCGATCACCATCGGCTTCCTCAAGGGAGTTAGACGATCCACGACGATCTCTCGCCATGGCTTTTTGCCGATCGTCGCATCTTCGCGCTCGTCGGTTCCGGTCATTTCGCCGATGACGAACCCAGCGGCGGTCTCCATGGAGCCGGTGTTCAGCAAGTGGGTCAGCATCGCGTCGACCCGGTGGGGGTTCTCGTCGACGTCTTCGATCACGACGATCTTGCCTACCACGTCGATCGAATCCGGCGTTCCAAGGCTGTCCGTGATCAAACAGAGACACCCACCGGAGACGACGCCGGTGGCCTTCCCTCCCACGATCGTTGCGCCCTTGGCGGCGCCGTCCGGTGTCGAGAAGTCTCCCCTGAGAGCGCCGAGCAGAGACGCCTCGACCCAGGGTTCGCGCTGGCGCGAGAAGGTGAGCAGCATCGGCGCGTGAAACGTCACCAAACCTCGGCGGTTGAGGGCGAGGTGGAGGGTCGTAATGTCGCTGAATCCGAAGAAGGGCTTGCCGGATGCCGCCATCGCGTCAAGATCGAGGTGAGGCAGGAGCCTCGCACACCCATATCCGCCGCGCGAGCAAAAGACGGCGTCGACCTCCGGATCTTGGAAAGCGCGCATGAGGTCGGCAGCGCGGTCCTCATCACGCCCTGCCAGGTAGTCGGCTCGATCGAACACGTGCCGGCCAAGGGTGACCCGATAACCCGCCGACTCGAGAAGCTTCACTCCGGACTCGAGTTTCTCGGGCACGATCACAGACGCAGGCGACACGATCTCGATCCGGGCACCGGGCCGGAGTGGGGTTGGCAACCGCATGGGTCCGATTGTGGCCTAGAGGCTGGCGTCCTCGTCGGTGAGGGTGAGGCTAACCGAGCGTGTCGTACCCGCGCTCCAGACCTTGAGAGACACCTTGTCCCCGACCTTCTTGTCGAGCATGATCTTCAGCAAGTCTGTCGGCTCGGTGAGCGGCTTGCCCTCCGCTTCCGTGATGACGTCCAACTGCTTCATGCCCGCTCTACCCGCTGGACTGTTTGGGTTGAGCTCCAGGATCAGCAGCCCGGCGTCGGGTGGTTCCGCGCCTGTGTTCTGCTTGATGTAGCGCCTCGCACGGGGGTCCTGCAAGACGAGCGGCCCATTGTAGACTTCGAAGCCGGAGTAGCCGTAGCGCACGTGGCCGTACTTGACGATATCGGCGACGACCTGCTTCGCACGGTTGACCGGGATCGCAAAACCAATGCCGACGTTGCTGCCGGTCGGGCTCGCGATCGCGCTGTTGATGCCGATCACTTGGCCACGGTCATTGGTCAGCGCGCCACCTGAGTTGCCCCCGTTGATGGCGGCATCCGTCTGGATCGCGTCGACGAGCAGCGTGCCCTCGCGGCCGGCCTGCAACGTTCGATTGAGGCTGCTGACGACCCCGACGCTCAGCGTGTTCGAGTAACCCAGAGGGTTGCCGACCGCCAGCACCCACTCTCCGACCTCGATCTTGGAGCTGTCGGCGAGCTCCGCGGGAACGAGGTTCGTAGCGGGGATCTTGATGACGGCAAGATCGGAGCGCGGATCCCGTCCGATGATCTTGGCGTCGAACGTCTTCCCGTCCGACATTCGCACCGTCAATGAAGCCGCGCCCTCGACCACGTGGTTGTTGGTGAGAACATATCCGTCACGGCTGATGATCACTCCAGAACCGGTGCCCGTGTTCACGAGGGAAACCCGATCGCTCCACCAGTCGCGCCACTGTTCGCTCTTGTCGACGCTGACCACGGTGGGCATGATCTTCTTGGCAGCCGCACGGAAATCGAACGGTGCGCCTCCCGAGCCCGGATACTGAGCCTCGGCGAGCGGGATGTCCGACGAGAATCCCGGGGCATCGGGCATCGACCGCCTGTCCATCATCTTGTCGAGCCGGAGGGCGACAAGAACGCCGAGAAACGACGCGCTGACGACGACGAGAAAGACGCCGAACTTCTTCATCCGAACCATCCTACGCCACACAAGGGCCGCTCCATTCCTCATGAGGCGTTTGACCCTTGCTGCTCTAACGATAGAAACCGACACCGGTTGAGCCAGGTTCCGGGACCGGTGTTATGATGAAGCCATGACGGAGCGCGAACGCAAGGCGCACCTTTTGCGACGTTTCGGCCTCGGCGCGGGCCACTTCGAGGTGGCACGGTATCCAGCGACGGCCAAGGACACCCTGCGCGCCCTGTTGGACGACGACGGGGCCAAAGACGGACTCGACCTTGATCCTTGGCGGTACTTGCGACAGGCTGACGGGAAGCTCGAGACAGGCAGCTATCAGCTTGGGCCGTGGTGGGCCCTCCGGATGGTCTTGACCCGGACCCCGATGACGGAGAAGCTGACCCTGTTCTGGCACGATCACTTCGCGTTGGATGGGGACAAGGTGAGCGAAGCCGCGACGATGAACGCCTACCTGCAGACTCTGCGATCCAAGGGGCGGGGCAAGTTCAAGGACCTTCTGAAGGCGATTATGACTCAGGGTGCGATGCTGATGTTCCTGGACGGCCACATCAGCCACAAGACCAAGCCCAATGAGAACCTGGCCAGAGAGACGTTCGAGCTGTTCACGATGGGCGAGGGCTCCGGCTATACGGAGCACGACATCAAAGAGCTGGCGCGCGCCTTGACCGGCTGGTCGATGCACTACATGGGGAGCTATCTTGACGAGAAGTACGAGATCACGCGCAAGCGCGCGGAAGATGCCCGGATGGCGATGAGCAATGTTTGCTATGTGCCTGCCCTCCACGATGATGGCGGCAAGACGATCCTCGGCAAGTCGGGGAAGTTCACCGCCGAGGAGGCGCTCGACCTGATAGCCGCGCATCCGAAGACTGCGGAGTACATCTGCGGCAAGCTCTGGAGCATGTTCGCTTATCCTGACCCTCCAAAGCCGGTCCTGACGAACCTGCTCGCGGTCTGGAAGAAGACGGACGGTGAAATTCGTGCGGTCCTACAGGCGATCGCGGAGCAACCTGAGTTCTGGTCCGATCGGTGCGTTTCCCAGATGCCGAAGAGCCCGGCCGACTGGTGCGTCGCCGCATTTCGTGCGATGGACCTCTACGCGCCCATGATGGCGAAGCACAAGTCGCCGGTTCCCGATTCGGTTCCGATCGAGAAGGACCTGCGTGACCTCGGCAACATGACCTACTACTTGATGACCCAACAGGGACTCCAGCTTCTCTATCCGCCCAACGTGGCGGGATGGAACTGGGGAACTGGCTGGATCGGGTCAGACGTCTCCGCGAAGCGCTTCAAGAGCGGTGACGGCTTCTTCTGGTCGGGCGGCGACCCAAGACCTTACGCGGTGCGCACCGCCGAGAAGTTGAAATCCGACTTCAAGGTGAGTGATCCATTGACGCTCGTAGACGGCTATTTGTCGATGTTCGATGCTTCGGTCAGCGTGGAGCAACGTGCGGCGATGGTCTCGGTCTGCGAGAAGCGGGGCGGCATCAAAGCTCTCGACAACAAAGATCAGTCGGCTGGGTTGTTCGCGTCGATCTCGCGAATCTTGTTCGCGGTTCCGGAGTACCAACTCTGCTAAGCCAGGTTTGTCAGTTTTGGAGTTGAACCAAAACAGATTGCAGATTCGTCGGGAGTTTTAGTACAATCAACGTGCTCAAGGATTGAGCCCGGCTCGGTCCACATGGGAGGTCTAGACAAGTGAAGAAAATCATCGCGCTTGCGGCGGCAACGGTGGGAATGGCGACGTTCGCAGCCGCCCAGGACAGCAGCAACATGAACAACATCTCGCTACGTGGCGGGATCGCGTTCCCGACGTCAAACAGCTTCAACGGGACTCTAATCGGCGCCGGCGTCGATTTCGACCTCGGAAAGTCGATGTTTGGCGGATCGGGCATGACGTATCTGTCTTTCGACTGGCTGTCGAAGAGCACGCAGGGCACCCGTGGGAACCTCTTCCCGCTCATGGTGAACCAGCGCTTCATCCTTCAGGAGTCCAACGATCAGGGCTCGATGCCGTTCTACGGATTCCTCGGCGTCGGCGCCTGCATCATCGACGTGGCTCCGGCTTCGACGGTCCTTGCCGGCCGCTTTGGCCTTGGCACGAAGTTGAACGAGAACTTCTTCCTTGAAGGGGCCTTCGTGATCACCGGTCGGACGAAGACGAGCAACATCCTCGGCAACCACATCGGCGTCTATCTCGGCTACAAGCTCTAAGAGCCTGCAGCCTTTAAAGCCCCTCGGCCACCTTGGCCGAGGGGTTTTTTCGTGTGTCTGACCCTGGTGATCATGCTGGCTGGCAAATTTACGTGAATCCCAGTAAATTTACTAGGATTGACCCTGGTAATCCTACGGAACAACCCTTGCGGATGTTAGCCAACGCCCGCCGCTTGCGGTGAGCACGACGCGATCACGGAGGAACGCAGACAATGTCTTTTCGAGTCAACACAAATGTGAGCGCAATGAATGCGCTTCGCAACGTCACTATGACCGGCCTCGAGTCGAGCAAGTCCATCAACCGACTCTCCACTGGTCTTCGCATCAACTCGGCAGCCGACGATCCTGCCGGCTTGATCATCAGCGAGAACTTCCGCGCCCAGATCCAGAGCCTTGGTCAGGCGATTCGGAACAACCAGGACGCGATCAACTTCGCCAAGACGGCGGAAGGCGCCCTCGACGAAGTCAACAAGCTGCTGCGCGACGCCCGCTCTTTGGCGATCGCAGCCGGCAATACCGCCACGCTCGACTCGGCACAGATTCAGGCGAATCAATCGCAGCTGTCGTCGATCATCTCGAGTGTCACCCGAATTTCGCAGATGACGCAGTTCGGCCAGAAGAAGCTG
>WBZR01003577.1_pt1 | contig 13782 bp, 12 predicted proteins | sample 5204231 | NCBI WGS metagenome assembly WBZR01 (sample SAMN12412403, study PRJNA552823) | activated sludge metagenome | isolation source: activated sludge from anammox sidestream of wastewater treatment plant... | place: USA: Virginia | collected 2017-08 | reverse complement strand
GGCGGCCTGCGAGAGGCGCCATGGCTCGTCGCGTTCGGCCTCTGCCTCGCGTTCGTGCAGTTCTTCTACTTCGTCGCGATCGAGCGGCTCGAGATCGGCGTCGCGCTCGTGCTCCAGTATCTCTCGCCGGTCTGGGTGGCGCTGTGGGCCCGCTTCTACGTGCGCGAGCCGGTGCGGCGGCGACTCTGGCTCGCGCTCGCCCTGGCGCTCGCGGGGCTCTCGCTGGTCGTCGAGCTGTGGGGCGGCGGCGCCGGCCTCGACGGCGGCGGCGTCGCTGCCTGCCTCGCCGCCTCGTTCGCGTACGCGGGTTGGATCCTGCTCGCCGACCGCAGCCTCGAGCGGGGGCGCGAGACGATCTCGCTACCCGCGATCGGCTTCGTCGTCACGCTCGTCTTCTGGACGTTCGCCCAGCCGTGGTGGAGCTTCCCGGCGGGCGTCCTCGACGACGACGTCTCCTTGCTCGGACGGATCGAGGACGTCAACCTGCCGATCTCGGTCCTGCTCGCGTTCGTGTTCGTCCTCGGCACGTTCGTCCCGTTCCTGCTCATCTTCGGGGCGCTGCGCCACCTCTCGCCAACGCGCGTGACGGTCGTCGCGATGATCGAGCCCGTGGTCGCCGCCCTCGTGGCGTACGGGTGGCTCGGCGAGGAGCTCGCGACCGGGCAGATCGCGGGTTGCCTGCTCGTGCTCGCCGGAGTCGGCCTCGCCCAGACGGCGCGTGCCACGAGACCTGCGGGCTAGGACCGATGCGGGCACCGGGGGACGATCATCGCCGCGACCGATCCCGCCGACGGTTCCCCGCCCGCCGGCGCGGGCTGCGTGGCTACCATCGGTCGCGGTGGTACGACGGGTTCTCCTCGCCTCGCCCCGCGGGTTCTGCGCGGGGGTCGAGAGGGCGATCGACACGGTGGAGCAAGCTCTCGAGTTGTGGGGCGCTCCCGTCTACGTGCGCCGCCAGATCGTCCACAACAGCCACGTCGTGCGCGACCTCGAGCGGCGGGGCGTCGTGTTCGTCGAGTCCGAGGAGGACGTCCCGGCCGGCGAGGTCGTGATCCTCGCCGCCCACGGGGTCGCGCCGGACGTCCACGCGTCGGCGCGCACCCGCGGCCTGCGCGTCGTCGACGCCACGTGCCCGCTCGTGACGAAGGTGCACTCGGAGGCGCGCGCCTACGCGGCGCTCGGCCACACGATCGTGCTGATCGGCCACGCCGGCCACGACGAGGTGGTCGGGACGATCGGGGAGGCGCCCGACTCGACCGTGCTCGTGCAGACGGAGGCGGAGGCCGAGCGGCTCGAGCTGACCGGCCGGGGCCCGGTCGCCTACCTGATGCAGACGACCCTGTCGGTCGACGACGCCGCCGCGATCGTGGGCGTGCTCAGGCGGCGCTTCCCCGGGATCGAGGGGCCGCGCCGCGACGACATCTGCTACGCGACCGCGAACCGCCAGCGGGCGGTCAAGGCGCTCCTGCCCGAGGTGGAGCTCGTCCTCGTCGTCGGCTCCGTGACGAGCTCCAACTCGAGCCGGCTCGTCGAGGTGGCGCGCGCGGGCGGCGTCCCCGCGTACCTGATCGACGACGAGTCGGCGATCGACGAGCGCTGGCTCGAAGGCGTCGAGACCGTCGGGCTCACCTCCGGAGCGTCCGCGCCCGAGCATCTCGTCGACTCCGTCTGCGCGTGGTTTCGCGAGCGTGGCAGCGTGGAGATCCGGCAGCAGCGCTCGGTGCGCGAGGACGTGACGTTCCGGCTGCCCGTGCTCGAGCCGCAGCGCGAGCCCGTCACGGCGCCCTGACGACCGCGATGCCCTCGCCTGGGCGCCGCTCGACCCCGACGGCGAGCGTCTCGCGCGCGATCCGCTCCCCGTGGACGGCGAACACCGCCTCCTCGTCGTGGGCGATCACGATCCGGTCGGTGATCTCGAGCCCCGCCTCCTTGCGCAGCCGCTGAATCTGGTGGATCACGTCGAGCGCTCTGCCCTCGAGCTCGAGCTCGGCGTCGACGCGCGTATCGACGGCCACGACGAGGTCGGCATCCTGGGCGACCGCGAACCCGTCCCGGGCGACGTACTCGAGCGCGAACTCGCCCGCGACCAGCTCGTGGGCCCCGGCGCGGAGGCGTCCTCCGTCGACGTCGAAGTCGCCCTCGGCGAGCCTGCGGCGCAGGTCGGGCAGATCGGCCCCGAGCCGGGGGCCGACGAGGTCGAGCCGCGGCGTCGCCCGGAGCGTCGCCACCCCGGACGGGTCGAGGGCGAGCTCGACCTCCTTCACGTTCAGCTCGCCCGCGACCTCCTCGACCTGGCGGGCGATCGCCTCCTGGCGCTCCGGATCGGGCGCGCAGACGACGACGCGGCGAAGCGGCTGGCGCAGCTTCACCCCGGCTGCCTGGCGGGCGGCCCGGCCGAGCTCGATCGCCTGGCGGGCGTCCGCGACCTCTGCGACGAGCGCCTCGTCGGCGAGCTCCGCGAGCGGCTCCGGCCAGCCGGCAAGGAAGACGCTGTCGGGAGCGTCCTCGCAGGCCTCGGAGACGAGGCGCTGCCAGAGGTGCTCGGCGAGGAACGGCATCACGGGCCCGATCACCCGGACGGCCTGAACGAGCGCGTACCAGAGCGTGCGGAACGCCGCGTCGTCGTACTCGTAGAAGCGCCGGCGGGAGCGGCGGATGTACCAGTTCGAGAGGTCGTCGACGAACGCCTCGAATGCGCGGATCACGCCGACGGTCATGAACGACTCGTAGGCGCGGGTTGCGTCGGCGAGGAGCTCCTGCGTGCGCGCGAGGAGCCAGCGGTCGAGCGGCCGCAGCTCCGCGCTCGCGATCGTGCCGGCGAGATCGTCGTAGCGGGGGCGGAAGCCCTCGATCCCGGCGTAGGTGACGAGGAACGAGACGGAGTTCCAGGTCGTGAGCAGCTTGCGCTTGACCAGCTCGGCGGGGCCGAAGCCGAAGCGGATGTTCTGGCTCGGAGGCTGTGCGCAGTACATCCAGCGCATCACGTCCGCGCCCATCCGGGCGAACGCCTCATCCGCGTCGATCGCGTTCCCGAGCGAGCCGTGCATGGCGCGGCCGTGCTCGTCGAGCAGCTTCTCGTAGGAGAGCACCTGGCGGTACGGGGCCCGGCCGTCCAGGACGACGGACATGAACATGAGCGAGTAGAACCAGAGCCGGATCTGCTCGCGCATCTCCGAGACCCAGTGGGCCGGGAACCAGCGCTCCCAGTGGGCGTGGTCGGACAGATCCGCCCCGGAGAGCCCGCGCGACGCTCCGGTCGCGTAGCCGCCCTCGACGGCGGCCTGGTTGCGCCAGCCGAGCGTCGCGAACGGGACGATGCCCGCGTCGAGCCAGACGTCCCCGACCTCGGGAATCCGGTGGACGTCCCCACCGCAGCTCTCGCAGCGGATCGTGACCTCGTCGATCCAGGGCCGATGCAGCTCCTCGAGCCCCTCGAGGCCGGCCGTCGCGCGCTCTTTCAGCTCGGCGAGCGACCCGATCACGTTCAGGTGGCCGCACGCGCACGGGTAGAACGGCAACGGCAACCCAAAGTAGCGCTGGCGCGAGATGTTCCAGTCGCCCATGTTGCGCAGCCAGTCGTCCATCCGCTTGCCGAAGTAGTCGGGCGTCCACTCGACGGTCGCGTTCGCCTCGAGCAGGGCCGGCCGGACCGGGTCGGCGGCGATGAACCAGTCGTCGGTGAGCCGGAAGATCAGCGGCGTCTCGCAGCGCCAGCAGAACGGGTAGCGATGCTCGATCTCGCCAGCGCCCGCGAGCAGCCCGCGCTCGCGCAGGTCGTCGACGATCGGGCCCGCTGCCTCGACGGTCGAGAGCCCCGCCAGCCAGCCGTAGCTGTCGTGGAACCGGCCGGCCTCGTCGACGGGGGCGAGGATCGCGAGCTCGTGGAGCTTCGAGAGCTCGAAGTCCTCGCCGCCGCAGCCGGGGGCGATGTGGACGATCCCGCTGCCCTCCTCGAGCGAGACCTCGTCCCAGGCGATCACGCGGTGCTCGACACCACGCGCGGCCGGCAGCGAGTCGAACGGGCCCGTGTACGCGAGGCCGACGAGCTCCGATCCCTTGACGACCCGAACCGGCTCGGCGTCGGGGTAGCGGGCGCCGGCGACCCAGTCGCCGCCGGGAAGCAGCGCGTAGTCGGCATCCGGGAGCACGGCGGCCGCCACGTTCGCGGGCAGCGTCCACGGGGTCGTCGTCCAGACGAGGAGCGCCTCACCGTCCCGGCCAGCGAGCGGGAAGCGTACGAACAGGGACGGGTCGGTCTTGTCGAAGTAGTAGCCGGCCAGCTCGTGCTGCGAGATCGACGTGCCGCAGCGCGGGCACCACTCCGTCGAGCGGTGCCCCCGGTAGAGCCAGCCGCGCTCGTGCACGATCGCGAGGAAGCGCCAGATGTACTCGATGTTCGTGTCGGAGAACGTGAAGTAGTCGTTGCCCCAGTCCATCCACATGCCGAGGCGCCTGGACTGCTCGGTGATCGCGGCGGCCGACCAGGCGACCTTGTCGCGGCAGCGCCTCGAGAACTCGGCGAGGCCGAACTCCTCGATCTCCTTCTTCGAGTCCAGCCCGAGCTCGCGCTCGACGCCGACCTCGACCCAGAGGCCCTGGCAGTCGAAGCCGTTCTGGTAGCGCTGGTGGAAGCCGCGCAGCGCCTTGTAGCGCTGGAAGACGTCCTTGAGCGTGCGGCCCCACATGTGGTGGACGCCCATCCGCTTGTTGGCGGTGATCGGGCCGTCGATGAAGCTCCAGATCGGGCCGTCCGCGTTGCGCTCCCGCAGCCGCTCGAACACGCGGCGCTCCTCCCAGAGCGCGAGCACCTCCTCCTCGAGGGCAGCATGATCGGGAACGGGTGGGAGCCGCTCGAGCACTGCGTCAGTCTAACCGGCGGATTTTTCGCGCTCGCCAGTTCGTTGTCATCTGCAAGAAACCGAACCGGAGGCTGAATTGACAACCAGTGTGACCACGTCCACGTTCGACTCGGAGGTGCTCGAGAGCGCCCAACCCGTGATCGTCGACTTCTGGGCCGAGTGGTGCGGGCCGTGCCACGCGGTCGCGCCCGTGCTCGACCGGATCGCCGAGGAGCGCAGCGAGCTCAAGATCGTCAAGGTGAACATCGACGAGGAGCCCGACCTCGCGCGCCGCTACGGCGTGCTGAGCATCCCGACGATCATCCTGTTCAAGAGCGGCGAGCCGGCCGCGGCCGCCGTCGGCGCGCAGCCGAAGCAGATGCTCGAGCGCAATCTCGGGCTCGTGGCCGCGTAGGCGCCGCGCCCACCTTCCCCTCCCGCGGGGTGGCGGCGCCGCTGCCCCGCGATTCCGTACGATCGGGGCGTGCAGCACCAGCTCGCGTCGATCCACGAGCTCGCCCGGATCGAGCTCCTGGCCGGCCTGCCGGGTGAGGTGCTCGGCCGGTTGGCGGGACGGATGATCCGCCGCTCGCTGGCGCCGGGCGACACGATCCTCGAGGGAGCGGACGCCCACGGGCGTTTCCACGTCGTCGTCTCCGGGATGCTCGCGAGCGGTGGTCAGACGCTGCGGCCGGGCGACACGCTCGGGGGGCTCGAGCCGCTCGACCCCGCTGTGCGCGCGCTCACGCCGGCCATCGTCGCGAGCTGCGACGACGCGACGTTCGAGGAGCTGATCCGACCCGTGCTCGGCTCCGGCCCGCTCTGACGCCGGCTCAGGGGCGCGACGCGGCCGACGAGAGCACGGCGTCGCCGCTCAACTGCCCGCCGCGGTGAGCAGAGCGAGAGCTACGGCCTCGAGAACGAGCAGGCCGATGAGCGCAAGCAGTGTCGGCCGCTTGCGTCTGCCTACAAGTCCGACTATGAGGACGATGCCCGCCGGAGCGAGCGCGATCGCGGCACGACTCCCATCTCCGCCAAGAGCTCCGCAGACATCGCCACGAAACGTCCCTTCATCGACGTTCTCGCTGCAGACACCCGTGGCTATGCCCGAAACGATCACTCCGGCAACGAGAGCGACGCTCGTGAGGAACGCAATCGACCACACCGTCATCGCCCCGGAGCTGTGCGCGTCCTCGGTGTTTTTCTCGCCTAGCACTAATCAGCCCCACGCGTTACTTGCCTGTTGACGCTGAGCATGCCGCGGGTGATCCATGCTATTCGGCGTGCGCTCCGCGACAGTCAATCCATGCCGCCCTGGCCGGCCCCCGTTTGTCGGTTCAGCCGCTATGAGAGTCGGGTTGGTGTTTCTTTCTCCTTCGTGGTCAGGGTAGCGGCGTAGACGGCCGGCGGTTTCCAGCCGAGGCTCGAGTGCGGCCGTTTGTGGTTGTAGATGTTCGTCCAGTCATTGATGACGGTTTGCGCTTCGAGCAGCGAGTCGAACGCCTCGACGGAGAGCACCTCGTCGCGGACGCGGGAGCCGAACGACTCGACGAACGGGTTCTGCCAGGGCGAGCCGGGCTCGATGAAGCTGCGTCCGGCGCCGCCGAGCCGGCACCAGTCGCGCAGCGCGTTGGCGGTCATCTCGGGGCCGTTGTCCATCCGCACGAGCTCGGGCCCCGTGCCGCGCTCACGGACGATCTGGTCGAGCACGCGCACCGTGTGGTCTGAGTCGATCGAGCGGGCAACCCGGATCGCCAACGCCTCCCGGGTGTACTCGTCGACGACGTGGAGCAGCTTCAGCGCCCTGCCGTCGGTCGTGGTGTCGAACTGGAAGTCCAAGGCCCAGACGTGATCCGGCCGCTCGGCGCGAAGCCGCTTCGCCGCAACGGTCGAGTCGCCGAGCCGAAGCCGCTTTCGCTTCCGCTGCGCCACGCGCAGGCCCTCCTCGCGCCACAGCCGCTGAACCTTCTTGCGGTTCACCGCCCAGCCCTCCTCACGGACAGCACCCCAGGCGAGCCGATAACCCCAACGCGGATGCTCCGCCGACAGCCGCCGCAGCCGCTCCCGCAACGCGTCGTCGCGCCCGCCGCCGTGGCGGGGCCGGTGACGCTGGGTCGAGCGGTGCTGACCCGCGACCTGACACGCCCGCCGCTCAGACAGCCCGAGCCGATCCTCAAGCATCCGGACCGCCTCGCGCCTGCGCGACGGGCTCACCAGTTTCCCCTCGCTATCTCCTTCAACGCCTGATTCTCGAGCAGCTGATCCGCAACGATCCGCTTCAGCCGCGTGTTCTCACGCTCAAGCTCCTTCAGCCGCTTCGCATCGTCGGCCTTCAGCCCGCCATACTGCTGGCGCCAGCGGTGCAGCGTCTGCTCCGACACCTCCAGCCGCTTCGCCACCACCGCGACCTCCAGGCCCTCCCCGAGCAGCTTATCGGCCTCACGCAGCTTCCTGATGATCTGCTCCGGCGTATGCCGGCGTCTCGCATGTCCCATCGCTCCGATCGTCCTCCCTGCCCGACAACGGGCGGTAAGACTCACAGAGCGACCGGACCGACCTCAGGGGGTCACGCCATCCCCTGACGACCAGCGCTTCACGTTGCGCTGCGTGGGGAGGCTTAGCCTGACCGGCCCGCCTGTTCGAGCACGGCGTCGGAGAGCTCGGGCCAGGCGCGCGTGGCCCACTCGCCGAACTCGAGATCCGTGAGGCAGGCGAGCGCGACGTCGGCCCGGGGGTCTGCCCACACGAACGTGCCGGAGCGGCCGAAGTGCCCGAACGTCCGGGGCGAGTTAGCGGAACCGGTCCAGTGCGGGCTCTTGCCGTCGCGCAGCTCGAAGCCGAGGCCCCAGTCGTTCGGGTCCTGGCGGCCGAAGCCGGGGAGCACCCCGACGAGGCCCGGGAACGCGACGGCGGTGGCCTCGGCCAGTGTCTCCGGCGCGACGAACGCCGGCCGCAGGAGCTCGCGCGCGAGCGCGAGCAGGTCCCGCAGCGGGCCGGCCGCCCCCCAGGCGGGAGAGCCGCGAAGCTCGGTCGCGACCATCCCCACCGGCTCGAGCACGGCGCCGCGCAGGTAGTCGGCGAACGGCATCCCGGCCCGCGCGGCGACAAGACCGGCCAGGAGCTCGTAGCCCGCGTTCGTGTAGATGCGTCGCCGGCCGGGCGCGGCGAGCGTCGCCCCGCCGTCCGGGGGGAGGCCCGAGGCGTGCGCGAGCAGGTGGCGGACGGTGGCACCGGGGGGCCCGGCCGGCTCGTCGAGCTCGAGCGTCCCTGCCTCGGCGGCCACGAGCACCGCGGCAGCCGTCAGGAGCTTCGTCACCGAGGCAGATCCGGTCGGGGTCGCCCCGGGTGCCGAGCACGGCGGCGCCGGCGACAGCGCCTGCGGCGGCATTCGGGGCGGGCCACGAGTCGATTGCCGCGAGAGCGGAGCTGACCCGGGCGGCGGGCATCGCCGCGTGATAGTACTGCCGTCGTGCAACGCCAGCGGGTCTTCTCCGGATCCCCTTACGAGGCGCGGATGGGCTACTGCCGCGCGGTCCGGGTCGGCGATCGCGTCTTCGTCGCCGGCACGGCTCCGGTGATGCCAGACGGCGCTGACCCGCCGCCCGACGTCTACGGCCAGGCGAGGCGCTGCCTCGAGATCATCGCCGCCGCGCTCGCCGAGATCGGCTCGGATCTCCGCGACGTCGTCCGCACCCGCGCCTTCCTCGTGCGCGCCGAGGACTTCGAAGGGCTCGCTCGGGCGCACGGCGAGGCGTTCGCGGACATCCGCCCGGTCAACACGACCGTGCTCGCGGGAATGCTCGACCCGCGCTGGCTGGTCGAGATCGAGGTCGAGGCCGTCGTCGGCGGCCCGTAGCGGCACCGCTCGCTACAGTGCGAGGCCGATGGCCCTGACCCTCGAGCTCGCCCGCCCGAGCGGGACGTCCGCCGCATGATCCGCGCGGGCGAGCGGATCCCGTCCGCGCGGGTCTGGGCCCCCGCGACGGACGGGGCCGAGACCACCCTGGCCGAGCTCGCAGCCGCCGGCCCGCTCCTGCTGCTCTTCTACCTCTACGACTGGACCGGCACCTGACAGGACGAGCTGACGACCCTGCGTGACAGGAAGAGCGAGTTCGACGGGGCGGGCGTGCGGGTGTTCGGGATCTCCCGCGACAGCCCCTGGTCGCACGCCGCCTGGACGCAGGTACTCGACCTGACCTTCCCGCTGCTGTCCGACTGGAACGGGGAGGCGGTGCGCGGCTTCGGGATCGCCCACGAGTACCGCGGCATGCGGGAGATCCCGGCGCGGAGCGCCTTCCTCGTGGGCAGAGACGGCATCATCCGCGGAGCATGGACGTACGAGCCGAGCGAGCTGCCCGACTTCGACGTCTTGCTCGCAGCCGCCCGCTCGCTCTCGTAGGGCTGTACGGAGCCGCCGCGGCCGTCGCGACCGCGCCCGGCGTCGCGAGCTTCCGCTCAGCCTTCATCGCGGGCGGCGCCCCCGGCCTCGGCGAAGCGGCGGCTGGCGATCATCTCCAGGCCGTCTACCGCTTCTGGCTGGTCGGCCACCAGCTCGGCCGCGGAGCGGCGCCCTGGCGCGACCCGTACACGTTTCAGCCGCTCGCGGGCGAGCAGGCGAATCTGGCGGGGTGGCCGTTCGGCCTGCCGTTCTGGCCGCTTCAGGCGGCATTCGGGCCGGTCGTCGCCTGGAACGTGCTCCTGCTCGCGACGATCGTCGTCGCGGGCCTCGCGACGTACGGCTGGCTGCGGCTCTGGCGCCTGCCCCCGGCCGCGGCGGCGATCGGGGGGCTCGCGTTCGCGCTCGCCCCGTACCGGCTCGCCCAGAGCGGCGGCCACCTGCTCGGCTGGGCCGCCATCTTCCTGCCGCTCTCGCTGTGGGCGTACGAGCGCGCGCGGGTCGCGCCCGGCGTCCGGGGCCGCCACGCGTGGGGAGCGCTCGCGGCCTGCTCGCTCGTGTCGATCCCGCTCTCCGGCCAGGTGCACTTGGCGCTCGGCGCGGTCCCGTTCGTGCTTGCCTACGGAGCGCTTCGCTGTCGGCGCGGCCCGCTGCTCTGGCTCGTCGCGGCCGCGGCCGCGTCGGTCGCGCTCGGCCTCCTGATCCGGGAGGCGGTGATCGCGGAGTCGGCCGCCGCCGGAGGCCGCACGCTCGACCAGGTGCGGATGTTCCAGGCTGGCTGGCTCGACCTCGTCGACCGCTTCCGCGGCGACAAGGGGCTCGAGCAGTACGCCTTCGCCGGCTGGCTGACGCCGGTCGCTGCGCTCGCGGGGCTCGTGCTCGCCTGGCGCCGCCGGCCCCGGCTCGCGGCGCTGCTCGGGCTCGCGGCTGTCGTGCCGCTCCTGCTCGCGCTCGGCACGAACCTGCCGACGTACGAGCTCCTGTGGCGGTACGTCCCCGGCTTCGGCTACCCCCGCGTGCCCGGGCGGCTCGTGCCGATCGCGGGCCTCGCGCTCGCCGCGCTCGCCGCGCTCGCCGCCTGGTGGCTGATCCGGCGGGCGAGGCCGCGCTGGCGCCCCGTCGCCGCCGCGGCGGCGTTCCTGCTCGTCGCCGGCGACCTGCTCGTGTTGCCGCTGCGCCCGACGGCAGCCGATCCGGAGAACGGCGCCTACCTGGCGCTCGCGCGCGAGGACGAAAGCCCCGGCCGGGTCGTCGAGCTGCCGTTGTTCGAGCCGGGGATCCACCACGGCAGCGTCTACCACTACTACGCGCTGCAGGCCCCGCGCGAGCGCCCGGGCGGCTACTCGTCGCTCGCCCCGGTCCGCGCCTACGGCTTCTTCTGGGAGCTCAACCGTCTCAACTGCGGCGTCGCGCTGCCCGGCGACTGGCGGCGGCTGCGCGCGCTCGGCGTCGACACCGTGCTCTTCCACGCGGGAGCGTTCGCGCAGTCGGGGCGCCCCGGGGCGTGGTTCGCGTGGCGCCTGCTCGAGCGGCGCGGCTACCGCTCGTCCGCGCGTGACGGGAGGATCTGGGCCTTCCCCCTGGTGGCGCGGCCGGACCGCCCCGAGGAGGGGGCGCCCGTGCCGGAGCCCGATCGCTCGGCGCCCGTGTTCTGCGAGGGCTGGCACGGCTGGACGATGAAAGAGCGTGACGCGCCTCTGTGGGTGTTCGGGCAGGGGGCGATCGAGATCGAGGTCTCGGCGCCGCGGCCGCTGCCCGCGCTGGTGCGCGTCGACGGGGGCGCGCCGCGCCGCATTGTCGCCGACCCGAGCGTGACGCTCGTCGTCGAGCTGCGGGGCGAGCGCTGGCACCGGCTCCACTTCCAGATCGGCGCCCTCCTTCAGACCTCGCCGCCCCGGGGCCTCGAGATCACGCGCATCACCTACCCGCGAGCGGGCGCCAGCGCGGAGCCCGCCCCCTAGCCTAGGTGGCGCCGGCGAGCCGCGCGAGCTGAGCGATCGCAAGCGTGGCCGCGACTCCGAGCGCCAGGGGCAGGAGGGCCCCGACGAGCGTCCACCTGCGGCTGAGCGTCTCTCGCCAGATCGTCAGGATCGTCGTCGAGCAGGGGTTGTGCAGCACGCAGAAGACCATCAGGCAGATGCCCGTGAGCAGCGTCCAGCCGTTCTCGACCACGAGGACGTCGCGGAGCCGGTCGAGGCTGTCCGGCTCGATCAGCATCGACGATCCCATGTAGGTCATCAGCATGGCCGGGACGACGATCTCGTTCGCCGGGATCGCGACGATGTAGGCGAGCAGGATCACGCCGTCCAGGCCGAGCGCGCTCCCGAGCGGGTCGAGCGCGCTCACGATGCGCCCGGCGACGCTCTCGCCGCCCGCGCCGACGTTGTTGAGGATCCAGATCAGCCCGCCCGCCGGCGCCGCCATGACGACCGCCCGGCGCAGCACGAAGAGCGTCCGGTCGATCAGCGACGTGTACAGGATCTGCCTGACGTTCGGGCGCCGGTAGGGGGGAAGCTCGAGCGTGAAGCTGGACGCCTCTCCGGCGAGGACGGTGCGGGAGAGCACCCACGACACGGCCAGCGTGGCCACGATCCCGAGCAGGACGGCGCCGATGACGGCCGCGGCGGCCGCGAGCGAGGCGAGCCCGGCCGAGAACTCGGCGGCCACGAACACGGTCGCGAGCATGATCAGGGTGGGAAAGCGCCCGTTGCAGGGCACGAAGTTGTTGGTCAGGATCGCGACCAGCCGCTCGCGCGGCGAGTCGATCACGCGGCAGGCGATCACCCCCGCGGCGTTGCAGCCGAAGCCCATGCTCATCGTCAGCGCCTGCTTGCCGTGAGCGCCAACGCGGCGGAAGAGCCAATCCATGTTGAAGGCGACCCGGGGTAGGTAGCCGAGGTTCTCGAGGATGGTGAAGAGCGGGAAGAAGATCGCCATCGGCGGCAGCATCACGGACACCACCCAGGCGAGCCCGCGCCACACGCCGTGCCAGAGAAAGCCCACGAGCCAGGACGGCGCCCCGATCGCCTCGAAGCCCGAGGCCGCAACGTCCTCGAACCAAAGGAGGGCCGCCGAGATCGCCTGCGAGGGGTGGTTGGCGCCGATGATCGTGATCCAGAAGACCGCCGCCAGGCCGAGCAGCATGATCGGCAGGCCGAGCAGGCGCGAGGTGACGAGCCGGTCGATCAGCGCGTCGAGGTCGCGGCGGCCGGCCTCCCCCTCCCGCCGCACCGCGCGCCCCGCGATCGCGGCCGCCTGCTCGTAGACGGCCTCGACGACCTCGTCCCGAAACCGGCCCCCGAGCGCGCGCCGCTGGCGGTCTGCCTCGTCGAGCACGTCGGCGACCACCTCGGGCGACGGCGGCGGTACCTGCTCACCGGACAGCTCCCCGAGCCCGAGCGCCTCCTCCACCCGCCCGTCACCGTCGAGCAGGCGGGTCGCCACCCAGCGCGCGCTCGGCAGCCCCGGCGCCGCCCGCTCGAGCAGCGGGATGAGAGCGTCGAGTGCGCCCTCGACCGCGGCGCCGGCGAGCAGGTGCCTCGGACGCGTTCGGGTCTCCCCGCGGGCCACCTCCGCGACGGTCTGGACGAGCGCGCCGAGCCCCTCGCCGGTGCGGGCGGCGGTCGGCACGACCGGGACGCCGAGGTCCCGGGCGAGACCGCGGTGGTCGACGCGGATCCCCTTGCGTGCCGCCTCGTCCATCAGGTTCAGGCACACGACCACCCGGTCGGTGACCTGGAGGATCTGGAGCACGACGTTGAGGTTGCGCTCGAGCGCGGTCGCGTCGACCACGACGACAACGCAGTCCGGCCGGCCGAAGAGAACGAAGTTGCGCGCGATCTCCTCGTCGGTGGACGCGGACAGGAGCGAGTAGGTGCCGGGCAGGTCGACGAGCTTGTAGCGGGTGCCCGCGAGCTCGAAGCCGCCCTCGGCCCGCGTGACCGTCTTGCCGGGCCAGTTGCCGACGTGCTGCCTGAGACCGGTGAGCGCGTTGAACACCGTGCTCTTGCCCGTGTTCGGGTTACCGGCGAGGGCGACCACGAAGTCGGCCCGGGCGAGGTCGATCCCGAGCCGCTCGAGGTGCGCCCGGCAGGCGGTGCAGGCCGCTGGACGCTCTGCCAGGACGCGCGCGCTCACGGCGGCCCGGGGCCCGCTCGCGCGATCTCGATCCGCCGCGCCTCGTCCGGGCGCAGGGCGATCAGCGTGCCCCGGATCCGGTAGGCCCTCGTGTCGCCGAACGAGCTCGCGAGCTCGCACTCGACCGTGGCGCCGGGGGTGAAGCCGAGGTCGAGGAGGCGGCGCCGGGCGAAGCCGGCGACCCGGAGGGCACCGACGGTCGCGAGCTCGCCCACCCCCAGGCCGGCCAGCGTCGGGCGGGGCGGCGGCGGCGGCCCGGACACGAGAGAGACGAAGAGGTTGGCGGCGGCCACGGCCGGCAGCTCGCACGGGACCCCGTCGACCTCGAAGCGGACGCCGGCGCGCGAGCTGCCGCGCGAGACCACGGCCTGACCCGGCTCGAGCCCGAGCTCGGCGAGCTTCGCGAAGACC
>WBZR01003576.1_pt1 | contig 13785 bp, 9 predicted proteins | sample 5204231 | NCBI WGS metagenome assembly WBZR01 (sample SAMN12412403, study PRJNA552823) | activated sludge metagenome | isolation source: activated sludge from anammox sidestream of wastewater treatment plant... | place: USA: Virginia | collected 2017-08 | reverse complement strand
CGCGAAGTGCTCGGCGGCCCCGTCGTCGAATCCCGCGGCGCGCGCCCGCGCGACGGCGCGCGCGACGACCTCGACCTCGCGGCTCGGATCGACGACCGGCGTGCCGGCGGCGCGCTTCGCCGCCGCGACTGCCGGCATCAGCATGAGACGGCGCGCGGCGAGGTCCACGACGCGGGAGAGCTCGGGCGCGAGCGTCGGCGCGCTCGCGCCCGCGAGCCAGGCGGCTCGCAGGCGTCCCAGCGTGCCATCGTGCTCGGACGCGAGGAGCCACGCGTCGAGATCGGCGGCGAGCGCGTTCCGTCCGGGAGCGACCCAGTACGCCTTGCGGTCACGGCTGAGACGCGCTGCCACCACGAAGGCGTCGGCCGGGAAGGTCGCCGCTTCGAGCGTGTCGGTCACGATCGCGTCGACGGCGCGCGCCGCGAGCAGCTCCGGGAGGCGGCGGTTGTCGTCGGCGGGCACGAGCGCGGCGCGGCGGAGCCGGGCGCGCGCCAGACGCTCGAGATGCCCGCCGCGGTTCACCGCGATCCGGACGCCCGCACGATCGACGTCCGCCGTGGGCACGGCGCCGCGGCGGACGAGCACGATCGCTTCCGAGCGCGCGATCGCCGCCGTCATCGTGCCGACGAGGAGACGGTCGGCGCGGATCGTGACGCCGCTCATCGCGACGTCGAACTCGCCGGCAGCGAGGCGAGGGGCGAGCTCGGGCCAGCGGAACGGCACGAGCTCGAGACGGCGGCCGCGGGCGTCCGCGTACGCGCGCGCGACGGCGACGTCGAAGCCGCTCCACGCGCCGTCGGCGCCGCGTAGCGAGAAGGGCGGATAGTCGCCGCTCGTGCCGACGCGGAGCGGCGCCGCCCCGGTCGCGGCCGGCCGCCGCGCCGCGCACCCGCTCGTCGCTAGCAGCACGACGGCGAAGACGACGGGGACGATCCGACGCCGTCGCGTCACGCGCACCGCCACGGCAGCTCGCATGCGTCGGGAAGCCGCGGGCGCGGATCGGATGCGGCGCTGTGGCGGTCGCGGTGCCGGATCACGGCGTCCATGGAGGCGTAGCCGTCGGGGGCGTCGTAGAGGATGCCGGAGAGCGGGAAGCCGTCGGCCACCTCGGGTTCTTACCGTCTCGCGAGTCGGAGCGCGACGACGTGAGCTTCCCGGCGCCGCATGGGCTTCGCGTCGGCGATGCGGCCGCCGACATCCTGGGCGATCTCGACGCGTCGGTGCTGCACGTGCACGTCCACACCCAAGGGCTCGAGAAGCTCATGGGCGCGCTCGGATGACGGGCGCGTAGGCCCCGGGACCTCGGTTGCGAGCGCGGTACGAGACGGCTTCGAGCGCGCGCGCGCGCGTCGGACCGTATCCCCACGATTTCGGTGCGGGTCGGGTGGCGCACCCGACGAGCGTAGGGCTATAGTCCCGACCCATTTCCGTTGCCATCCAAGGAGGAGTGCCGTGTCCGAACCGCTCCAGTTCATGGCGTCGTTCACGCTCGGCGCGCAGCTCGAAGCGCGCGCCGCCCACGAAGTCTGCGGCTCGAAGGTCTTCCTCATGCAGGACGACCGCACGTGGACCTATCGCCAGCTGCGCGACGAGGCGCTGCGCACGGCGCACTTCCTGCGCGGCCGGCTCGAGCCGGTGCGCGACGGCGCGCCCGGTCACGTCGCGATGCTCCTCGAGAACCACTTCGAGCTGGTGTCGCTGCTCTTCGGGTGCGCGTACGCGGGCTACACGCTCTTCGGCATCAACACCGGGCTCCGCGGCGAGACGCTCGCCGGCGTCGTCAACCAATCGCGCGCACGCATGCTGATCGTCGACGAGCGCCTGCTGCCCGAGGTCGAACGCGTGCGGGGCCTGCTCACGACGGTGCCGAGCGAGAACATCCTGGTGCTGCGCGCGCGCGTGGCCGGCGGCCGAACGGCTCTTTCCGCCGGCCACGACTGGCTTGCCGCGATGGAGAAGGAAGTGGGGCCGGTCGGGACGGCGCTCGAGCCGCCGGCGGTCGAGGTCGAGCCGGCGAGCAATCTCATGGTCATCTACACCTCGGGCACGACCGGGCTTCCCAAGGGCATCAACAACAACCACATGAAGCTCTGCGCGGTCGGCATGGTCGTGTCGTCGAATCTCGGCCTCGGGCAGGACGACGTCGGCTATGCGTGCATGCCGCTCTTCCACTCGAACGCGATCTTCGTCGGCATGATGCCGGCCTTCTGGGTCGGCGGGGGACTCGGCGTCAGCGAGCGCTTCAGCGCGAGCGGATTCACGCCGGACGTCTTCCGCTACGGCGTGACCTTCTGGAACTACGTCGGCGAGCCGGTGCACTACGTGCTTGCGGCGCTGGCGAAGCAGTACGGCGGCGACGAGAAGACGATCGCGGCCGAGGTGACGCGCAACCCGAAGAACCGCTTCCGCTACGCGGTCGGCAACGGCGCGGCGCCGCCCGACATCGACAAGTTCGTGCGATGGTTCGGGCTCGACGACATGTTCGAGCTCTACGGCTCGACCGAGGCGGCGATCTCGACGTTCCGCCGCAAGGGCGATCCGCGCGGCTCGGTCGGCGAGATCACCGATCCCGCCGTGAAGATCCTGAACGAGAAGGGCGGGGAGTGCCCGCCGGCCGAGCTCGGCGCCGACGGCAAGATCCTGAACTACCACGATGCGGTCGGGGAGATCTGCCGCGTCGCGCCCGACACGAGCCTCTTCCAGGGGTACTTCGACAACCCCGAGGCCAACCACAGCAAATACCGCGACGGCGTCTACCACTCGGGCGACCTCGGGCACGTGCTCGAGCGCGACGGCACGCGCTTCCTCTACTTCGACGGCCGCACCGACGACTGGATCCGCAAGGACGGCGAGAACTTCTCGGCGCTGCAGGTCGCGCGCCTCCTCCAGGAGCACCCCGATGTGGTACTCGCCGCCGCCTACGGCGTGCCGTGCGCGGTGTCCGACGAGCTCGTCATGGCCGCGCTCAAGCTCCGCGAGGGGGTGGCGTTCGATCCGCAGGCGTTCTTCGCCTACTGCGAGGAGCAGATCACCGGCGGCAGCATGGACCGGAAGTGGTTCCCCGACTTCATCCGGCTCGTCGACGAGTTCGACTACACCAACACGGCGAAGATCCTCGTTCGCAACCTGAAACAGGTGCACTTCTGCCGGAAGCGGTTGCCGGACGCGCCGCTCTTCTGGCGCACGCGCGGGTCGGCCGCCTACGAGCCCTTCACGGCCGCGGACTACGACGGCCTGCGCGCAACCTTCGCGAAGGCCGAGCGCCTGGAGCTGCTGGACCGGTGATCCGCCGGGTTCCGAGCGCCGGCGAAATCCTGAAGCGATCGTTGGCGGCGATCGCCCTGACGCTGCTCGGCGCGCTCGCCGGGTGCGGCGACAGCGAGGAAGCCGAGTTCGAGAGCAGCCGGTGCTTCAGCGACGACCTCGGCTGCGACGCCACGCACTGCGCGACGCGCGACACGTGCGAGGAGACGAAGTGCAAGATCGAGGAAGGCTACGATGACGACCTCGACTATTTCTACGAGTCGAAGTGCACGGACACCGTGACGACGACGACCGTCGAGACGCCCCGCGACGGCGTCGGCATCCGCACCACGACGGTGCGGGAGTCGGTCACCGAGTGCTACTACGAGGAAGAGATAGACGACGACGACTTCGAGGTCACCGACGAGTGCGAGGGCTCGACGACGACGACCGTCACGCGTGAAGATTGCCGGCGCGATCCGGCGTGCCCGACCTGCGCCCCCGTGTGCTCGGTGCTCGATTCGACCGTCTCCGAGCGGCCCTTCGACCCTCGGGACGGCGGGCCCTCGCGCGCTTGATCTGCGCGCGCTCCCGGGATTCACTGCGCCATGGCCTACGATCCCTTCGAGCGCGGCAATCTTCCCGTCGGTGTCCGGACCTTCAACTGGAGCGATTCCTCCCGCGGCGATCGCTTCCTCCCCGTGGAGGTATGGTACCCCGCGGCCGAGGCGCACCGCGGCCAGGATCTCGCCGAGGCGACCCGGGACGCCTACGAGCTGATTCCGGGCTTCCCGCCGGGCTGGCAGGAGGCCGTGCGGGACGCGGCGGCGCGCGGCGGCGCGTATCCGCTGGTCGTGTTCTCGCACGGCTTCGGGGCCCATCGCCGCCAGTCGACGTTCCTCTGCACGCACCTCGCGAGCCACGGCTACGTCGTCGCCGCCATGGACCACACCGGCAACACCATCTTCGAGATGGTGCAGATGATGATGGCGGGGCAGATGGGCGGTCCGGCGCCGGATCCGGGCGCGATCCTGTCGGAGATCATCCCGGCGCGCCCCGCGGATGCGAGCTTCGTGATCGACCGCATGGTGGCGGGCGTCGAGGGCGTGCCGGCCATCGACGCCGACCGCATCGGCATGAGCGGTCACAGCTTCGGCGGCTGGACGACGCTGATGGTCGCCGGGCGTGATTCCCGCGTGCGCGCGGCGTTGCCGCTCGCGCCGGCCGGCGGCTGGACGCCGCTCCCCTCCGCGCCCCTGCAGCGCGCGCTCGTTCTCGATTGGTCCCGCGAGGTGCCGACGCTCTATCTCGTCGCCGACTCGGACACGATTCTCCCGCTGCGCGGCATGCACGAGCTCTACGCGCGCACCACGTCTCCGAAGCGCATGGTCGTCCTCGAGAACGCCGACCACATGCACTTCTGCGACCAGATCGAGCAGATCCACGAGCTCTTTCGCATGATGCCGCCGCCGATCTTCGATCAGGTGGCGAGCGCCATCAAGCCGATCGGCGAGCTCTGCGCGCCGGACAGCGCGTATCGGTTCGTGCGCGGGCTCGGCCTCGCGCACATGGACGCGCACGTGCGCGGCATCGAGCCGGCGGCGCGCTTCCTCGGCGGCGACCTCGCGGCGATGCTCCGCGTCCTCGGGGTGGGCGCGGCGGTGGTGTGAGACGGCGGTAGGGCGCCGGTAGCGCTCGGATTTCCCGGTCGGAAATCCCGCGACCCGACGAGGCCGACGTGAAGATCGATGGACGCGCCCGGTCCGACCGACGGCTCAGTTCACCGTGAGCGGGTCGGGCACCACGAACACGTTGTCGAACTCGTCGCTTTCGGCGATCTCGCCGCGCCCGTCCGCGACGACCAGCACGCGGTAGACGGCGGGCGGCACCGGACCCTGCGGATCGAACGTGATCGGCCCGTTGCACGTGCTCGCCAGACCGGCGCCGAGCGGCGTCGAGCGGGTGCACGACGCGAACCACACGTCGTCCCACGACAGCTCGGTGTCGGTCGAGAGATAGAAGAAGGTGCCGAAGGGGCCGGCGGCGACCGGTCCGAAGTTCTGTACGGTCCGGTCGATCGTGATGGTGCCGCCTTGCGTGATCGGGCTCGTCACGCCCGCGGTCGTGATCGCGAGGTTCGGGAGCGGTGTGGCGCCGACGGCGCTCACCGGAAGGTGGAGCACGAAGCTCTTGTGCTTCAGCTGCACGGTCGCGTGCGCGGCTACCCCGGGGCCGAGCGCGCTCTTGTCGACCGCGATGGCAAAGGCCGTTTCTCCGCCGGCGGGGATGGTGATCGTGGGCGGCACGGAGACCGCGAGTCCGGGGGGGGCCGTCACCGCGAGGGTCCAGACGCTCTCCTTGGCGAGCTCGCTTCGCGCGGTGCGGTCGACGCTGGTCGTCGCCGGCGCGGTCGCGGGCAGGAAGAGGCTCGGTTGGTTCACGCGCCAGAGCTCGTCGGCGTGGTCCAGGTAGTCCTGGGCGCTGGCGTCGAACGTGGCGCCCGGTGTGCGCGCCGCCTTCGCGGCGACCCGGCCCGCGCCGCCGTCGAAAGGGGTGAAGGGCGTCGCGCCGTCCTCGCGGAAGACCTTTGCCACCTTGGCCGTGGTCATGATCGCGGACTTGATCTGCCCCGGCGTCCAGGAGGGGTGCGCGTGGCGCAGGAGCGCCCCCACACCGGCCACGTGCGGGCTCGACATCGAGGTGCCGTGGATCGCCTGGAAGAGCTCGCCGTCGCGGTGCTCGGGACGGAAGCCGGCCGGCGTGCCGCCGGCGAGGATCTGGATGCCGGGCGCGGTGACGTCGGGCTTGAGCACGCCGAGCGAGGCGAGCGGCCCGCCACGCGAGCTGAACGCGCCGATCACGTCGGCCTGGGTGCCTGCGGGCTTGCCGGGCGTGAACGCGGCGGTGATTCCGGTGTGTGCCGCGGCGAACGCCGTGAGTGAGAGACCTTCAGGGCCGTTCAGCTGCACGGCGGGGATCACATGGTTGTCGGTGAAGAGCCCCGCCTGGCTCTGCGAGGACGGATCGTTGAAGATCAGCATGCCGGCGCCACCGCGCTCGGAGACGTTGAAGGCCTTGCGCAGCCGCCCGGCGGCGCCGCCGCGCCGGCAGCCGACGATCATGCCGGCGAAGGCGCCGTCGACAGGCGAGGCATCGCAGGTCGGGTCGCCGACGTCGGCGGCGAGGATGAAGGGCGTCGGCGTCGCGATGCCCGGAGTGAAGCTCGCCCCCGCGAGCTTCAGCTTGGCGCCGTTCCCGGCCTTGAGCGTCGCCGTGCTGCGGTACTGCTTCTTGTCGGTGCTGGCGGCGACGGTCGTCAGCCAGCCGCCGCGGTGGGCGACCGTGTTCGCCGCCGGTCCGTCGTTGCCTGCCGACGCGGCGACGAAGACGCCGGCCGCGTAGGCGTCGAGGAAGGCCAGCTCCACGGGGTCGCTGTACGGGCTTCCACCGCCGCTGATCGAGAAGTTGATGACGTCGACGCCGTCGAGGATCGCCTGCTGGATGGCCGCCGCGCTGTCGGACTGGAGGCAGCCGCTGTCGCCGCACACCCGGTAGGCGATCACATGGGCTCGCGGCGCGACGCCGGAGACCTTGCCGCGCTTGATGCCGTAGGCGCCGGCGAGGACGACGCCGTTGCCGGCGGCGGTGGTGGCGGTGTGGGTGCCGTGACCGTCGCCGTCGCGCGCGCTCGTGAAGTCGTCGCCGGGCTTGGGGCAGGCGTCGCAGGCGTCGTAGCTGGCCATGAAGCGGTACGCGCCGATGAGCTTGCCGTTGCACGTGAACGGGGCGCCGGGATTGGCGCCCCCCGTGAACGCGCAGGCGCGCATCCCGGGCGGGACGACGTAGGGCTTCCCTTTCGGATCGGGATCGGCGAGCGACGGGTGCTCGGGCCAGATGCCGGTGTCGATGACGCCGACGATCACGCCCTCGCCGGCCTCGTCCTGGCCGCCGAGCTTTCCCCAGACGGCCTTGGCGCCGATGAATGCGGGCGTCTGGTCGGTGTCGGGATGCGCGAGCGCGTCGGGGTACACGGCGGTCACGCCCGGCAGGGTGCGCAGGCGCGCGACGGCGGTCTCGGGGACGCGCAGCGCGAGGCCGCCGAGCACGATGTCGTACCGATAGACGGTCTCGGCCGCGGGGACCGCGGCCCGGACGCGCTGCTCGAAGCTCGCGAGACGGGCCGCGAGGTGCGCGCGGTAGACGTGGACGGCGGCCGAGGCGGGATCGAGGCGTCGCCGTCCGGTCGCGAGCGGGCTCGTGGCGGCGAGGCCGCGGATCCCGCCGCGGTAGCGCGCGACCGGCTCGTCGGCGAGCTGCACGATGACGGTGACGGAACGCGGCGGCCCGACCACGTCGGCGGCCGGCGCCCGGCTCGGTTCGTCGCTTTCGGCCGCGGCGAGGGCGGGCAGGGTAAGCAGGGCGAGACAGAGAATGCGGACGGTCGAGCGCGGCATCGGATTTCCTCCGGATCTGACGTGCGCTCGAGCGAGATCCCCGGCGCGGACGTGGACGGCCGAATTCCTATGGCCTGCGGCCGGTGACCGTCAATCTGCGGCACGGTCGGATGCCATCGCCCGCGGTCATTCCGCCCGGAAGGTTCCGGAGAGCACGATCGTATCCGCGAGCGCGAGCGCGAGCACCTGGCCCGCGCGCACGGCCGGCACGTGCACGCCGGGACTCTCGAGCACGAGCGCCACGCGACCGCCGTGGAACTCGGCCCGGGCGATGAGATCGCCGTCGAGGCGGACGTCGACGTGCGCGCCGTCCGGAGCGGCGACGCCGGAAGCCCGGAGCTTCAGGCGCTCCTCGCCGGTGCCGTAGCGTTTTCGTTCGGCCTTGCCCGCTGCACGCCCCGTGCCCGCGGGATCGACGAGATGCGCCTCGAGCTCCTCGGCGACGGAGCGAACCCTGAACACGCCCACAGTGTAGCGGGGACGCCGCGACCCGTCTGTCCGTCATTCTGGGGCCGCGCCTCCTCGGCCGCGGTCGGCGGCGGCATGCCCCCGGGGCGGCGTCAGCCGCAGGTGTCGACGACGAAGTGCCGGAAGTCGTCGTACGGCGCGCCGAGCTCGCGACCCATGCGGACCGCCGCCTCCCGACCCTGGTAGTAGCCGCCGACGCGGCCGAGCGTCCGATAGCCGAGTCGTTCGTAGAAGGCGCGGCCGTCGCGGTTCGACTCGCGCACCTCGAGGAAGACGTCGGTGATGCCGGCGAGGACGGCGGGCGCCTCCGCCCATGCGACGAGCGCGCGCCCGAGTCCCCGGCGGCGACAGTCGGGACGGACGCCGAGGAGGTCGAGGTGCGCGTCGTCGTCGCCGAAGCGCATGATCGCGAATCCCGCGATCCGATCGGCGCGATCGTGGTCGTCGCGCGCGACCACCACGAGGGCATCGCGACCGCGGACGCTCGCGGCGACGCGCGGCGGGGTCCAGGCCCAGTCGAGCCCGTGCTCGACGAGGTCGCGCGACATGCGGGCGATGGCGACCGCGTCGGCGTTCCGGGCGAGCGAGAGGACGATCATGGGCGTCCGCCGGAGGAGCGGGCCTTCAGGCGCTCGCCGCTGCCGGTCATGGAAGCGTCTTACTCGCAGGGGCCGCGGCGCGTCCATCCGGGTGCCGTCCGCGGGTCCGACCGCCGCGGCGTCCAGCGGGACGGGTGGCAGCCCATCTTCCCGTTGGATCCGGAACAGCGAGGGGCGGGGCGGCCCGCGCCCGACGTATCCGGCGCTCCGCTCCCGCGCGCCCGCGTGCTATCGCGGAGGCATCGAAGGAGGCCCGTCATGACCGTGACCCTGGAGATCTCCGCCGACGAGCAGCGGCTGCTCGCGACGCATCTCTCCCGCTACATCGAGCACCTCGACACCGAGCTCGTGCGCACCGACCAGCCCGCGCTGCAGCACGCGCTCGCCCGCGAGATCGATCAGCTGCGAGCGATCGCGCGGCGGCTCGGCGCACCGTCTCCGCGCTGAAGGCGCGCGTCGTCGCCGGTCACGCGCCGCGCCACCCTCGGATCTCTTCCGGGTCGGAGGGGGCGCGCCAGGTCTCCGCCGAACGGGGCACGAAGAGGGCAGGAGGCCGTGGCGTCATGCGAGCGACGCCGAGCGGTGGGCGCGTGGGAAGACAACCGCGCAGTGGGTCACCGGGGCGGCGGGTCGAGCAGGCCGCGTGCCGCCTCGCGCACGTGCCGGTCCGAGAAGCGGTAGACCGCGCGGTCGAGCCAGTAGTGCTGGAAGCCGGTCGTGAAGCCGAGCGCAACCAGCGCCGGAGCCCACGTCGAGGTGCGCAGCGCCACGGCGAGCGCGCCGAAGATGCGGTCGGCGTAGTAGGGGCCGCCGTCCGCGACGGCCTCCACCTCCATCACGGGAAGCAGGAGGACCGAGAGCGCGATCAGGACGATCAGCATCGCCCAGGGGCGGCGGTTGACCGCGTGCCGCGCCGCGCGCCAGCGCGATCGCGTCGCCGCCGGGCGATCGCCCTCCGCCACGAGCGCGCCGAGCCCCGTCGCGACGATCCAGTGTTGCGTCGTCCAGAGCGCGACGAACACGAACGGCGCCCGCACGTGGAAGGCGGCCGTCACCATCGCGCCGATTCCCGTCAGATAGAGCGCGTACGGCAGCGAGGGCCGCTCCGCCCGTGCTTCCAGCAGGAGCATGGCGAACGTGCTCGCCGCCACGGCGATCGAGGCGACCGCGGCGATGGTCGCGGCGGCGGCGGCGATCCGATCGGGATCGAGCCAGGGGTCGATCCAGACGTCGACGTAGCAGATCGTGCCCGCGACGACCTCCGCGACGACCACCGCGGCGCCGCCGACCGCGAGCGCGTAGATGCGGTCGAGGCGCCGCCGGCGCGGCCCCTCGCCGCCGCCGGCGCGTGCTCGGTAGAGCCGGAGCGCCCCGAAGTGCTGGGCCGCGAAGTGGTACGTGACGAGTGCGTAGTCGAGGATCGCGAGCGCCATGACGCGCTCCGCGCGCGAACAGGCGAACGCGTCGTCGGCCGGAAGCAGGAGCGCGAAACAGGCGACCGCGATCGCGGCGGGGACCAGGACGAAGCGAACGGGCTCGGCCAGACGCAGCGGGCGGTAGGCGGTCGTGCAATAGGCGATCCACGTCGAGCCGATCCGGTGTCCGAGCCAGAAGAGCGCCGTCAGCCAGCCGTAGACGAGATCGAGGGAGCCAGTGCGGGGATCGTCGCTACCGAGCGAGAGCAAGAGCACGAGCGGCACGAGCCAGAGCCCCGAGAGCATCCAGACGCCGTCCCAGAGGAGGCCGCGCACCCAGGGCTGCGCGCCGCGGGCACGGGGTTGCGGGTCGAGGGACACGGAGACGGCGGAGGCGGCCGCGCGCACGGCGACCATTCTATGCACGGGCGGGGTTCGGAACGCACGGCCGACGAACCGGGGCGCGCCTGCCGGGTCGTCGCGGCGCGGTGCGTCGGCGGCGAGCGTCGAGGAAGCAGCCCCGGCACGGTGACAGCGGCTGCCGTTCCGTCGGACTCGTCGACCTGCTAGCGCACGAGATCGGGGGCTGGATCCGTGGCATGATCGAGCAGGGGACGCGCGTCATCAGCGACGGCGGAACGCTCCCCGTGAGGGACGCGATGAGCGAAACGAAGAGCGGTTTCCTGGTGCTCGCCGACATCTCTGGCTTCACGGCCTTCCTCACCGCGACCGAGCTCGAGCACGGGCCGCCCATCATCAAGGAGCTCCTGGAGGAAGTGATCCGTCGGATCGCGCCGCCCCTCGAGATCCACGGCATCGAAGGCGACGCGATCTTCGCGGTCGGTCCCGACGGTACCCTGTTGCCGCCGGCGAGCCTCCGCGCGGTGCTGCGGGCAGGCTTCGAGGGGTTCCGCGTCAAGCAGCGCGAGCTCGCGGCCGACGAGAGCTGCGACTGCCGGTGCTGCCGGAGCGTCGACAAGCTCCGCCTGAAGGCGATCGGCCACTATGGCGCGTTCGTCGAGTACGCCGTCGGCGGGCGGTTGCAGGTCGCCGGACCCGCGGTCATCCTCGCCCACCGCATGCTCAAGAACGGTGTGACCGGGGCGGACTATGCGCTCCTCACCCGCCCCGCGCTCGATCATATGGACCTCGATCCCGTTGCGCTCGGCCTCGCCCCGCACATGGAGCGCTACGAGCACTTCGGCGAGGTCGAGTGCTACGTGGAGCAGGTCGCGTAGAGGCGCCGGGGCCTCCCCGCCGAGCACGCGGCGCCGTCTTGATGCGGGGCGCGGTCATCGGTCCCGACCGGCCGTAGGGCCGCTACGGGCACCCCACCGGCGCCGGTGACTTCGAGGCCGCTTGGTACCGATCGACTTTGTCGTAGCGCTCCGACGACGGCGGGTTGCCGCTCGTCTTCGGAGGCGCGTCCGCACACCACGTCACGCCCGAGCCGAGCGTGAGGCGCATCGCCATCCGACCCTGAGACGGCTCGTCCAGCGTGTAGCCCCACGCCGCACGGCCGCCGCGCACGTCGAGGCGGTTCTCCCTGACGGTGATCTTGGTGACGGCATCCGCGCGCTCGCCGCGGTAGGTGTAGCGGGTGCCGCTCCCGGAGGTCCGGCTCTCCCATCCCGAGAACGGGAGGACGACACTGAACGATTCGCCGCTGCCAGTGCCGTTGTACACCGTGAGCGTCGCCCCCCCGAGGCCGGTGCCGCTGCCCGTCGGGTCGCCGGCGCTGCCGGGCGCCGGCGGCACGATCCGATTCGCGACCGGGTCCTTGGTGGTCGACGCTTTGAACGTGAACTTCCGTCGATCCGGGTTCGATGGCGGCGTGCTGTCGTCCTGGAGCTTCATCGATGTGGTCTGGATCAGCACGAGAGGTCCTGCCGTAGGCGTCGGACCCGGGATCGTCGGCGTCGCGGTCTGGGTGGGGATCGGGGTCGCCGTGCGCGTGGGCGTCGGGGCGACGGTCGGCGTAGGGGTTGCCCCGCCAGGTACGCTGTTGGGATTCGCCGGATCACTGCCGGCGTCGAGCTCGGTACGGTCGCCGAACCCGTCCTCGTCGCGATCGATGCCCATACGGATTCCCGAGGAGGGCGGCACGCAGGTATAGACCTGCTCCTGTCCCGGCGCATCGTCGGCCAACCCCCGGAGTGTCGCCGCCGAGATCGGGTTCTCGGAATCGCGATCGGACTGGAACTGATTTGCGCCGACGTAGACCGCGCCACGCGCTCCCCCGCCGACGACGCTCTTCGCGATCAGCTCGCAGTCGCCGGCGTCGTCGCGCGCGATCAGGAGGTTGATCCGCGCGATGATGGTCGCATCATTTACGGTTGCTGCCGTCACCGATACTTGTTGGCCGACGATCGGAGCGAGACCGGTATCGAAGGCCAGCAGGAAGGCCTCGACCTCGCGCCGGGACGTGTCGGTGAAGTTGAAGAACACGTCGTTGTTCACGAAATCGAAGACCGTGGAGATGCTGCCGTCGTGCAGAAAGCCGGACCCGCGTACCTGCGGTCCGAGAAATCCGGTCGCCGGAATCCCCGGGACGCCCGCCGGCACCCCGAACATGCCCACCTTCTGATAGAGATTCCGCAGGTGGGCGATCTTGAACTCCTGCGGCTCGCCCTCGATCGAAGATAGACCGTCGGTGCCGAGCGGCGGCGTGTGACAGAAGTCGCAGGTGAACGTCCCCGCATCGGTGACGGTGTTGTCGAAGAACGCTCGTCCGTTCGCCTGCTGCGGCGTGAGACTGTTGTCGAGCGCCCGGATCGGGTTCGGCGGATACCGCAGCGTCAGCGCGAAATCGGTGAAGGCCTGCATCTCGGCGGGCGTCAACTGATCGGCCCGGCCGAGGAGTCCTTGGAACGCCGGATTGAACGCCTTGAACGCGGCATCCTCGTCGAGCGGATCGCCCCCGCTGCTCCCGCCGGTGCGATCGCCGCGCCAATGCATCGGTCCCGCGTCCGCCATGCCGCGCAAGCTCTGCGTGGTCATCGGCCCCTTGAGGGGATGAAACGGGCCGCCGCCGCCGACGCGGAAGGGATTCGGGTTGGGCGCGATACTTCCTTGCGGGTCGCCGAGATCCCAGGCGAGACTGTCCATGTCGCCGAAGATGTGGCAGCTGGCACACGCCGAGTCGCCGTGGCCGGAGAGCGTGCGCGCGTCGTAGAGGAACTGCCGGCCGTTGCGTACCTCGGGCGGCGACGGGTCGTAGCGCAGCGATACGGTCGCACCGCCCGCGCGCAACGACGGATTGTCGACGTCGGTGACGATCGAGAGGGTGTGGTCGAAGCGGTTCATCACATAGAGCTGGTTTCGGACCTCATCGAGCGCGAGGCCGCTCGGACCGCCCCCGACCTCGATGTGGTCCGCGACGATACTCCCGCTCTCGAGGCTCCCGGCGTCGAACACGGCGACGCGCCGCGAACCCAACGCGGCGACGTAGAGCGTGAGGCCGTCGCTGGAGAACACCAGGTCGGTCGGAAAGGCCCGGGATTGCTCGGTCTCCGCGAGGGATCCGGTCGGAACACTGTAGTCGATGTGCGGGTTCAGGTGGACCGGCGTCGGGGTCGTGCCGTTCACGACCGTGATCCGGCTCTC
>WBZR01003573.1_pt1 | contig 13802 bp, 14 predicted proteins | sample 5204231 | NCBI WGS metagenome assembly WBZR01 (sample SAMN12412403, study PRJNA552823) | activated sludge metagenome | isolation source: activated sludge from anammox sidestream of wastewater treatment plant... | place: USA: Virginia | collected 2017-08 | reverse complement strand
CGGTTTGATGAGGGAGGACTGGCGAAATAGCATGGTGAGGCTACTGAGGCACTGCCAGACGAAAGGGGCAGAAACAGATAGGCCAACCTAAACTATAGATAGCCAGTTCCCTACTCTACCCGGAATTCCATTTCGGATGCGTCGGATTTATTGAACGTCGGCTTCGCTGCCGACACTCGTCGCCGGCGGCCGGTGAGTTTGGTCGTTAGTGGTAAATGCCTCTCCCATCTTCCAATGGCACACCAACTTCTTCAAGGCACTTTGCAAAGCGCCTTGTCAGCCTTCATCTTCCCAAAATTCCATATATATAATTCACCTTTTCTTTGCAATTAAACGCAAAATATGATATTTTTGAAAATGAATTTACTTGTCTATTATGGCTGTATTTAATTGATATTCAAGACTAATGGACAGATGACAAGAAAAGAGAGATTTTATACGGTTATTGAAAGTAACAAAGAATATCTGAGAGAACTTGGAGTAATATCTATTGGTATTTTTGGATCTGTTGTAAGAGGAGAAGATTCAGAGCATAGCGATTATGATATTCTTGTAGAGTTTAAAAAGGAGGAAAAAACTTTTAGAGCTTTTACGTCTCTATGCGACTTTCTTGAAAAAAATTTAGGTAATAACTATGAGCTGATTACTAAGGAAAGCCTTAGTCCCCATATTGGACCTCATAGATTAGAAGAAATTGAAAATGTCAAAATTACCTCTTGAATATTTAAAACATATACTTGAGGAAATAGAGTTTATTATAAATGAGCTGAACAGTATTTCTGAAGATGATTTTTATAAAAATCCTGTTTTAAAAAGAGCATCTGTTAGAAGTTTAGAAATTATTGGTGAAGCAACAAAAAATATTTCAGATGCTTTTAGAGAAAGGCATAGCAATGTAGACTGGAAAAATATGGCAAGAATGAGAGATAAGTTAATCCATCACTATTTTGGCATAAATGTGTTCACACCCCAAGCTAGTGTCTAATTGCATAAATTCTTTATAATAAATTTGCGCTGAAAAGCCAATATTTTCGCTTATTCCAGAGCCTTATATAATATCACAGATTATTGCAAGTAAGCACTAGCAAATGCTTCGCCCGTACTTTTTTAAAAAACTAAAGTGTTACCAAACAGCAGAAAATAAAGCAATGAGAAGAAGGCAAACCACCAACATACCGCATACTCCAGACAAATGGGTCGATGAAATAGCGGAAGCATATCATGATGCGTACGAAACAAAACCATTTGGCATCTTTGTGGGCCAGAAGATTTCAGACAAAGACTTGTTCCATATGACGCCTTCTATCTGCCTGAAATTTCGCGGGATTGAAAGAACGAAAGCTAATGTAGATAAGGCAACAGAAGCGATGCTTACCAGTTACGTGGCCACAGAAGAGCAAACTGAAGGCATATTCGCTGACCAAAATCTTGCTTTTAGCTTTGGATATTTGGCCAGCCATTACGGTATGGACTTGCTTACTGAAGAGGAAGTAAGCGAGATAATGATTTTCCTGGAAGATAACCGCATTGAATTGCAGAAGGCTATTGAAAAGAAGATTAAAAAGAAAAAGGACTAACAGCATTATTGTGCTGTATCAACTTTATAATATCTATTGAACGCCAAGCTCGATAGCTGAAATACTCGTTTTTTCCCCAAAATATTTCTGTAAACCAGTCCCTTGACTCCCCACTGAATTTCTCTTTATCATTTTGCATTTTGATTTTTAAGCTTTGCATTTATAATAAACACGTATAGGCACAGCAGGCGGCCTTTGATGATGCCGAACAGGGCAAAACCTGTCCAGCGGTTATTGAAAGATGATGGGATGGTGGATTTCAGGATTTATTTCTTCAACAATTTCAGACGGAAGGTTGTAAGATAATGGGAAACTTGTCTCGCAGTCGTGTATTTCATGCAGGTAGCGCTCTTTGTTATATGGCGATCTTTTCTTTTTTTCTCTCAACGATACCATTAGCGGTAGCGTCACTTTTCGCTGAACAAGGCAATACAGTGGAGAAAACAGTAACCCTTAAAGTTCAGAAGGTTCAAGCGCCTTTTATGGCCAATTATGGTCAGGTTGATGAAAGGGTGCTTTTTTATGCGCAGACCTTTGACGGAACGGTGTTTGTGAACAAGGATGGGGAGATCGTCTATGCATTGCCGGAAGGCAGGCATGGATGTGAAGGGACAAAGGATCGGCGGGGGAATCAGACACAAAATCACCTGGTGCAGGATGTAAGGGGCGTTGCCCTTAAAGAACAACTCGTGGGCGGCAAGATTAATGAAGCCAAGGGTGGGTCGAAATCCGTAGCCACCGTAAATTATTTTACCGGAAATGACCTATCACACTGGCAGAGCAATATACCAACGTATGAGATTGTCGAAATGGGAGAGATATATGAAGGGATAGACTTACGACTGAAGGCGCATGGAAATAGCGTAGAGAAACTTTTTACGGTAAAACCCGGCGCAAACCATGAGAAGATAAGAATCAGACTGGCAGGCGCGCAGGAATTGACGGTAAACACGGAGGGCGAGCTTGTTGCAGAGACGGAACTTGGCGCCGTGAAGTTTACAAGACCCGTAGCATATCAAGATATTGATGGCAAGAGAGTGGAGGTGGCATGTAAGTATACGATTGCGGATGGTGGAATGAGGAATGCAAAGCGCAAAACAAATCTGAAATCCGAAGTCCAAGATCCGAAATCGGAATATGGTTTTCAGGTTGCGCAGTACGACAAAACAAAAGATCTCATTATCGATCCCCTCCTTGCGTCCACCTACCTGGGCGGTCCTTATGAAGACCGTGGCAGGGCAATTGCCGTTGACGCAGAGGGAAACGTCTTTGTGGCCGGCGAAACCTTATCGTCTGAATTTCCTACGACGCCAGGTGTCTATCGTACATCCCGGAATGGCAATACCGACGTTTTTGTGTCAAAGTTCAACAGTGAGCTGACGAACCTGCTGGCGTCCACGTTCCTAGGAGGGGCTCTCAATCACGAACGCACCTGCTCAATTGCCATCGACGCCGAAGGAAATGTCTATGTGGCAGGAGCTACGTATTCAACGGACTTTCCCACAACGCGAGGTTCGTATGATGCGATCAGTAACGGACGTTGGAATGTCTTTGTGTCGAAATTCAACAACGGGCTGACGAACCTGATAGCGTCCACGCTTCTGGGCGGAAATGCAGATGACTGTGGCTATGCAATTGCCATTGATACCGGTGGAAACATCACGGTTACCGGCGAGACCTCATCAACTGATTTTCCTACGACGCCTGGCGCGTACGACACCTCTTACAACGGCGGTTATTGTGACGTCTTTGTAGCAAAGTTCAACCGTGGGCTAACGAGCCTGCTGGCGTCCACGTTCCTGGGCGGCAGCTCCGGTGATTATGGGAGAGCGATTGCCGTCGATGGCGCTGGAAACGTCTTTGTTACCGGCAATACCTGGCCAAGAGACTTTCCCGCAACGCCCGGCGCTTATAGTATCTCTTATAACGGTGGCAATGACGACGTCTTTGTGTCAAGTCTCAATAATGGGCTAACGAGCCTGCTGGCATCCACGTTTCTCGGTGGGTATTCTAATGATTTTGGCAAGTCAATTGCCATCGATGGCAGTGGAAACGTCTATGTGACAGGTGAAACGGTGTCGCCAAACTTTCCCACGACGGAGGGCGCTTACGCTGCCGCCTACAAAAGCGGCTTTAAGGATATTTTCGTTTCGAAGTTCAACAATCAATTGTCAAGTCTGGCCGCATCCACACTCCTAGGTGGGGATGCTCATGATTATGGCAGGGCAGTTGCCATCGGTGCCGAAGGAAACGTCTATGTGGCAGGCAGTACGAGCTCAGCGGATTTTCCCACAACACCGGGCGCTTATGCTGCCACGTCGAACGGTGGTAGTGAGGTCTTTGTATCGAAGTTTAACAGTGGACTGACGAATTTGCTCATGTCCACACTTCAGGGCGGGTCTCGTTCTGATTATGGCCATGCACTTGCCGTCAGCGCTGCGGGAAACGTCTATGTGGCCGGAGAAACTTTGTCAACAGACTTTCCCGTTACACCAGGCGCTTACGATACGTCTTACGATAGATGCGAGGACGTCTTTGTGTCGAGGTTTAACGCTGATCTTTCTGCCGATAAGGCAAACAAATATCAAAAGCCATGAAACAGGCATCCTTACAACAACCAACTGGCGCACACCACATCGAGCACATTATCATCGGAACGGCGGGGCATATTGACCACGGAAAGACGTCCCTCGTGAAGGCATTGACGGGGATCGATACTGACCGGCTGCCCGAAGAAAAGAAAAGGGGATTGACCATCGATTTGGGCTTCGCCTATCTCGACCTCAATGAAAACCGCAGGGTGAGCATCGTGGATGTACCAGGACACGAACGGTTTGTCAAGAACATGCTGGCGGGCGCAACGAGCATTAACCTCGTAATATTCGTTGTTGCGGCTGATGATGGCATTATGCCGCAAACCATCGAACACTTGGAGATCATAAACCTCCTGGGCATCAGACACGGCATTATTGCCCTGACGAAAAAGGACCTCGTCACTGATGAATGGCTGGCAGTTGTGCAGGAGGATATCAAAAAGACGGTAACGGGCACATCCCTGGAGCTTGCCCCGATTATCCCGGTGTCGGTAGTCACGGGCGAAGGGATTGAGACCTGTGAGACGGCGATAAGAGAACTGATTGCCCGGGCACAGACTCAGAGCAGTCGCCGTGTGTTCCGGATGCCCATCGACCGGTCTTTCACCATTCCCGGATATGGATGCGTCGTTACCGGCCCTGTTCTGGGTGGCCAGATTGCCGTGGAGGATGAAATAGAACTCTTACCCACGAAAAAGGCCTTACGCGTACGGGGAATTGAGGTAACCGGAGAACGGGTCACTTCGGCCTTTGCAGGGCAACGAGCAGCGCTCAATTTGGCAGGCGTTAAATCCGCTGAAATACAACGCGGCTATGAACTCTCCGTTCCTGGATACTTACAGCCGGCGAGCGCCATTGATGCCTTGTTACGGTTGATAAAAAGTGCAAAAACCGTTTTAAAAAACAGGGCAAGGATACGGTTTTACCTGAATACCGCTGAGGTGATGGGCAGAGTTGTTCTGCTGGACCGGGATGCGTTGAAACCCGGCGAAGAGGTCTTGTGTCAAGTTCTCCTGGAAGATCTTATTACCACCGAGCGGGAAGATCGTTTCATTATCCGTTCCTACTCACCGGCCTACACCATCGGCGGCGGCAAGGTTCTGAGGTACAATACAACCCGATTAAAACGCTTTCAGGAAAAGACGATTAAGACCCTGAAAATTCTTGCCAGCGGCAATCTTCCTGATATCGTAGAACAGGTTTATTTGAATAATATCCACGTTTGCAGGGACGAACGGCCGTTTGCCCCCACCGTTGATGATGTTTCAAGACAGGTGAATATTCATCCTTCAACTGCTGAGGACGCTATAGCGGGGCTAGTAAAGAAGGGGCTGCTTCTGAAATTTCTTGTTGAGGGCAAGGACATTGTTGTTCATCGTGATGTTATTGCCGCTGTCAAGGAACAGATATTGAGTACCCTTAAGGCATTTCATAAGGAAAATCCGGTAAAAACAGGGATTGAGGAGTCTCAACTCCGGACGTCGGTAGCCACAGGCCTTCTGCCTGCGCTAAAAAAGGTAAAAGCGAGGGCTGGAGAATCCCGTCCGAAATCAATTTCTGGGGAAGAGCTTCATCCATTTCTCTTTACCGCAGCCCTCTCCGTTCTGAAGAACGAAAAAGCGATTAAAATTACGGATAATAAGCTTTCGCTCATGGATTTTAGACTCGAAGTATCAGCAAGAGACAAGGGCGCGGCAGATAAAATTGAAGAGGCCTTTCTCAAGGCCGGATTCACCCCGCCTTTTGCGGAAGAGGTCGTCACAAAATTCGGCGCTTCTGGCAAGGCCGCCATCTCGTTGCTGGCAGAACAAAAGAAGCTCATTATGATTGAGAATGGTCTCTATTTTCACGCAACGATACTGAACAAAATAAAGGAACTGGTTCGGGATCATGTCGCCAAAAACGGCCCTATGAGTGTGGCGCAATTCAGAGATCTGATCAGGACTACCCGTAAATATGCCGTCCCGTTGCTCGAGTATCTCGATGCCATCCATTTTACCAAAAGGACGGGTGACGTGAGGATAGTATTGTAAGCCGATGAGGGCATTCTGGTGGATTCGCTGACGTTCAATTCACCCTATGGAAAAAGATTTTTTAGAATTGATTTTTATGATGAATGACAAATTATGAGTAGGGTGGATTAAGGCGTTGGTTTTTACACCGAATCCACCACAACTATTTCCTGGAAAGGTGGATTCGCTCTCGCTTAATCCACCCTACCGCAAACCAGCTTAAATAAAATGAAAATTCCTATACAATTAAATTAGGTTGGGTTTTAAAAGACAAAAACCCAACGACTTTTCGATACTAGCAAATGCCATGATAAACAACCCCCTCGCCCCCTTTATTAAGGGGGATATCCACCCCCTACCCCCACCAGCGGGGGACAGGGAAGTCTCCCCTACCAAAAGGGGATTCAGGGGGTTGTCTGGTATGCTATGATACAAGATTGAAATTCCTTAACATAAATTTTACAAGGAGGGTTGTTATACCATGGGGAATATGTCTCCACAGGAATTCATAATGTTGATATCGAAATACCTCGATGCCGAAAAATTGATCAGGGAAAATCCCGCGGTTACCAGAGAAATGATCGACGCATTCTTTCGTGAAATTTGCCAGACGGAAGAAAGAGGGCAGGATGACTCTTGCTCGGCGCCCGAAGAACTTCCACGCCGGGGGCAAAAAGATTTTTGCAAACTTATTATTCACACCGATGGCGCATCGAGAGGAAATCCGGGCAAGGCGGGTATTGGTGTTGCCATTTTTGATAAGGATTATCACCTTATCGAGGAGGTGTGCGGGTTTCTTGGAGAGACTACGAATAACGTCGCCGAATATCAGGCCATGATACTTGCAGCCCGGAAGGCCGTTGCCTGTCATGCCAAAGAGGTAATTTTCAGAACGGATAGCGAACTCCTGGTGAGGCAGCTTCATGGTGCATACCGTGTAAAAAGCGCAAACATCCTCCCGCTCTATCAGGAACTCGTGAAATTACTGGATAAGATACCCGCATGGAAGATTCAACACGTCCGCAGAGAGGACAATGTCATTGCGGACGCTTTGGCCAATCAGGGCATCGACTCGCGGGGGTAGCGCGGGATAAATAAAAAATTGACTAATACCTGGTGATGTGATATAGTCGCACATTGCGATTTTAAAATGACTGTTCATTGTACATGATTATGGTATCTGAGAATATTGTAAATAACGGGACGCTCTTACAGGCCAAAGATTTAGTCAAGGAATACACGAATGGAGAACGCGCTGTGCCTGTCTTGCGAGGGATTAATTTAGCCGTTAAAAAAGGTGAGATTGTCGTAATTGTGGGCGCCTCTGGCGCCGGGAAAAGCACGTTATTGCATATTCTGGGGATTTTAGATACGCCAACGTCCGGTTCCGTTCTATACAAGGGGATAAATCTTACGGAATTAAACGCAAAGAGACAGGCATATATGCGAAACTGCATTTTTGGCTTTGTCTTCCAATTTTACCATCTCCTGCCTGATTTTACTGCCTTAGAGAATGTTTTGCTGCCCTGCTTTATTGGGAGCAGGTTTTTAAAAGGAGGAGCGGCGGCGAAAGGGAAGACCGACCGGGCGATTTCTTTGCTGAAACAAGTGGGTCTGGGGGACCGGATAACGCACAAGCCTTCTCAACTCTCTGGCGGTGAAAGGCAGCGGGTGGCCATCATAAGGGCGTTGATTAATAATCCGGAATTATTGTTGTGTGACGAACCTACGGGTAACCTGGATACCAGGACCGGCCATGAAATCCGGGAATTGATCTGGGACGTGAATAAAAAAATGAATCAAACCGTGGTAATTGTTACTCACGACGAAGAGATGGCGAAACACGCCGGACGAGTGGTGAGAATTGTTGACGGAAGCATTATGGAATAGTGAGGAGAGAAAGGAGTAGAAATCAGAGAGATGGGTTTAAAAATTTATCTAAACGGTCAAATACTTCCTCAGGAAGACGCCAAAATATCAGTTTTTGACCATGGGCTGCTTTACGGAGACGGAGTGTTTGAAGGAATACGCGCCTATAATGGGAAAATTTTTATGCTGCAGCAACACATGGACAGGCTCTATGATTCTGCAAAAGCAATTGCTCTTACGATACCCATAACAAAGGATGAAATGGCAGAGGCGATTAAAAAAACCATGTCTGCCAACAATCTGACCGATTCCTATATCCGCCTCGTTGTTACCCGTGGTGTCGGGAAACTCGGATTAGACCCAAACAAATGCGTAACGCCGCAGATTATCATTATCACGGATACGATTGAGTTGTATTCAAAAGCGCTTTATGAAAATGGGCTCGATATTGTTACGGTAACCACCATCAGAAATCATTTTTCTGCCCTTGATCCTAAAATCAAATCCCTCAATTATCTCAACAACATTTTGGCAAAACTTGAGTCCCTTGAGGCAGGCGCCGGGGAAGCCTTAATGTTGAATAAGGATGGGTACGTTGCAGAATGCGCCGGCGATAATATTTTTATTTTCAAAGACAACGTCCTTTTAACCCCGCCCGCGAGCGCTGGAATATTAATTGGTATCACGAGAAATGTGGTAATGGACCTGGCGGTGAAATTAGGAATGCAGGTGAAAGAATATCTGATGACCCGGTACGACGTCTATATTGCCGATGAATGTTTCCTGACAGGAACGGCCGCTGAAATTATTCCCGTCGTGAAGATTGATGGCCGGGTCATTGGGAACGGCAAGCCCGGAAAAGTCACTCTTGAATTATTAAAAGGGTATCGCGATTTGACAAGAACGGGTAATTAATGCACTGTTCGTGTCTTTGAAACCGAGATGGAAGTAAACACCATACATGCTATGCCGATACAGATCAGGCTATCGGCGATATTAAAGGTAGGCCAGTGGTATTTGCTCCCAAGGTGTAAGTCAATGAAATCCCGCACATAACCATATCTTATCCTGTCCCAGAGGTTTCCCATAGCACCCGCCAGAACCAGGCCTAAAGCGAGGTTCGATGCAAAAGGAGTCTTGTCAGACTTCAGGTAAATATAAATAATGACCGCAATTGCTATGATGGAAAAAATGATAAAAAAATTGGTCTTGCCAGGAAACATCCCAAAAACAACCCCTTCGTTTTTACTGTGCAAGAGATTGATCAATCCGGGAATTAATGTTATTTTATCGAATTCATCTATTTGAGAGAAGACGATCCATTTTGATACGATGTCGAGGATAGCGCCGCCTATAGCTGCAACAACAAAGGTTGTGATGGCTTTCATAAGCGTTATTTCAAACCGCTGTCTGTCTCTTCATCTCTTTGGCAATCGATGCAAAGCTTTGCGTAGGGTAACGCTTTCAGACGTTCTCTGTTGATTTTTTTCCCGCACAATTCACAAGCGCCAAACGTACCTTCCTCAATTTTTTCTAAGGCGGTATCGATATTGCGGAGGCTTTCTTCCCCGCTTTGAATAAGCTCAATCATCAGATCCCTTTCGTAATTGTCCGTGCCGACATCTGCCATGTGGATGGGCACGTTGGACAAATCTCCCGATGCGTCTTGCCTGGATCTTTTTAATGCCTCATCTTGCATAGAATCTACTTTTCCAACAAGTTTTTCCCTTAACGAAAGGAGGAGTTTTTTAAATTGGGCAAATTCTTCTTTCATCTTGTTCTCCATGAGTTAAATAAAGAGATAACGAATCAGATTGCACATGCCACATCCTATAACGTCACGAGCGCGGTATGAAGGCAATGCCTTTTGGGAGGCTTATTTTCTGTGACCAAAAAGATTATACCCTTTTCTGTGACAGAATACGCGGACTAAAACCTAAACCAACACAATATCATATAAAATAAACCTAGTCAACAGAATTTGAGACGAAATCGGATGAAAAAAGGGAAATAATCAATAACACTCCCGGTCTCTGTCCGTCTCCTGTTGCGGATGTCTTTCTAAAAAATCTGCAAAACAAAAAACGGATAGTATTCTGTTCTGAACGCTATCCGTTTTATTGATTTTAAAAATGTCTGACAGGGAGGGTTTTTATTGCTCCTTTTTTCTCTCTTTTGTTTTTTCCGGAACGATGTCATCTATCTGCCAATTGCGTTCAAAGGCAGTGCAGGACTTATAAGCCACGTCACGCATAAGGATATTGCAAAAAACAATTTTACCATCCAAAACGATTGCGTAATTGCATCCAAAACAAATGCTTTTTTTTGCCTTTTTGTTTTTCATCTACTCATGCTCCTTAGGGGTTAGTAGAAATATAGAAATGAGCAATAATAAAATTTTACCGAATTGATACAGACTAAGTCAACGTAAAAAACTGATAGACGGAAATCACACGCCTCTTTGCATTGGGAAGAAAAGAATGACCTGAATTGCCGGTGTAATTTTTAAAAATTTGCCCGAAATTGCTTGCAAAATTTATTGATAAAGGTAATATATCCACAACTCATAGATACCTCTCTTGTGGGAACGGAATAACCACTATAGGGTAAATAGCTCACTTCCATCTTTTCCTGGAGGAGGAAGACCGTGATGACCAGAAAATTTCAGAAATTTCATTGTGTCGTAAAGGCGCTTCTTTTTGTTATCGTCATGCAGCCCTTTACCGGCAAAATAAGTTCTGGCGAAGAAAATGCGTATAAATATTCAAAGCAGGCGGAAAGGTTTAAAAAAAGCTCCTTTTCCCGATTTCAAACGGACCTTCATCGTGCGCTGTATAAATTGGAAGAAAAATCAGACAACCTTGAGGCAATGAATCAAAACCTCGAGGGGAGAGTCAATATGCTTTCCTCCGAAAACGACAAGCTGAGTAAGGCTCATACACAAATGAGAGTAAAGCAGGCTACTTTAGAAAAAGAGCAAGCCAGGATGAAGAAACAGGCCGCATCACTGGAAGCGGCCTATAAAAAGTTATCCAACAGGGCGTATGCCGTGAAAGCCCCAAAGAAGACAAAGTCGGTTGCGCAAAAAAAGTCTGGTAAAAAAACAACCCAAAAGAAAACGAGCGTTACAAAGAAGGGCGCCGCTAAAACGAAAATGGCAACAAAAACGGGGAAAAAGACTCCGCAGTCTGAAAAAACAGAAACCACATCCTCTCCGGATTCTTATTCGCAAAGAGTCGCTGACGTGACAAAACCTGAAGAAGTAAAAGGCGCAGAGGATTATGGATTAGACATTAAAAAGACCAACGAAAAGGGTATTGAATATGGTAAAAAAGGAATGTACGATGAGGCGATAAGGGAGTTTCAGAAGGTAGCGTCTGCTGAACCAAACCTTGCCAACGTTCATTACAATTTAGGCCTCGCCTATAAAAAGAAAGGGATGCGTACAGAGGCCGACAGGGAATTTGCAGAATATGAACGATTAAAGGGGCAAAACAATTAGTAGCGTTGTCAAGTGGAGACCAGAGAAAAGTCCTCCAATGTATAGTTGTCACGCATCAAAGCCGTTGTAGTAATAGGCAAGCCGAATTTTGGTAACGTTCAGCGCCCCAGTAACACTCCATTTGCTCACATTCACCCGCAGGTTAACCGTACGCATGACGCGCTCTACTTTACTTGTCGTTCTGCCATTGAGCCTCTTTTCTATCGCCGTAAACATATCAGGCCTGGCATTCTCAAGATAAGACGCGGTATGAGCATATCCCTTCGACAAACAATACTGAATCACCGCACCCAATCGTTTCCTCTTGGACTCTATCATTTTCTCGATGGTCTTCTGGCAATCAACCAATGGCCGTATCGCACAGACCTCCATAAGCTCAGACATCACCTGCAGCCATTCTTTCCCCTTGCTCTTGAGCCCATCCTGCCATAATACATACTTTGCCTGATACGGAATATGCCACAAACATCTCTGTACAAGCACCTTGACCTTCCCTTTCAAACTATCCAAAATAGAGGTGTCTCCATCGGTTATCAAAAGAAACTGGGAAAACTTCCTGAACACCTTAACACTCTTACCAAACAGCGTATCCCAACTACCGTTGTAATCCCCTATGTCAAGCCCTGCCACTCTCACCCCTCCACCGCTCTTGTATTGCACAAAGACCTTGAGTTCCTTGCCTCGTTTGGCTATCCCCTTAATCCCTACCCCTGTCCCGTCTGCTTCTCCCAGGGGAAGTCCCTTCTCGTCGAGTTGAAAATCTATCTCTGCTGCCGTCTTTTGTACCGATTTCCCTATCGTCATCTTGTCTACTGTCCAGCCAAACATCGACACGATCTTCTGAATAAAATCCCTTAATATCTCCGGCAGTATCTTGCAAAATGCCTTGAGAATCGACTCCAGGCTGCCGTCCTTTAATTCAACCCGAATTTGACAACCAAATTCTATTGTGATACCATCTGTGCATGGGGTTGCTCCCATATAGCCCTCCTTTTCTTTATGGTTTAGTTTCTTGTATCAAAACTATTTTTTACCATATTTGGAGGGCTTTTTCTTTAACCAAGTCTCTCTTTTTCTACTCTACCAAGACTTTGCCATAGACAAAATTACTGTAAGTTATGATGAAAAACCCGGAATTCAGGCAAAGGGAAACACATCGGAAGATTTATTGCCAGTACCTGGCAAACATCCAACCCTGATGAGAGACCATGAATACGTAAGACACGGAACTGTTTCATTGCTGAGTGGTATTGACTTGCATAGTGGAAAAGTAATTGCCCATGTAAGTAAAAGCCATAAGCGTGCAGACTTTATCGAATTTTTAAAGAAATTACAGCATGTATTCTAGTATACAGACATATTAATTACAAATTATATATTGTGGACAATTTTAGCTATATCGCGCCGCAAAACAGCATTTATATGTTTCGTTATTAATATGTCTCTACACTAGCTGCACAGGAGGCATATGGTATGGCACTCGAAAAGTACAAGAATGCCATTGCTAATAAACCAAAGGATACCAGTGTTTATATAAACTATGGAGGGTTGTTAGCGGAGCAGGAAAGGTACGGTAAGGCTATTGAAAAGTACCGGAATGCCCTCAAGATAAATTCGAAAGATCCCGCTGCGTATATAAGCTGGGACTGGTTATTAGTGGAGCAAGAAAAGTGTGATGAGGCTGCTGAAAAGTTTCGGTTAGCCAGTGAGATAAACCCGAAAGATACTTCCGCGTATATATACTCAGGATGTTCACAAAATGTGATTTTTGAAATACTTTAACCATTTATGTAAACAGAAGTTATGCGGAATATCAGAAATCATTGTTTGTGAACCCTTAGAGTATAGAAACAAAATAAAGGGTAAATGGCATATTACCATGCACATTGATTTAAGAATGCCCCCACCGCAATCGTTTAAAAAATCTGAGGGGTCATGGGAATCGCATCTTTGATATTTAATATTGGGAATGTAGTATTGTTGGTTGGGTTGAGTGAAACGAAGCCCAACGACTTGCTGCAATAATCCACAACAGTAATACTATATTATACTATAGTATTACTGTATAAAAACTTCTTTTTTTGTAAGTTTTTTCACAAACCCCTTTCAGGAGGTACCGTTTTTTTTATGAGTGAAAGATTGCTTCGCTTCACTCGCAATGGTAATATGAAAAAGCAGCGTCCTTCCAAGGAGGTTAAAAAGCCTTGAATAGGCGATAACCTTTTGTGATATTAAATATCATAAAGGC
>WBZR01003572.1_pt1 | contig 13806 bp, 12 predicted proteins | sample 5204231 | NCBI WGS metagenome assembly WBZR01 (sample SAMN12412403, study PRJNA552823) | activated sludge metagenome | isolation source: activated sludge from anammox sidestream of wastewater treatment plant... | place: USA: Virginia | collected 2017-08 | reverse complement strand
GCACCCGTTATCCGGGTGGGAGACAGTGTCAGGTGGGCAGTTTGACTGGGGCGGTCACCTCCTAAAATGTAACGGAGGTGCCCAAAGGTTCCCTCAGCCTGGTTGGCCATCAGGCGTCGAGTGCAAAGACACAAGGGAGCTTGACTGCGAGACCTACAAGTCGAGCAGGTGCGAAAGCAGGGCTTAGTGACCCGGCCATGGCATGTGGAAGCGTGGTCGATCAACGGATAAAAGGTACCCCGGGGATAACAGGCTTATCTTGCCCAAGAGTCCACATCGACGGCAAGGTTTGGCACCTCGATGTCGGCTCGTCGCATCCTGGAGCTGAAGCAGGTTCCAAGGGTTGGGCTGTTCGCCCATTAAAGCGGTACGCGAGCTGGGTTTAGAACGTCGTGAGACAGTTCGGTCCCTATCCGTCGTGGGCGTAGGAGATTTGAGGGGAGCTGTCCCTAGTACGAGAGGACCGGGACGGACGCAGCTCTCGTGTGCCAGTTGTTCCGCCAGGAGCACGGCTGGTTGGCGACCTGCGGCAGGGATAAGCGCTGAAAGCATCTAAGCGCGAAGCTCGCCCCGAGATGAGATCTCCCACCGGGTCAACCGGGTAAGGCCCCTGGTAGACGACCAGGTTGATAGGCCGGAGGTGTACGCACGGTGACGTGTTCAGCCGACCGGTACTAATCGGCCGAGGGCTTGGGATCTTTGTTGCTCGTGCTCACTATGAAGTCCTCGAGAGGACGTACAACTGAACAGGTTTCCGGTGGCTATTGCGGCGGGGTAACACCCGTTCCCATTCCGAACACGGAAGTGAAGACCGCCCGCGCCGATGGTACTTGGGGGGAGACCCCCCGGGAGAGTAGGTCGCCGCCGGATTTCTAACGAGTGGAGGGCGCTTCGGCGCCCTCCACTCGCGCGCGGGGCCACGCGGCCGACTCGGTACGCTCCGGGCCGAGCACGGTTCCACGCCACGACGACGAAGGTCGAGACCTGGTGGCACGCGAGAAACCCTCAGGAGGAGACGGGCGGAGCGCCCGCGGCGGACGGGCGCGCCAGCCCGCGCGTGGGGGGGAGGCCGGCGGTGGCGCCGGGCGCCGCCGAGGCGATGGCGAACGGGCCGGCCGGGCCGCGGCTCCACGGAGTGGCGGCGGCGCCGGAGGCGGGTCCGGCGCCGCGGGCACGAGGGCGGGGCGCGGCACGGCCGCGCGCGGCGGATCGGGGAGCCGGAGCCCGCGGGCCTCGGACGCGGGCCGGGCGCGCGCGGGAGCCGCTCGGGCCGGCGGGTCACGTGGTGGACGTTCGGGTCTCCCCGGTGGTCGGTCCGGGGGATCCGCCCCCGGCGATTCCCGCGGGGGCGGTCGGTCGGCCGGCCGGTCGGCCGGCCGGGGGCGGACGGAGCGCCGTGGTGGCGCCGGAGGCTCGGAACGGTCGCGCGGGCGCGACGAGGCGACGCCACGGGGGCGCAGCACGCAGGCCGGAGGCGATCCGCGGAGGAGCGGGGCCGGCGCGCCGTCGGCGGCGGGCCGCCGGGGAGCCCGGAAGGCTGGAGGTTCGGCGGGGTCGGGGCGGGATGGTCGGCCCCGTGGTGGTGTCGGTGAGGGCGGTGCAGTGCGTCGGGCCGGTGGAGGTGTCGGGAGCGGTGGCGGTCCGCCACGCCGGCCCGCGAGGGCGGCGGGGTCGGCGGGGCGGGGTGCCCGTACCCGTGGCGGCGGTCGTGACCAGGGCGTTCGCCGGCCGGACCGGGGTGCAGGGGAGGTCCGTGGTCCGTCCCGGCGGCCGGCGTCGCCCGAGGTGGGGGGGACGCCCCCGGCCCGACGCGGATCGTCCCGGCGCGAGCCCGAGGCGGCCCCGGAGCGACCGACCCGGCCTACGCTGCGGACGGTCGGCACCCGTCGCCCGACGGCCCGCCGCCCCGAAGCACCCGCCGGTGCCTCCAAGGGCGCGCGGGCCGGGGGTCGGACCACGCCGGACCGGGCCCGCGGGGCCTCGCCGCGCCGCCGGCGCCGGACGCCGCGGACCGAGGCGCGCGAGGAGATCCTCCGGCTGGGGGGCCGGAGCGGGGTCCGCGACTACGACACGCTGATGCGGGCGGCCGAGGCGTTCGCGGCCGGGCGGGAGCGCGACGCCCTGCGCCTCCTCCGCCCCCTGCGCCGGAGGATGCCCGAGGCGGGCTCGGTGCGCGAGCTGTTCGGACTCAGCCTCTACCGCACCGGCCGGTACGCGGAGGCGGCGGCCGAGCTCGGCGCGCTCGTCGACCTCACCGGGACGACGGAGTCCCACCCGGTCCTGATGGACTGCCACCGCGCCCTGGGCGACCACGAACGCGTCGAGGAGCTCTGGGAGGAGCTGGCGGCCGCGTCGCCCTCGCCGGAGGTGATGGTGGAGGGCCGGATCGTCCGGGCCTCCACCCTGGCCGAGCGGGGGCGGCTCGGCCAGGCCCTGGGCGTCCTCCGGAGGCCGGCGGCCGCCGTCCGTCGTCCGCGCGAGCACCACCTCCGGCTCTGGTACGTCCTGGCCGACCTCGAGGAGCGGGCGGGCGACCTGCCCGCCGCTCGCCGGTGGTTCGGTCGGGTGCGCGACCACGACCGCGCGTTCGCCGACGTCGCCCAGCGCCTCGCCGGTCTCGGCTGAACCGCCGGTGTCACAGGCCGGCACTAGGTTGCCGGCGGACGACTTCCCCCGTCGATGGACCGCTCGATCGTGAGGAGGAAGTCATGTTGAACCTGGCCGTGATCGAGGGCGAGTGCTGCGCACCGCCCGAGGTGCGGGTGCTCGAGTCCGGGACCCGCCTGGGCACGTTCTCGGTGCGGGTGCGCCGCGAGGGCCGCCGGGCCGTGTCGCTGCCGGTCTCGGTCTGGGATCCGCCCGCGTGGCTCCCCGGGCTCGCCGGCGGCGACGAGGTCGTCGTCGTGGGCGAGGTGCACCGTCGCTTCTTCCGGTCCGGGGGTCCGGTGCCCGGGGTGCGCGTGGAGGTGGTCGCCGACTCGGTCACCCCGGGCCGGGATCGTCGCCGGGTCGGCGCCGCGCTCCGGCGTGCCCACCGTGCGATCGACTCGGCCTCGGGGCAGTAGCGGTACGGGGGTGGGGTGGGCGCGCTACTAGGATCGCCCTGCTGGATGACACCGCCGTCATGCAGCTCACGTCGGAGCGGTGAGCCGCGGCACGGTGCAGGAGGTAGTAGCGCCCGGTCGGCGCTGAATCGAGGAACCGTGACCACTGAGACCACCCGCAGCACCGCCGAGCACCTCGAGCGCGTCGTCATCCGTTTCGCAGGGGACTCGGGCGACGGTATGCAGCTCGTGGGCGACCGCTTCACCGACGTCAGCGCCATGTTCGGCAACGACCTGGCGACGCTTCCCAACTACCCGGCCGAGATCCGGGCACCGGCCGGGACCATCGCCGGCGTCTCGTCGTTCCAGGTCCACATCGCCGACTTCGACATCCTCACCCCGGGCGACGTGCCCAACCTGCTGGTGGCGATGAACCCCGCGGCCCTGCGTGCCAACATCGGCGACCTGCCGGCCGGAGCGTCGATCATCGCCAACGTCGACGCCTTCGAGCCCCGCAACCTCGAGAAGGCGGGCTACGAGTCGAACCCGCTCGACGACGGTTCCCTCGACACGTACCGCGTGTACCAGGTCCCGATGACCTCGCTCACGATCGAGGCGGCCAAGGGCACCGGCGCCAAGCCCCGTGACGCGGAGCGATCGAAGAACTTCTTCGCCCTCGGCCTGATCTCGTGGATGTACACGCGGCCGGTCAAGCCGATCATCGACTGGATCGAGTCCCGCTTCGGGTCGAACGAGATCGTGCTCGCGGCCAACCGGGCCGCCTTCAAGGCCGGTTACAACTTCGGCGAGACGACCGAGATCTTCGACCACCCGTACGAGGTGAAGCCGGCCCAGCTCGCCCCCGGGCGCTACCGGAACATCAGCGGCAACATCGCCCTGGCCTACGGGATCATCGCGGCGGGCCAGAAGTCGAACCTCCCCGTCGTGTGCGCCTCGTACCCCATCACCCCGGCCTCCGACGTCCTCCACGAGCTCTCGAAGCACAAGAACTTCGGCGTGCGGACCATGCAGGCCGAAGACGAGATCGCGGCCATCGGCGTGGCCATCGGCGCCGCGTTCGCCGGCAACCTGGCCGTCACGACCACGAGCGGGCCCGGCCTCGACCTCAAGGCCGAGGCCCTCGGCCTGGCTCTCCACCTCGAGCTGCCGCTCGTCCTCGTCGACGTGCAGCGCGGCGGCCCGTCGACCGGCCTGCCGACCAAGACCGAGCAGGCCGACCTGCTGCTCGCGATGTACGGCCGCCACGGGGAGGCACCCCTGCCGATCGTGGCGGCGGCGTCGCCGAGTCGATGCTTCGACGCCGCCTTCGAGGGTGCCCGCCTGGCGCTCAAGTACCGCACCCCGGTGATCGTCCTCACCGACGGGTACCTGGCCAACGGCAGCGAACCGTGGCGCTTCCCCGACGTCGACATGCTGGCCGACATCTCGGTGCCGTTCACCACCGAGCCCAACCACGACGACGGGTTCTGGCCGTACCTGCGCGATCCCGCGACCCTGGCCCGGCCGTGGGCGGTACCGGGAACCCCCGGCCTCATGCACCGCATCGGTGGCCTCGAGAAGGAAGACGGCTCGGGCGACGTGAACTACGAACCCGAGAACCACGAGCGGATGGTCGCGGTCCGGGCCGCGAAGGTGGCCGGCATCGCCCGCGACATCCCCGACGTCGCGGTCGACGACCCTTCCGGCGACGCCACGGTGCTCGTCCTCGGGTGGGGGAGCACGTGGGGGGCGATCAAGGCGGCGGTGCGGCGCGTCCGCAACTCCGGGCGACCGGTCGCCCAGGCGCACCTGACCCACCTCAACCCGTTCCCGTCCAACCTCGGCGACGTCCTCCGCGGCTACCGGCACGTCCTGGTGCCGGAGCTCAACCTCGGCCAGCTCTCGCGGCTGATCCGGGCCGAGTACCTCGTCGACGCCCGGCCGATCTCGAAGGTCCAGGGCGTACCGTTCCGGGCCGCGGAGCTCGAGACGCGGATCCTGGAGGTCCTCGATGCCTGAGGCGCCCGTCACCCTGACCCGAAAGGACTTCTCCTCCGACCAGGAGGTGCGCTGGTGCCCCGGCTGCGGCGACTACTCGATCCTCGCCGCCCTGCAGATCGAGATGCCCGCGCTCGGCGTGCTCCCGGAGAACACCGTGATCGTGTCGGGGATCGGTTGCTCCAGCCGATTCCCGTACTACATGAACACCTACGGCATGCACAGCATCCACGGTCGTGCCCCGGCGATCGCAACCGGCGTGGCGCTGGCCCGCCCCGACCTCTCGGTGTGGGTCGTAACCGGCGACGGCGACGCGCTGTCGATCGGTGGCAACCACCTCATCCACGCTCTGCGCCGCAACATCGACATCACGATCCTGCTCTTCAACAACCAGATCTACGGCCTCACGAAGGGCCAGTACTCGCCGACGAGCGAGGTGGGCAAGGTCACCAAGAGCTCGCCGTTCGGATCGGTCGACCACCCCTTCAACCCGGTGTCGGTGGCCCTGGGGGCCGAGGCCACCTTCGTGGCCCGGACCCACGACATGGACCGCAAGCACATGCAGATGGTGTTCCGCCGGGCCCACGAGCACCGCGGCGCGGCCCTGGTCGAGATCTACCAGAACTGCAACGTGTTCAACGACGGTGCGTTCTCGGCCATCACCGCGAAGGACAAGAGAGGCGCGAACCTGATCGAGTTGCGCCACGGCGAACCGGTGCGCTTCGGCGACGACCACGAGTTGGGGGTCGTGATGAGCCCCCGGGGCGAGGCCGAGATCGTGCGGGTGGCCGACGTCGGCGAGGACGCGCTCCTGGTCCACGACGAAGCCCGGCCGGAGCCGTCGGCGGCCTTCGCCCTGTCGCGCCTGGCGGAGCGCCCGACCACCCCGACGCCGATCGGCGTCTTCCGAGCCGTCAGCCGCCCCACCTACGACGGCGAGACGGAGCAGCAGGTGGCGCACGCCGTCGAGACCCGGGGCCCGGGAGACCTCCGGGCGCTGATCGAGTCGGGTGGCGTCTGGGAGGTCGCCTAGACCCGCGCCCCGGACCCGTCGCCCTCCCCGGGGTCGAGGCTGCGCATCACCATGCCCGTGCGGGGCTTGGGCGCGAAGAAGGTGGTCTTCTGCGGCATCCGGATCCCGGCCTCCGCGGCGGCGCGGATCGTCTCGACGCCGACCGCCCTCAGGAGCACCGCGGCTTCCGCCTCGCCGTAGCGCACCATCTCGGCCACCCGGTTCGCACCGTGCTCGTAGCGAACCGTCGCGCTCTGGAGGGCGGGCTGGATCGCGAGCTCGAAGACGGCCGAGTCGACGCCCCGCAGGGGCTCGGGCAGGCGGGCCAGGCGGTCGGAGAGGGCGCCGGGCCACGCCGTGAGGTGCACCAGCCGGTCGCGCAGCACGAGCCCCATGCCTCCGACGGCCTCCAACGCGGCCCGTAGGTCCCGCACGCCCTCGGTGGTGTTGCTTCCCGAGGTCCGGGCCTCGAAGAGGCTCCCGAGCGCGGCGGGCAGGTCGAGGCCGGCGGGTAGCCGGGGGATCACCCGGTGGATCGGGCGGACGTCGAGCTCGTCGTCGGCCAGCTCCACGACCAGGCACAGGATCGCTTCGGCACCGCGGTCGGAGGGGTTCTCGTCGCGGTACGCGAGCGCCGTCTCGAACCGGTGGTGGCCGTCGGCGAGCACGAGTGGTGCTCCGGCCACGGCCCGGGTCACGGCTCCGACACGGTCGGGGTCGACGATGCGGCCGAGGACGTGGCGGGTGCCGTCGTCGTCGACGGCGGTGGCGATCGGCGCCCCGAGGTCGAGCAGCCGGGTGAGGCCTCCGGCTGCGGAGAGACCCCAGATGGGGTCGAAGTTCGCCCGGGTCGCACGGAGAAGGGCGAGCCGGTCGCTCTTGGCCTTGGGCAGGGTGCGCTCGTGGGGGAGGATCCCGTCGCCGCCCGAGGCGTCGGGGAGCTCGAGGGCACCCAGGACGCCGGTCGTGCTGCGCGAGCGGCCGAGGTCGTCGTGGTACTCCATCCGGTAGGGGTAGAGACCGGGTGCGCCGTCGGTGCCGAGCACCCCGGACCGCTGCCACTCGGCCCACTGCACGGCGGCGCGGGTGTAGCGGTCGCCGGCCTCACCCGCTCCCTCCGGAAGGATCAGGCGCACGCAGTTGGCCGGATGGCGCCGGGCCAGCGCGGCGCGCTCAGCGTCGTCGACCACGTCGTAGGGCGGCGCCACGACCGCACTCAGGTCGAGGTCGGGCGCCTGGTCGCCGTGGACCGCGGCCGCGTCGTAGCGGACACCGCGGAAGGGATGGAGTCGGGGCACGCGCGCCTCCGTTCGCGGGACGGGGCGGTGAGTCTCCCATACGCCTTCGGCGTGCGGCCCACGCACGCGCCGGGCAGGATCCCGGTGTGAACCGGGGCCGTTCCACGGGTGAAGGGATGCGAGCGGTCCTCTGCTGCGACCTCGACGGCGTCGTCTGGACGGGGCGCCGGCCGGTTCCCGGCGCCGCGGACGCGATCCGGTCGGCGGCCGCGGTCGGCTGGCGCATCGGGTTCCTGACGAACAACTCGTCCGCCCCCGTCGACGAGGTCGTCGACCGGCTCGCCGCCCTGGGTGTCCCGTGCCGTGCCGACGACGTGATCACGAGCGCGCAGTCCGCCGCCGCGGTCCTCGCCGGGCGTCTCGCCCCAGGGTCGCGCGTGCTCGTCGTCGGGGGTCCGGGCGTCCGCGGGGCCGTGGTCGCCGTCGGGCTCACGCCCGTGGAGGAACCGCCCGCCGCCGCGGTGGTCGTCGGCTGGGACCGACGCTTCGACTTCGAGCGCCTCGACCGGGCGGCGGCCGCCGTTCGGGCGGGGGCGCTGTTCGTGGCCACGAACCGTGACCCCACCTATCCGGACGAAGGCCGCCTCCTACCCGGCGCGGGGTCGATGGTGGCGGCCGTGGCCACCGCCGCGGGCACCGAACCGATGGTCGCGGGTAAGCCCGAGGAACCGACCGTCCGCCTGTTGCGCGAGCGGTTCGGCACCACCGGGGTGGTCGTGGGTGACCGACCCTCCACCGACGGTGCGCTGGCCGCCGCGTTGGGCTGGCCCTTCGCGCTGGTCCTGTCGGGGGTGACCTCCCGCGAGGCGGTCATGGGAGGGGAGTCGATCCCCGACCCGCCTCCCGACTACGTCGCCGGTGACCTGGCCGGCCTGGTGCCCCGGCTCGGGAAACCTCCGGGGAGCACACGCGACCACGAACGAGGCGGCTCCCACGTCGGGGGCGGGGGTGACCAGCCCGGGTAGGGCGCCGGGCGCCGGCCCCGCCCCGCCCCGCCCGGCCCGTCCGGCGGGCCCGCCACGGCTCGCGACGCGGCTCCCACGGCCATCCCGGCCACGAAGCCGGTGACGTGCGCCATCCACGCCACGCCGGACCCGGAGCCCGTGAAGAACTGCAGTACGAACCAACCCCCGAGCACCAGGGCGGCGGGCAGCGGGACGACCACGTAGAACACCAGGGTCAGGATGCGCGCCCGCGGCCAGAGCACCAGGTACGCCCCCATCACGCCGGCGATCGCGCCCGAGGCGCCCACCAGCGGGGTGGTCGAGTCCGAGTTGGTGGCCCAGTAGCCGGCCGTGGCGACGACGCCCCAGAGCACGTAGAGCCCGGCGAGCACCACCGGTCCGAAGCGGTCCTCCACGTTGTTGCCGAAGATCCAGAGGAAGAGCATGTTGCCGAGCAGGTGGAGCCACGAGCCGTGGAGGAACATCGACACGAGGACGGCGAGGAAGACGTTCTTGTCGGGGAAGAGGGGCCGGTCGGGCACGATCCCCTGGACGGTGCGGACCGTCGGCGCTCCGCACTCCCCGGTCACGACCTCCGAGGCCGTTATCGGCCGGCCCTGGGTCAGCTCGCACGGGATGGCGGCTCGCCGGTAGGTGAAGCGTGCGTCCGAAGCGGTGCCGTGAGGCTGGACGAGGGCGAAGACGACGATGTTGGCCACGATCAGTGCCAAGGTCAGCCAGGCGCGGTGCCGGGTCGGGACGTCGTCGTGGAGGGGGAGCACGGGGCCTCGACCCTACCGCCGCCTCCACCCCGGACGGGCGCGGATGGCTGGAGGGCCGCCGAGACGAATAACCTTGTCCGGCGCCGGAACGGGAACGCACCGCCGGGTCCCGGCCCCGAGGGCAGGGCGCTAAGCAGAGGCCGCGACCACCGGCCGCAACCACCGGCCGCGAGCGCGGGCCGCGAGCACAGGAGACGTGATGGCGCAGGGTTCGGACCTCAAGGAGTACCTCGATGCCGGGGTGCAGTTCGTGGCGCAGACCCGGGCCGAGGCTCGGCGCCGGGCACGCGACCTCGTGAAGCAGGGGTACCTAGCCCAGGAGCAGCTGCAGTCCTTCGTCGACGGCGTGATGGAGCAGAGCCGGGCCCGCACCGACGAGCTCGCCGAGGTCGTCCGCAAGGAGATCCAGCGGCAGGTGAAGGCGCTCGGGATCGCGACCCGAAACGACCTCGACCGCCTCGAGGCGAAGATCGACCGCAAGCTCGCCGGGGGAGCGAAGAAGAGCCCGGCCCGGAAGGCGCCGGCGAAGGCCGCCGCCCGCAAGAGCGCGGCTCGGAAGGCCGCGCCCCGCAAGGCCGCACCCCGGAAGGCGTCCGGGGGATCGTCGTAACCGGATCGTCGGCCCGCCCCGCCGTACGCCGCCGGCTCGACACCGAGCTCGTTCGGCGCCGGCTGGTCGCCTCCCGCGCCCAGGCGCGCGAGGTGATCGAGGCCGGTCGGGTCCAGGTGGGCGGAGCGCCCGCGGGCTCGCCGTCCCGCCAGGTCGGCCCGGGGGAGTCGATCGTGGTGGCCGGACCGCCCCGCCGGTTCGTGTCCCGCGGCGGCGACAAGCTCGACGCCGCGCTCGACGCCTTCGCGCTCGACGTCGCCGGCCGGCGTTGCCTCGATGCCGGGGCGTCCACCGGTGGGTTCACCGACTGCCTCCTCCGGCGCGGGGCCTCGTCGGTGGTCGCGGTCGACGTCGGTCGCGGCCAGCTCGCCTGGGGCCTGCGCCAGGACCCCCGCGTGACCGTCCTCGACCGCACGAACATCCGCCACGTCGACGTCGCGACCGTCGGCGGCCCGTTCGACGTGGTCACGGCCGACCTGGCCTTCATCTCGCTGCGCCTGGTGGCACCGGTGCTGGCCGACCTCACCGTAGGGTCGGGGTCGGTGGTGGCGCTGGTCAAGCCGCAGTTCGAAGCCGGCCGGGGCCGGGTCGGGCGAGGGGGGGTCGTGCGGGACCCGGTGGTGTGGCGCGCCGCCCTCTCCGGTGTCGTCGAGGCGTTCGAGGCGAGCGGCCTCGCGGTGGCGGACGGGATCGTGTCGCCGCTTCGGGGGGCCGACGGCAACGTGGAGTTCCTCGTCCACGCCGTGCGCGGTACCCACGCCCTGACCGGAGCCGCCGACCGGAGCCGCGCCGACGCCCTCCTCGACCGCCTCGTCCCGATCACCGTTCCGGGGGACCCGGTCCCATGACGGGCCGGCGGATCGAACGGGTCGGGTTGGTCCCGCACCACGACCGGTCCCGGGCGGGCGAGTTGGCCCGCCGCGCGGCGGAGGTGCTGTCCGCCCGCGGCGTCGAGGTGCGGGTGCCGGCTCCCGACGTCGCCGCCTGGCCCGACCTCGCCCCGTACTCGGTGGAGCCCGGATCCTTCGCGCGGGGGATCGACGTCGCCGTCGCCCTCGGCGGCGACGGCACGATGCTGCGCACGGTCGACGCCGTCCACGCCGACGGCGCCGCGGTGCTGGGCGTGAACGTCGGGCAGATGGGCTACCTGAGCGAGGTCGAGCCCGAGGACCTCGACGCGAGCCTCGAGCGCCTGCTCGCCGGCGACTACCTGGTCGACGAGCGGGTGATGCTCCAGGTCACGGTGGAGTCGGAGGGATCGGCCGGTGGCCGGTGGTGGGCCCTCAACGAGGCGGTCCTGGAGAAGACCGAGCCCGGGCACATGGCCCGCCTCGCCGTGGAGATCAACGGCACCTACTTCACGACCTACGCGGCCGACGGGGTGATCGTGGCCACGGCGACGGGCTCGACCGCGTACTCGTTCTCGGCCCGCGGCCCGATCGTCTCGCCCCGGCACCGCTGCCTGCTGCTCACACCCGTCTCGCCCCACATGCTGTTCGACCGCTCCCTCGTCCTCGGACCCGACGAGGAGCTCCGGTTCGTGGTCGTCGACGGCCGGCCGGTGATGGCGACCGCCGACGGGCGTGCCCTGGGCGAGCTGCGCCGCGGCGATAGCGTGCGCTGCACCGGCGCCTCGACGCCGGCCCGGATCGTCACCTTCGGGCGACGTGACTTCCACCAGATCCTGAAGGCCAAGTTCGGATTGGCCGACCGGTAGGCGCCGATGCTGGCCGAGTTGCGGGTGAAGGACCTCGGCATCGTGGCCGACCTCGCGGTCGTCTTCCGGCCCGGGCTGACCGCCATCACCGGCGAGACCGGGGCGGGCAAGACGCTCGTGGTGGAGGCGCTGGAGCTGCTCGCCGGGGGGCGGGCCACGCCCGCGCTGGTCCGGCACGGGGCCGAGGCCGCGCGGGTCGACGGCCGCTTCGACGATCCGCTGACCGGCGAGGAGGTGATCCTGTCGCGGGTGGTCCCGGTCGACGGGCGCAGCCGGGCCTACGTCGACGGGCGCCCGGCGACGGTCGGTGAGCTCGCGGCCCGGGGCGCCGAGCTCGTCGACCTCCACGGCCAGAACGCCCATCAGTCGCTCCTCTCCCCGGCCGCCCAGCGCGAGGCCCTCGACCGCTTCGCCGGGCCGCCCGCGTGGGAGGCGCTCGACCGCTACCGCCGGGCCCGGCACGACCGCGACGCCGCGACCGCGGAGCTGGCCGGCCTGGGCGGCGACGACCGGCAGCGGGCCCGGGAGGCCGACCTGCTCCGGTTCCAGCTGGAGGAGATCCGGGCCGCCGCGATCACCGACCCCGACGAGGACGCCCGGCTGGCGGGGGAGGAGGAGCTCCTCGCCGACGCCGCCGAGCACCGCGCCGCGCTCCGCGGTGCGTACGAGGAGGTGTCGGGCCCCGCCGGCGACGCGGTGGGTCGCGCCGTGGCCGCGCTCGCCGGTCGCCCGCCGCTCGCGGCGCTGCACGGCCTCCTTTCCGAGGCTCAGGGTCGACTCGCCGAGCTGGCCCGGGAGATCCGCATCCAGGCCGAGGGGGTCACCGACGACCCCGAGCGGCTCGAGGTCGTACGCCGGCGGCGCCAGGAGCTGCGTGGCCTCATGCGCAAGTACGGCGAGACGCCGGCCGAGGTCCTCGCGTTCGCCGACGAGGCCCACGGGAGGCTCGACGCCCTGGAGGGCTTCTCGGCCCGGGCCGCGGAGCTGGGTGCGACGCGGGCCGAGGCCGAGTCCCGGATGGACGAGGCGGCGGCCGACCTGGGGGCGGCGAGGCGAGCCGCCGCCGGCGATCTGGCCCGGGCCGCGACGGCCGAGTTGGGCACCCTGGCCATGGGGGGTGCGCGCCTCGAGGTGTCGGTGGAGCGGTCGGCACCGGGTGCCGACGGTGCCGACGACGTCACCTTCATGCTGGCCGCCAACACGGGCGAGCCCGCCCGGCCGCTGGCGCGGGTGGCCTCGGGCGGCGAGCTGGCGCGCACCATGCTCGCCCTGAGGGTGGCGCTCGACCGCAGCCGACGGCCGGACGACGGCGGCGGGCCCGGGGCCGTCCTCGTGTTCGACGAGGTCGACGCCGGGATCGGCGGGGAAGCGGGTGTCGCGGTGGGGCGGGCGCTGGCCGAGCTCGCGGGAGGGCGCCAGGTCCTCTGCGTGACGCACCTGGCTCAGGTTGCCGCGTTCGCGGACCACCAGGTGGCGGTGGCGAAGGCCGAGAAGGCCGGGCGGACGGTGGCGCGGGCCCGGACGCTCGACGCCGCCGGGCGCGTCGAGGAGCTCTCCCGGATGTTGAGCGGCCGTGCCGCCCGGGACCGTTCGCGGGACCACGCCGAGGAGCTCCTGGCCTCGGCCGCCGCGTCCCGGCGGCGACGGTGAGGCGACGATGAGGTGGCGGCGGCGGCGCCGGGCGGAGCACCCGGTGAGTGGTCCGGTGCGCATCGACACCCGCACCAAGGATCTCGTCAAGCGGGCCCAGCCCGGCGACGTCGCCGTCATCGACCACGCCGACCTCGACCGCATCGCGGCCGAGGGTCTGGTGGAGGCCGGGGTGGCGGCGGTGGTCAACGCGGCCCGCTCCATCACGGGCCGATATCCCAACGGCGGACCCCAGGTCCTGGCCGAGGCCGGCATACCGCTCGTCGACCACGCCGGCCCGGCGGTGTTCGACGCCCTGTCGGAGGGCGACGCCGTCCGGGTCGACGGGGCCGAGGTCTGGGACGGGGAGCGCCTGGTCGCCAAGGGCGAGCTCCTCACCCTCGAGGTGATCGAGGCCGCGATGGCCGATGCCCGCGCCTCGATCGGAGCGGAGCTCCAGCGCTTCGCCGCCAACACCCTCGAGTACATCGAGCACGAGGCGCCGTTGCTCTTCGAACCGGTCACCCTGCCCCCGCTCCGCACTTCCTTCTCGGGCCGGCACGCCCTCGTCGTGGTGCGAGGCCACGACTACCGCCACGACCTCCGGTCGCTGCGCTCCTACATCCGCGAGTTCCGGCCGGTCACGATCGCGGTCGACGGCGGCGCCGACGCGCTCCTCGAGTTCGGGATCGCTCCCGACGTGATCATCGGCGACTTCGACTCCCTCTCCGACCGGGCCATGCACTGCGGTGCCGAGTTGGTGCATCACGTG
>WBZR01003569.1_pt1 | contig 13816 bp, 8 predicted proteins | sample 5204231 | NCBI WGS metagenome assembly WBZR01 (sample SAMN12412403, study PRJNA552823) | activated sludge metagenome | isolation source: activated sludge from anammox sidestream of wastewater treatment plant... | place: USA: Virginia | collected 2017-08 | reverse complement strand
TCTTTGTCAAAATCCTCTAACACGCACAATGCTTCCAAAGCGGGCAACAATTCACTGACAATACTCTCTGGCAACCCACTACTAACAAAAGTAAGCGCCTCGTAAAACTCTTGATTGCAGGCTCGAATAGCATTCAGTTGATGAAAGCGTGGTGGATCGCCTAGTTGCTCTATGATTTTCTTATTATTTCCTGGAGATCCACCACTAGTTTGATAAATCTCCGGTGCAAGATTATCTATATGAGGATTAAGTGCCTGAATCTGTTCTTGTGTATATTGATAATCAAAATTAGAAATCTCTATAACGTTGGTTTCATCCGGACGTAACAAAAAATTTTTCCAAACAGGTACTAAATGACGCCCTGCGAGAACTATAACAATCTTCGGAAGTGACAAGATACCCTCAAGGACATAACTCTCCAACAATTGAACTTGAGTGTTAGATAACATACTAACTTCATCTAGTAGAAAAACAACTGAACCTTTATTTTGAGAAATCTTTAGTTGTTCGGCAAACCAAAGTGCCGCATCTTGCTTTCCTTTATCAAAGGAATTATTATCAACTTGAAAACCCAAAGAACCAGAAAGAAAATTCATTACATCCTTAAAAAACTCGTCATCAGTTTTTTTAGAGTGCTCTTCAAAAGACAAAAAAACTGACCGCGTGTTTTTCAAGAAAAATTCTTTAAAGTTACACAACAAAAAAGTTTTTCCCACCTCAGATTTGCCTACAAAGTGCAGTATTCTTTGCGAATTACCAGGATCTTCATCTGCTGGAAAGGAAATTAGTTGCTGTAATCTTAACATTTCTACATCACGATCAATGCGTTTGATATTATCAAGACCATCGCATGGAAGCGCCATTGTAAAACCTCCCGTAGAACAGCATTGAATCTAGTATCACAGTCATCACCTCTGATACAAGAGTATGTCATCTGCCCCCTAGCTCAATACTAGGTCAGGCATGACGCGGTTTTATCGATCGCTTATGAAGCCAATCAATAGCTGCTTTCAAATCTTCAGGAGTAAGCTTTTCATGCTCATTTTCTTGAACATGGTAATGCAGTAATACCCTAACAGCCTGAATCATTTTTCTTGGAGTTGGATTCCCAAGCTTCATGACTTCTTGTGCCAGTTTTTCCTCTGGAGTTAATCTTGCGCCACGCAAAGGTAGAGAACTTAAGGCACGCAGGCTGTTATATTTACCGCCACTTGCTTCCTGCAGACGTTGACGAATGACTTCGCTAAGCGTATCTGCATTCCACTCAATAATAGTGATTTTTCCCTCGGAAGTCAATAGTGGAAACTTTTGCAAAAGAACCTCATGGGTTTCCACAGGCAGGAAGTATTTCATATAGATCTTCCTTGTCTGCCATTCTCCAGATTTTGTAACCAACCATGAAATTGCATCAACAGCTTTATCTGCATTTCCGCCAGTCTCAAGATAGCCGTCGACGCCATCAATCAAGACATAAATTGCCTCATATCCCAGAATATCAACGACCAGCGAAATAACATGTTCAAAACGCTGTTTATCACTTAGCCTTTGAATAGGATTAACGGGATGTCTAATGCTTTTTAATTTCTCTGCCAGTAATACAATATCTTTTTTTTCAGGAGGGTTGGGTAACAAACGCGCGGTTTGGTCGAAAGAGTCTAATAAAGGTTGAATTCCCCCCCCATCAACCATTTGCTGAATGTAATTTATCGGAAAATTGGAATCAAAAACCTGCTGAAATTTTGATAATAGCAACTCATCTTTTATTACCGCCGAAACATGATACACGAGAAACAACATTAATTCAAATGCCGCTGCTCTAGCTATCTCTGCATAATGCGTATCTGGAGAAATCGCAGGGTACCCTGGAGGGGGTAAATTATAAACAATGGGGAAAATTTTCCGCCCATTCTTGCCAATACGACAATCGCGAGCCAATCGAACCCGAAAAGCACTTTTCCCACTACCAGGAGGGGCAAACACGTATGAGGCAAAGTCCCCATTTACAGAACGATATTGATCGTGATCAATTAAGTAAAATGGAATAAACGGATCCAGACTTGCATCTATCACATCAAAAGGATTTACTTTTAATCCAACACTATCCAACCAATAATTTACTTTTTCTTTCGTTACGGCAAAATTATTTTCTATTACTACTTGCGTTGGTGCTTGCGCTTTATTCTGTTTCGTAGCAGGTTGAGAAGAGCTTTTCACATGATCAAATTCAAGAGGATATTTTGCTGCCTGCACTGCTGCCCATAGTTCTGTATGTGAAACCGCCATCTCTATTATCCTCTGTTAAATGAAAAAATATCATCCAACTTAAAATTATTACATGCATAAAGATAGAAGTTTATTTTCATTTATTTTCCTAGTCGTTTAATTAACCAAAAAGTTACTTCAAATAGTCGTCGCCCGCCAAATTAAGTTACAGGCACAAACAAACAACACTCCAATGAGCCTTTAGTTTGCCTATACTATCTATATTATTACACTAGAAAGAAACAATTCTCTGGCATATAACTTGTTGAAATCTAACAGAAATCTAACAGCCCTATTGAAAAGCTTGCGTAGAGAGCCTTACACCCACATCTCGTTTGGTAGTGACAAAGACAGGTTCTTTATCCTTCGGGTTAGGTTCCACAGCCTGGCGAATACGATATATCACTGTATTGATTAAATCATCATACTCCTTTGCCAGCGCCAACTGTTCCCCTACCTCTTTAACTTTATCTTCAGGAGCAATAAAGGGAACATATGCCTTGTAATACAGCTCCTTTTTTGTACAATATCTACCCTGATTCTTGTACAAATAAGAAAATATAGCCCCAACTTCAGGTGAAAGGATTTTCCCTTCCCCCATTCCTACTCGCACTTGGTTCATCTCCGGGTCAAATTTTAGATGTAATGATGAACGCTTTCTAGCACTTACCCATTCAGCCTTTTTGAGTTTTCGGGGCTTCTCATTAGATATTACATCCCAATATGTGGAAAAAACAGGGCGAAAATACTCCAACCAACCGCGGGGATTTAACCCACCACACGCTTCCAACCACGAACATATTTCCTCAGCATCATAAATTTGCTCAAAAGAGACGATTTCCCCTACAGCTAACGTCAAGCGCTTTTCAAGGATATTTTTTAAATAACGTCTTTCCCAAGAAATTCGGGAAACCATTGCCCGATCACGGGTAATGCCAATGGCATCGACCAAATCAGCCTCGAACTCGCTTGGTAATACCATTTTGTAACATAAATAAGGAATCTCGAAAAACTTGAGCGTTGATAAAACAGAGCGCAACGAATTGATCGAATTTCTTCGTTGGTTTTCGGTAAACCAAGTTATCCCATCCACCATGATCCATATCATGGAAAAACCAATACTCTTCATGGATTTGGTGAATTCAGTTGCAGCAATCATCATGTCAGGCTGGTCTCCCAAAAGATCACTGGAAAACCGATCAGCCAATGCCTGCAATTGTTCCTTATCTTTCTTTGAAATCGAAGTAGGAAGAATAGCCAAAAGATTGTCTGTACCGATAAAATATTTAAGGAACCAAACCAAGTATTCCTGGGTAGCTGGGGCAGCTTTTAATATTATGGATAAATCGTCAACCAACTTCTCTGAAAAGGTTCTCGCACACGCATGCAAGATATCTTTAAGTTGCACCATTGCCAAAGCTGTACTCATCTCGATAATTTCTTCAGATGCCTGTGGATGCCAATGAACAATCATTCGGCTTGAAGTACCAAGCCCATATTGCTTAAGTGCTATACAACTCGCTGTTTTTCCAGCCCCAGATTCTCCAAAGAGGACTACTGAATGATCCCCTTTCAAAAACTCAAAATCAGGAGGGGATACAAACGCATGTTGAAAAAGCCAAGATTCATCCTCGGCTTTTTTCGTGCTAAAAACAGGAAGTCCTACTTTTTCATTGTCGGGCATTATTCTTGTCGCTAAACTAATACGATGACAGCCTAGAATAACTCATTCAAAAAACTTTCAAAAGATTTCAGATCCTCAGAAGTGAAGAATTTTTCATACGTAGTTTTTATACCTTCTCTAACCCAAAAAATCTCTTCAGAATTTAAGCCACTCATACAATTATAAATCACCTTCCGCCAACCCGTAGCGTCTCTCCCTCCCTTTCCGTATTTTCCGTTATAAGCAAGAGATAAAGTCCAGTTTTGTGCCATCTCTTTTAATTTTGATTCTACGCCTCGGGTACTTTTTTGTTCTAAAGCCTGTTCATATTTACTAAAAGATATTCTCCCCAATAAAAGATACGCCTCACTAATCTGAGACCAAAGAGAAGGAATAGTTTCATTGTCAATAAAAGGTTCTCTTTCTTTTGTAAAAAAGTATGATGATTCAATCTTGCCGAGCGCTCTGATTACCGTTTTTTCAGCCTGCTCAAAATTTGCCATGTAATAATCTGTCCATGCCATATTTACGAGCGCATCAACTCCTCGATAAGTAAATTCAGCCTCCGCATTTCCTATGGCTAGATCAAAGGACTCTCTACTTCTCTTTACAAAATCACCAGTGTCATCCTCTCCTAGCTTCTTCCATCGTGCTATCTCCCTGTAAACACATCCCAATTCAATATACGCTTCTACCAGACGTAATCGCTCTTTTACTAAATCAGTAAATATACTAACTGCCTCTAATGCATATTGCTCTGCTAAATTCAGATTCCCTAATACCTGATCTCTAGTCAGCATATCTGATACCCCCGTCATTCTCCTCAACGACTCCGCTAAGGCAGTGCAAGCCAAGCCAATCCCCCGTGGTTGTTCTAGATCCCGGAAGATCGCCAATGCCTGCTCACATCGAAAGCGTGCCCGTTCCGGCTGTCCACTTCGAGTTTCTATTAATCCTAAAGTATTCAAGCTCAAAGCTATTGGATAACGGTCCCCTAATAGCCGGCGCAAATTTAGCCCATCTTCACAATATGTTATAGAAGATGGAAAGTCGCCGACTTCAGCCAATGCCCAGGATAGATTACTCAAAGTATTAGCAAATTCATGACGAATATCTAGATACTTCCATAGACGGATATTCTCCTTATAGTACTCAATCGCCTTGGGAAAATCTCCCTGAGAACGATACATATACCCTTTTATATCCTGAGCATAAGCCGTCAAAAGTTGTTGACGCCATATATCAAATTCATATTCCAACTTATCCGTAAGTCCATTATTTAAAGAAGCGAGGACACTATCCAGAATGTACTTAGCCCTTTTGTATTCTTTTCCACTATAAACCAATGCCCAACTTTCCCAAACCTTCAGACTAAGATCGGCAAAACTACCCTCCTCCACTAAATCTTGACAAGTATTACGGAAGCGCTCAATCTGCTCAAACGCCCTGTCATATTGCCCACTGGCAATATTGGACTTGATCCACCGCACCCCAATATCCCCATCGATATACTTCAAGACTTCCTTATCATTTTCATTATCACTATTTCTACGCTGTTTTGCAAATCTCAATAATTCATCCCGCAACAACAGCCAGAGGTTGGTGTCGTTACTCTGAAACGCTCCCTCAGCCGCCCGGTAATATGCTTGGACCCCCTGTAAGTAATCTGCCTGTAAACAATAATAGACATGCTCAACTTGATAGTTTTGTAGCCGTGCACGAGATTCCCGTAACTTCTGCTGTTCGGATAAGAATTCTTTCTTCTTTCCCTCTGTGAATTCCTTCCACGAACCAGATGAAAAAAGTGAACGGGTCGACTTGTCCAATTCATTGACGACTCTAGCCTGTTCCTTGATCCGCTCTTCATGGAAACGGACAATCAATTCATAGGTCTGCTTGGCATTGTGACGTGCTCGCCCGCGTTGATGCAGGGAACGCATCAATTTATACATCTCATCCTGCAGGAAAACCAAGTTGTCCATTTCGCGGATCTTGACAAAAGACAAGCGCAATTCAGGATCCCGCAGTTCATCGATATATTTCTTCGCCTGTTCGATCTCTTCTTCAGTAGGTTGATCCCGTTTCAAGACCCAGGCAAGCAATACAGCCCCCATCCCCTTTTCCGTCCATGCCAGAGTACGAATCACGTCATCAAAGGGACGTCCGATGCGCTGAAATTCCTGCAATATGGCTTCCCGAAATTGCTCCCGCTCATCTTTCAAACCATCCTTTACCGACTTTTGTTTTATCTCTTCTAAAGAGGTATGTAATATAAAAAGCAATTCTCTGGCAGTAGCCAAGTAATCTACAAACAAGGAAAGCAGAAATGGCTCGCCACCCGATAGATAATGCACAACCAGTCGTGTTTCCTGTGGGGTCCGCACTAATCGCTCCGCTACATGTGGGGTCTCCTCCTGCACTACAGCCAGAACTGCCTCAAAGTATGCAAGCGTCTCCTCTTCACTGAATGTTTGCAGCTCAATATGGTTAAGAAAAATTGTCTTGTCCTTACCCAATTTCTCCAGTTCTGCTGCCAACTGAGGCGTCTCCGGGCGCCCAGCAATCAGGACTACTGCATTGCGGATCTTGGGAAGAAATCCTTTTACCAGCCACCCTGCCACCCCAATCGGTTCTTCCGACAACCCAAGCGCAACCTGCACTCGATCTGGTTCATAGGTAAGATTCTCGACTGTATCAAAAGCCAGCACTACTTTCTCAAATTGGTCACTAAGTTTATTAAAATCTTCAATAAATGCATCCATCATCTTTGTACGCTGCTGGGTTACAGTCCGCAAGATCTGTGAAAGGTCGTGTTTGACACGATCTAATTCCGCACGTTGATTAATGTAGTTCTCGAATCGTCCGCCGTTCTCAGCATCTAATACTTTGACGATATCGTCCACCAACCCTTCATCACTATGAGTGTAGGTATGATATAGGTCTATTAAGCGTGAGGCGGATAGTATCTTTGGGGATGCCCATTCCCCTGATTCTCTAATATCAAATTTCTTTAGTACTGCATCCACTAATCTGGTCTTTCCCCACCCTCCGGGTGCCGTGATGTAGAATACATGCGGTGTTGGAGACGGAACTTGAATTGTCTCTTGGATCTGTCTCAAAATATCTTCCCGCCCCACCAAACCAGGCGTTGCACGAATACTGGCGTATTCTTCTCTCATCATGATTTGTTTCCTCATCCACAGGTCTCTGGATCAAACCCGGCTTTGATCAATTGAGTTTTGTGATATTCTGCTTTATCTGCAAAGATGGAATCCATGCCGTATTCATTTGCCCAACCAGAATACATCTTCATAGCAACACAGTGTAAGGTCTTCCACAAATCTATACTTCGTATCTTTAGTTCCTTCTCAAGATTGAAACGAGTCTGTTCTTCTATTGCTAACGCGCTCTTTTCCTTATCCCAATCTATCAATTTACCAGGTCCAATTTGGATTTTGGACAGGGTATACAACAATTCTGAACTACGTTGCACAGTCCAGACACCATTTAGTGCAGAATGTGCTGATAACATCACTGGCATTTCATTTTCCTTGTCAAAATCTTGCAATACGCATAGTGCCTCCAAGGCAGGTAGCATTTCACTGGCAATAGTTTCCTGCAACACCGCACTAATAGATGCAAGTGCCTTATAAAATTCTTGGTTGCAGGTATGAATAGCCTGAAGTTTATTAAGCTGGGGCGAATCACCAAGTTGATCTACGATCTTCCTATTATTGCCAGGAGATCCACCACTAATCTCATGTATCTCAGCTACAAGAGCGTTAATATAGGGATTTATTGCCTGAATTTGCTTTCTTGTATTTTCATAGTCAAAGCCAGAAAGATCTATTACATTACTTACACCGCCTCTGTATGGACGCAGTGCAAAATCTTTCCATCCTAGGGTTAAGTAACGCCCAGCTAAAACAACAACTGCATTTGGAAGTAACAAAACTCTAGAAAGTAAATAATCTTCCAGCAGGGTGATCTGATCATCTGACAACATATTGACTTCATCTAGGATTAAAACAAATATCTTTTTTCTTTCTATCTGCTCAATCCCTCTAAAAATCCATTCCGAATATCCAACTATGTTAGATGTCTCTTCTAGCTGAGGCTTCACCTTCAATTCAGTTGAAATTACTTCATCGATATATTGTAAGGTTTTTAGGGCAAATTTATCTTGGGAAAAACCTCTATATATTTCAAAAGTAATATACAAATGAAAAACTGTCTCCCTCTGAGAAAGTTCATAACCGAATTTATTTAGCAAAGAACTTTTTCCCACGCCGGACTTACCAACAAGATGCATTACACGCTGATAATCAGGTGGTTTCAGTTCTTCTTCTACAGAAAAAGAAACTAGTTGCAACAACCTTGAAATTTCTTCTTCCCGATCAACAAATAGCTCAGGATCGAAAAATGGAATCATCCCTCACCTCCTGTGCTGGGAAGTGCGCCTCCATTATTTAGCCTTATACGGACTGCCTCAAACGCGTTGATGTTTATTTTTTGAAAATCCCCCAAATTTTCCTCAGCGTAACGCATGAGAGCATTTCCATATCGAATTGCCCTGCGCGGAGATCCGGAGGAGGTAGTGGCAATTAATTTGAACGGAGTCCTGACAGTGCGTCTGACATCACATACAGCTTTAAATCTTTCAAAACGGAGTTTAAGCATTTCTTGAAGTAATTGTTCATTCCATACCAAATCGACACCAAATATTTCAAGAAGAGTTTTGTCAAACCCAACCTTAAGCTCAATAGGCAAAAAGGCTTTAATGAAAAAGCCAGCTTGCATTAATGGCAAAACAAGATGTCCAAGTTCTTTTATCGCGCCAAATTTCTCCGAGGATATTGACATACTACTTATATCGAGAATAAAAAATGTGCGATTAAATCCATCGGGTCTTGCTTTATCAAGTAAATCCTTCACATCTGCATCTGTTATCTTTCTCTTAAAAGCAGGCTGAGGAACCAGTTCCTTTAACTGAGCGATTATCTGTGACCAATCATCATTATAGGTGTGCTCAGATCGCTTAAAGGCGACTTTTACTCTATCCAATGTCCCTACATAAAACAAAATCAACCTACTCATGGCAACTCTTTGGGTAAGTTCAGCATCCAAGTAACGTCGAGGATTATCTGAAATGAAATCAACTAACGTCTGTGCTACAGAAGCAAGAATCCAGTACTTTACATCGAGGTTGTTATCCAAAGTGGCGTAAACCGGGAAAGCTCCTGAATACTTGTTAGGTTTAGGGTATCTGCAAACATCTACCAGATAATATGCTGATGCGGTTTTCCCCATTCCCTCACCAGCAAACAGTAGCAACGGCTTCGCATGCCAAATATTTTCTAATAATGGGTGCTCTGCCCACCTTTCAAATGATTCATTTTTTTCTTTTTTTCGGTTTAATGATTCCCCATCTAATTCCGCCAGTTCCTCCCCAAATGAAAAGTCGGTAAACTCGGGATCGTTGGACTTGAGCCATTTATACATTCTATCTGAATACTTGGTTTCCTTTTGTTGCCACAAAGGTCTCCATTTTGGTGTTGTAGACAACCTTCTATATAGCTCTTTAGCGGCTGACAATCTCTCATCTATTACACGTTTTTTATGGTCATCTGGGATGGTATTAAATTCATCTTCTGTTAATACACGTTCAGGATCTTCCGAATACCAATTAAGTTTGTTCTGAATTTTTGCGTCACGTAACAAGGGAATACCAGGCATATCATCTGATCCAAAGGAATGTTGCAAACTTGGCAAATTTGCAGGCACATCAACTGCCCTTTCTATTAATTGAATCAGGGTGGAGCTTATAGATTTTCCCCATATAGTCAACCCATCCCGTAGAATACTAACATCCACTGGATCAATCTTCTTGCCTGCAACCAATTCATGTAGTTTTTCCACTTTTTCTACTTCAAACAGATGTTCGTATGCCTTGAAACCCTTATAATAATCTTTGAGATCTAAAATCACAGATTTTGCTTCAGGTAAATTTTTCACTTGCCATAAGACTAATATATTATCAAGCATGATACGATGACAACCTGCAATTTCTAATTTTAAATAAATATCTTGGAAGTCTTCATATCTCCCTTTATTACAATCTCCGATGAAACCTCTAATCGCTAAAATAGGGGTTTTTTGAAAAGAACTGAACAATTCCTCATCATATTTCTTTCTATCTTCCTTCTGTTGCTGCTCAAATTCCTTCTGTTGCTGCTCAAATTCCTTCTGTCGTTCACGTCTGTCTTTAATGAACTGCAACAAATAAGTCCCAGCCCACGAAATCAATCCTGAAGCAAGCAAAATTAAAGGGCTTTTGTCGCCAACTGAGCTATTTACAAAATCTCTAATCCTCGCCCACCCAACTGTCTCCATTTGAATTTCAAATGGTAAATTCTCTATTATTAAATCTTTCGAATTAAGATAAACAATTTGATTGGTATAGGTGCGCCACCAAGAATCTTCAATTGTTTTTGAATTAAGAAAAGTTATTTTGTAAACTCTTCCGCCTTCCCCAGAAGCCTTAAATTTATGTGTAATTGCTCTTTTTGATGCATTGTCTTGATACCCCGAAATCCGAATTTCCCCTGGGAAAGTAAGTGTAAATTCCTCATCGGTTGTCATAGCCCCATTTAAAGTGAGTATTAAATTTACAGGTTTATTATTTGCCAGGACACGCCTTGGATACTCGATTTTTAGGTACTGTCCATCAGCTGTAATAATTTCTTGCAGGACTTTGTAGTTCTCGTAAGGTGTATACAACGACGTTATGACCCAAAGGAGGGTAAAAATTACTGCAGCAAAAGCAGAAATAATAGCAAACCCCGCTAATATATACGCAAATGTATCTAATATCTTTTCCTGTATATCGCCTTTTTTACTTTTTCCACCATTTGTAGCCATATAGAAAATCCTCCAGCTTTAGGCTTTCCACGGACACTCTTATGAACAAAAAACTATTTTTACAATTATATATCAATTCGATGCGCACATTGAAGTGAAATCAGGCTTAATTTTCTTGTTAGATTTCAAACAGTTTCCTACCATTCAATGGCAAGCCAAGTGTGCGATACCCGCTTCCATAGGCAAGTATAGTAGGGGCAGAAACCAATCACAGAAAGGACAACATATAAACAACAAGTAAATCATTCTAAACAAATTTACCAACACATCAACGAAACCATAACCTGAAAGGAGAAACAACACATATCGAACGAATTTCAAAAAAATCTCTAAACAATCAATCCTAGAAAGGAGGTGCTCCCCTATTATAAAACCGATGTTTTCAAAACTATGAAAGGAGAAACATCTATACGAAGTAGCTAAATATCCCCTCCCCCAAGAACAGCTTTTTAATTATGTGCGGACAGTCATCACCTGTCCGCACAACTTTTAATCAAGTCACGAATAGGGCATAGTATCAGCTCCAAAAGATTTTTGTTAGATTTCGTTTATATCCTTTTCATCATCAAGTTAACTAGCAATTAGGCAGACGCTAAATAGATAACATTTTTGAAAGGTAGAACGGGGAGAAAATATAACTAGAAAGTTCAACAAATTCAAATCAAAAGGAGAATGATTATGTCAGTATTCAATTCAGTAGGCACCCCGCTTGTGGTCTTGATGGTTATCCTGATCGTAGCAGGATCAATCTTCGGGATGGCAGTTAGTGGGGCAGATATTTTCAACCCGGCTGCAAGTGCCGCGGAGGCGAATCGCATCAATGTCGAAACCGATCACCAACAAGCGATTTTTGAGCAAGAACAACGCCTTTCAGAGGTCCAAACCACTGCCCAGATCGAGTCAATTCAGCGTGAACAAGAAATCGCCCAACAAAAGGCTGAACTGGCTTTGACTTACGAGCAAAAGGTCAATGAAGCCAAACTTGCTGGCTACGAAAGTTTTGTTAGTATCCGCAATATCTTGCTCTGGGTTATTGGAGCTGTCGCAAGCATCGGTTCCCTCCTTGCAATTGGGTTAACCCTGGTTCCAAAAGCAATTTTGACGCTGCGCACTTCTGTCTCCAATACAGTTGAGACTGGGTCTAAGAACGAGGCAAACAATGACCCTTGGAAATCGAAGGAATTCCGAAAGCAGATGATCCAGCAGGCTCGTGCTACTGAAATGGTCATGCGGCTCGCCCAACCCAACCCAAAACATATATCACCATTCTACGATCCCGCCGTAGTCACCCCAAAAGAAATGGAAAAGATGCCTTGGGCAAGGTAAGAACATGAAAATACAATATCAGGAGCATGCCACAGTCAGCAAACATGCTCCTGATCCCCTTTTTCAAGCAAGTCTGTTATTAAACCTTACAACCCATAAAAATGTACTATAATCTCCCCCATTGAGGATTAATGGAGCATTAAGGGTAACTGCTCAGGGTAGCGGAGCGACAAAATCGGGCAAGAAAGGAGAATTGGTAAAAGCAAGGCGTAAAGCGGCAAGAGCCTTGAGTCCATTTTTGCGTGCGGTGGAAAGATAGCCGCGAATCTGACAGAAGTTCTGGGCGCCTTCGATGGAGCGAAAACCGCCAGAGACTTTCTGCTTGACTTTCATCATACGCAAATCACGTTCCGCCTGATTATTGTCGAACGGCACATTAAAATCATCCATAAAGGCAAGCACGAATGCCTTGTATTCCCGTAGTCGCAAGAGCAAGTTACGGGCTGGGGTTTGTTTCAATTTTCCGCGCTGACCAGGTTTTCGGTCTGTTTCTTTTGGCGGTGGATTTGCCCGCAAGCCTTGCGCGATCAATTGGTCGTAGGCTTTGTAAAAGAAGTTTCTTTGCCTGACACTCAACGAAGTTTGCCCTTTCTCTTTGGCGGTCTCCACTTTCACCTTGATTTTGAGCAGCAAGTCTTTTAATGGCTCGATCCACTTTTGAGGATAGCGCTCCAGGAGAAAAATCAGGGTTCGCAAATGATGCGCGTTGCACAAGGCGTGCTCTAACTCATACAGGAAGTAGCCTGCCAGGTCATCATGCACGGCGCGTCCTTTGAGACGCGGCAATATCCCGATTTCGTTCATCGCCACGCTTCCGCGTTTGGGGTGCATGGCGTAACAGGTCAAGCGCGGCGTACTCGCGTTGTGCAGCCAGTTCAAGACGCCATTGACCATGAAGCCGCTTTCGTCAAAGTTCACTACCGCTTCCTGTTCCACCAGATGTTCTTTGACCGCTTCGTTGATTGGCTTCACTTTTTCAGCCGCTTCTGCGCAGGCGCTCACAATTGTCCCCTCAGAAGGACGATGACCATACCACTCTTCCAGCAGGTCGCAGGTCCTTTCCAGCGGAATATGTTGCTCGCTGTTCAGGTACACCATCTGCGCTTTGATGGCTGTCCCATACTGCACCGCCTTGCCCACTGCACTTGGAAACTCGGCGCGGGTTTCTGCGCCACAACACGGACATTCCTTGACTTCCGCCTGATGCTCGGTGACTTCAATTTTCATCGGCGGAACATCGAATACCTGCCGCTTTTCTGCTCGGATCGCTTTCCGCCGTTTCATGGAATGACCGCAATGCGTACAGGCTGCTACGCGATGGACACGGATATGGTCTGGCTTCTCCACCATTTTCAGCGTTTCGCCTGTATGCCCCTTCTGTCCTCCGCTTCTGCGCCGCGTGCGTTTCCGCAGGCTTTTTGGCGCAGGCTGATCGTATCCATCGCTCGAAGGCGGTTTTCCGCTGTTGCGGCTGTTCTTTGCCAACTGGTCTTCCAGCTTTTGGATGCGTTCTGCCAATACCAAAAACGTTGTTTGAAACAACAAAATTACCGCATCTTCTCCTTCCTGATAGGCGGTGCGAATTTCTTTTTCGCTTGGCAGTCCGATTGTGCTCATTGATCTTATTTTCGCAGACCTTTATCT
>WBZR01003568.1_pt1 | contig 13818 bp, 17 predicted proteins | sample 5204231 | NCBI WGS metagenome assembly WBZR01 (sample SAMN12412403, study PRJNA552823) | activated sludge metagenome | isolation source: activated sludge from anammox sidestream of wastewater treatment plant... | place: USA: Virginia | collected 2017-08 | reverse complement strand
CGATTCCAGCGGTCAGTATTGGCACCGAGCAACAGCTTGTGCTGTGCCAATTCTTCGAGATACGCATAACCGGCCGTGCCGAGCGTCCCGGAAATTCGCTCGAAGTCGCGGCGGTAATTTTGGGCAGACATAAGCCTTTCTCCGTGCAGCGGTATCGCTGCGGGGTCACACGCCGGATAGAGCCGTGGCTAACTTGTCGCCTATGTGGTCTTGGTGCCGTTAGACGCGGTTGCCGTGAGCCAATCCGCCAATAGTTCCTTGTCGCGTTCATTGGTCAAAGCCGAGCGCAGCGCCTTGCGAACCGCATCAGCGAAAGCCGGATCATGGGCGCTGTGCGCCATGACCGCCCCGCCAAGGACGATTTTGCGCCGGGTATCCAGCTTGCGGGAGGCCGCGCTTTCGCGGGCTTGCAAATCCCTTAGCTGGGCATCCAGCGCCTTGCGTTTTTCCAGCAACGCCGCTTTGCGTTCAGCCGTTGACCGTGCCATTCAAACTCACTTTTGGAAGGCGCGGCCAGCGAGACTAAAGCCGACCGCGCCCCGGTTTATCACCTTTGACGTGGCTAGAACTTGCGGAACTCGCCACGCGCCAACATTCTATCATGCTCTTGCTGGTTGTGTCTATCTTTTGGATGCAATTTTGCGCTATCATCTTTGCTGAAACTTGCGTTTCCCCCTTTGGGGGACGGAAGGGGGACGCCGACAAGGCCGAGCGGACACGCAACAAGCGTGGACGCGACAGACGAAGGCGGCGCGTCTCGACCGAACGAAGAGAGGAAGAGCGCACTTATGCAAACTCCGTTTGCGTGCGGCCTGCGGCGTGGGCGGTTTTGCAACCGCCGCCGCTTTGGTGCTGTTCGCCCCAAACCGGAAGAAGCGCCGCCGTGCTGTGACCTGTCACAGCTTGCGCCGTTGGGCGGTTTCTGGCTTGCCATCCGGCAATCCCTTCACGCCCTGAAAGGATAGGACGCACCCGCCGCCATGCCCGCTACCGCATTTCATCTTTCCGTTGTCCCCATGAGCCGCAGCACTGGCAAGAGCAGCGTTGCCAAGGCGGCTTACATCACGGGCGGAAAGCTGGCGGACGAGCGCACCGGCAAGCTGCACGACTACACCCGGCGCGGCGGGGTTGAGGCCGTGCTACATGCCCAGCTTAAGGACGCGCCGGAATGGTCGCGCGACGTGGCGCAGGCGTGGAATGCCGTTGAAGCTGCCGAGACGCGCAAGAACTCGCAGACGGCCAAGGTCATTGACGGGCTGGCCTTCCCGCACGGTATCGACGCCGAGGCGCGCCAGCGCATGTTGACCGACTTCATGCGGGAGCAATTCGGGCGCAAGGGGTTGCTGTGGACGGCCAGCATCCACGCCCCCGACAAGGAGGGCGACCAGCGGAACTATCACGCGCATGTCATGTGGAGCGAACGGCCTTTGACGGCGGCAGGATTCGCCAAGACCAAAGACCGCGACGGCACCAGCTTTGCGACCCGCGAGGCGGCGCTTGTCGCCATGCGGGAGCGTTGGGCGGCGCTATCGGCCAAGCAGCTTGAGCGGGCAGGGCTGCCCCTAGAGGCGGCGCGCTGGAAAGAGGCGCACCGAACCTTGCCGGAGCAGGAGCAGCTTGCGCGGGCGCGGGGGGATTTGGAGTTTGCCGCCGAACTGGCCGACCGCGAACCGACGAAGCATCTAGGCAGCGCCACCGTGGCCTTGGAGCGCAAGGGCATCCACACCGAGCGCGGGGAAGCGCACGAAGCCATCCTAGACCGTAACGACGCGCGCCGATCAGTGCGGCAACAGGTTGCCGCACTGGCGCGGGAAGAATCCCGGCTTGACACCAAGGACGAGCGGGCGACCGAATATCACGAACGGCAGGCGGCAGCGACCGAACAACGACGGACGGCGCAGGCGGCGAAGCTGGGCGGGCTGGCGGACGTGCAGACCTTGCGCGACCTGTGGCACAGCGCCGACAGCGCGGCATCGTTTTTGACCGCATCGCAGGCGCAGGGCTTCACCGTGGCGCGGGTGACGGCACAGGATGCCCGCGACAGCCGCGCCGACGCCGAGGCGACCGCAGGCCGTGACCCGTCGCGCAGCGCGCCGATTTACAGCAAGGCCGAACTCGTGGCCTACAACGCGCAGGGCTTCGGTTTCCGGCTCGACGGTGCGACCTTGGACGACGCCAAGGCGACCGAGCGCATGGAGCAGGCGGCGGGCATGAAGCTGCCCACCCTCAATGAAGCGCGGCAGGCCGTCATAGACGCGCAGCCAGATCGGCAGGCCGAACCGGCAGCGCAGCCCAAGCGGAACATGGCATCACTGGCGCGGGCGGCCATCGGCGGGCTGGTCGAATTTCTGTTTGGCTGGTTGGCCGACCGCAAGCCGCAGCAGCGGGGTAAGCCGCTGGCGCCGAGCCGCAACCTTGCCACGGAAGCCCGCGAGGCCAGCAAGCGCGCCGACAAATCACTTGCCGGGGCGCAGGACATTGCCGCCAATTACGGCCACCGGCTGTTGCAGCTCGACCCGGAAATTCAGGACAGCCTGCGCCGCGCCCGTGAAGCCAGACAACGCGACCGCGACGACGACGAGCGCGAAAGAGAACGATAGGCGGGGCTGGGCAGAGCAGGCACCCAGCCCACGGCCTACGGCGCATCACAGGGGGGAGCCATGACAGACACCGAAGCCGGGGCGGCACCGGACGAATTGCCGCCGACTATCTCCGGCTTTGCCATCACCCATTGCGCCAATTGCGCCGCTGGCTGGACGAGACGGGGAACGAACGGGGGACTCATCATCGTGTGTTTGCTCGACCGCAAGGCGGTATGGGCGCAAATCGCGGATTGCGACCGTTACGAGCGCAAAGACGAGCCGGAGCCTTCCGCACCCTCGCAGCCGTAACCCCTGCCCCGGCGCGGGCGGTTTTCGCCGTCGCGGCCATCGAGGCGACACGCCACGCGAAGCCACGGCGGCGGCGCTCGATACGCAAACGCTTTGCCGACGCGGGGCGCTACACGACGCGGCAGACAGCCCGCAAATCGGCTTCCTTGAGCCTCCGGCAGTTGCGGGCATGGCACGCGCAGCGCGGCACCCTTTCCCTGTTTTATGCGATGTATCCCGATGAAGCGCCGCGCCGCTAAATTTCAGGAAAGCAGCATTGCAGCAATGGCTGAAAGCGTGACGGCGGCAGACCTGGCGCTTTTCCAGTCGCAGGCCGACGCGCAAGGCATCTCGCTCGATGATTACCTTGCGGCATGGACGCAGAACATCATCCGCCAAGCGCGGGGAGACAAGCACCATTGAGCCTTGGCCGTCCCTGCCCTGCCCCCGATTTTTACCGAGCCTTAAGCACGTTCCTTTACCTTTGCCGGTCTAATCCCGCTGCGGTTGCGGGGTTGCAAGCTGCGGTCATTCGCCATGACGCCTTGCCGGTTGTCACCCCATCAGGGCGAAGCGTCTGGGGAAGCTGGCAAACGCTGCCTTGCCATCAATCGGCTGCCCGCTCCATTCGCTTTGCTCCGTGTTGCCGGTGACAGCGCGGCCAAGAGCCTGTGCCGAGTTTCCGCCGCCTTCGCGTGAAGGTGACAACTACAGGAGCAAGCATCATGGCAAACAAGCCGACGCATACCGCTTTCACCGTGCGGGACTACAAGGACGGCGAGGGCAAGCAGAAAGGCCGCTGGCTCGAAATCGGCGCGGCATGGGTTCACAAGGACGGCAAGGGCTTTGACGTGACGCTTGAAGCCCTGCCCGTGGACGGGCGGCTTGTGCTGCGCCTCAACGAGCCGAAGGACAAGGCCGAATGACCGCACGGGCGGCGCGGCGGCAACGTCGCGCTGCCCTCGGTGTCCCCGCCGTGCTGATCTGCTTCGCAGGCGCACGACTTTTTGCTGCAATGCTGCTTTCCTGAAAACATGCTTTGCGCTAAAGTCAGACCATGACCCCCGACGAAAAAGCACAAGTGCTGATGGAGCATCCCGACGAGTCCCCGGAGATTGTCGGCACCCTGCCCTATCTCATTCACCCGCCGAGCAGGCTTGCCAGTTCAGCGCGCTGGGTCGAGTTTCGGGACAGGACGTTGCGCCCGCTCATCGAGGCGCGACCGGACGACCCGCATTTGCCGCTGTTTCTGGCGCAGGCCGAGAAAGTCCTAGCGTGGCGGGCGACCATCGCGCCGGAGCGGCGGATATGGAAGGCCGACTAGCGGCATGGCGACCAAGAAGCCCCCTACCCTGCGGCGCTTTCTGGCGCGTGTGATCGCCGCCAAGAGCGGCGAACCCTACGCGGGACGGCAGGAAGTCGCCGCCGAAGTCCTCCACGCCTTGCAGCTTGCCCAGCGGGTTTGCCCGTCATGCGCCAATGAAGCCTATGCGCTCGAACCGTCCCCGTTGCTGTGCGGCGATTGCCATGCGCCGATGCAGACGCCGGAGCCGGAGAGCCAGCGCATAGCGGATTTCATCGAACGGCACCGCAAGACGCTGCAAGGGCTGGCCGACAAATAGCGGCGGCAAGCCGCCGAGTCTTTGCCTCGACCCTCAAGCGTTCAGCTTACCCCCTGCCCTGCTTGTGCGGCGTCAAGGCCAAGCCGCTGCGCGGTTGCTTCGCAAGCCTTGACCCCGCGCAGTTCAGAGGGTGCGCCGAGCGCATCGGGACGAGGGGCGACCTTTTTTGTTCGCTGGCGCGGCCATCGAACAAGGGGCTATCTGTTGCAGAAAGGGTAAGCTACGCAACAAAGAACCCGGCTAGATGAATCAATGGGTTGCGTGTTGCAGAATGCTGTTGCACAATGAACCGATGAAATACGGCTACGCGCGAGTCTCATCCGACGACCAGAACCCGGCTTTGCAGCTTGCGGCTTTGAAGAAGGCCGGTTGCCGCGAAGTGTTCAAAGACGAGGGTAAATCCGGCGCGACCCGTAACCGTCCTGCCCTGCGGCGCTGCCTTGAAACGCTCAAAGCCGGGGATACGCTGATAGTCTGGAAACTCGACCGGCTAGGCCGCAGTTTGCGCGACCTCATTCACATGCTGGACGACTTGCGGGAGCGCGGCGTTAGGTTTCAATCGCTCACCGAGGCCATAGACACCACGACGCCGACAGGCCGCGCCATGTCGCACATGATTGGCGTGTTTGCCGAGTTGGAGCGGTCGCTTATCGCAGAGCGCACCCGCGAAGGCGTCAAAGCGGCGCGGGCGCGTGGCGTGAAATTCGGAGTGAAGCCCAAGCTAAACCCTCAGCAGATTGCCCACGCGCGCAAGCTGGTCGACGCCGGGGAGCCGGTGCGCGAGGTGGCGCGGCTCTTAAGCGTGGAGCGCACCACGATTTACCGAGCCTTGCAGCGCACGGCCTAGGCCGTCAGGCAATCCGCTAATTCAAGCTGGCGGGGCGACAGCCTTTCTTTGAGGCCAACGACAGCGGCCATTGCATCCGCTGGCACGTTAGCCAGTTCTCTCGGTTCCAGCTTGTGCATACCGCCGCCATAGACGCGGCCATTGCCGAGGAGCGTTTCCCGCTCGATAGCGTTTAGGGCTTCCCATAGCGGGCGCAGAGCCGCAGGGTTTTCCGTCAAGCGGGCAGCCAGCAGCGGTTGCGGATAGAGCATCAGATAGACATTCGTTGCAATCGCTTGGCTGTTGTTGAGCAGGAAGCGGAACGGACGCCGCGCATGGTCACTGCGGCCTATGTAAGTGCAGACGATAGGCGCGGCTGGCCTGCGCTCTTGGGCATACCAGAAGCGGCGCGAGCGGCACAGGTAGCGCGGTGCGACATGCTCGACACCTGTTTGCAGATACGACCACAAGGCCGGGTAATCGCGAGCAACTTCATCTTCCGGGCGGTCGCAATCAATCAGGAATAGCCGCTTCTCCAGCAGTGGCACCCCTGCCCTGTCCGCGTCTATTTCGTCGACCTTGATATAGCGGGTGCTGGGCAGGATTGGCCGCAGGAACTTGCGCGGTAGCTTCAAGCCCTTCGCCTTGTCCTCATCCACGATGAAAAAGCCGTTGTCACCCGTGGCAATGCCTCGCTTGATTTTGAACAAGTCCCCAAGCCGATAGCCGTTGTGTTCGGCGTCCGCGTCCTGTTTTGGGAAGCGCGTCCATTTCTCGGCACGTTCCAAATCACGGACGCTTACGCTCTTGCTGCTGGCCGGGGCTTCCAGCGTTCCGCCGTAGGAGAACGTCACGCTATGCCCCGCCGCAGGCTTGCGTTTCTTGAACCAGACGACCGCAGACGACACTAGCGCGTCATCAAATTGCACGTCGTTAGGGTCGAAGCGGTGAATGTGTAGCAAGGTGACTTCGCGCAGCAGATACGCCTTGAGAGCGCGCCCGTAATTCACATCCATAAATTCGCTGGGAATGAGCCAACCGGCAATGCCATCGTCAGCCATCCAGCTATGCGCCAGCGCCATGAAGTAACAGTAAAGCCCCGCCAGCCCCGACAACTCGACATGCGCCGCATCGCGGGCGGCTGCCTGCAATCGCAGCTTGTCCGTGCCGTTCAAGTGATGGTGACGCACATAGGGCGGATTGCAAATCAGCAGCGTGGCGCGATCCGCGCTTTGCGCGGGCGCTGTTTGCTGCGTGAAGTCACCGAGCCTGATTTTTAGCGGCGTTCCCTTCCACAGCGATTGCGCGGGCTTGCCATAGTGAGGGTCTATCTCGAAGCCTTGCGCCGCCGCGACAGGTCGACGTCGACAGGTCGACAGCAGGGCAGCATAAAAAGAGCCAGTGCCGATTGCAGGGTCTAGGAAGCGCACCGGCTCGCCTTTGGGCAGCAGCGACAGACCATAGGCCAGCACGTCGCGGGCAAGCGCCGTAGGCGTGGCAAACTGCCCTAGCTTGTTGCGCTCGGCCTGCGATTTTTGGCCGTCCAATTCGGCCTGTAGGGCGCTGCGGTGCTGTTCTAGCGTGTCGGTGTGGCTGGGCATGGTCATAGTCCAAATTGCGCGAGGTCATCAATTCGGTGTTCCCACACCCAATCAATGCCCTCTGCGGCCTCGTAGCCGAGATACCCGCTATCGAAGTAGCCGCACAGAAACAGGTTGAAGCGGACGCCCGCGCCGTAGGTGCTGCGGAGTTGCGCCATCTTTACGGCTTCTTCCTTGCGGCGCTTGTTGGTGTTGGTGAAATCGCCCGCCGACTTCGCTTCAAAGAACAGAGGCAAGTCCCCTGCCCCGCCGCTCTTGGGCATGATGACCGCATCAATCGGGATATTGACCGACTGCACCCCGCCTTCCAGCTTGACCGGCACATTCATGCGAAAACTGAATGTCCCCGCAGGCATGGCGTCAAACTTCACGCCGTCGCCACCGGCCAACTGGCTATAGCCCCGCGCTTCTAGCCATGCCTTGATTTCCGCAAGCTGGCGCTTTTCCTGCGCGTTGCGAATAATCGGATTGGCAACCGCGCCGCACAGCCGATCCGCAACGATGGTGGCCGCGCGATGCACTTCCACATCCGTTGCAGGATGGGCGCGACCGAGCCAGACGAAAATATCAGGGTCGGCCATCTTCTCGATGATGGTGCCGATTTTCTCCAATTCGCGGTCAACATCGGCCACGGCCATACGCACCGGCAGCCTTTGGGAATCCTCCATGCGTTTGACCATGCTAGGCGACACACCAGCCAAGCCGATAAGGCGGTCGACGGCCAGCGGCGGACAAGTGGACATGCGGAGTGTTGGGAGAATTTCGGGATGCTGGCGCAGCATCGCCGGTTTGATGTCCGTCAGGTTGCCCGTGGCGTGTAATGCCGCTTCAACATCCTTGGTGGTTTGCACCCGCGTTGTGCGGAAGGCTTGCGGCGCGAAGCGCATGAACCAGTCGTTATACATGTCGACCGACTGGGCAACGTCTGCTTTCCACTGCTGCGGCTTATCGAGATTGACAGGCATTCAGTCCTTACCGCGCTGGGCGCTTCGCTTGGTGTTGTTTTGGTAGAGCGCCCACATTTCAGCGAACAAGCTACGCAGGGAGACGCCGCGCCGCGCCGCTTCCATCTTCACTTCAGCGGCCAGCGCAGGCGGCAGGCTAAAGCCGACGATGCGGCGGGCGCTGGGTTGCGAACGCTGCGAATCAGATTGCTGTTTAGCCATAGACACCATTATGTCGACAAGTCGACTCGCAGGCAAGGCGCAATCACCATCGGCTTGACGAATCTCTTGCTTTCATGAAATACTGCCGTAGTGAAGGGTTGAAAGGCGGTTTTCATGAAAACAATCGTCATTACATCGCAGAAGGGCGGCAGTGGCAAAACCACGCTGGCCGCGCACTTGGCCGTAGAGGCCGAGCGCAGCGGCGACGGCACGGCATGGCTGATTGACACCGACCAGCAGGCGACCTTGACGACATGGCACGACCGGCGCGAGGCCGAAACCCCTGCCCTGTTTGAAGTCGCCCTGCCCCGCTTGCCGCAAGCCTTGGCGCAGATGGAGACGGAAGGCGCGGCCTATTGCTTCATAGACACGGCTCCGGCTCACTCCGAACAGAACAAGGGCGTCATTCAGCTAGCCGACTTGGTGCTGATTCCGGTTCGCCCATCGCCTGCCGACCTTTGGGCAGTGTCATCAACCGTTGAACTCGTGAAAGACGCAGGCAAGCCGCTGCTGTTCGTCATCACGCAGGCCAAGCCGCAAGCCAGCATCACCGCGCAGGCGATTGCCGCCCTATCCCAGCATGGCCGCGTGGCGCAGGCGTTCATTGCTGACCGTGTGCCGTATGCCGTGGCCATCACAGGCGGACGCACCGCGCCGGAAATCAGCCCACGCAGCCCCGCTGCCGAGGAAATCGCGGCCTTGTGGCAAGACGTGAAATCATGCTTTAATGAAAGCAGCAAAGAAGCCAAACGGAAAAGGAGCGTAGCAAATGGCTAAGGCAGTGCAATTGAGCGGGGACGACCTCATACCGGCCAAGGTGCGACCGCTGGCAGCTACCCGGCAACGTGGCGTTGTGCCGTCGGCGGAACTTGTGCCGATGCAGTTCAAAATGCCCCCGGAGTTTGCGCGCGCGTTCAAGCAAGAGGCGCTTGACCGCAACATGAAACTTAATGAATTGCTGAATGCAATTTTTACTGAAAGCATGAAAGGCCGCAAGAAGGCATGACCGAGCGCCGCGCCCCGATGCAGACGCCTGACACCGTGGAGGCGCGGCTATTGCTCACGATCGCGCAAGCGCGCGTGTTCGCCAAATTCATGGCGGGCGGGGCAGCTATCGCGGCGACATGGCAGGCCACAGGCTCCGGCGAGCGCGCCGAACTGGAAGGGGCAATCTGGGCAATCGGGCGGCAGTTGAAGGCGCAGGGCATCACCACAGGAGAGGACGAAGGGCAGGGGAGAGCATGACGAGACGGGGCGGCAAAGACGGGTTTCAGCAGCTTGGCGAGATTCCGCTATTCAAGGAATTGCAGGCCAAGGCAAAGCCGCCGACGCGGATACAGCGCCGCATCATGGAAGCCGCCGCCCATGCGACCGAGAGCCCCGACACGCCCCGCGAAATCCTCTATCAGCACAGCGCCCTATGCCAAACCTTCCTGCCTTACCGTGACCCCGGCGACGACGCCCGGACGTGGGAACGGCTGAACGGCAACGTGCATATGAAGGTGCTGGCCGGTGAAGCGATGCACCCCGTTGAAGGGCAATTCGTGCCGGTTGGCTTGCCCTTCGGGGCGAAGGCGCGGCTTGTGCTGATGCACATCAACCAGCTTGCCTTGCGCGCCAAGTCCCCGGAAATCGAAGTGGAGAACACCCTAACGCGCTTTGTCAGTCACACGCTGGGGCTGGGAGGCAGCGGGGGAGGGCGCACGATTCGCACCGTCAAAGACCAGCTTGCGCGGCTGTCCGCCGCCAGCATCCGGCTAGGCGTGGTCAAGGACGGGCGGGCGGTCACGGTCAATTCGCAGATCGTCAGCGCCTTCGATATCTGGTTTCCGAAAAACGAAAATCAGCGCGTCCTATGGCCGTCCACCTTGCGGCTGTCGCTCGACTATTGGGAAAGCTTGCAAAACCATGCCGTGCCGCTGGACGAGCAGCACATAGCCGCGCTGGCGCACAGCCCTATGGCGCTCGATATTTACGCTTGGCTGGCGCAACGGCTGCATCGCATCCCGAAGGGCAAGCCCGTGCCGTTGTCATGGCCGCTGTTGTTCCTGCAATTCGGGCAGACCTACAGCGGGCAACACGCGGTGCGCGACTTCCGCAAGGACTTCCGCAAGGCGTTGCGACAGGTGCTAGGCGTATATCCGGCGGCGCGCATCGAGGACGCCCCGGCCAAGCCAGCACGGCTTGCGATAAGGGGCGGCGACGGCCTGCCCGACTGGACAAGCCCACCCGCCGAAGGGTTGACGCTGCATCACAGCCCGCCGCCAGTGGCAAGCCGTCTAACGGTTGTGAAATAGCCCGCCAGCCTGTGCAGAAAAAGCACGGCCACTTCCCCTCACAGGTAAATTCAAGTCGTTGATATTAAATTGGATATTGAGTTATCCACAGGCGGAGAGCAAGCAAGCCGCGAGCGCGGTTATCCACGGCCACTTCCCCTCACGAACTACGGCCACTTCCCCTCACAAACGGGCAAAAAGCACGGCCACTTCCCCCCGCTATCCTGTAGTTAAACCTATAGCCTTCCTGTAGTTGGGCGGGCGCGTTCTGTGGAAAAGTCAGGCAGACCAAGGCGCTAAGAGACGGTGAAACGGTCACACTTGACCCCAGCCACAGCGCCAACGGAAAGGCCGCAAAGAAGCTTGGCAAGGGGGAGGGAAACCGACCGGCAGCGCCCAAAGGGCAGCACAGTGCCAGCGGATAGGGCGGCAGGCTTGGCAGGATGAGGCAGGAGCGACGAAACGGGCGTTTCTGGTAGTCAGGTAGCCCAGAGCAGCCAAAACGCTCCAGCGAGCCGGAAAACGCCTCTGATGAGGTTTGGCCGATTCAGGCGAGGGCAGGCAGGCCGAGCAGTTGCAGGGCAGGGGAGCCAGCAGCGCGACGAAAGCGCAGGCCGGAGCCGGTGACGCGCTCGACCTGTCCGCAATTCACGCATAGCCCAGCTTCCACCCCATCGCCTTGCGGATGCAGCACGTCCGAGCCGCAAGACAGGCACCCGCCGACCTCGCGCAGCGCCGATTGCTGATCCGCGAAGCGGTTGCAATCGGCAGGCCGCGCCATGCCGCCAGAGCAGGGAACGACCTCGCCACAGGTGACGCAGGCGAAACGGTTGAACCGTTCCCCGACATGGCAGGCAATGCCGCCTAGCGCGCCGCAGGAGCGGCACAGGATGGTAGGGCAGGGCAGGGGGCTGGCGATGGTTTCAGGCATTGGCGGGTGTCTGGGAGCCGTCAGGGGCGAAGGCGCGAAAGCGAGCGGCGCAGTCTTGCGGTTCAGATACCCGCACGACATGGCCGCAGCGTTCACATTGGCCGTGGTCATGCACGAGCTGACCGGATTGCGGCGACAGCCAGGTTATCGCCGTGACCGTGCCGGAACAGGTGAGGCAGCCCCCGGCAAATTCACGCGGCGCATAGTCGCCCTTGGCAGGCACCGGCTTGCCGATATTGTCATCATCCCAGCCCGGAGCGCAGTAAGCCCGGACGGTTTCGGCGCGGGCGTTGTAATCCAAGCACGGCACGACATAGCCGCAGGCCGAGCAGTGGAACGAATAGCGCCCGTGGTCAGGCTTGAGGGACACGCGGCCAGCAAGGCAGGACATGCAGCGGGCGGTGTCATCGGGGATTTCTTGCAGCAAGGCTTGTTTTCATCCTTTCATTAAAACAGTATTTCCTTGCCGTCATCGGGCGGGGCGGTTCCCGGCTCGAAACCATCTTGCAGCTTGCCGTTGACCATGCGGGGCGACTGGACGACTTCGCCGCACGTCATGCACAGGTCGAGAATGCGCCCCGTGGCCGGTTCCCTGTAGCGTGAGACGACCCCGCCGCAGCCGAAACAGGAGCCTTGCCCGTATTCGGCCAGCTTTTCGAGGAAGCCGCCAAATCCGGGGGCGTCGGGGTCTTGGCCTGAAAGTAATTCGTCGCTGTTCATGGTTTGGCCGTCCGTGCTACCCCTGACGGATGAGCGGCAGCGGGCGAGACATTCACGAAGATTGGCAAAGGGCGCAGCGGCTTGAAGTTGCCAGACGCGCGGCGCAGGAAGCCGCCGAAAGGGAGCGCCGCCGCCAAGCGACTGCCGCCATGAGCCTGAACGCCAATAGCCATGATTGGGCATTGCGGCGGGTTAGGGCGTTGAGCCAGCAACGGCGGAAACAAGCCCATCAGTGCGCCCCCCGATAGAACTCTGCCCGCGCTGCATCCATTGAACCTTGCCCCGCGTGGCGTTGCATTTCACGGGCGGGGGCTGTCAGTTGCTGCATATCAGTCCAAGCGGCGGCGCTGCCCCGTGGGTCATGCTGGGGCGTGGTAAACCAGCGTTGCGAGAAAATCGGGCTGTCGTAATAGCCTTGCCGGTTGCAGAGGACGGGGAAGCTAAGCCCCTGCACGAAATTCAAGCTGACATTGCCATTCATGCCGTAGAACGCTTGCGGCGTGAGGAAGGGAACCCGCTGCAAGCTGGTATTCCTGACACCGCCGCTAGAACCCTCGACCGGCACCCCGTATTCGCCTGCTTTCTTGCTGAAATAGTCCGCCGTGGTGTCATCGTTGACGGTGAGAATTTGCACCGCGCCCGCGTTGGCAACGAAGGTTTCCCACGACTTTTCATAGTCGCGCTTAATCTGGTTCACGTCCTGATAGACCGACCAGATACGCACGTTGTAGCCGCGCAGCGTCGCCGCGGAAGTCTCGATAACTTCCATACCGCGCAGCTTGGCCTGTTCATCGAGAATGACCAGCACCGAATCCCGTTCATTCAGGGGCGAGGCGGCGAGGGTATCGAGACAGGCTTGCACCAGCACCCGCGAAAAGCGGAAGTAAGTCAGCATTTCGGTAGGCGGAATCATGCAATAGATGGTGCAGCGTTCCTTTCGCAGATCCGAAAAATCAAAATCGGATTTGCTCAAGAACGCCCGAAGCGCCGGGTCATTGAGGAAAGAAAGCTGCCCCTTGGCCGTGCTCTTGATGCTAGAAAACTCTTTGCCGCCCTCGATAATCGCTTGAGCGTTGTTCAGGACAACCGGCAGCTTGCACCACTTGAGCGCGCCGGCGACGTAGTCCCCTAGACCTTGTTGCAACACGATAGGCTGGCCGCTGGCATCGAGGGCAGGCTTGTCGCCGTTCATCTGGTAGCGGGTTTCTTGCGGCAGGCTCAACAAATCCATGACGCGGGGCAGATGGTTCGTGCCCTCGCGCTGTTCATCGGCACTGGTGGCGACAATCGCCATAAGGCAGGACAGCACATCGCGGGCGCGGCTCGACCAATGCGGATCGTTACCCTCGATAACGATAAGCGCGGCGGCAAGGCCACTGATGCGCTGGCCGAATTTGGGATGATTGCCGTCAGAGAGCGCCGCGAGCGGGTTGTAATAGCTGGTCATGGGCTGGGTGAAGCCCAATTCCTCGCCAAACAGGTTGAACGGGTTAATGCAGATGATGCGTTGCCCGAAGCCCAACTCCTTGTGCTGCCGCCATGCGTGAGTGACCCACCAGTTTTCGCCCTTAATGTCATTCACGAACACGCTTTCACGGTTCAGCAGCAGGGTAGGCATGATGGCGGCGGCGTTTTTGCCTGCGCCCGCGCTGCCAATCGTCAGGATGTTGGTTTCGCCGGAGAAGCCGAGCGCGAAGCCAGCGCCGGGGACGCCGAAGGGTTCACCGACGCCCGCAGGGAAATCAACCGACCCTTGACCTTGCTGCCATTCCGTATTGACCGCGAGGCCGAGCCAGACGCACCGAT